>Ga0308166_1002827_pt1 | contig 15409 bp, 9 predicted proteins | sample PhyCR2_2_FD_202137 | JGI IMG/M metagenome (GOLD analysis project Ga0308166, IMG submission 202137) | Phyllosphere microbial communities from UC Gill Tract Community Farm, Albany, California, United States - DLSLCC.R2 | ecosystem: Host-associated > Plants > Phyllosphere > Unclassified | place... | reverse complement strand
GTTCGCTCACTCAAAATACTGACCGTCACTCATTGCTGAGCAACGTATTTCTTTTGCGTGAACATTTGATAATTTAAGCATTCAGCAGCCACTTGCGTAGCTGCTGGCACTTCATCAAACGCCCACACTTATCGACTGTTTATTGTTAAAGAACTGTATTCGGCACTGCCTTGCTGCGCTTGCGAATCGTTTTGTTCGTCAGCAGCAGAGAAGCGAGATTATGCAGTGTTTCGCGATGTTCGTCAACTTCTTTTTTTCGTTTCTTGGCGTCGATTTCCTCTGGATTTCGACTGTGCCGTGAAGCGGACGCGCAGTATAGCAACCGCCCCACAACCTTGCAAGCTCAGCCGTATCAAATATCCGACGCCGGCTGGCGCCGCAATTGTTCCGCATCCTTCAATGGCGGCGCGCCGAACAGCCGGCGATACTCGCGGCTGAACTGCGACGGGCTTTCGTACCCGACCTCGTACGCGACACTGGCCGCCTCGACGTCGCCGCTCATCAGCATCTTGCGCGCCTCGAGCAGCCGCACCTGTTTCTGGTACTGCAAAGGACTCATCACGGTGGCGGCCTTGAAGCGGCGGTGCAGCACCGAGGGACTCATGTGCACGGTGCGCGCCAGCGCGTCGATGCTGAGCGGCTCGTTGTAATGCGTGCGGATCCACTGGATGGCCTCGCCCACCGCGCGCTCGCGCTGTCCGCCGACGACGCCCCGGCTCAGCGTCGCGCCGCCCAGTGCCGTCACGAGGTGGTAGATCAGTTCCTGCTTGAGCAGGCGGCCCAGCACGGCCAGGTCGCGGGGGCGATCGAGCAGGCGCAGGAGGCGCACGAACACGTCCAGCATCGCGTCGTCCGCACGTTCGACCGTGATCGCAGGCGGGTCGGCGTCCGCCAGCTGCAGCTGCAGCCCCATCTCCAGCACGAAGGCCGCCACCTCCTTCGGATCGATGTCGACGCGGATGCCGTAGTACGGCGCCGCATCGGTTGCGCGTATCACCTGGCCGGACACGGGCATCGCCACGCCCGCCTGCACATAACACCCGGGGCCGTAGCGCAGCACCTGCGAGCCCACCAGCATCTCCTTCTCGCCCTGCACGAGCAAGCAGACGGACGGCGCGAGGATGCCGCGCCCGGCGGGCGTCGGCGCCGGCCGGCGTATGAGCCAGAGCCAGGGCAGGCCCGTCGCCAGGTCGAGGTTACCCGGTTCCGCGCCGCGCATCGCATGCTCGACGAGGCCCAGGAGCTGCGTTTCAAAGTCCTTTGTCATGACCCATGATGGCTTTCGGTTCGAGATAGGTCTCCAGGCCGAAGACACCGAACTCGCGTCCCAGGCCGGACTGCTTGAAGCCGCCGAACGGGGCTTCCGGTGCATCATACAATCCATTCACGAACACGCGCCCTGCCTGAATGCCGGCCGCCACGCGGTTCGCGCGCGCCAGGTCCGCGCCGAACACGTAGGCGTGCAAACCATATGGCGTGTCGTTGGCGATGGCGATCGCCTCGTCGTCGTCGCGGTACGGGATGATGGACAGGACGGGCCCGAAGATCTCGTCGCGTGCGATCATCATATCGTTGCGGACGTCGCCGAACACGGTCGGCCGCACGAAATAGCCCCGTTCCAGCCCGTCCGGGCGCCCCGGCCCGCCCGTCAGCAGGGTCGCGCCCTCCTCGATCCCCTTGCGGATATAGTCCTGCACCCGCTCGTACTGCTTGCGCGTGACCATCGGCCCCACGTTCACGCGCGGGTCGCTCGTCGGACCGACGACCAGGTCCTCGAACGCGCGCATCGCCAATGCGTGCGCCTCGGCGACGCGGCTGGCCGGCACCAGCAGCCGCGTGCCCGCGATGCACGCCTGGCCGCTGTTCATCACGGCGGCCAGCGCCGCCAGCGGCATCGCTTTCGCGAAGTCGGCGTCGTCGAGCAGGACGGTCGGCGATTTGCCGCCCAGTTCCAGCGTCACCCGTTTCATGGTGTCGACGGCGCCGCGCGCGATCGCCTTGCCGACGCTCGTCGACCCCGTGAACGAGATCTTGGCGACGTCGGGGTGGCGCGTGATCTCCGCGCCGACGACGTCGCCGCGGCCCGTGACGATATTGAAGACGCCCGGCGGCAGTCCCGCGCCGTGCATCACGCGGGTGATGAGTGCCGTCTGCGCGGCACTCAGTTCGCTGGGCTTGATGACGGCCGTGCTGCCGGCGGCGATCGCCATCGACAGCTTGGTCGCGATGAAGCCGATGTTCGCATTCCACGGCGTGATCAGGCCGACGACGCCATGCGGCACCATCGTCACGCGTGCGCCGCCGACCTCGCGCTCGAACGCATATTCGGCCAGCAGGCGGCGCGCGATCGCGAACGACGCGGCGGCGCGGCGCGCGGTCCCCGTCGCCATCGCCGTCGTGCCGCCGTATTCCGCGACCATGACGTCGACGATCTCCCGCTCGGCCGCCGCGACGGCGTCGTGCAGGCGCTGCAGCCAGTCCATGCGTTCTTCCCGCGTCGTGCGCGCCACGACGGGAAGCGCCGCCTTCGCCGCCGCGATCGCGCGCTGCGCATCGACGTCGTCGGCCAGGATCACGGTCGTCGTTTCGCGCTCGGTGGCCGGGTCGAGCAGGACGAGCGGCTCGCGCCCGTGCGGGGCGACGAACGCGCCGTTGATATAAATGGTGTCGATGGTCTTCATGGCAGGACTCCTCGTGAACGATGGATTCATCATAGGAGTCCGGGCCCGCCCGGCGGTAGCAGGATACTGACGAAGGATTGCCCGATCCTGCCGATCTGGCGCGGATCAGGCAGTGCGCACCAGCGCCTCGAACGCCTGCGCCGCACGGCTGCGATAGCGTTCGCGGTGGCGCAGCAGGAAGAAGTCGCGCGGCGGCAGGTCCACGCGCACCTTGGCCAGCAGGCCCGCCGCGATGTACGGCGCCGCGACCAGTTCCGACAAGCCGGCCACGAAGCCCGCGCTCATCACGGCCGCGCGCACCGCTTCGTTGGACGGCAGGGTCAGCTCGATCTGCAGCGCGGCCAGGTCGACGCCCTGCGCCACCAGCATCTCTTCGAGCGCGGACCGCGTGCCCGATCCCGGCTCGCGCATGATCCAGCGGGCCGCCTGCAGGTCGGCGGCGGCGAGCCTGCGCTTGCGTGCCCACGGATGGCCGGGCGCGACGACGATGGCCATGCGGTCCTGGCCGATGCGCTCCGCGACCAGCGCCGCATCGTCGATGCCGCCCTCCACGAGTCCGAGATCGGCCGCGCCCTCGCGCACGGCGTCCGCCACGGACTGCGTATTGCCGACGTCCAGCCGCACGTCGATCTGCGGATGCGTCTCGCGAAAGCGCACGAGCAGCGGCGGCAGCCAGTAGCTGGCGATCGTCTGGCTGGCCTGCAGCGCGAGCGCACCGCGCGCCAGTCCCGCCAGCTCGACGAGCACGCGTTCGGCGCCGGCCGCCCGGGCCAGCGTGGCGCGCGCCTCGTCGAGGAAGATGCGGCCGGCGGCATTGACTTCGATGCGCCGCCCGACCCGGTCGAACAACGGCGTGCCGTAACGCTCTTCCAGCGCGCGCAGCGATGCGCTGACGGCGGACGGCGTCAGCGCGAGGACGTCCGCCGCCTGCGTCAGATGCTGGCGTTCGGCGACGGCGACGAAGATGCGGAGCTGGTCGAGGGTCATCGTTCGATTCATGTGAATGATTTGTGCGAAATTTTAAGATGGACCGAACGATCCTGTCGAGCCGATACTGCGGGCTTGAACCAGGAGAACACCATGAACAATAAAATCTTCACGCTCGTTCCGGGCATCGCGCTGAGTGCCGCCGTCACCGGCGCCGCCGTCCTGCTGGAGCGCGGCGAGACCGCCCTCTTCGGCCGCGCATGGCTCGAAAGCCTCGTCCTGGCCATCCTGCTGGGGAGCCTGGTCCGCACCGTCGCGACCGTCCCCGCCGCATGCGAAGCCGGCGTGCGCTTTTCCGCCAAGGTCGTCCTGGAACTGGCCGTGATGCTGCTCGGCGCATCCGTCAGCGCCGGCGCGGTCGTCGCGCACGGGCTGCCGCTGCTGGGCGGGATCGCGCTGTCGGTCGTCCTTGCGATCGCATTCAGCTACGCCGTCGGCCGGCTGCTGCGGCTGCCGCACGAAATGGCCGTGCTGGTCGCATGCGGAAATTCGATCTGCGGGAATTCGGCCATTGCCGCCGTCGCGCCGGTCATCGACGCGCAGGGCAAGGACGTCGCGTCGTCGATCGCGTTCACGGCCGTGCTGGGTGTCGTCGTCGTGCTCGTGCTGCCGCTGCTGGACCGGGTCCTCGGGCTGACGCCCCTCCAGTACGGCATCTTCGCCGGCATGACCGTGTATGCCGTGCCGCAGGTGCTCGCCGCCGCGGCGCCCGTGTCGCAGGCGAGCCTGCACATCGGGACGCTCGTGAAACTGGTGCGGGTGCTGATGCTGGGGCCCGTCGTGCTCGGACTGTCGGTATTCCGCCGCGACGGCGTGCGCCGCGCCTCCCTGCCGCTGGCGCAACTCGTCCCGTGGTTCATCGTCGGCTTTCTCGCGCTGATGACGCTACGGTCCGTGAACGCCCTGCCGGCCGCCGCGCTCGAACCGGCGCACGTGGCCTCGGGCTGGCTGACCAGCATGTCGATGGCGGCGCTGGGCCTCGGCGTCGACGCCCGCGCCGTACTGCGCGCGGGCGGCAAGGTGACGGCGACCGTCGTCGTGTCCCTGGTTGGATTGGGCGCGATCAGTTGGGGACTGATTGCGCTGCTGGGGATCCGCTGACCGGATAGTACGGGCTTTCCTGCGGCCCGAGATAACTGGGCCGCAGCCCGCCGGCATCGATGACCAGGCGTTGCAGCACGAGACCCGGATCGAGCGCCCAGAACTTCACCGTGTGGCGGCCGGGGCGCGCCACACGATGCGTGGTGACGAACTGCGCGACGCCGTCCGAGACGATCTTGCTCCAATGGCGTTCGGAGCCGTCCGCATGGACGTTGACCACCTGCGGCGCGTCGTCATCGATCGAGATGGCGTAGCGGAAGCCCTCGCCCGGCTGGAACTTGAGCGTCGGTCCGAGGACCGCCTGCACTTTCAGCTCACCGGCGGTGAACAGGTTTACCTCGTACTCGAGCCGCATGCCATCCACGACCTTCAACGCGTCCGCCGCGACCGGCAAGGTGGTCATGCCGGACAGCGTGCGCCCATAGCCGGGAATCCTCAGCCACTGCCGGCCGGACGGCGCCAGCGCGCGGGTGTAATGCTCCGCCTCGATCGCGACGACGCCCTGCGTTTCCACGTGGCCCCGCGCCGTGCCGGGCGCCAGGTCGGCCGGCTTGTGCACGGGCACCTTGACCTCAACCTGCGCCTTGGCCGGACCGCTGATGGTCAGCGACGCCACCGTGGTACCGGCGGGGACCGCGCTCCAGTCCACGTCGACGACGATGCGCTGGTCCTTGCTCACGCGCCCGGCCTTGTGGCTCAAACGGATCCACGGATGGCTCGTCGTGATGGCATAGTCGAACGGCTGGGCGCTGCGGTTGAACAGCTCCAGGTAACGCGGCTGCTTTTCGAAGACGTCCAGCGGCGGCAAGACGAGCTGGCGGATCGGGAAGACGGGCCAGGCGATGGCGTCGCCCTGCACCGCCACGCCCATCTGGTCGGACGGGTGAATGCCGTTCGGCGCCGCCAGTTGGCCGGGCGCGGGGACGCGCAGTTCCGACACGGCCGGCATCACGTCGCGGTAGGGCTGGTCCCAGTTGGTGTAGCCGAAGCGCGTCTGCGACATCATGTGATTCCATTTGCCGCCGCTGATCTCGCGCTGGTACTTGTTGGCGAGGTCCGCGTCGCGCTGGAACAGCTGGCGCACGCGCGCCGCCATGTCGTTCGTCGTCACGCGGCCCTGGCGTGCGTACAGGCGATTGAGGCCGGTCGACACGTACATGTCGAGCGCATTCGCGGATGCGCGGACGGGATATTCGACGAGCTGGAAGTAGGCGTCGCGCATGTTCGCGGGGAGCGTGCGGCCGACGCGCACCGCTTCGTCGGCCAGGGCGTTGTAGTCCGCCACGACGCGCTCCGCCTCATCGTAGTTGGTGAGGCTGTAGGTCTCGGGCTCCAGCTGTTCCGGATGGCGCCGCGCGTTGTAGCGCGTGTATTTATCGACGATGGACGCAATGTCTTCCGCATGCGCCGCGCCGAATTCGCGCGCGGCCCAGGCACGCAGGTATTCCGGCAGCCGCTCCGCCGGCCACGCTTGCGGGTTCCACGCGTATGCCATGAAGAATTCGGTCGGCACCTCCATCGGCTTCAGGTCGCCCACGTTGACGACCCACAGCCGGTTCGCGCCGTACTCGTTCGCGAGGTTCATCTGCTCCCACACCTTGGCGATCTGGGTCACGTTCAGCCATTTGTACGAGCGGGGACCGCCGACGTAGTCGAAGTGGTAATAAACGCCGGCGCCGCCGCTGCGCTTGCGTTCTTCGGCGGTAGGCAGGCGGCGGATATTGCCCCAGTTGTCGTCGCACCAGAGCAGCAGCATGTCGTCCGGGACGCGCATGCCCTTCTCGTAATAGTCCTGCACTTCCTTGTACAGGGCCCACAACTGCGGCACCTTCTCCGGTTCCTGGCCGAGCTCATTCTTGATAATTGCGCGCTGGTCGCGGACGATCTGCTGCAGCAGGTCGACGTTGGCGTCTTCCGACATCGGCTCGTCGCCGTCGCCGCGCATCGCCATCGTGATCACCTTCTCGTAATCGCGCGTATTGCGCAGGCCTTGCGCCCAGAAGTCGCGCAGGACCTCGCCGTTGCGGTGGTAATCCCACGGCCCCTTGCCGTAGCGCTTCCACTCCTGCTGTGCCCTCATCATCGGTTCGTGATGGGACGTGCCCATCACGATGCCCATCATGTCGGCGAGCTTGCCGTTTTCCTTGTCGTCGTCATAGAACGACGAGTACCACATGGCTGGCCACAGGTAGTTGGCGCGCATGCGGAGCATCAGCTCGAACAGCTTTTCATAGAACTTGTGATTGAAGCCGCCGAAGCGCTCCTTCGCCCAATTGGTCAGCACGGGTGCCTCGTCGTTGAGGAACAGGCCGCGGTACTGGACGGTCGGTTTTTCCATGATGCGCGTGTCGAGCGGCACGCTGAGCGAGCGGTGATGCACGATCGGCACGTCGGCCCACCAGTACCACGGCGAGACGCCGATCTGTTCCGACAGCGTATAGATGCCGTAGATCGTGCCGCGCTTGTCGCTGCCGGCGATGACCAGGGCGCGCTGCACACCGGGCATCGGGTCCGCGACCGCCTGGATGAGGAAGCCTTCCCACTGGCCGGCCAGCGTGCGCGTGTCGATCTTGCCCTGTTGCGCGAGGCGGTCGATCAAGGCATGGTGCCCGAGCGTGCCGACGATGATCACGTCGCCCGACGCCGCCGGACGGTCGACCTGCCATTGCGGCGTCTTGCCCGTCACGCTGCCGATATCGCGCTGCAGGTCGCGCGCCGCGCGCAGCACGCCGGGATAGTCGTCCGTGCCGACGACGATGGGCGCGGCACGTCCGGCCTGCACCAGCGCCACGCCGGCCTTGCCCTCCGTGTCGACGAACCGCGCCGTGCCGATGGCGTGGACCTGGCCAGCGATCAGCAATGCCGCCACTGCCGTCACAAGGCGTAGCCATATATCCCTACTTGTACTTCGCTGCATGAAAGTCTCCTCCGTTGAATGATCGACGGCTCTCTGGATGTTACATAACATTGATTATCGTTATTTTTGGTAGCGCAACCATTCGAGTCTACCGACAGGCAAGGTGCAGGTCAAACGGCTGCTACACTTGTATTTAGCCAATAAACAACAAAGGGGGGCCCGTGCGCCAAGCCATCGTCCACATTGCCCTGGTCGTGCGCGACTACGACGAAGCCATCGATTTCTACGTCGGCAAACTCGGTTTCGAGCTGCTGGACGACACGTACCAGCCCGCGCAGGACAAGCGCTGGGTTGTGGTGGCGCCGCCGGGCGGCACCGGCACCACCCTGCTGCTGGCCAAGGCGTCGAAGCCGGAACAGCAGCCGTTCGTCGGCAACCAGGCCGGCGGCCGCGTATTCCTGTTCTTGAACACGGACGACTTCTGGCGCGATTACGAACGCCTGCGTGGACACGGCGTGCACTTCGTGCGCGAGCCGAAGGAAGAAGACTACGGCACCGTGGCCGTGTTCGCGGACCTGTACGGCAATCTGTGGGACCTGCTGCAGTTGCGGCCGGACCATCCCATCGCGGCACGTCTGCACGTTTACCGCGAGAGCAACGATGTATAGAATGCAAGATTCCACATGCCCCCGAGGGCGATGCGTGAAACTGATCAGAACGGCGAGCCTGGTCCGGCGACAAAAAGACAGCATCGTCCATTGTGAAATCGAGTTGTGCCTGGCCCCGGGCGCATCCGACCGCTACCTGGTCAACCTGCGCCAGGGTCGCATGGGCGAAGAATGGCGCGAAACGACGCGCACGCCGCAACCCGTCGCCCTGGCCGACGCCGACACGCTGTTCCACCTCGCCGTCACCGAGCGCACGGCGCAGGGCTTCGTCGATCCGGCGGATCTCGCGCCCGCATCCATCCCCGCCGCGCCGCCGCCCATCCCTGTATCGGCCGAGGCCGACCGCATCCTGCTCCAGCGCCTGGAACCCGGCAGCTGGCGCCAGCTAGCGCAGGCGCAGCGCAACCGCACGATCTGGCGCGTGGGCGAACGCCGCCTCGCCGCGGCGGTGCCGACGCTCGTCGGCCTGCTCGAACGCGGCGATGCGATGCAGGACTATTGCATCGCCTGGACCATCGGCCGCTGTGGCGACGCCGGCGCTGCCGAGGCGATGCAGCAGCTGGCGGCGCGCGGCGCGAGCGATGCCGTGCGCCGCGTCGCGCTGCACGCCTGGCTGATGCTGGCCGGCCCCGATGCGCGCCGCGACCATGCGCATGCACTCGTCGCCGACTGGCCGCACGACCTGCGCGAGACATGGGCACAGGGCGAGATCGATGCATTGGTGGCGCGGGCCGCCACCGGCAACGGCTGGCGCAACGTGCCGCTCGACGCCTGGCTGGAACAGCTCGACCAGGTTGCACAGGCCGACGACCAGCCGCTGGCGCGCCGCGTGCTGCTGGCCGCGCTGCGCGCCGTGCCGCTCGCCGCCGGCAGCTTCCGCGCCGTGCGCCACCTCTTCAAGATGGCGGAGATGCGCGCCGACGGTGAACTCTTCGGCCTGCTGCAGCGCCGCTTCGAAACGACGGCGCATACCGCGCAGCGTTACGTCCACACGCGCAGGGGCTACCGCACCTTCGCCGAGGAAGCGGCGCGCCCCGACAGCACGGTGGCCTACGGCGTCGTGACCCGCCACTACCTGCTGCGGCGCGGCTGGCGCACGTTGCGGCGCCTGGGCGAGGACGCCTCCCCCGACTTCATCCCGCTGGCCCTCGGCATCCTGGCCACCTACGACGACCGCGACGCAAGCCGGAGCAACCGCGTCCGGACGGCCGGGCGCATCGTCGACTGCTACGGCCACTGGCCCCTGTTCAACCACCTGCTGCGCGCACGCGCGGGCCTGCGCCACAGCGCGTCGGGCCTGAGCTGGTACCACGACGGCGCACGTCCGGCGGACGACGCGCGGCACGACGCCTTCCCCGACCTGTGGGACCGGCATCCGGACGCCCTGCTATGGCTGATGCAGCACAGCCGCTGCGAGGGCGTGCATGCCTTCGCCGCGCGTGCCCTCGCCGACAACGCGGCGTACTGCGCCGCGCTGCCCCTTGCCACGCTGCGCGACCTGCTGCGCAGCCCTTACCTGCCGACCGCGCGGTTCGCCTTCGAGACGGCGCGCCGGCGCTTCGAGCCCGGCGTGCCGGATGGCGAATGGCTGCTGCTGTTCGTGCAATCGACGCTGCCGCAGGCGCAGCAATATGCGCTCGACTGCATCGGCCGCGCGCCCGACCTCTATGCGGCCGACGCGGCCCTCGTCGTCGCGGTGTTGTGCGCGCCGGCGGAGACCGTGCGGCGCCAGGGCTGGATCCTGTGCCAGGCCGCGCTCAAGCTGCCGGGCCAGCCGGACGCCATCGTCCTGCGCCTGCTCGACTGGCTGGACGGATGCACCGACCGGGACGCCGCCGCGGCCATGGTGTCCGACATCGTCTGGGCGCTCGACCATCCGCTGCAACCGGCCGCGCGGCAGGCGCCGTACGAACGCCTGCTGATGCTGGTGCGCCATCCGCTCGCGCCGGTGCGCGCGCTGGCCTGCCAGTGGCTGCTGCTGCACGCGGCGCCGGCGTCCAGCCTGCCGCCGACCGTGCTGGCGACGCTGCTGCGCGATCCCGATCCGGCCGTGCGCGCGCTGGGCGTGCAGCTGTTCGGCGTGCTGCCCGACGCGATGCTCGCCACGCAGGTCGACCTCGTCGCCGTGTTCGCATGCGCCCCGGACGCGCAGGTGCGCCAGGCCATCGGCCCCGTCATCGCGCGCCTGGCGCCGGCCGATGCCGCGTTCGCGGAACAGCTCCTGCCTGCCCTGCTGGACGGCCTGTTCCGCGCCGAGACCGGCCCCGGCATGCATGCGGACCTGCTGTCCTGGATCACCGGACCGCTGGCGCACACGCCCGGCCTCGCGGACCCGGACCTGCTGCGGCGCCTGCTGGCGGCGCGCAGCAAGGGCGCACAGTTGCTCGGCGCCGCGCTCGTCGACCGCTTCGACGCGCTGCAGTTCGACGTCGCCGAATGGGCCGCGTTCGGCCGCAACCAGAACGTCGGCGTGCGCCGCTGGGCCTACGCGGCATTCGAGGCGCACGCCGAACGCGCGCGGGCGCAACTGGAGACGGCGCTGCACCTGTTCGACAGCCGCTTCGACGATACGCGCGCCTTCGCCATCCGCTATTTCGGTGCCGTCTGCACGCGCGCGGACTGGACGCCGTTGCTGCTCGTGAGCCTGTGCGACCATGCCGACCCTGCCGCGCAACGCTTCGGCCGCGCGATGATCACGGCGCACGTGGACGTGGCCGACGCGGCCGACTTCATGCTCAAGCTGAGCCAGCACCCGTCGGCGAACATGCAGCTGTTCGTCAGCGGCTGGCTGGAAAGCGCCAGCGCGGGCAACCTCGACACGTTGCGCCGCCTCGAATCGTATTTCCTCACCGTGCTCTCGCAGGTCAACCGCGGCCGCACGGCGAAGAGCCGCGTGCAGGACTTCCTGGCGCAACAGGCGCTGCTGTCCGACGACATCGCCGCCTTCGTCGCGCGCCTGTTCGCGCGCCAGGTCGTCACCGTCGCCATCGGCGACAAGGCCCGCTACATCGAAGCCCTGCGCGCGATCCAGGCGCGCTACCCGCATCTGCCGGCCGTGCTGACGGTCCAACCTCCGGCTTCCACGTCCCCATGAGATTCCAGTACCGCTACTACGGCGCGACGAGCGTCGACAACGGCGCCTCGTCCACCACGATGCGCTTCGCGCCGGACACGTTGCGTCCGCCGACGTACTTCGTCGCCGAAGTCAACCGGCGCGTGCCGTTCCGCGAGGCGATATCGGCCCTGCACGACGTCGTCACGGCCGACCAGCGTTACCAGGCGCCCGACAAGACGGCCTATAAAACGTGGCTGGCCGCGAACGAGGAGCGGCTGCTGGCCGAATTCCAGGCCCGGTCGAGCGATCTGCGCGCCCGCCAGGCGCCGATCCTCGAAGAACTCGCGACGATCCGCGCCCGCAAGGACAAGGTGCTGCAACCTTTCCACAAGGCGCAGTCGCGCTTCTTCAGCTACCTGTTCCTGACCAACCGCGACATGTGGATCGTGCTCGACCCGGTGATCACGGTGCATCCGGACCGCGTGTTCTTCGAGTGCTTCAGCCGCGACGAATCGAGCTATGCCTCGCTCAGCTGCGACCACGAGATGTTCGATCACGTGGGCGAGTTCGCGTGCGGCACCACCAACATCGATTACTCGGACGCGCTGTACGACGAATTCCAGAAGATCCGCGACTACAAGACGACGCGGCTCGCGATCGATCCCGGCGGCTTCCAGGTGACGACGGCGGACGATCCCGCCTTCATCGAGGAAAAGATCGACGTGCCCGATGCGTGGGTGCGCGGCTTCCTGCAAGTGAGCAGCGCGATGAACCTGCCGGCGCGCCGGCTCGACCTGCATCCGATGGACGTCCACAACTTCTGCCACGTGCTGCGGCGCCGGCGCGAGCGTGCCGGTCCGCGCTCGATCCGCTTCGTCCTCGCGCCGGGCGAACCGGTGCGCGCCGTGTTCGAACCGTGGAACGTGGAAGTCGTGTGCCGCCGCTCGGTCTACCGGGGCGGTACGGCCGAGGAAATCCGCATCTGGGGCCGGCGCCGCCTGCTGCTGCTCGAACGCCTGATCCCGCTGGCGCAGGGTTTTACCGTGCACCTGATGGGCAACGGCATGCCCAGCTTCTGGATCGCCGACCTGCCCGGCATGCGCTTCACGCTCGGCCTGTCGGGCTGGGTCGCGAACGACTGGTCGCGCGCGGGAAGTTTCGATCTGCTGGCGCCGCGCGGCGACGTCGACGACGACAGCAAATCGCGCGTCTACGCGGCCCTCGCGCAGCGCTGGTTCGCCACCGCGGACGCGCTGGCCGCGGACACGGGCCTGGACCGCTCGGCCGTCGAACGCGCGCTGACGCTGTACACGCAGGCCGGCCGCGTGATCTACGACCTGGCGCACGGCGTGTATCGCCTGCGCGAACTGGCGCGCGAACCGCTGCCGCTCGATACGCTGCGCTTTGCCAGCGCGGCCGAACAGGACGCGGCCGCCATCGTGGCGCTGCACGCGCTGGACGAGGGACCGGTCGAAGCGCTGCCCGGCGGCGCGGTACGTCTGTCCGGCACGGCCAGGAGCGGCGACCGCCGCTACCGGACGATGCTCGTGCTCGACGCGGACCAGCGCATCGCCGACGGCGCCTGCGAATGCAACCAGTTCACGCAGCACCGGCTGCGCCACGGTCCCTGCCCGCACATGCTCGCGCTGCGCCTCGTGCATGCACGCCGCGAGGCGATCGCATGATGTTATACTTCCTTCAACAGGTGCGGCGGGATGGCTCTTGCAAACCGGACGGTGGATCGCCGTCCACGTATTCAGCCCTCCCCATGCGTCACTGGCGCGCTCTTCACTGTGCCAAACTGACGCCGGTAGCGCGAGTCGGTGTGAATTCGCCGAATTACGTCAGCGCTACCGGCGTCGTTTGGCGTCGAGTTGAGCGCGCCAGTCCTGCCGGCCCTTCGATGACGATCCCGCCGCGCCTGTTTCTTCCTGCTGCCCCGAGTCGGGCTTTCCCATCCGGGGCGTTCCCATGAGTGACTATCCCACGTCCACGTCCACGCGCGAGGCTTTGTATGCGCGCATCCGCGCGTCGTCGCGTACCGAAGTCACGCTCGAGGAAATGAAACGGCTCGGCTTCTGGCCCGAGGACGACACCTCGCTGGCCGAAGCCGAGCAGTTGATCAAGCGCGAGGCCGAACTGCAGCAGGCGCTGAGCGCGCTCGGTCGCGAGCTGCGCGAGGTCGAGGATCCGACACTGGCCCTCAAGCGCATGCGCAAGGAACGCATGGCCCGCGCCAAGGCCAGGCGCGAGGAAACGCGCCAGCGCCGCGCGCGCGAACGTCATGAACGCGCGCTGGCCTGGCACGCGCGCCGCGCCAAAGAGCTTTTATATCTGGGCGCCGGCGTATCGGCCGGCCTGAACGAAGCGCGCAGCGATGCCGACCGGCTCGCGCGGTTGTCCCTGCCGTCCATGCACGACGCGCAGGACCTGGCGAACGCGATGGGCCTGTCGCTGGAAGAGCTGCGCTTTCTCGCGTTCGAACGGCGCGTGTCGCGCATCAGCCACTACCGCCGCTTCGCCATGCCGAAGAAGGCGGGCGGCGTACGCATCATCTCGGCGCCGATGCCGCGCCTGAAGCGGGCGCAGTACTGGGTCCTCGACAACGTCCTCGCGCGCGCGCCCGTGCACCCGGCCGCGCACGGCTTCCTGGCCGGCCGCTCCATCGTCAGCAACGCCGCGCCGCACGTGGGCCAGGCGGTCGTCATCAACGTCGACCTGAAGGACTTCTTCCCGTCGATTGCGCTGCCGCGCGTGCGCGGCGTGTTCCGCCAGCTCGGTTACGGCAAGCAGGTCGCGACGACGCTCGCGCTGCTGTGCACCGAATCCGCGACGGAGACCGTGCAGGTCGACGGCGAGACGTTCCACGTCGCGCACGGCCCGCGCGTGCTGCCGCAGGGTGCCCCGACGAGTCCCGCGCTGACCAATATCCTGTGCCGCCGCCTGGACGCGCGGCTGCAGGGCGCGGCGGCGCGGCTCGGGTTCCGTTATACGCGCTATGCCGACGACCTGACGTTTTCCGGCGACGAGTCCGTGCGCAAGCTGGCGGCCAAGCTGCTGTGGCGCGTGCGGCAGATCGTCATCGACGAGGGCTTCACGCCGCATCCGGACAAGCAGCACGTGATGCGCAGCCACGCGCGCCAGAGCGTGACGGGCATCGTCGTCAACGAGAAGCCCGCCGTGGACCGCGACACGCTGCGCCGTTTCCGCGCGGTGCTGTTTCAGGTCGAGAAGGATGGACCGGCCGGCAAGCAGTGGAACGGCAACGACAACGTGCTGGCGGCGCTGGAAGGCTATGCGCACTTCATCCGGATGGTCGATGCGGGGAAAGGCACGCCGTTGCTGGCGCGCGTGCGTGCGGCGCGCGCGAAGTGGAACGGCGACGCGGCTGCGCCGGATGCGGTCGCGCGGCGCGCCGGCGGGCAGTTCCGTATGCTCGCCGCGCAAGGCAAGGCGCCGTGGCCGGGCTTCTGGCAGGCCGGCACACCACCGGCACCCGTGCTGGAAAGGACGCAGGACCAGGTCAAGACGGAGCGCAAGCTCGCGAGAGAGGAGGCCCGACCGCGCAAGGCGGCGGCTTCTCCCGTACCGGCCGACGATGCGATCCCCCGACGCGCGGAACGCACGGCGCGCCGCAATCCCCTGCTTATCGGCGGCGGACGCATGACGTGGTATGCGGTCGCGCTACAGGGCATCGTTGCGCTGCTGCTGAGTCGCAAACTCGACAGCAACACACCCATTCTCGCGATGCTGGCGCTGTCCTGGCTGTCGGTGCGGTATCGCCGGATGCTCTGGGTACCGTTTATCGTCGTGATGGTGCTGATCTGGGCGGTGCTGGCGCCGCGCTGAAAAGCAAAAAGCCCGCTCAGAGCGAGGATTGGCAGTGCCAATCCGAGCGAGCGGGCTTCGTTTTTCCAAAACGAAAAACCCCGTCGAGATCACTCGACGGGGTTTTCTTAATAACTAGCCTGACGATAACCTACTTTCACACTGGTTGCAGCACTATCATCGGCGCAGAGTCTTTTCACGGTCCTGTTCGGGATGGGAAGGGGTGGTACAG
>Ga0308166_1002822_pt1 | contig 15422 bp, 15 predicted proteins | sample PhyCR2_2_FD_202137 | JGI IMG/M metagenome (GOLD analysis project Ga0308166, IMG submission 202137) | Phyllosphere microbial communities from UC Gill Tract Community Farm, Albany, California, United States - DLSLCC.R2 | ecosystem: Host-associated > Plants > Phyllosphere > Unclassified | place... | reverse complement strand
CTGGCCGCCGTCAGCATGCAGACCGCGCCCGACATTCGTCCGCAGGTGCGCCAGGCGGTGTTCTATCCGGGGAAGGTTGCGCCGGAACTGCTGGAGAAACTGGGCCGCGAGCTGCATGCCAACGCCTACCAGTGCAGCACCGTGCTCTCGGCCGGCGAGTACCAGATCCTGTCGGTGGACGCGCCGAACGTCGCCGCCGACGAACTCAAGACGGCCGTGCGCTGGCGCCTGAAGGACATGCTCGACTTCCACATCGACGACGCCACCATCGACGTGCTCGACCTGCCGGTCGACGCCGGCGCCGCCACGCGCGCCCAGCACTCGATGTTCGCCATCGCTGCGCGCAACAGCATCATCGAGGGTCGCCAGAAACTGTTCACCGGCGCGAAGATCGACCTGGCCGTGATCGACATCCCGGAAATGGCCCAGCGTAATATCGCCAAGCTGGTCGAGCCGCCGGGACGCGGCATCGCCATGCTCTCCTTCGGCGAGGACGGCGGCCTGCTGACCGTGTCGTACAAGGGCGAACTGTATCTGTCGCGGCGCATCGACATCGCGCTGGAACAGCTGCTCGATGCCGACCACGAGCGCAAGCACGCCGGCTTCGACCGCATCACCCTGGAACTGCAGCGCTCGCTCGACAATTTCGAGCGCCAGTATTCCTTCGTCAGCGTGGCCAAGCTGGTGCTGGCGCCGTCCAGCATCACCGGCCTCGAGGAATACCTGTCGAGCAACCTCTACATGCCGGTCGACACTCTCGACCTGGCGGCGCTCTTCGATTTCGCGCGTACGCCGGAACTGGCCGACAAGACCTTGCAGCAGCGCTTCCTGGTACCGCTCGGCGCGGCCCTGCGCCATGAGGAGACGGTGCTGTGAGCCAGCAGATCAATCTCTTCAATCCGATCTTCCTGCAGCAGAAGAAGATCTTCTCGACCCGCACCATGGCCCAGGCCCTGGGCGTGCTGGTGCTGGGCGTGGTGGCGATGGGCCTGTACGGGAGTGCCCGCGTATCGGCCTTGCAGAAACAGGCCGACGCCGGCGCCGCCCAGCTGCAGGCGCGCCAGGCGCGATTGGTGGCCGTGAACGCCGAATTCCCGCCGCGCCAGAAAGACCCGGCGCTGGCCGCCGAAGTGCTCGAGGCGGAACGCCAGCTCGGCGCGCTGCGCGAAGTGTCCGGCGTGCTGCAGGGCGGGGGACTGGGCAATACGCGCGGCTATGCCGAATACTTCCGCGCGCTGGCGCGCCAGCACGTGGACGGCCTGTGGCTGACCGGCCTGACGATCAACGGCGCCGGCAGCGAGATCGGCGTGCGCGGCCGCGCGCTCGATCCGGAAGCGGTGCCGGGCTACCTCACGCGCCTGACGCGTGAACCGGTCATGCAGGGCAAGGGCTTCGGCAGCCTGCAGATCTCGGAAGGCGTGCGCGGCGACCCCGTGCCCGTAGCGGCGCCGGCCGAGGCCGCCGGGGCCAATGCCGCGCACCGCGGTCCGGCTCCCTGGGTGGAATTCAGCCTGCAATCGAACAGCGAGGCGCCGCGTACATGAAAGAACAATGGACCAAACTGGCGGCGCGCATCGACGCCCTCAGCCTGCGCGAGCGCATCATGGTGTTCGCGGCCTGCGCCGCCGCCATCGTGTTCCTGATGCACTTCTTTGCGCTCGGCCCGCAGCTGCGCAAGCAGGATGCACTGAACGCCCAGGTCACCCAGCAGCAGAACAACATCGAAGGCATCGACAACGAGATCCGCGCCCGCGTCGAGGCCGCCCAGAACGACCCGGACGGGCCGGTGCGTGAGCGCCTGGCGCAGGTGCGGAAAGACACCGAGGAACTCAGCCTGCAGCTGCGCGCCATGCAGAACGGCCTGGTGGCGCCGGAGCGCATGGCGCCGCTGCTGGGCAGCATCCTGCGCGCGAACGGCCGCCTGACGCTGGTGTCGGTGCGCACGCTGCCGGTGGAATCGGTGCTGGAAGCCGGCCGCCGCGCCGCCGGCGGCGCCACGGACGCGGCGCAGGCTGCGCCCGCCGCCGCGCCGGCAACGTCCACGCCCGGCACGGCCGAGCTGTTGTACCGCCACGGCGTCGAGATCACGGTGCGCGGCAGCTACCTCGACATGGTCGACTACATGAACACGCTGGAAGGCTTGCCGACCCAGCTGTTCTGGGGCCGCGCCCAGCTGGAAGCCGAAACCTGGCCATCGTCGCGCCTGACGCTGACCCTGTACACCCTGAGCCTGGACCGCAAATGGATGAAGCTATGAGGACGACGTCGTGAAGCGCGCCTGGATACTCGGCTGCTCGGCCGCGGCGGCCCTGGCCTGGTGCCTGCCGGCCGCCGCGCAGGCCCTGCGCGACCCGACCCGGCCGCCGGCCTTCTTGATGCCGGGCGGCGCCGGCGCGCGCGCCGCGGCCCCGGCCACGAGCGGCCCGCAGCTGCAATCGATCCTGATCGCGCGCCAGCCCGGCGGGCGCCACGTGGCGGTGATCGACGGCGAGACGGTCCGTCTCGGCGACAGCTACAAGGGAGCGCGCGTGGCGCGCATGAGCGCCAACGAAGTCGAGCTGGTGCGCGGGAACGAACGCCGCGTGCTGAAACTGAATGCGCCTGCAAGCGCGCCGGCTGCTGGCCGCGTCGAGCGTGTGCGTGTGGACTGATCAAACGAACTGACGATGAAAAAACGCACTCTCACCACCAGCCTGCTCAACACCGGTTTGTTCTCCGGCGCCGTCCTCCTGGCCGGTTGCCAGGCCACGCCGCCGCACGCCACCTACGACAGCATCAAGCGCGAGGTGGCCAAGGCCAGCGCCGCCAGCGCGCCGGCATCGAACGTCCCGGCCACCGGCGACGCCGTGGCCGATGCGCTGCTGCCGCCGGCGGCCACGCTGGCGCGCGAACTGCCGAAGGCGCGCCCGGCACTCGAGGAGCGCTTCAACGTCGCCTTCAACAACGTGCCGGCGCAGCAGTTCTTCCGCTCGATCGTGGCCGGCACCCGCTACAACATGATCGTGCATCCCGAGGTGAGCGGCAGCATCAGCGCCAACCTGAAGGACGTGACCCTGGTCGAGACCCTGGACGCGATCCGCGACATGTACGGCTACGACTACCGCATCGACGGCACCCGCGTGACGATCCGCCCGCTGACCATGCAGACCCGCATGTTCCGCGTGAACTACCTGGTCGGCAACCGCAGCGGCAGCTCGAATTTGCGCGTGACCTCGACCTCGGTCTCGAACGCCGGCAACAACAACAACCAGGGCAGCGGCTACGGCAACCAGGGCAACAACCAGAACAACCAGAACAACAATAACAATAACAACAACCCGAACGACCCGAACAACCCGAACGGCGGGAACAACAGCCAGATCCAGAGCAGCGACGTCAACACGATGTCGAACAACGACTTCTGGCGCGACCTGACGCTGTCGCTGGAAGCCATCGTCGGCGGCAAGCAGGGCGGGCGCAGCGTGGTGGTCAGCCCGCAGTCGGGCGTGCTGGTGATCCGCGCCATGCCGGAAGAACTGCGCAATGTCGACGCCTACCTGAAGGCGACCCAGCTGTCGGTCGATCGCCAGGTGATCCTGGAAGCGAAGATCCTCGAGGTCGAGCTGAACGACCAGTTCCAGAGCGGCATCAACTGGGCCTCGTTCGCCTCGATCAAGAGCTCGCACCCGAACCGCGTCTCCGGCGGCCTGATTTCGCCCGGCACGGGCCTGGCGCCGCTGCCCTACACCGGCGGCCAGCCGCCGGTGATCGCCAACGGCACCGGCCTGTCCGCCAGCACCGGCTTCTCGCTGTCGAACGCGGCCAACGCGGCCGGCTCGCTGTTCGGGCTGGCGGTGCAGACGAATAACTTCGCTGCCCTGATTTCCTTCCTCGAGCAGCAGGGCACCGTGCACGTGCTCTCGAGCCCGCGCATTGCCGCCGTCAACAACCAGAAGGCCGTGCTGAAGATCGGCACCGACGAGTTCTACGTCACCGGCGTCCAGACCAACATCAGCACGAATGCCACCGGCGACACCATCAGCCCGAGCGTGACCCTGCAACCCTTCTTCTCGGGCGTGGTGCTGGACGTGACCCCGCAGATCGACGACGCCGGCAACATCCTGCTGCACGTGCACCCGTCGGTGAGCCAGGTCAGCACCGTGACCAAGGGGGTGAACCTCGGCTCGGCCGGCAGCCTGAGCCTGCCGCTGGCGGCGTCGAGCACCTCGGAACTGGACAGTATTGTCCGCGGCCAGGACGGCCAGGTGGTCGCCATCGGCGGCCTGATGCGCCAGGCCTCGACCGACGACACCAGCCAGCTGCCGGGCGCCGGCCGGGTGCCGGTGCTGGGCGCGCTGTTCCGCAACAAGAACAAGGTCAACCAGAAGCGCGAGCTGGTGGTGCTGATCAAGCCGACCATCGTCGACAGCGCCAACAGCTGGAACCAGGATTTGCTGGACACGACGCGCCGCATCGAGCAGCTCGATCCGCGCCAGCTGGAGCGCCGCTGATGTACGAAGCGCATTTCGGCCTGCGCGAGCTGCCGTTCGGAATCACCCCGGACACGAGTTTCTTTTTCGGTAGCCCGCGCTCGCAGGAAGCGCTGAACACCCTGCTGGTGGCCGCGCGCGGCGGCGAAGGCTTCATCAAGATCACGGGCGAGGTCGGCACCGGCAAGACCCTGCTGTGCCGGAAATTCATGGCGACCCTGGGCGAGGATTTCATCACCGCCTACATCCCGAATCCCTACCTGGAGCCGCGCACGCTGATGCTGGCCCTGGCCGACGAGCTGGAGCTGTCGTTTGAGCGCGAAGTCGACCAGCACCAGCTGCTCAAGACCATCACCCACCACCTGTTGCGCCTGGCCGGCCAGGACAAGCGCGTGCTGCTGTGCATCGACGAAGCCCAGGCGCTGCCGCTCGAGACCATGGAAGCGCTGCGCCTGCTCACCAACCTGGAAACCGAGAAGCGCAAGCTGCTGCAGATCGTGCTGTTCGGCCAGCCGGAACTGAACCGCAAGCTGGAGAGCGAGTCGATCCGCCAGCTGGCCCAGCGCATCACCTTCCACTACCACCTCGGCCCGCTCGGGCGCGACGACCTCGATTACTACATCGCGCACCGCCTGCGGGTGGCCGGCTACGGCGGGGCACGCCTGTTTTCGGGCGGTGCGATCGCCCGCCTGTACCGCGCCAGCGGCGGCATCCCGCGCCTGGTGAACATCCTTGCCCACAAGGCGCTGATGCTCTGCTACGGCCAGGGCCGGCAGCAGGTGGGCAGCGCCCACGTGGCCGCCGCCGCGCGCGATACGCTGGCAGCCAAGGGCCGCGCCTGGCCCTGGCTGGCCGCAGTGGGCACCGTTGGCGCCCTGGCCGCAGGACTTGCCTGGACCTTTGTACGATGAGCCTGATAAATAAAATGCTGCAGGACCTCGACGCGCGCGGCACTGCGCGCAGCGCGGAGATGTCGTCCGACGTGAAACCGGTGGCGCCGGAAGCGGCGCTGCGCTCGAAGCGCCGCATCGCCGCCATCACGGCCGGCCTGATCGCGGTGGCGCTGGGCGTGACGGCCTGGGTGGTGCTGCCGCTGAAGGGCAAGAGTTTCGACCCGAAGCCGGCTTCGACGCCGCTTGCGCAGGCGACGCCGCCCGCGACCGCGCCGGCCGCGCCGCCCCCGGTGGCCGACCCCGCGCCGGTCACGGTAGCGGAGGTGGCGCCCGCCGCCGAACCGGCAGGGGCGGCCGAGCCTGCGCCGGCCGCTCCGGCTGCCCCGGCTGGGGCAGCACGCGCAGCCGACAGCGCGCCGGCCGCGCCGCAGCGCAGGCGTGCCGAGGCAGCGGACAGTGCCGATGCAGCCGCGCCGGCGCGCCGCACGCCGGCCGGCGCCCCGGCTCCCTCGACCACCACCTGGGCGGTGGCAAGTGCGCGCGCCGAGGCCGAGCGGGCGCGCCTGGCACGCCGTTGGGTTGCCGAGGAAGCGCGCATCGCCGCGCTTCCGGCTGGCGAGCGCGATGCCGCCGAGCGCCGCCTGCGCGCCGAGCAGGAGCGGGCGGCGGTCACGGCGCGCCGCGACGCCGCCTGGGTCACGGCGCTCAAGCGCAAGGAAGGCGCCGCCCCCAGCGTGAACGGCGACGCCGGCGCGGGCGTGGCGATCGCGCCGGCGAACGGCGCCCAAGGCCGCAGCGAAACCGCCGTCCAGCGCGCCGACAACAGCTACCGGCGCGCCCTGGCCAGCCTGCAGGAGGGACGTGTGGGCGAAGCGATCGCCGGTTTGCAGCAAACCCTGCGCGCCAATCCGCGCCATGATGCCGCGCGCCAGACCCTGGTCGGCCTGCTGGTCGAGAACAAGCGCAGCGACGAGGCGGTGCTGGAGTTGCAGGGCGCCCTGGCGCTGGACGCAGGCCAACCGGCACTGGCCATGCTGCTGGCGCGCCTGCAGATCGAGCGCGGCGGCAACGGCATCGAGACCCTGCTGCGCACCTTGCCGTATGCGAACGGCAACGGCGAATACCAGGCCTTCCTGGCCGGCGCCCTGCAGCGCCAGGGCCGCCACCGCGAGGCCATCGACGGGTATGGCGCCGCGCTGCGCGCCGCGCCGAACAACGGCGTGTGGTGGATGGGCCTGGGCCTGTCGCTGCAGGCCGAAAAGCGCAATGCCGAGGCGGCCGACGCCTATCGCCGCGCCCAGGCATCCGGGATGCTGTCGGGCGAGCTGCAGGGGTTTGTCGAGCGCAAGCTGCAGCAGGTCGCGCGTTGATCAATCGGCAGCGCTAGAAGCAGCGGCGGCTCAGGCCTGCGGGTGCTCGCCTGCGCCCGCAGGCGGGTCGTGGTCGTCAAGGCAGGCGTGCCGCCGGCGCGGCCAGGGCCGCCGGCAATGGCGCCCTTGCCGATACGCCGCTGCCTCCGGCCCAGGCGAAGCCGGCCTGCCGCTCCGCTGACTGAAGGAGAGAAGATGATCGACGCACTGCTCGCCACGATAGGCGCGTTGGCGGCACTCGCCAGCATCGCCGCCAAGTTCAGGCCGCCGCCGCAACGGGACACCCGGGAAACCGACGCGCCGCCAGCCTGGTTGCCCAGGCCGGCGTGCGGGATCAAAGCCGCGCCAGACGCGCCAAGGCCAGTTGCAAGGTGTCGTCCTGCTTGGCAAAGCAGAAGCGCACGATGCCCGATTCCCGCGCCTGGCTGTAGAAGGCCGAGACGGGAATCGCCGCGACCTTGATTTCGCTCGTGAGCCACTGCGCGAAGTCGGCTTCCGGCATGTCGGAGATGGCGCTGTAGTCGACGCACTGGAAATAGGTGCCGTCGGCCGGCAGCAGGCGCAGGCGGGTATCCGCCAGGCCGGCCCGGAACAGGTCGCGCTTCCTCTGGTAGAACGCGGGCAGCTCCATATACGGAGCCGGGTTGGCCATGTAGCGCGCCAGGCCGTGCTGCATCGGCGTGTTGACGGTAAACACATTGTACTGGTGCAGCTTGCGGAACTCGGCGCTGAGCGGCGCCGGCGCGGCCACGTAGCCGACCTTCCAGCCGGTCACGTGATAGGTCTTGCCGAAGCTCGACACCACAAAGGTACGCTCGGCCAGGGTCGGGTGGCTGGCCAACGACGCGTGGCGCTGTCCGTCGTAGACCATGTGTTCGTAGACCTCGTCCGACAGGATCAGGATATCGGTGCCGGCGACGATGTCCGCCAGGCGCCCGAGGTCGGCGCCGCGCAGGATCGAGCCGGTGGGATTGTGCGGAGAGTTGACGACGATCAGCCGGGTGCGCGGCGTGACGGCCGCCGCCAGCTTGTCCCAGGGCACGCTGTAGCCCTCGGGGCCGACTTCCATGCTGACCGGCAGCGCCACGCCGCCGGCCAGGGCGATCGCGGGCGCATAGCTGTCGTAAGCCGGTTCGATGACGATGGCTTCGTCGCCCGGATGCACGCAGCACAGGATGGCCGTGGTCAGCGCCTGCGTGGCGCCGGCGGTAACGGTGATCTCGGTATTGGCGTCGTAGGCGTGGCCGTAGAGGCGCGCGATCTTGGCGGCGATGGCGTCGCGCAGCGCGGGCACGCCGGGCATCGGCGGATACTGGTTGTGGCCGGCGCGCATCGCCTCGTTCACGTGGTCGAGCAGGAGCGGGTCGCAGCCGAAGTCGGGGAAGCCCTGGCCCAGGTTCACGGCGCCATGCTGGAGGGCGAGGGCCGACATGGTGGAGAAGATGGTGGCGCCGACGGCGGGCAGGCGCGACTGCAGTGCGGGAGTGCTCATGGTCGTGAGGATGGTTGCGGGTTTGGCTATGAATCCGCCTATTCTAGCGGGCTTGCGGCCTGCGCCTTGACCCAGGCCTCGGGGAGCATGATGCGGAACATGCCGGCCTGCTGGGTCTTGCGGCCGAGTTTCAGCAAGGCCTTGTCCTTGGTGACCAGGATGGCGGCGTTGGCGTCGCGCGCCAGTTCGAGGAATTTCTGGTCGTCGCGGTCGCTGCACACCGGCAGGCGGATCGGCTTGCTGTCCGGCGCCACCACGCGCACCAGGGCGTCGAACCGCGCGGCGGCCTGTTCGCGGCCTGCTTCGTCGAGCGGCAGGTGGGGGTAGTGCAGCACGATCCGGTATTCGTCGCGGCAATCGGCACGCGTCACGGCCTGGATCTCGCCGCGTTCGAGCGCCTGCAGCAGGCGAGCCCAGCGTTTGTCGTGAAAGACGAACAGATCCAGGCAGACATTGGTGTCGAGGACGATGGTTGGGGCGGAAGCGGGTATCATATAGGAAATATTAATTGCTTTTGCTTTTGCGCTGTTAGGTTTCTATGCTGCTTGTCATTTCGCCCGCCAAATCCCTCGACCTCGTTACCCCGACTCCGACCCGGGAACACACGCTCCCCGACTTCATCGACCGCGCCGCCCGGCTGATCGGCGTGCTGCGCGACCTGTCGCCCGGCCAGGTGGGCGACCTGATGCACATTTCCGACGCCCTGTCCGCGCTCAACGTGGGGCGCTACGCCAGCTGGACCGCCGACCATGCCGAAGGCTACCAGGCCGTGATGGCCTTCGACGGCGACGTGTATGGCGGGCTCGATGCGCGCAGCCTGGCGCCGGATGCGATCGGCTTCGCCCAGGAGCGCCTGCGCATCCTGTCGGGCCTGTACGGCCTGCTGCGTCCGCTCGACCTGATCCACCCGTACCGGCTGGAGATGGGCACCCGGCTCGCCAATCCCGGCGGCAAGGATTTGTACACCTTCTGGGGCGAGACCATCACGCGCGCCCTGAACGCGCAGCTGGCCCGAACCGGCTCGGCGGCGCTGGTGAACCTGGCCTCGGAAGAGTACTTCAAGTCGGTCAAGCCGAAGCTGCTCGACGCGCCGGTGGTGACGCCGGTGTTCGAGGACTGGAAGAACGGAAAATACAAGATCATTTCCTTCTTCGCCAAGCGCGCACGCGGGATGATGGCGCGCTATGCGATCGAGAAGGGGATCACCGATCCGGAGGCGTTGAAGGAGTTTGATGTGGACGGGTATGTTTTTGTAGCCGGGGAGTCGACCGATCGCAGCTGGATTTTCCGGCGCAAGACGTAGGGTGGGCGCCCCGTGCCCACGCGGAAGGCTGATCAGTGTTGGCCGCCGCCACGGCACATTGTTATCGTATCACCCGGCCACGTCCTGAAATCGGGGTGCTAATGGCGTTATCGAAACGCTGTTTGCACGGCCAACAATGCTCATCGTTCCGCGTGGGCACTCCGTGCCCACCCTACGCGTGATTACCGCTGCGCGGTAATCACTTCGCCACCACATCCTTCGGCGCCGGCTTCGGGCCCGACTTCGACCAGAACTTCCACCATGGCGCGTCGCCGCTGGCGTTCGGGTTCAGGAAGCGGCTGTCCGGATAGTTCAGGGTGAAGACGCGCTGGGTGTCGTCGCGCAGGTCGAACATGCCGAGCTTGTCGTACGAGCGGATCATGATGAACAGCGCTTCCTCGCGCGATGGCGATTCGCTGTAGTCGCTCACCGCGTTCTGGGCGCGGTTCAGGGCCGCCATGTAGGCGCCGCGGCGGAAGTAGTAGTTCGCCACGTGCACTTCGTACTGGGCCATCGCGTTGATCAGGTAGTTCAGGCGCGCCACCGCGTCCGGCACGTACTTGCTGTTCGGGTAGCGGTCGACCAGGGCCTTGAACGCGGCAAACGCCTCGCGCGTCGCACGCGGGTCGCGCTCGGACGGGTCCTGGGAGTAGATCACGCTCAGGAAGCCGATCTGGTCGTTGAAGTTGATCAGGCCGCGCAGGTAGTACATGTAGTCGACTTGCGGGTGGTTCGGGTGCAGCTTGATGAAACGCTCGACCGCGGCCAGTGCCTCGGCCTGGTCCTTCGCCTTGTAGTGGGCGTAGGCAATTTCCATCTGCGCCTGGGTGGCGTAGGTGCCGAATGGATAGTTCGATTCCAGGCGCTGGAACAGCGTGACTGCCGCATCGTACTGGCCGGCGTTCATCTCTTCGCGTGCCTCAGCGTATAATTTCTCCGCCGACCACTTCTGGGTCTCGTCGGTTTTCGACGGCAACATGCCGCAACCGGACAGGCCCAGCAAGGCACTCGTAGCAACCACCACCAACAATTTTTTTTGCATAGCTTTTTGCAGAAAAGTTTTACCTAGATTCAACGAACGGCTGATTATAGCCGATGGGACTGACGTGATATTAACTCCTGCGCCGAATTCGGCGGATTTGCCCCTGGACCCCGATTTCGACGACGAAATCGTTGCCGAGTTTCCTGCCCCTGCCGGCATCGACCTCTCTCCGATCACCCTGCACCTGGATGCGGACGCCTGCGGCCAGCGCCTCGACAAGGTAATCGCCGCGCTGGTGCCGCAGTTCTCGCGCAGCCGCCTGCAGCTGTGGTTCGAGGGCGGCCACGTGCTGGTCGACGGCAAGCCGGCGCGCGGCAAGAACACCGCCTACGGCGACGAAACCGTGGTCGTCGAGCCCCAGCCGGCGCCCGAGGACACCGCCTTTGCACCCGAGCCGATCGCGCTGAACATCGTCCATGAGGACGAGCACATCCTGGTCATCAACAAGCCGGCCGGCCTGGTCGTGCACCCGGGCGCCGGCAACTGGTCGGGTACGCTCCTGAACGGCCTGCTGCACCATGCGCCGCAACTGGCCGCCGTGCCGCGTGCCGGCATCGTGCACCGCCTCGACAAGGACACCAGCGGCCTGATGGTCGTCGGCAAGACCCTGGCGGCCCAGACCGACCTGGTGCGCCAGTTGCAGGCGCGCACCGTCAAGCGCGAATACTTCGCGCTGGTGTGGGGCACGCCGAATTTGTCGGGCACCATCGATGCGCCGATGGGGCGCCATCCGAAGGACCGCGTCAAGATGGCGGTCTCGACCGGCATGGGCGCCAAGCCCGCCATCACCCACTACGAGCGCGTGGCCGAGGGCATGCTGGACCGCCGTCCGGTCAGCCTGGTGCGCTGCTCGCTGGAAACCGGCCGCACCCACCAGATCCGCGTGCACATGCTGTCGATCGGCTTCGGCCTGGTCGGCGACTCGGTGTACGGCAAGACCCACCTGAGCCCGGTGTTCCATCGCCAGGCCCTGCAGGCGCGGCGCCTCGGCCTGGTGCACCCGGCCAGCGGCGAGCACTGCGAATGGGTCGTGCCGCTGGCCGCCGACTTCGCCGAGCTGATCGCCAAGGCCGGCATCGACGAACCGGACGCCGTATGATGGACCAGGCCACGCTCGTCGTTCCCGAATGGCCGGATGCGCCTGCGAACATCGGGGCGCTGGCGACCACGCGCGCCGGCGGCGTGTCGCAGGGCCCGTATGACGATGGCCGCGGTGGCGGCGGGCTGAACCTCGGTCTGCACGTGAACGACGACCCCGCGGCCGTGGCAGCCAACCGCGCACGCCTGCAGGCCCTGTTGCCGGGGCGGCCGGCCTGGATTTCGCAGGTGCACGGCAATGGCGTGGTCGATGCCGCCACGGTCGGGCCGGACCAGCCGGTACGCCTAGGAGACGCCAGCATCACCGATCAGCCGGGCGTGGTCTGCGCCATCCTGACCGCCGATTGCCTGCCGGTGCTGTTCGCCGACATGGACGGCCGCGTGGTCGGCGCCGCGCATGCCGGCTGGCGCGGCCTGGCCGGCGGCGTGCTGGGCGCAACGCTGAAGGCCATGCGCGCGGCCGGGGCAGGGGAGATCACGGCCTGGATGGGCCCGGCCATCGGTCCGCTGGCCTTCGAGGTGGGGCAGGATGTGTTCGACAGCTTTGCCGCGGCGCTGCCGGGCGTGGACATCGGCTTCGCCTTCCGCCGCCATTCCGAGCTCGGCGGCAAGTACCTGGCGGACATCTTCGCGCTGGCGCGCCTGATGCTCGAGCGCGATGGCGTGACCCGTATCGCCGGCGGCATCCACTGCACCGCCACCGAGCGCGACCGCTTTTATTCCTACCGGCGCGACGGTGTCACGGGGCGCCAGGCGAGTTTGATCTGGCTCAAGTGAGATGCGGCGGCGCCCGCAATACCGGGCTAGTCGCCGCCTCCGCCGCCCCCGTCACCGCCTCCGCAGTCGCCCCCGTCAGCGCCTGCGCCGCTGTCGGCGTTGCCGCAGTCGGCGAACGCATCCGCCGCGGGCATGAAGAATCCGGTGTGTGCCAGCGGCAAGCCGCCATCGCCCGCGTCAGGCCTGGCCGCTGACGTTGCTGTTGGGTAAGTAGATGCGCCGACGCGACGCGCGCGCCGCCTTCCCGCCCCCGTGATATAAAAAAGTATAGACAGGGGTAGCACGCAATAGCCGAAAAAAGTCATAATTCCGGCGATCACCGAGGTTTCTGTTGCCGCCATCAGGATGACGACGTAGGCCCAGCCGATTGCAACGATCCACATGCTTCTCTCCAGTTGAACACGATTCTAACCACGGACGCCGACATGAACATGCCCGACCCACACGCTTTTGCCGCTTCCTGGATGAACCAGCTGACCGATCCGTCGGCCTGGCAAGGGTGGCTGAAGATGCCGGCCGTAAATGGCGCCGCCGCCGCTCCACTCAATGCGCTCAACGGCGCCAACCTCCTGGGCGCCAATCCCCTGGCCGGCATCCTCAAGGAATTTCAGGTTAGCATCGATCCGGCACGCCTGGACGCCCTGCGCCAGGACTACCTGCAAAAAGCCGGCAAGCTGTGGCAGGAGATGATGCTCGGCAAAACGCCCGAGCTGCACGACCGCCGTTTCTCGGCCTCGGAATGGACGGCGAATCCTTTCTCCGCCTTTTCGGCGGCGTCCTACCTGCTGAACGCCGAGTTCATGCTGGCGCTGGCCGCGGCCGTGGAAGCGCCGCCGCGCGAGCACCAGAAGATCCGCTTCGCGGTGCAGCAGATGGTCGACGCCATGTCGCCGGCCAACTTCCTGGCGACGAACCCGGAAGCGCAAAAGAAAATGCTCGACACCAAGGGCGAGAGCCTGAACCAGGGCCTGCAGAACATGCTGGCCGACATGCAGAAGGGCCGCATCTCGCAGTCGGACGAATCGGCGTTCGAGGTCGGCGTCAACGTCGCCACCACGCCCGGCCAGGTGGTCTACGAGAACGAGCTGTTCCAGCTGATCCAGTACAGCCCGGCCACGCCGACGGTGCGCGAGGTACCGCTCCTGATGATCCCGCCCTGCATCAACAAGTTCTACATCCTCGACCTGCAGCCGGAAAACTCGGTGGTGCGCTACGTGGTGGAGCAGGGCAACACCGTGTTCATGGTTTCCTGGCGCAACCCGGACAAGTCCATGGGCGCGCTGGGCTGGGACGACTACGTCGAGCGCGGCGCCATCGAAGCCATCGACGTGGTGCGCGAGATCGGCGGCCAGCCGAAGATCCACGTGTTCGGCTTCTGCGTCGGCGGCACCATCGCCGCCAGCGCCCTGGCCGTGCTGGCGGCGCGCGGCCAGCAGCCGGCTGCCAGCCTCAGCCTGCTGACGACCCTGCTCGATTTCGACGACACCGGCGTGCTCGAGGTGTTCGTCGACGAAGCGCAGGTGGCCCTGCGCGAACAGGCCCTGGCCAAGGGCGGCATCATGCCGGGCCGCGACCTGGCGACCACCTTCTCGGCCCTGCGTCCGAACGACCTGGTCTGGAACTACGTGCAGCAGAACTACCTGAAGGGCAAGACCCCGCCCGCCTTCGACCTGCTGTACTGGAACGCCGACAGCACCAACCTGCCGGGGCCGATGTTCTGCTGGTATTTGCGCAACACCTACCTGGAAAACAAGCTCAAGCACCCGGGGGAGTTGACCGTGTGCGGCGAACAGGTCGACCTGGGCCGCATCGACGCGCCGGTCTTCATCTATGGCTCGAAGGAAGACCACATCGTGCCGTGGACGGCGGCGTTCGCCTCGATGAACCTGCTGAACCCGAAGAAGGCCAAGGCCAACCGCTTCGTGCTGGGGGCGTCGGGCCACATCGCCGGCGTCATCAACCCGGCCTCGAAGGGCAAGCGCAGCTACTGGGTCAACGAAAAGACCGGCAAGACCCGCCCGCGCACGCCCCAGGACTGGTTCGCCGGCGCGGTCGAGCACAAGGGTAGCTGGTGGCCGGAATGGGCGCGTTTCCTGCAGGAGAACGGCGGCGCGGAAGTGCCGGCGCCAAGCGAGCCCGGCAACGAGCAATACCTGCCGTCCGAGCCGGCGCCGGGGCGCTACGTCAAGGTGCGCGCGGACTGAGGTCGATACGGAAGAGCGTGCGGGTATTGCTTAGAAATAAATTGGGTGGTAAAACCATTAATTGCTGCACCTGCACCAGCAATCCCGTATTGCTGGTCCTGTAGAGCAACACGGAGACAGCAGGAACCGGTACAAACCGGCTGTATGGTCATCATTCAAAAGCGCGGCCCATGAAGCCCTGCGCAACTTAGGAAATGAGATGAGTAGTGCAAAAAACAGTACTGAACGCCTGATCAAGAAATACCCGAACCGTCGCCTCTACGACACCCAGACCAGCTCCTACATCACCCTCACGGACGTGAAGCAGCTGGTGCTCGACGCCGACGAGTTCACCGTGGTCGACGCCAAGTCGAACGAGGACCTGACCCGCAGCATCCTGCTGCAGATCATCCTCGAAGAGGAAGCGAACGGCGTGCCGATGTTCTCGAGCTCGGTGCTGGCCCAGATCATCCGCTACTACGGCCACGCGATGCAGGGCATGATGGGCTCCTACCTGGAAAAGAACGTCCAGGCCTTCACCGACATCCAGAACAAGTTCACCAGCAACGCCGCCGGGGCGCTCGAGGGTAAGCCCTTCAGCCCGGAAATGTGGACCCAGTTCATGAACGTCCAGGGACCGATGATGCAGGGCATGATGAACAACTACATCGACCAGAGCAAGAACCTGTTCGTGCAGATGCAGGAGCAGATGCAGAACCAGAGCAAGGCCCTGTTCAGCGCCTTCCCGTTCCCGCCGGTGCCGCCGACCGACAAGAAATAACGCGTGGTAGGGTG
>Ga0308166_1002821_pt1 | contig 15423 bp, 8 predicted proteins | sample PhyCR2_2_FD_202137 | JGI IMG/M metagenome (GOLD analysis project Ga0308166, IMG submission 202137) | Phyllosphere microbial communities from UC Gill Tract Community Farm, Albany, California, United States - DLSLCC.R2 | ecosystem: Host-associated > Plants > Phyllosphere > Unclassified | place... | reverse complement strand
ATCCATGCGCAGGCGCTCCAGCTCACCTTGCCGTCCGGTCCCTACGACGAACGCGGCTGGCTCGACCGGTTCTACGCGCCGCGCAAGTACGCGCTCGCGTGGAATCCGCAGACCGCCGCCGCCGCGCTGTGGGTGCTGCGCCAGGCTCCCGTACAGGGCCTCGATCCGCAGGATTACGGCGCCGACGACCTGCAGCAGCAGCTGCGATCCGGCCATGCCGATCCGGCCCGGTTCGACGTCGCGCTGACGACGGCGATGCTGCACTACCTGGCCGACCTGCGCGTGGGCCGCGTGCGCTCCGAGTACCACACCGGCAAGTCCGACGCGCGCCTCAAGCGCTACGATCCGGTCGAGCGGCTGCGCACGGGACTCGCGGCCGGCAAGCTGCGCGACGCGGTGCAGGCGGCCGAGCCGCAGCTGCCGCTGTACGCGCAGGTCAAGACGGCGCTGGCGCATTACCGCGAGCTGGCGCAGCAGCCGTATCCGGCGCTGCCGGTGCCGCAGGCGAAGGTCAAGCCGGGCGGGGCGTACGCGGATACGCAGGCGCTGTTCGAGCGCCTCGTGCTGCTGGGCGACCTGCCGGCCGATGCGGCGCCGCCGGCCGAGGGCATCTACGGCGACAAGCTGGAAGAGGGCGTGCGCCACTTCCAGGCCCGCCATGGGCTGGAGGAAGACGGTGTGCTGGGCCGCGGCACGGTCAATGCGCTCAACGTGCTGCCCGCGCAGCGCGTGCGTCAGCTCGAACTGACGCTGGAGCGTTTGCGCTGGCTGCCGGATTTCGGTCCCGGCCCGCTGATCGTCGTCGACCTGCCGGCCTACCGGCTGTGGGCGCTGCAGAACGGCAGCACGGAGGCGCCGCTGGAGATGCGCGTCGTCGTCGGCTCCGCCGTCAAGACGGAAACGCCGCTGTTCGTCGGGCAGATGCGCTACCTCGAATTCAACCCGTACTGGAACGTCCCGCGCAGCATCCTGGAAAAAGAGATCCTGCCGAAGCTCGCGCGCAATCGGGCGTACCTGAAGCAGCATGACATGGAGACGGTGCCGCCCGACGCGAGCGTGGCGGACCTGAAGGCAGGGCGGGCGCGCGTGCGCCAGCGCCCGGGGGCGAAGAATTCGCTGGGACCGATCAAGTTCGCGATGCCGAACCCGATGGACATCTATCTGCACTCGACATCGGCGCGCGAACTGTTCGAACGCAGCCGGCGCGACCTGTCGCACGGCTGCATCCGCGTCGAGCATCCGGCCGCGCTGGCGCAGTACGTGCTCGGCGGGCAGCGCCAGTGGACGGCGGATGCGATCCAGGAAGCGCTGCAGCCGGGGCCGACGAAGCACGTCGACCTGGCTCGTTCGATTCCCGTGGTGCTGTTCTACGCGACCGCCATCGTCGACAGCGAGGGCGGTGCGCGCTTCGCCGCGGACATCTACGGCCGCGACGTCAAGCTGGAACAGGAACTGGCGGCACGCCGCCAGTCCTCGAACATCAGCGCGCCGACGTCAGCGCCGCGTCACCCCAGGTAACCGGCAGCTGCTCGTTGACGCCGCCCGTGCTCTTCGCCACGAGTTCGATCAGCTTGACGCCGCCGACGTCCACGCTCAGCGCCTGCGCCGGCTGGCCCCAGCGCAGCGCACGGCTCTTCGCCAGCAGCTTGCCGTCGCCGTAGACCAGGAACGTCACGCCGTTCTTGCGGTCCTGCGCGGAATCGTCGACGCCGACCTTCGTCTCCAGGCGGCGGTAATCGTGGTTGCGCACTTCCAGGCGCGAATTGGCCAGGATGCCGATGCCGGCGTCGTAGCGCTTGCCCCCGATCTGCAGCCACTGGCCGTACGGCGTGCTGTCCGCGCGCGCGCCGCCGAAGCCGGCGTACATCGGGCGTTCGCCGCCGCCCTTGGTGCCGCTCCAGCCGAACGACGAGCGGAACACGGTCGGATCGGCCGTGGGCTTGGTCACGCCGTCGACGGCCGGATTCACGCTGCCCGGCTGCTCCGACAGGTACAGGCCGTCCGCCAGCGCGCGTGCGCCCTGGACGCGGAAGATGCGCGTCTCGCGCGGCGCCACTTTCACTTTGGTCTCGTTCGTGAACGAAGAAGCTTCCTTCGACCACAGGTCGGTCAGCGTGATCTTGCCGTCCTTGCGCAGCTTGAGGTGCTCGGCCGTCAGGTCGGCGTCGATGGCCGCGAGGCCGCGGTTGAAGATGGCGACGGCCTTGTCGCCCGACGCGAGCGTCTTGACGAGGATTTGCACGTCGTCGGCGTCGTATGCGAGCACGGCCTGGTTGCCGGCCGGGTCCTGGTTCAGCGCGATGATGTCGGCGTTGCCGAAGATGTCCATCAGCGCCTGCGGCGTCGTGCGCAGGTCGGCACCGGTCATCAGCGGCGAATTCAGCATGGCCCACAGCGCGAAGTGCGATTTCGCCTCGGTCAGGTGGTTCGCGTCGAAATCGCCGGCGCCGATGTACAGCATGTCGGGATCGTTCCAGCTGCCCGGATGGCCGTACAGTTCGCGCCGCGCGGCGCTGTCGTAATTACTGAGCAGGCGCGGCCAGTTCGGGCGGATGTCGTCGCTCGTGCGCGAGAGGTTGCCGAAGTTCTTGCCCCAGGCGCGCACGTCGGCGGAGCCCCACACGCACAGCGACAGCAGGTAGTCGCCGTCCGGATTGCTGCGCTTCAGCGCCTCGTTGATCTGCGTGAATTCCGCCTGCACGGCCGGGATGTCCGAGCGGGCGACCGATTCCAGGTCCAGCACGGGTTTCAGCGCGCGGTAGTTGCCCGTCTTGACTTTCGGGCTGTCCGCGCCGTACGCGCGCAGGCCGCAGCCGTCGACCTTGATGAAGTCGAAGCCCCAGTCGCGGAAGAACAGGCCGATGTCCTGGTCGATGTGGCCGTACAGGCCCACTTCGCGTTCGAGCACGCTGCCCTTGGGCAGGTTCGGATCGTCGCCGCCGTACGCCTGCGAGCACGTATTGCGGCCCAGGTCCGAGTAGATGCCGGCCTTCAGGCCCATCGCGTGGATCTTGTCGGTGAACGGACGGAACCCGCCGTCGACGGTGGACGGGAACCGGTCCGGGCGCGGGATCAAGTGGCCGTCCGGCTGGTTGCGGCGCAGCGCCCAGCCGTCGTCGATGTTGACGTAGCGGTAGCCCTTGGCGGCCAGGCCGCTGTCCACGAGGCGCTGGGCCGCGCCCAGGACCTTCGCCTCGTCGATGTCGGTGCCGAACGCGTTCCAGCTGCTCCAGCCCATCGGCGGCGTGGCCGCATGGCCGGCGGTGTAGGCGCTCCAGCGCGCGGTCGGTGCGAGCGGATCGGTGGCGGCATGAGACAAGGCTGCGGCGAACAACAGGGGAATCAGGGCGAGGCGAGGCTTTTGCATCGGGATTTCCAGTGTGAGATGTGGACGTAATAGCAGATTATGCAAAGCGCCGGAGCGTTCGACAATTATTAAATGTGTCATCCGGTATATCAATTTCGGCAGGGTTGGGGCATATGTTAAAGTGACATCATTATTCCGGGTGTCCCATGAATCTGTTCGAACATCTGGCCTTGCTGGCCGTCCTCGTGCTGGCCGCCGGCTTCCTGTCCCTGAGCGAAATCGCGCTGGCGGGCGCACGCAAGATCAAGCTGAAACTGCTGGCCGAGGCGGGCGACGAGCGCGCGCACAAGGTGATCGCGCTGCAGGCGCAGTCGGCCGACTTCTTCGCCGCGTCGCAGATCGGCCTGAATGCGATCGCCATCCTGGGCGGTATCCTCGGGGAGGGCGCGCTGCGGCCGTTTTTCCTGGCATGGCTGACGCTCTTCTACGACGGGCCGGGCCGCGACAATGTCGCGTTCGCGCTGTCGTTCGTGTTCGTCACGACGCTGTTCGTGCTGTTCGCCGACCTGATGCCCAAGCGCCTCGCGATGATCGCGCCGGAGAGCACGGCGATGGCCGTCGTGCGGCCGGTCATGGTCGTCATCCGCGTGTTCAAGCCGCTGTCCTGGGCGCTGAACAAGGTGGCGAACATGCTGTTTCGCGTATTCGGCGTCGACACGACGCGCGAGGACCGCATCACCTTCGACGAAATCTCGGCCGTCGTGGAAGCGGGCGCGCAGGCCGGCGTGCTGCAGAAGCAGGAGCAGCACTTCATCGAGAACGTGTTCGAGCTGGAATCGCGCGCCGTCACGTCGACGATGACGACGCGGGAGAACGTCGTGTTCTTCACGCTGAACGAAGCCGAGGACAGCATCCGCCAGAAGATCGCCACCCACGCGCTGTCGAAATTCCCCGTGTGCGACGGCGTGATCGACCGCGTGATCGGCTACGTGGACACGCGCGACATCCTCGTGCAGCTGTTCAACCGGCAGTCCCGGTTCCAGCTGAACGAATCGAGCATCCGCAAGGTCCTGATCATTCCCGATTCGCTGACGCTGTCCGAACTGCTCGACCGCTTCCGCGCCACCAAGGAGACGTTCGCCGTCGTGATCAACGAGTACGCGCTCGTCGTCGGCGTCGTCACGCTCAGCGACATCATGGTGACCGTCATGGGCAAATGGGGCGCGCCGCTGGAGGCCGACCAGCAGGCCTTGCAACGCGAGGACGGTTCCTGGCTGATCGACGGCAGCACGCCGGTGGCGGACATGAAGCGCGTGCTCGAGCTGGACGCGCTGCCCGAGGAGGAGCACTACGAGACGGCGGCCGGCTTCATGATGTACATGCTGCGCAAGGTGCCCAAGCCGACCGACAGCGTCGAATACGAAGGCATGCGCTTCGAAGTGCTCGACGTGGACCACTACCGCATCGACCAGCTGCTCGTGAAGCGGATCGGCGCGCGCGGCGCACCGTCCGCCACGCAGGCCGATACGGTGGCCGACTAGTCCAGCACCAGGATGCCCTGCAGCGACGAGATCCGCTGCGGGGCCGACCACGTGCCGGCCAGCCGGCGCTGCGCGTCGAACTCCAGCAACTGCCGTCCCTTGTGCCCGTTGTCCGGACCGTGTCCCTGCCAGTTCGCGACGAGCAGGCGGCCGTTGTCCAGCTGCTGGAAGCTCGCGTAGAAGAACGGCGCCACCTCCGCGGGCAGGTCGGCCGCGGCGCCGCAGCGCTGCTGCACGTTCCCGGCCGCGTCGAACAGCACCATCACGGCGCCATAGCCGCCCGACACGAGGGTGGTGCCGTCCGCGTTCCGTTCGGCCTTCCACGCATGCTCGAACTCCGGCACCGCGAAGCGGCGCCGTTCCGTCAGGTCCGGCGCCGTTTCGAGGATGTGGTCGTTGGTGCACAGCAGGTACGTGCCGTCTTGCGTCGGGCGCATCAGGCGGACGTAGTCGCCGTCGCGGCGCGCGCTGGCGACGACGTCCCGGTCGCGGTCCAGCGTCAGCACGTTGACGCCACCCGTGCCGTCCAGGTTCCAGCCCGTCACGAGCGTGTGGCCGTCGGGCCGGCGGTGCACGGCCGTGACGTCGGTCCAGCGCGCGCACGCGTGCAGGACGCGGCCCGATTCGATGTCCAGCTCGAAGAAACCGCGGTCGAAGCCGACCAGCGCGCGGGCCGCGTCGATCCGCTGCAGGTCGCGCGCGAGCGGGTAGGGGGACAGGTCCAGGGTCCAGTGGAAGGTGTCGGTGGCCGTGTCGACGAGCGACAGTTGTTGGCGGCCTTCGTCGATGGCGAGCAGGCGGTGGGAGATCGTTGTTGTCATGGTGGTGGTCTTCAGGGTTGAGTGATCAGGAAATGGCGTTCGACGGGTGCGGCGCTGCGCAGCCGGGGCTCGGTAGCGCGCCCCCATTGCCAGGCGACGACCGTCACGTCGATCGGAAAGCGTGCGCGGCGGGGCAGCGCGGTGAACGTGAGCACGCCGTCGTCGCTCACTTCGGCCGGGCCTTCGCGGACATAGTAATGGACGGGGGCGCCCGCGCTGGACGTCGCGTCGAGGCGGATGGGCGCCAGCGGCCCGTCCGCGCGCTGGTCGGGAATCGCAGGAAACCTCAGCGTCTGCTCCCGGCCTTCCGTGTTCGTCAACGGGAATCTGAGTTCAGCCTGCTGGACCGTCCGCTTGGAGTTGCCGTCTCCGGGCCAGGTCAGGGCGAACCAGACGTCGTTCGACCGCTTGGCGTTCGTCATGCCCATCCGGTAGAAGCGGATGGCGAAGGTGTCGGGTCCCGTTTGCACCACCGGACCGCAGATCAGGTCGATGCGCAGGCCGCCGGGATCGTTCGGCACGTCGCCGCGGAAGGCGCCCGCCAGCCTGAAATGCAGGTCGTCGTCGAATGGTTCGAAGGTTAAGTGGATCATCGCGTGGTCGGGACTGGGCGGCACGATACCGTCACGCTGCCGGTAGCCGATCGCCAGCGGGCGCCGGTGGCGGAAGCGCGCCTGCAGGGTCTCGATGGCCGCGGCCATCTCGCCGTCGAACGCCCAGTAAGCGTCGGCTCGCGCGCCCCGGTAGGCGGCCACGGGCGCTGCCGGCGCAGCGGGCGCCGTGTCGAGCTGCCAGCCTTCGTACAGCCAGCCCGTGCGGCGCGGATCGACGGGGATGAGCGGCGTGCTGCCGTCCGGCGCCGCCGGACCTCCCAGCCGGTAGTGCGCGGCCTTGCGCAGGAAAAGGGCCATCAGGGCCACGCGCTCGCCGGAGGCGTCGAAGTGGCCGCCGCCCGGTTCGATCACGTGGGTAAGGACGGTTTGCGGATGCCGCTGCAGCGAATCGCCCTCGAGGCCCGCGTACCAGCCGTCGCGCATATTGCCCTGTACCTCGTACTCGCCCTTGACGACGAGGCCCGGCACGCCGTCGACGGTGCGGTCGCCCCAGTCCGGGGGCTCGGCATTGCCCTCGCCCGTATCCTTGAAATACGGCCACATGCCGCTGGTCGAGATGACCGCCAGCACCCGCTGCGGGGCCCATGCCGCCATGTCCCAGCCGAAGGACGCCATCGCCGAATGGCCGAGCGGCACCAGCGGGGCGCGCGCCAGCCCGGTGTAGCCGGAGCGCTCGGCCAGCGCCGCCATCAACCGGTCCAGCATGGCGCCGGCGCCGCGGTCAAAGCGGAAGTGGTTCGAGCCCATCGCGGGCGTTACCCACACCTCGCCGAAGCACAGCGCTGCCATCTCGCGCCGGAACACGGGATGTTCCAGGATCGGTTCTTCCTGCATGTTGTGCTGGCCGATGACGACGGCCCGGATCCGGTCGCAGCCGGGCGGCACCCACAGGAAGGCGCGCGGGTGGGCGTTCGTCTCGCTCGACACGACGGTATCGACGGTCACGGACCACTGGTACTCGGCGGCGTTCGCGATCAGCGGTGCGAGCGCCACGGTCAACAGCGACATCAACCAGCGCGCGTTCATCGGAGGATCGCCGCGGTCATGGCGGGCAGGGCGTAGTCGAGGACGGATCTGCCGTCGACCTGGCGGCGCCGGGCCGCGATGCGCGTGGCGCGGCCGTCCACCGTGATCGCAAGCTGCGCGGGCCAGTCCGCGGCCGGCACCTGCAGCCGCACGGGCCGGTCCGCGCTGAACCGCCAGCGGCCGTCCTGTTGCCACAGGGCCGCCGCCGCGCCCGCCGGCGCGGACAGCGCGTAGCCGGACGATGCGATCTCGCGCCCCTGGCCGAGGAACAGGTATTGCAGGCGCCCGTCGCGCTCCGCCGCGATCCCGTAGCGGCCGCGCAGGCGCTGGCCGTCGCGCTCGAACACCGCATCCTCGGCGTCGCCGGAGAAGATCGTCTGGCGCGCACCGTCCGTGGTGCGCACGCGCAGCGCGAGCGCGCGGCCATCGCCGACCTGCTCGACGCCGACGACGTGCGCGGGGCCGCCGTCGCCCGGTTCGAACACGGCGGTGAAGGGACGCAGCCATGCTTCGCCGGCCTGGCGGATGACGAGGGTCGGCAGCGGGGCCTGTTCGACTTCGCGCGGCAGCATGCCCGCCGACCACGCGGTGGAGGGCGGCGCCAGCAAGGAAAAGAACTCGCGCCCCGCGCCGCCCTGCAGCCAGGCCGTCATCGTGCGTTGCTGGCCGGACAACTGCAGGTCGAACCGTGCCCGCAGCGGGGCGCGGCTGGTGAGCGATGCGCGGTCGCGCCAGTAGTCGTAGCCGATCAGGTCCCCGTCGGCGAAGCTGAGGCGCTGCGACGGTGTCGTCGCCAGCAGCTGGCCGGCGGGGTCCAGAAAGCGCAGCGACTGGCCGAGGTTGTGGTAGAGGTAATCGTGGTAGCGGTCCTTGCCGTCGCGCCGGCGCGAGCGGAAGATGTCGACGAAGTAGCCGTGCGTACCGTCCACGCGGACGATGCCCAGCACGCGCTGCTGCTCCGCGTCCGTCTCGGGTTCGCGGAAGGCCACGGCACCGAACGTCGCCCGCGGGAACGCGGCGGCGGCCGGACTGCCGGGCGCCGGATACGCGGCCAGCAGCGTGAACGGGTGATTGCTTTTCATCGACGGGTAGGCCGACACGCCATCGACCACCACCGTGTTATGCGCGGGGAACTGCGAGTAATATTCCAGGTGGTCGTTCTGCAGATAGCCGGACCCCCGTCCGGATTCCGGCGCGAGGCTGAGGCCCTGCGCATACAGCTCCATCGCGATGCCGTTCGCGTGCGCGTGGTTGCCGCTGGAGCCGGCGACGGAAATCGCCATCGCGTCCGGACCTGCATGACCGTTGCGCTGCACCAGCCAGCTCGCGTTCGGCGCGTAGAACGTGGGCGTCTGGTAAGCGGCGACGCTGGCGGGAGCTGCCGCCGGGGCCTTCGATGCTTCCAGCAGCCCGCGCACGGGATCCGCGCCGCCGCCTTCGTCCGCGCCGCGCAGCGTGGCCAGCAGCGTAGCGTACGCCGCCGCGTCTTCGGCCTTGCCGTGGCGCCGCGCGTGGGCGAGCAGGCGCGCGATCATGCCCGTGCGCGGCGTTTCGTAGCGCGAGTCGCCGAAGCCGACGGTACGCCCGTTCGGAAGCAGGTACTGGGGCAGGGCGCGCGCCGCGCGCGGCAGCGCGGGCAGGTCGGGCAGCACGTCGATGCCGAAGACCTCGTCCAGCAGCTCGACGCATTCCATGAAGTCGTTCGCCACGTTCATCGAGTAGCCCGGCGATTCGTTCCAGATGCCAGTCGCGCGATCGTCGCCGATATTGTAGCCGTGGTCGTGCAGGCGCCGCAGCGTCCACTGGCGCGCCGCGCCTTTCTTGAGCACCTTGCGCACGTAGGCGTCGCCTTCCTGAGTCGGCAAGACGGCGGCGATGTGCAGGATGAAGCGGGCCTCGATCAGGTTCCAGTTATTCCACGGCACGCCGTTCCTGACGATCAGGTCGGCCCACTGGCTGAAGACGCGGTCGAACAGCGGGCGCCGGTCGGCGGGCACGTAGCCGTGCATGAAATCGTAGGCTTCCGTCAGCGGCACCACGATGTCTTCGTGGATCGTTTCGAAGGACTGCAGCCCGAGCAGCGTCTGGTCGTGGCCGTGGTTCAGGTCGACCGGTTCCTCGCGCCAGGCCATGCCCGCCATGTAGGTCGAGAAGATGTCGTAAGCGAAGCGCGCATACGCGTCGTCGCCCGTGGCCCAGTACAGGAACGCGGCGTCGCGCGCGAGATTCGCGATGCGCAGGTTGATCGCTTCGACGATGCGCCCGCTCTTCGCCTGGCTCACCCATTCCCAGGGCTGGCCGGGTGCGTTGCGGTTCTGCAGCCACAGCAGGTCGCGCTCGCCCATGTACGGCTTGACGTCTTCGAGCTTCGGCGTGAAGTAAGCGGACGCGGCGTCGCGCGTGCCCGTGAAGCGCACCGTGGGGACGGGCGCGCTGCCTTCCGCATGGTCGTAGACCCCGTTCTTCACGAAGACCTTCGTGCTGTGCGACTGCCAGTACATCTGCAGGCGCGAGACGATCCAGGCCGGGTCGGTGCGGTGCCGGTCGACGTACGGGTGCATGCGCGCGACGAGCGCGGCGTAGCGGCGGGCCGCGTCCGCATCGCGCGCGAGCAGCGCCTGCAGGTCGGCGCGGCCGCGCGCCGCATCCACGAGCAGGCGCGGATGGCCCGTCCGCGGCTGCGGCGGTTGCGATCCTGGCGCGGCCGCGCACGTCCCGACGAGGAGCAGCGCCGCGAGGGCGCAGTGTCGGAACGCTTGCATCAGAAGTCGTACCGCGCGGTCAGCCAGAACGAGCGCGGCGAGTTCAGCGCCACCCAGCCGCCGGCGTTCGGCAACTGCTGGTAAATGTCGTTCTTCGTCACGCCGGTCACCGTCGGGAGCATCGTGTCGTAGCCGCTGATGTACTTGTTGTTCAGGGCATTGCGCACGTCGAGCGAGAGACGGAGGTTCTTGAACCCGGCATACAGCACCGACAAATCGACGTTGCGCTGTTCCGGCAGGTAGATGTTGTTGACCGGATTGTTGTCCAGCTTGCGGCGCGACATGTAGCGGTGGCGCACGTTGAACTGGAAGTCGTTCCACTCGTACGAGAACGTGTTCGACACCACCCACTTCGGCGTGCGCGCCATGATGCCGGCCACCGTCGTCAGCACGTCGTCGTCCGGGCCGGGGCTGCCGGCCGAGAAGCTGCCCACCGCCAGCGCGCGCGCCTGCGAGAACAGGCCGGAGCTCGTCCAGCTGAACTTCGGCGCCACGCGCCATTTCAGCCATCCCTCGGCGCCCTTGGTCAGGTAGTGGTCGAGATATTCGACGACGTAGGTGGAACCGTCGACGTTGGGCGGCGTCTGCTGCTGCCACAGCAGCAGCTCGGTGCGGAACAGCGTCAGCTGGCCGCTGATCGAGCCGCGGCCGAACACCCACGCCAGTTCGTCCTGCTTCAGGTCGGCCTGCGGATAAAGCGGCTTGTTGTCGGCGTTGAACTGTGTCGCATAGCGGGTCAGGATGCCGCTGATGTTGTTGCCAGCCATGCTGTGGCGGTAATACACCTTGTCGGACGGCGTCACGTTGTAGCCGACGGACGCGGTCCAGTTCTTCAGGAAGACGCGCTTGGTCGCCTCGATCGGCGCGGCGCGCACATAGTTCTGGTTGTCGTACCAGGTATACGGATTGCCGTCCAGGCCACCGTAGCCCAGCGAGTTCGCGCCCGTCGCCTGCGGCGCCGTCACGTAGGGGATGGTGTGGGTCTTCGCGAGCGTCAGCGTGCCCTTGTAGCTGCCGTTCAGGTCCCATTTGCCGGGCGACCAGGAGGCGCCCAGCAGCGGCGAGATGTCGCGTTCGCGGTCGCGGTAGCGGTACGCGGTGAAACCGTCGACGTTGCCGCCGCCCAGGCGCCCCCAGCCTGCCGGATCCGTCAACTGGTACGTGCCGTTCTGCGTCACGTAGCGCACGCCCAGGTTGGTCACCTGGCCGTCCGCGAAGGCCGACAGCCCGCGGCCGTTGTAGTACGTGTCCATGCCCTGGTCGGCCTGCACGGCGAACATGCCCGCCTGTATGCGGTAGTTGTCGCCCGCGTAGGTCGTCATGAAGTCGAGCATGATGTCCTTCGACGTGCGCGTGCCCAGGTTCGAGTTCGTGATGTAGACGACGTCCTGGTTGGAGACGCTGGTCGCCGACGGCACCATGATGCCGTTCACGAGGCCGCCACCGAGGTCGAAGTTCGCGTTCGGCAGGTTCGTGGACAGCACGCATTGCGCCGGGCTCGCGATCGAGCCGGCGGGGCAGGCGGCACCCGTTCGGTAGTTGATGCCGTTCGACGCGCCCACGTTGTTGGCGATGCGCGCGCGCAGGGCGCCCGTGTTCAGGTCATACACCTCGTAGGTGCCCGGTACGCGGTTCAGGCTCGCCGCCACGTTCGGGGCCAGGCCCTGGTTGACGGTGAACGCATCCTGGAACGTGCTCGCGTTCCACAGCGAGGTGGGGCCGGCGTTGTAGAACGCCTGCTGCAGATAGGCCTGGCTGTTCTGCACCTTGACGGCCGAGTTGAAGGTCCAGCGGCCGCCCGTGTCGTGTTCCCATTTCAGCCACAGGGCGTCCTGCTTGTAGTTCGCGCCCTTCTCGGGATCGTGATAGCGCGTGGAGCCCGGGCCGTCGACGACGTCGGTCGGCACGACGTGCTGGCCGCCCCGGAAGAACATGTTCGGCGAGCTGCCGAAGCCGGGCGCCATCACGGGATTCAGCACGCCGTGCACGGGCAGGGTGAACTGGCCGTTCCACGAGTTCGTGTCGTCCAGGTGCTTGGCCGTGAGGCTGACGGTGCCGCCGCCGCCGGACGCGGTGTTGTAGGTCTTCTGCACGCGCAGCTTGACCTGGCCGCCCAGGTTGAGCGGATGGCCCGGATCGACTTTCCCCGTCGACGTCCGGTAGAAACCGGAGGCTTCCGCGCGCAGGTCACCGGCCTGGTTCTTCCAGCCGTACAGCGCGCCCACCTCCTTCCAGGACAAATGCGGGTTCTCGCCTTCGAAGCCGAGGCGGGTCTGCACGGAGGCGCCGGGACGGATAGCCCCCGGCATGAAGTTGAAGACGCCGCCCGCGGACGAGGCGACGGACGTGCCGGTGGAGCCGCCCCGGATCGATTCCACGCGGGAGACACTCATGTCGGCGCGGAAGAAGTCGCTGTCCTGGAAGTTGTTGTACTTGACGGGGACGACGGGCAGGCCGTCTTCCAGGATCGACGTCCAGAAGTTGCCGCTCGTCGGGCTGCCCGTGCCCACGCTCATGCCGCGCGTGAACGACTCGTTGCGCGCGACGCCCTCGTTGCTCTCGACGACCACGCCGGGCATGTCGCGCAGGTAGTCGTCCGCGCTCATGGGCGTGAACTTGCCCAGGTCCTTCGCGTCCAGCACGGAATACGACACGTTGGCGCGCTTCGCTTCGGTCGCGCCCACCGTGCCCGTGACGATCACGGTCTGGGTCGGGCTCGCGTCGGCCGGCGCGTCCTTCGCGGCGGGACGGGCTTCCTGGGCCAGGGCCAGGCTGGCGCTCAGGAGGCCTGCGCCGGCGAGGGCGGTGACGGTGGGTCGGGGCGCTACAAGGCGCATGGCATGGTTGGTTGTCTTCCTCATGTTTTTCCTCTTGTTGTATGGGAGTGTTATCGTTTGGTATCGATAACTTTGGCGGATTCTATGTGAAATTTTTTGTATCAACAATGATTTTTGATATCGATAACTCGGATGTTGTTTTTTGCGCTAGGATCGTAGGAAAACTTTTTCCCGTTCGTCGTAGGGGTAGGCGCAGTGTGTGAGTGAGCTATGGATGATGATGTCGTCGAGTGGGTCATGTCGAATTTCCTGCCTTTCGAAGCCGAGCTTCGCAAGATGCTGGCCCGCGTCTGCAGCGGCCCGGCCGAGGTGGACGACGTGGTGCAGGAAACCTATTACAAGGTGCTCCAGTCGGAGAGCCTGGACCATGTGCGCGAGCCCCGCGGGTTCCTCGTGCGCACGGCGAAGAACCTCGTCATCGACCGGATGCGGCGCGACGCGATCGTGAGCATCGAGTCGGTGGCCAACCTGGAAGAGTTCGAGATCGCGGATGCGGCGCCGACCCCGGAACGCGTCGCGCTGGCGCGAGCGGAGCTGCGCTGGGTGTTCGGCCTCATCGCCAACCTGCCCGACCGCTGCAAGCAGGTGTTCATGTCGCGCCGCATCTACGGGCTGTCGCAGACCGAGACGGCGGCGGCGCTGGCGATCTCGGAAGGCATCGTCGAAAAGGAGGTCATGCGGGGCATGGGCCTGATCTCGGACATGATCGCGCGGGTCGGCGTGCACGAGGTGTCGCGCGCGAGGGCAAGGTCGACCGTCGGGAAGCGCCATGTCAACGATTGACCGCCAGGCGCTGGACTGGGTGGTGCGCCAGTCCGACCATCCGCTCGACGCCCAGGGCCAGCGCGCATTCGATGCCTGGTACGCGGCGGACATCCGCCACCAGGGTGCGTACCTGCGCGCCGTCGCCATCCACCGCGCGCTCAACGGGGCGACGGTGCAGGAATCCCTGCGGCCGAAACGCGAACGCCTGGAAGCGGAATGGGCCGGCGCGTCGTGGCAAGTGGCCGGTTCGCGGCGCGCGTTCCTGGCGGCCGGCGGTGTCGCCGCCGGTGCCGGCCTGTTCGCGCTGACCGGCCTGTTCGCCGGCGCCGACAGGACGGTCCTGACGACTGCCAGGGGCGAGTTCCGCAAGGTGCCGCTGGCCGACAAGTCGGTGGCGGACATCAACAGCAACAGCCGCCTTGAAGTCAGGATGACCGCGCAGGCGCGACAGGTGAGGCTGACCAGGGGCGAGGTGTGGCTGGAAGTCGCCAAGGACAAGACCAAGCCTTTCATCGTGGAGGCGGGCGAGGTCCGCGTGCGTGCCGTCGGCACGGCCTTCGGCGTGCGCCGTTTCGCCAATGGCGCGGAAGTGCTCGTGACGGAGGGGACGGTCGAGGTATGGAGCAGCGACGGCAGCGCGCGCAAACGCCTCGTGCACGCGGGCGAGCGGACCGTCGTGGCCGACCGGGCGGCGGACATCGCGGTCGCGCGGCAACCGGTGGAAGTGGAGAGAAAACTCGCGTGGCGGGAGGGCAAACTGATATTCGATAACCAGACGCTCGGCGAAGCGGTGGCGGAATTCAACCGCTACAGCCAGAAGAAGATCGTCATCGCCGATCCGGCGCTCGGGCGCCGCAAGCTGGTCGGCCAATACCAGATCGATGCGCCCGAGCGGTTCGCGCAGGACGTCGGCGCGGTCCTGCAAATTCCGGTGTCCATTACGGCCGAGAAGATCGTCATCGGCGGCAGTTGAATAAATTCCCGGCAGTCCCGTAGGAAGTCGTCGCACCGTTCGTCGTTATCGATAACGGAGACAATCCGGATAAACAGGTTGGTTTGGAGGAGACAGCGAGATGGTTCCAGATCTGTGCGGAAGAACGGCCGCGGTCGTGCTCAGCATGAGCATTGCCGCACTGCCGCGGGCGGTCCATGCCGAGGAAGCGCGCAAGCCGTTCGACATCGCGGCCGGGTCCGCGCTGCAATCCGTCGTGGAATTCGCGCGGCAGGCGGGCATCAACGTGCTGGCCTCCGGCGACGTCCTCGCGGGCATCGAGACCCCGGCAGTGCGCGGCACGTTCACCGTCGCCGAAGCATTGGACAAGTTGCTGTCCCGGACCGGCCTGACGAGTCGTATGAACGCGAGCGGGGCCATCTTCATCGTGGGCCCCGACCGCACATCGAAAGGGGACAAGACAGTGACAGGTACGATTCCAATGCAACGGCGCGCGACGTGCTGCGCCGTGCTGCTGGCATTCGGCAGCGCGGGCGCCGCGTATGCGCAAACGGCGCCCGACGGGAGCGCGGCGCCGGACGGCGCGGTCAAACGGGAAGACACGGCGACCGTCGTCGTGACGGGCATGCGTGCGAGCCTGCAGAGCGCGCGCAACCGCAAGCGCAACGGCGATGCGATTTCCGATTCGATCGTCGCGGACGACATCGGCAAGCTGCCGGACCAGAACATCGCGGAAGCCGCCCAGCGCATTCCCGGCATCCAGCTGGGCCGCAACAAGGGCGAGGGCGCGAGCATCCA
>Ga0308166_1002819_pt1 | contig 15430 bp, 23 predicted proteins | sample PhyCR2_2_FD_202137 | JGI IMG/M metagenome (GOLD analysis project Ga0308166, IMG submission 202137) | Phyllosphere microbial communities from UC Gill Tract Community Farm, Albany, California, United States - DLSLCC.R2 | ecosystem: Host-associated > Plants > Phyllosphere > Unclassified | place... | reverse complement strand
CCATGATGCTAACCACACACCGTCGACGATACCAGAGGCATCCACTTCCGGGTGGAACAGCATGTACTCATTCTCTTCGGCATCGAGAACAACGAACTGGCCTTCTTCCATGCGGTCGAACTTCGCCAGACCCACATCAATTTGTACCGGCTCAACATTCGGGTCACCAGTCACACTGGTACCGAAGTCGACGATTTTTGGTAAATCACGGTGAATTGCGCTAAGCCACATTGCTTTTAATCCTCAGGGTTATTTGGTTTGACATAGATAGGTGCTATTCTGTAAAAAGACAAAAAAAATAAACCTCACCCGAAGGTGAGGTCATTTCATTAGAGCTGGCAGTCTTCGCGGTCATCTACCAGTACGCTAGTAATGACATAACGGGCCAACCGCAGACGCGCGGTTTCAGTTTGTTCGTCAGAAGGCAACTGTTCACCCTCAGGGGCAACCATTGCGTATTCCGATTCTGCTAACTGCTGCGCATAGTCCTCTACCGCGGTATCAAACGGACCACGCAACTCAGCCACCTTGTCGAGAATCTCATCGTTAGGTACGATAGACTGTGACAGGATACCGGCCGCATCCGCAGGGGATACCGTAGTGAAGTTCAACTCGTTCAGCAACGCTCTGTCCTGCGCACGAGTGGTGATGAGACCAACAATCAGCTTCTCAAACTCATCCAATGAAATATCTGGATGGTCGGTGCCCATGATCAGTTCACCGTACTTTTGGAACAGCGCACGCGCTTTGTCTTCGAAGCCGCAATCCATGTCACGGACGCCGAGGTCGAAGTCGTGCTGTGGAAGCTGTTCGAAATCGATAACATCCATTGCGATTCCTCTATAACGTTAGTGGTGTCATACAAAGGCATTGACTTGAGGGGTGACCAACCGTACTTCTAAGTCTTTGCCGTTTTCCACCAACTCACGTTCATTAACCACACGATGGATAGAAATACCATCACGATGTTTCGCTTTGGTGATGAGCTTATCCAGTGCCACCTTTTCAGATTTGGTGAATTCGGTGCCCGGATAAACAACGAGCAGTTCGTTGTTCTCAATAATCACCGCGCGGAACAGGGTCTTTTCGCCAGAGACCACATCGTAAACCACTTCTTTAGAACGCGCCACAGAACGATTGATGCTAGTTTGCATGAGTAGATACTCCTTTTAGGATAATATAAATACCACGGGTCGTGGTGTTCAACGTTTCTAGTGTTTGCACCAGCGGTGTTGGGTTGTCAAACGTTTCACGGTTCACCACATAGTCCCCGCCGTTTTTCTGGTTAGAGGCGATGTAGTTGAAGATATCCGCGACAGTCATCTGCGATTGGAAATCACTTGCCCAGTGCGTTAACAGTTCAGCATGTTCATCCACGATATTGACGAGGGCAACTGCGGTACGACCGTGTCCAAAATCCACACGGTGAAATGCTGCTGTGCCCATGCCGTACGCTTCCGCAGCTTTGCGCATACTTTCGACTGTGTCCGTTGCTTCTTTGAAGGACTTCGTCTCTTCATCGGTCAACAGACAATTCTCGATCATCTTCGGCGGCGGGCTGATACCTTCACGGTGTGGAATAATGTACTTCACCGCGTGCAGGTCAAACCCGACGTTTTTGAGAGCTTCATCCGCAGTCGTTGTCGAGTAGGCAAAGATAGCATTAACATCTATTACATCCGGCAACAGATGCAGCGGTTCATCGACATCACCAAAGCGGTCAATGGAAACCAACAGTGCTGTTTCTTGGATACGGTGACGTTTCAGGTAGACACGCCAGCGCCCCACTTCAACAATGTGCTTCGTTTCCATGGGACTCAACTCTAAGATACGCCAATCTAATACGCCGCGACCCAGAGGCTTGTCGTACGTACCATCTAGTACCTCTTTCGTTATCTCTCTCATAACCCTCCTAAGCTATCGTGTAGTGATGGGTCACTACCTCATGTGTGATACCATCGTAAGTCGGTATTTCTGCATTGGCGTCCAGCGAGATATACAACGACTTCTTCTCCGTTCCACAGAGCTTCAACAAATAACGGAAGAACTCCGAGAAGTCCTGCGCGTATTGCCGGTCACGCGGATGGAACACAGAAACATAGTTAGCGACTGTTAAGGCATTCGGAGACTGACTCACAAACAACACCGACGTAATTGTGTCGTTCTGTTTGCGTACCAATACTTCCATAAAGCCAAAAGCCACTTCCTTTAAGACGTGCTTGTACCCCGGCAATGACTTCTTCGTTATCTCACACACACGCTCCATGTCATCCAGAGAACAATTCTCCTGACGATGAATCATCGGGGCGCGTGTATTGAAACGCGAAACATCAAACGGGGTAAATTTCACACGCTTTGTCACGAACTCAAGTCCCATGGCCCGGCATATCCCATGCTCAACGTGAGCGCTGGGTTCTAATACCACATCGAAGTGAATGACTTCGAGTTGGCGCATGAGGTTTTTCCACTGGTAAAAGGGCTTGTTCGTCATCGGCACCATATTCAGGATATGGAACACATCACCGTGACGTTCGCCACTTAAAACGAGAAGCGTCTGGCGTGTGTTAGACACCACCAAATAATGCTCCTCGTCCATCGCTAACGGATGGGTTTGTTTAATGCCTTGCCAAATACGTTCAACGTCAACCTGTCGCCCGTTAAGGATGACAGGCTTCTCGTACACAGGCGGATACGATAACAGGTGCATGGTTACTCCAGAACACCAATCAGCTCATTCACACGCCCACGGGTTTCTGCCTTCGACCCCAAATACCGCCCCACCTCTACAGTCTCCCACTGGAAGCCGTAGTAGATGTCTTTGGTGAGCAGCGTATCAGAGTTCGACAGGACTACACGACAACCACGAAGGTGCGCTTCTTTCAGGAGCTTAGCCAGTTGGCGTTGGTGTTGTTGGTTAAAGGAGGCTTTGTGGTATTGTGCGAACGAAGCGGTTTTCGAGCTGGGGATGTACGGAGGGTCCGCGTATATCAGCGAACCTTTCGGTGCACTGGTAATCGTCTCCTCAAATCCACAACAGCGCAACTCCACTTCGGACTCGGTGCAGCGTTTCCAGAAAGCATGAATTTCTTCTTTGGGTAAATACGGTTTGGTTGGGTGGTCGCCATATGGCACGTTATACCCCCCAGCCTGATTGTACCGACACAATCCGTTATACCCATGGCGATTCAGATAGATGAAGATGGCGGCGCGGTCAATGGTATCTTCGACGGTGACTTTCTCACGGTCGTTGAGTATCGCACGACGTTCAGCGTACACCTCTGGATTGCAGCCGTTTACCCAGAGTTCCTCACAAGCTTGAACTAAGTCATCAGGGGCTTCCATTGCAGAACGGAGCACCGCAACCAAGTCCGGGTTATAGTCGGACAGTATGTACTTCGGGAAGTTGGTGTTCATGAACACCGACCCTGCGCCCACGAACGGTTCGACGAAACAATCGACCTCACCGAACACCTTACGCAGGGGTTGGATGATTCGTTTCTTTCCACCGACCCATTTTAAAATAGAACGCATCTCAATCCCCTTTGTACACCGGCGCACCGTGTCCAGCTGTGACACCCAGATACTTTTTCGACTTCTTCCAGCTTACTGCGTTTTCAATCAACTCCACACCAATTGACCCCGGCAAAGATTCCCAGTTCAACAAGGTACCCAACAGGTGATTCATTGGCACGTTATCGGCGAAGGTCGTGGCCATCAGATGTTCGTGGGACAAGCCCGCTTTCTGAATGGCAGCAGCAATAAGGTTACGGCCAATACGTTTGCCGGTGTGGCAACCATCCACACCCACGCCACTCAGGATAATTTCACCCCACTGAGCGTACTGGAGTTGTGCCACACCTAGAATATCGCCCCCATCCATCCAGACCAGTGTTTTGTACTGGCTGGTGCGCCCACGTTCAATCACCGATTCCGGTAGCACCTCGCGGAAGATTTCCCGGCCGAAAGGGTCAGTCTGTCCTTCCCGCCAGATGGTGTGTCGTACTAAGCGGGTGAGCTGCTCAAGCTGAATGTCGTTCAGTGTTTCTAAACCAGAGATATCCACGATGCGTTTATCGATTGGGAGTTTCTCGTACGGCTTACAACTCACCATCCAGTTATTTTCAATCAGCTTAAAGCCCATACGTTTACGGAAGTCAAAGTTATCCGACGTTCCATCAACAGTCATGGCATAACGACACCCGACATGATCCAACAACATCATCATCGACACTTTATTCAGAGACTTAGAGATAATCTCCTCAGCGTGATGAATAATGAGCGTTTCATCACCCATGGTGGTGATGACAGAGATGTACCCCAGTGGCTTATGTCGGTCATTACGCAAACCAAAGACTTGATACTGTGGATTTTTGAGAATCACATTCAGTCGCTTAATCGCAATTGTTCGTGACCCAAAGGCGTGGTAATACTCGCGTGCCTTTTCGCTACCCCAAGTAAGGCGTTCGATAGTGATATTGATTTGCTGTTCTGCCGGTTCGACCGACGGTTTAATAATGGTTGATTGCGCTATCGATTGCATCGATTTCCCCCGCAACAAATTCTTGTTATTCACAGGAAAGGGAAGTTGCGTAAAAAGGCAAAAAATAAGAAGGGGGAAAGACCCCCTTTTACTTTACGACTGGATATGTTGGTCGATACGACGACGTAGCGGCTCCGGGATATAACGCATGTTCATTCCGGCATCGCTTGTCGCGAGTAGGCGGAGGTTACGCTGTTTTACCGGGTAGCTCTGAACGAAGTTCGCACGGTCGTATTCGACGCGATCGAAATGTTTCGTTCCACACTCACAGTCTTTGCACAGATAGATGGTTGGTTCGGCAGGGTTGCTGTCATACGGAGACCAGCAAATCACTTCTTCCGGGGCCATCGGTTTACGGCAATCGTTGCAGAGGATAAAGTTCTGCGCGATTTCGTTCTGTAACGCTTCGTGGCACGACTTACAGGTATAGAACACTGTACGGATAGGGCCAATGATTTGAGCGGTGTAGTACGGCGCAATTTTCCACTGATGGAGGTGTGGGCAACATTCGTCGTGTGGTGAGATGATGTGCTGGGTTTTACCAGCGGCATAAATTGCTTTCATGGTAACCTCGGTTAGTGTGCAATACGGACGGACTTAGCCTGGTGACTCTGCCATGCGGCGTTGAGTCTCATATATTCGTAACCGGTTTGTACGGTCACAGTTTCGGTAGCCTTACCAAAGCGTGACGTGACGGTAATAGAATATTCCAGACGCAGGGCATCGGCGACACGCTTAACGACGTCAAATGAAACACGGTCGACACGACCGAATTTGATGTTGCTAATGACGTTCGGTGAGACTTTTGCAACGTGAGCCAGTTCACGCTGAGTCACACCATCTTCGACGATCTTTTCAATGATGAAACTCATCTGGTTGACGAACTTGTTTTTAGCACTACGGGTAGCATCGTGAATATAACGCATTATTTGATTCTCCTTGTGGGTACAATGAGACATTGATTTCAATGTCCACCTAGATGATATCTATCTGAGATTTTGTGGAATAAAGCATAGGACTACCCGGTGGTGTAAAAAATAAAACCCTCTTACCCGAAGGTAAGAGGGCGTGTTTCTTATTTTAGTTTGTTCACGTACGCCACTGCGATCGCGGTCGCGATAGTCAGCGGTGCAGTAACTTGGTCAGACTGTTCGTCAAACTTCAGCCACTGGAACTTATCACCGCCCTCAGTCAGAATCTGGAACGCATAGCGATAACGATCACGATACGCATCCCACGCTTCTGCCGACTCAAACATCTTACCACTGACCGCATCATCCCAGTCCAGCCCTTTCTCTGCCAGACGTTTATCGCGACGGAGTTTGGCGGTTTCGAAACCGACTTCCATCGAAATGTAAATCTGCGGAGAACCGGGTTGGTTACACACACCAGAGCGGAAGACTTCCTGACGGCCTTCATCACCTTGGTTCGCGATTGTCACGGGTGCCCAACGGTCAAGCAAAACCACGTCGTATTGTGGTACGACGTATTGCAGTGTGTATTCGAAATCCTGACACATTGCCCGTGCAACCTGCGCATCTGCCACACCTGTCACTAACTGACGGCGAGCAAATTGCCCCGTCTCGGTATCTGCACACGGGTGGTTAACCACCTTCACTCGCAGACCCAGACCTTCTAAGACGGCCCGAACCTTCTGCACCATCGTAGACTTACCAGCATAGTCGTGACCATCGAAGGCCGCGGTAATAGCTGTCATTACGTTTTCCCCATTAAAGCTTTAAGTGTTCTGTACACATAATGTACATCTGCTGTAATTGAACAAAAAAATAAAGCAGGCACCCCGAAGGATGCCTGAGTTATTAGAAGTCGATATTGTCTTTGTTCAGAACCGCCTTACGGAGTTCTTCTGACCAACTGTTTTCAATCCACGTAGTGACGACAGGATTAACACGACGGTCAAGGAAGAACTGTTGCAACATCGGCCACTCGTGCAGTGGATACCGGAGCGTAAACGACAGAGAACCCGGTGAGGTGGTTTGCCCGTTATTAACACGTAACGTTGGTGACAGCTCATACGTTACACGAACGTCATTGAGGGTGGCAACTGGACCGAACAGTTCTAAACGGCGCACTACCGACAATTCATAAGCACCGAATTTGCCACGTAGGCGTTCTTCCGACTTCTGTCGGACGAAGTAGTTCTGGCCATCCTCAGGTTTTCTCTGTAGACGTTCTGTCTTCATCACGTCGGTGAAGAAACGATTGATGGCTTCCTCAACATAAACGTAACGCTCACACGCACCTTTCAGGGCTGGTAGGTCATGCGCTTTCCACACCTCTAGCAAATCAGGTTTACGTGCAACTGTTTTGAAGAACATTCTCGCGGAGACTAAACGCATCTCTTCGAGCATTTTCTTCACCATATCTTCATGCGTCCAACTGGGTGCACAGAAGAATATTCTACCACCGACCAACGTTGCACCCGTCTCGCTGTTCACGAGTTTGTGGGTGATGCCACGCGGAATATTGTTCTGGGTCAAGTCGCCGAGATTGTACTGGAAAACATAGCGATATTTCCCATCCACGGTTGGCAGTGAATAGATTTCTTTAACAGTTGGGTCTTTTAATAAAGTCATGGTATTTCTCTCTTAGGTTAGTTGATGCGTTTTAACCGACGCACTACGGCATACTTAGGATAACATCTGTAATTAATCATCGCCAATACGATTATCAATAAAGACAAGATCTTTCTGTTTACAATCCAAAGCCTTTGCGGCACAGCGCTTGATGTCCTTTCTCCATTCAGGACGAATCTTGCAACGATAGTTAATTTCATATTGTTTTACACCACACACCACATCTACCGTTAACCACAGCACATTCATCGGTATGTTTTTCTTTGTGGTGATAACGAGAAACTTAGAGGCGTCTAAAGCGTTAGCACGCGCGGACTGCTCCCAGAGTGGCAGGTGATCGTACTCCTTTGCTTTCTCAATATCGTCTAAGTCCATCAACTTGTTGTACGTGTCCATAACGTACATTGGACCTTTTGGCGGCGCGTCGATATCTTTACGTCCATCGAATATAGTGACAGCACGTTGATTGCACTTGAGTGCTTTGGACGTTAGGAATGTGATTGGTTTTACCCAATCAGGCTTCATGTCCCAATGATGCATTGCGGTATATCGTCCGTAGAGTTCAGAATCGTCATTCGTCAGCCACAACACATGTGTTGGTTTACCGCGGTAGTTATAAATGACAATGAATTTCTCTTCATGAATATCGGGCACTTCTGTTGTAACAACATGACATCCAACGATCGCATCAAAATTAATGGACTTTTCGATATTGGGGATCGCCATGAGCTGTTCATAGTCGTGTACGACTTCCATTTTGTTTACGTATAGTGTATCTGTCATAAGGTGTCCCTCGATTAGCGAAAAAGTTATACTGTTGTGTTCACCTAAATAATATCTATCCAAAAAATAATAGAGTAAACCCACCCCGGAGGGTGGGTATTACTTACTGGTGTTCAACCGTGGGCTTCGACCAGACACCATCTGTACTTGGCAAGTTCAGCTTATCAGCCGCTTCACCATAAACTACCAATGCAGTCAGTCCACGGTCGGTCAGGAAGAACTGAATACGGTATGCCTCCGCCTCAGTTTCGACCACAACCAGTTCCGCCGCCCGCAGTAAAGCCATGGCGTGTTCCGCTTCTTGCGGCGTTGGCTCAACGTTATTACCTTGAATGATATTGCGCAAACGTTGTGCACCCAACCCGTTGACGTTGCAGTAACCCGGACGCAGGTTAACGATGTTCTCACGATATTCCACGTTACCTCCTGAGGCGCGCGTTAATGCATGATACGGTGAGTGACGGCGCTTACGGTGCATATCACACATGGCTTTGTGTAAAATCCCCTGAACATGTTTGAAGTTATTCAGAGTTTTGGGGCGCTTCATCCCAGTCACTTTACACGCAATGTCTAAGACTTTGGTAATGTGATACAGACGGCTCACGCCGCTGCGCCGGACGCAGATACGTACCGGCAGTTTACCATTCTTATCAATGTACGCATTGGTAATCAGGAAAAGCGAGTCTAAGATCATCTCAGGCATTGTCGCTCTCTCAAAATCCGTTAATTACGGCTCGCATAAAGTCGTATACGGTTTGGCGGTGTTCTGCTTCTGCGTACTCGAACTTAGAATAATCGTCCCACCAACGCACTTTGTGTCGCTGGCCATTCGTTTCAACGTGACACAATAAGGTGAGCAAAAAGTCCTTACTGTAACGGAAACGCAAATGGAACCGGCCATGGGGGTTACGCAGAACCAATTCTAAACTACGCGATTGGTCTCCGATAGGGTCGGTTTTGACAACAACTACGAGGTCTTGAAATTGAGAAAGGACATCCGTGACATCATCAAAGTTACTGTCGTGCTTTAGCTCGCTTCTTTGCAAAGCGTCGGTATACTGTTGAAGTTCTCGATAGAACATGCCTCTTTACTCCGTAGGCGTAAGTAAGGGAAACCGATGTCCCACGGCCGGTCACGATTGAACGGGTGGAAATAGATGTTACGACTGTAAAACAAGAGGTACTTGTAGAACGTCGAGAAGGACACATCTCTGTCGGTAACGAGCAGGTAGTCATACTGAGGGGAATCAGGGCAATGGATGTGCAGTCCGATGTACTTCTTACCGTCCAACATTCCTTCAACTTCACGCACTTCCGTTGGGCCAACGAAGCCTCCCGTCTGAAACGCGTTCTGCCCTGTCCAGTAGACACCACGCTCGGTTGCATTCCGAGACTTACCAATTTCGTTACACTTGATAGAATTGAACGAATTCTTTTGCTGCCAATCTGCCAGTGTGTGGAAACGTTGTATTTGCTCTACCGAGTAATGCTTCAACACATTAGGTGGAAGTTGCCAGAAACTGCCCGCCACGCGAACCACTTTCCATCCAGGACGGAAACCCAAGAAGTGCCGCTTCACACCAAACGTATAATGACGGCCCTCCTGATGGGGCACATTGCGAACAGTTGCCATTTAAATCTCCTTCACCATATCCCGATACTCGGTGCGAAAACCAAACTTCTGGTACATCGCAATCGCTTGCTGGTTGTTGTCCAGCACGTAGAGCTGCATGAAACCACAGCCTTTGGCTTTCCCATGGTCACGCACCGCGTTCATCAGGAGGAGTCCGACGCCTTTACCCCGTTGGTCATTGTTGACAAAGAAGTTGTAAACCCACAACCACTTACTGCCAATGTTTGACCGCCCAGTCTGAATGGAGAAAGACAGGAATCCCACCGCACGACCTTCATCATCGAGCGCAATGGCTGCCTGCTGTCCATCACTCCAGACTTCGGTGACATCATCGATTTCATTAAAGCCGTTACGTCCATTCAGGTCTTTAAGACGGGCCTGTTGGTCGTTATAGAGACTGTTGTGTAAATCGGTTAACTCAGCATGGTATTTCTGACCCAGCCGGGAAGTTAACTTAGAAACTAAAACGACTTTCATGATTAACCCGCCTTAATGGATGCCTGCACCCAATTGAGCAGGCCATCACCCACACGAACGAGCGCTGTTGTAAACGCATCTTCCACGGCCATGGCATTCTTGAACTGTTGGGTTACCGAACGCAGTTCGTTCCCTTCCAGATCTTTCATGTGGTCGCGCAGCTTCTCCATGTTTTCATAGATGCCGGTGTAGCTGAAGACACCACGTTTGGCGCTGCGGTCTTCGAGTGCCTGTGCGATGCGCTTCACCGCTTCCAATGCTTTTTCGCATTCTGCTTTAGACAGGGTTTCAAACTTACCCCCAATCTTCGCTTCACGCGCGACAGCGAACTCCACTTTTTCTTTGGCACCAAAACCGCGGGTGACAATAATCACGTTCCCGGCTAATGGACGAGCCTTCACGTCGTTCTCGGTGAAACGACCGAGTAAACCTGATGCACGGTGGATAGCCGCGTTTGACGGATAACCGATTTTGTCCAGTGAACCGTCGTCGTTCTTTTTACGGCGATCGACAATCAGTCCAGTTTGGTCCACCTTCACGGTGTACTCTTTCACGGCAGCAGCCATGGCTTCACTGTGGTTAGACAGTTCGATACACTTCGCGAGGTCAGGCTTATCTTCGTAGCAGATGCAGCTCGCCCACGTCAGAACACGCACGTCCTGCGGATGAATCTCCGCCGTGTGCAGTTTCGATTCGAGCTTTTGACGGCGCTTTTCCATCATGGTCGATTTCGACGTCATATCCGCAATCTTCTCTTTGAAGATAGGGCCGTAATGTTCTGCCCACTCACGGAACTTGTCCAACAGTTTAGAGGACAGATGCGCAGTTCCCTTACCGGCCGCTTTGGCACCTTTCACCGCACCTTTACCGGCTAAGCGGGCGGCACCCATCCCAACTCCCACAGCGGCTTTACCCGCGTCTTTGGCGACCTTCTTCGCGATACTGCCTTGTGCGGCACCATCAGCAACGACCTGTGCCCGTTCCATCATCGCATTGGACTCGCGAGCAACAGCTTCTTCCCACTCAGCTTCTGCTTCATCCAGTACCTGCCAGCGCAACGCAATGGAACGCATCATGGGGTTGTTCATTCCAACCCCAATGGACTCCAAAGCAACCACTGTGTCAAAATCCTCACACAGCGTAATAAAATCTAAATCTGGTGACGTCATGGCCACACCCCTTGTCTTAACGCACCTTAACGGTGTAGTAATAGTTGCGGTTTGGCCAGCGTACACAGATAGCCACTAAGTCCCCATGGATATCGTGATAATGAATCACGCGGGGTTCACTCCGTTCCATGAACGGAAAGATAGCCGTCCATCCCGGATAATCGCCGTTCAGCATTGCCCAAAACTCATCTTCCTCACGATCGAACGTGAAGATGTATTTAACCGTTCTAGGGTCTTTCTCTGGGAAAAAGGCAAAATATAAACGTTTCCAGAATGGATAGGGTTTCATAGTGGCGTCCTCAGGTATGCGGCCAGGTCATAATAAACGCACGGACTCCAGCCACGTACGGGCATCGAAGCCGTGGTTGTAACAGGGGATTCCACACTCCTTCGCATACTTCACGCCCATTGCGGTACCACCGGTCGGATTACCGTGTTTATCCAATGGGGCCGAATAATAGACCGCGTCTACCGGTGTATCCAGATTATCCCCCATAATGATGTTCAAATTGCGCCCGTGGAGCGCCCAGGCGAATTCTTTTAGCTTATCAGGGTAAGAGTGTAACTTTCGTACGATATCGCGGTAGCGTTCGTCCTGTGCGATTACACGGAACTCCACATTAGGATGTAGACGAGGTAGCCAACCCATTTTTTTATCGTCGGGTAAGTAACAGATGAATTCATCATCCCACACGACCTTTTTGCCAGTGTCTTGGTCGTAGGTATTTGCCCATTGTTGGGCGAACTTGAACTCTAGCTGGTCTGGCCCTTTCCAACAGCCGCCACTGGTGTAGATAATCTTGTAGCCTTTATGGTGAAGCATGTTAAACCCACGGAGTAACGCCATGTACATTTCTGCCATGGTGGCTTCTTCTGTTTCCCGAGAACCGATTACAGCGACGCGATAGATTTTGGTCATGATTGACACCTCCTATAGCAATCACCGGTGACTTAAAAAATAAAATGATCTCTCCCCGAAGGGAGAGAAAGCCACTCAGTAACTATAAAGTGGGTAGCGTGCGGTGATGTTGTCCTTGTAAGAGAAGGTCAATATTTCCGTCACGACTGAAAGTTTATCTGGAAATGGTCCAGACAGTACCACATGTATATCCTTTTGGCAGGAACCCGCATCGACAAACTGATAAGTCTTGCGAGTCAGGTTAACCAGATAGAAACCCCCTGCGGGGCATTTCTCTGATCGGCCTGTATTCACGACAGCAAACCCGCCATGTTCGGCTACCGTGGTGGGATTATCCAACGCGGTAAACTTCACACGAACATCCCCCGGATTAGAAGGTTTGAACCCTTCCATCACGTACGGATTAAAGTTTGCGGAAACTGTAAACGAAATAACCGTTAAAATAAAAGCTGCTACAATGCGCATCATGTTTTTTTGTCCTCTTCCATATACGGTAGGAGCCAGTCCTGCCCCTCAAGACGCGCAAACATCTTGCGGGTTGCAGGTGACCAACGAAGTTCGTGGTCGTACTGTTTTTTGAATTGATGCCAGTGGTACGTGAAAGAATGAGTACGGTATCCCGCCTCTTTAAGCACTTCTTCCCAATCGAGGTTCTTAATGAAATCGTCAATGACCAACATCACTAACTGTTTCCAAGCGCTTCGACGGTAATGCCGATAAAGTCTTTGCTTTAGTTCGGCATAACTTTTACGTTTACTGGACCGCATTGCCGGTATAGTCTTATAAGGTTTGTTCTCGCGATGTTCGTCGCACTGCGTAAACTTAACCGGCACACCCCGAAGTGTGGACGCAACTCTGTCCACCGCCGAGGCGGGCACGATTTCAGCACGACAAACCGGCTTTGATTGGACATCGTCCAAGCACCGTGTCTCGTACACAACACGTAACATTGTTATAATCTCGCGGCTAGAAATTACCTTCCGCCATCGATAAAAATATCGGCACGTTCGTCACAAACGTTTCTAAGTGCTTTTCCTCCGGCGGCGTATGTACAACGACGATGTTATTCGTCATACGATGATAGCGTACATTGTCCAATCCAATCACCACGCCATCAATAGCGAAGCCGCACTTGAGCAGGAAACACAATCCATCGACGTTCGATGGATGGACTTTCGTTGAGACCACCGATGACTTACTTTCCAACACGGCCCGTTTCAGTAGTGCGGTACCCACACCGCCCCGACGTGACTCTTTCGGCACGTAGATGTAAAGTATCTGGCCATCGGCATAGGCCATGACACCCATCGGGATATCATCTTCCACCGCCATCACTACCCGAATGGATTGACTCCGGTGTTCGTTCTGGTCGTCAATCCATTTACGCAGGGCGGGGAATAAATCGGCAGAGACCTTATCAGGACTCACTTCAATGTAGAGCATAAATGCTTCTCCAAAAAGCGTGTATTTGCATCGCTGAGGAAATCGTCGATAGGCAGGGATTTCCTCAGCTCACGTACCTTGACACCCGCCACGAGAACATCACCACAATGCTTGTTCATGTAGTCGAGATAGGAAGAGACTGTCATTTCTTTCATGTCGACCGTCGGCCGTAACCAAACCGCATGAATAAAATTTTTGTAGAACCGATAGGTTACCCCATGGTCAAATATTGATGCCCCCGCAGGATATCCGCCGTCATAACCACCCTCCGGTAAACCATCCGGCCACAGGCCATAGCTCCGTGAGAGCAATTTATCTGTAGCCGCAACCAGACAACGGTAGGCATACTGCAAATCGTCCGCCGTAAAGCCCATGAACAACGTTTTAAGCAAGTCTAATGTCTGACCCACGTAAGGTGCTTTATTTTCGGAATAACCCGCAGGGAGTGTTCTGTAGTTTGCCCACGTCCGTTCTTCGAGCATACTGACTATTAATCTCTTTCTGAGTTCTTCACCCAGCACCATTTTAGGTAACTTGGGTATCGCAGTTAGAAGCCCAGTCGCTGATATCAGCACTGTACGAACGCGCATCTGTATTAGATTCATGATTGTCCCCCCTAATTGTTATCACATAAATTACAACTCGCGTATTAAAGCAAAAAAGAAAAAGACCTCGCCCCGAAGGGCGAGAGACTTACGACTTGGTGGTGGTCGCTTTTTTCTGGAGTTTCGCCTCAACGACTTTGGCTGCAATCGTCATCGAACTGTACGCCAGCGTTTTGATCGGCCAAGTGCAGAACACTGCCAAACCAAACAACGGGGTGAGGCCCACGATAGCCACATCCAGCGAGTCCATTTCCGGCGTGTGCATGGTGTAGTACGCAAGGTACCCCGCAACAGCAACGGTTGCTAACGCTAACAGAACCACGATGAACTTCACACCCCGACCAAAGTTCGGCCAAAGTGTCATCATGGTTTCTTTGCCGTACTTCGCATCCAGCCCCTCTACAGCACCGACTGCACGCTGTTCGAGGTTATCCGCCAACTGGCCAATCTGCGCGATTAACATCGGACGTAGAGTAGCAAGAATGACGCTGGCAGGCTTAGTAACATCGATGATGTCTGCGTGCCCGAGAGCCGCAGCCGCGTCTTTCACCTTACTGGCCTCGTCAAGACTGAGCTTGTTGGTGCCCGCTTGAATAAGGACATCTAACGCTTGTGCGGTAGCATCCTGTTGAGACAGTGACATGGTTAACCCCTTTTCCGTTTACGCCGTCGTTTGGAAAAGGAGCCTTTCGGTTTCTTCTCTTTGGGCGGCAGGAGACTATTTAAGTTGAGCAATGAAAGCCTCACGAAGATGTTACACACAGCGACAGCATCGTTACTGTGCTCGTCCAAGGTACTGAGGTCGACAAGAGTGTGATTCGCGTACAGTTTTTGGACTGCACGTTTCATGTCTTCCTTATCGGTACCTCGGGCTTCAACACCAACATAAGATTTCACAATAATAGGGTGATAACCGTGGATGACTTTCGTCGGAAAGACCCGCCATAAGGAACGGCGTAACATCAATTGCAGTTCAACACCAGATTCATAGGCGGACAGCTTGCCCCGTTTCATGAACGGGGTTTCTGTTGCGAGGAACGTTGGCCGAGCTAACCGAAGGAACTCCTCGAATAATGCTTCGAGTTGTATCATGCGGGCATCACGTCGTCCCACCGTTTCTCCAAACGAGGAGTCGTGTGTCGGGTCTTTGACGTGCAGGGTTTCTGCCCACACCACTTCAGCTTGCTCGGTGCCGTATTCCCAATCCAGAACCGCCAGACCCAGATGTGAGGTGCCGGGGTCGACACCCACAATCCGCACCATG
>Ga0308166_1002816_pt1 | contig 15444 bp, 17 predicted proteins | sample PhyCR2_2_FD_202137 | JGI IMG/M metagenome (GOLD analysis project Ga0308166, IMG submission 202137) | Phyllosphere microbial communities from UC Gill Tract Community Farm, Albany, California, United States - DLSLCC.R2 | ecosystem: Host-associated > Plants > Phyllosphere > Unclassified | place... | reverse complement strand
TTAGAATAAAATGCTGATTTAACAGAATGGTTGAATTTGCCTGATTAGCACCAGAATATTGTTAAGATGATTATGCCCTCTTAGTTTAAATGGTTAAAATTCATTTTTGGTAAAAATGAGTACTTGGTTCAATTCCAGGAGAGGGCACCAAAAATATGCTAGGTTGGTCGAATGGCTTAAGACACCAGTTTTGTACTCTGGCGGGAAACCTTTGTGAGTTCGAATCTCACACCTAGCTCCATTTTTCAAATTATTGATTATATGTAATTTTTTATGTATTAAATTTGATTTAATTTTCCTGATATTATATTCTTATAAAAAATAATAATGGGTAAATTAAGATGCAAATTGAAAAAATATCAAAAACCTGCCTCTGGTGTAAAATTCCACTTTTAAAAAAAACAAGTAAAAAATATTGTAATGTATCCTGCCAGCAAAAATACTTTTATATGAATAATTTTCTCGATTGGTATTTAGAGTTAATAAATTGTATTAATAATAGAATATTAAGAAAGCACTTAGAAACTAGATATGGGCATCAATGTTCAAATTGTAAAATAACTCATTGGAGAGGGTTTGATATTGTTTTTGATGTTGACCATATAAATGGTGATTCAAGTAATAATGCTCCTTATAATGTTCGCTTGCTTTGTCAAAATTGTCATTCCCAGACGGTAACACATTCTAATAAGAATAAAGGAAAGGGAAGGTACTCTTTAAAAAAAAAGGAGTGTTTTAAATGACAAATGAAGAAGTTATATTAAAAATTAAAAATTTATGTATTTCACTAAATAGACCTATTCATAAAAAAGATATAAATAAAAAAAACGGATTTGACTGTGGTTATTCTACACTTGTAAATAGAGGTGTTCTATTCAAAGATATCCCTTTCTATGAAATAATATATAACAGTGCTCCCCGAAAATGTGATAATTGCAAAAATATCCTAAATTATAATCAAAGGCACAATAAATTTTGTTCAAAATCATGTGCAGCCCAAGTGAATAATAAAAAAGCTCCTAAAAGAATAAAAGGAAAAGTTTATCCTAATGATAGATCTTACAATTCTTTTATTATTAAAAAAGCAGAAACATGCATGTTTTGTATAGAAAAACATTATAAAAAAAGTAAATATTGTACAATGAAATGTAGAAATGATTTTCTATATATGGAACGATTTTTAGAATGGTATTATAACACTGGTGATTTCTCCGGTTCTGCCCTGTTAATCAAGGGTTATATCACCATGATGGTTGGGTATAAGTGCTCAGAATGTGGTATATCAACATATAACGATAAACCATTAACTTTACATTTAGAGCATAAAGATGGAAATGCTATAAATAACTCAAAAGATAACTTGTGTTTGCTTTGTCCAAATTGTCATGCCTTAACTCCTACATATGGTGCCCGAAACATAGGAAATGGTAAAAGAACCTGGAGAAAGGAGAGGTATCATGCTGGGAAGTCTTATTAAAGAAATATGTTTTAAATCGAAAAAATTTAAAGTTCAATTAATAGATTTTTGGAAGTCTAAATCAAATGATACAACCACAAAAGTTTTCTTATCTTTTTCTATTATTTTACTAATTAATTTGATCTTTAAAAGTGTAGTTAATTATTATAATAGTGAAGTTTATACTAATATAACTTCTTTCGTTAGTATAGATATGGGTTCTTTGGAGGTAATGAATGAAATTCAAAATATGTTTCAAACATCTAAAAAGTCAAATGTATACCTTTTTTTTCAATCTTTTAAGATTAATATGATATTTTTATATTCTATTGCTTTCGTTTTTTTTATTTCTCTAAATGTTCAATATAAATTTGATAATTTAAAATTGTTATTATGTTTAATAATTGTATTTTCTGTTATTACATTATCTTTAAATTTTATAAGCGATTTGATGAAGAATACGGTTTTATATGGAACATTTATTCCTTTAATATTATCTTCAATATACACCTTTATTTCTATCAAAAATAAATTTATAAAATCTATTTTATTCTGGTCTATACTGATAGTGTATTTTTTATTAGGTGCAATATCTCTTATTTTTTATCTTTGTATAATTTTTTTTGGAATTTTTATTATTTTATATTCTATTATTTTAGTATTTTTAAATTTTACTGCAAAACTGATAAAATCAAACCGTGAATTTGAAGTATCACAAAAAACACTATATGTATTGTTGTTCTTCTCTTTTTCTTCTTTATTATCTGTAGTCTTTGTTGTTTTAATAAGTTTTGTTTATCCAACCCCCATAGTTTTGGGCATTTTAGATAAGCATATCTATATAGAATATTTAAAACAAATTCCTTTATTTGTAGAGATAGTTTTTAAAAATAGTATATTATATCAAGAGACAATAATATGTGTTACATTATGTTTCCTAATTTCTTTGGTTTTTTATTGGGTTTTATCTGCAATAAAAATTAAATATATCAAAAGTTATAATCTTGAAAATGAATATTTTATAATGATGTTCGTAATTACACTTTTAATTCCGAATTTTCTTAACACTTTTATTATAATGCCTTTTTTATTATGTTATTTATTGAAATTTATGGATATTAGTGCGAAAAATTTTACTTCTTTAGCATATGATGCTCTTATAATAATATTCATTTATTATTTTGGCACAATTGTAAGCAAACTTACTTATTATTTTTAAATATTAGGAGAAGCAGATGAATTATATTTTTTTATTACTTTATTTTTTTTGTGCCAGTTTTCAATTGCAAGCCTCAGATTTATATACTATAAAAATGATAGAAATATTTAGGCTATCAAATAAATTTAAAATTGAAAACTTTAAAGGTTATAGTATAAATTATGTAAAAAGTAATGGTGAAAAAGATAATGTGGTTTTGAAAATCAATACAGATGTTAATATTGATGTGTGCCGTGTATATGATTATGATAATTGCAAATTAAATTATCCTTATGAAGGTTACAAGTATTATGAAGTTAGTAATACAGACTATATAAAGACAGATTATTATATTAAAAATGACTTGTTTGGAAAAAATATAAAAGATACATCTTTGACTGATTATAAGATAATTGATATTTTAAATGTTCCTCCGACATTATTGAAAACTGGTTCTGTTAAATATAAAATCATACCTGACATCAAGTATCTTTATATAAAAAATTATTTTTTGGAATTAAATAATAAAGGTAAAGTTAATAATATTAAAGGGATCGGAGTATTAAAAGATAATATAACATGTTTAAAAACAGTAGAGAATACTTATATTAAAAATAAAAATAAAATTATTGATTTTATATTAAAAAATAATTTGCCTATAAATTCACTAACTGTAGAATTATATTTAGAGAATGGTAATGAAATATATTTAACATGCAAAAATAATGAAAAAAATGCAGTTTTGATTTTAGAAGAAAGGTTTTTTTATTTAAAAGAATAACTATTATAAATTAAGAATCGTCGGAAATTATTAATTAATTTATTAAAAAATATAGAATTTTTCGTAATAATTAAACTTGTAAGCTCAGAGATAGCTGTCTTGAAATAAAAGTATAGCTCAGTTTCTCTGTATCCCATCAATCTATGAAAAGTAAAGGCTATAAATGGGGCGACTCAAAAAATAGCCAGACTGATAAAAAGATGTCCTCTTAGGTGTTCTTAAAAAATTATTGATTCCAATTAAGGGTGCAATATAATACAAAATGACTACTATAGATACATATAGAAAATCCTTCATAAAAACCTACTTTGAATGTTTTTAAAAAATCAAAAAAATATATCAATTGTCGTTCTACAGCACTAGTATTTAAAAGTAATTCTAAACCTAAACATATAATCATACAATTAAAGATTGATGATAATTCCATAATTATAAAAGAGGATGCTGATGATTTTAGTGGGGAAAATAAATTATGAATAGGCGAAAAATTGCATCATTTACTTAATTATTATTGATTTTTATTTTCCTTTTATGAGAAAATAGGAAAAATGTTTGTTCAAGGAAATAACACCTATGATTTTTGAAACTGAGTTAGATAATGCCGGAAACCCTTCTGTTAAGCAGTTGCCATGTTCCTTAGAGCCATGCAATGCTATAAAAAGGGATTTATTTCAAAAATTGTCCCCATCACAGAAAAAAGATCTCACCGTAATTAATCATTTTTTTAAGAAAAATCTGTATTCAAGTTTATTAAATTTAGACAAACCATTAGAAATTATAAAAAGTGAAGAATTTGATGCTGTCGATTTTAAATCGCTATTTGAAGGGGTATTTGCTCCTATTCTTGATTTATTTAAGGATATCTTTTTTATAAATGAAAAGGGTGAATTAATAAATCGTTATGAAGGTTATGTGTTAAAAATAGATGCTCAAACTCAGAAAATTCATTTTGAAAAGATACCAGAATATGAAATTTTATGGGAACAAACAGAAAGAAAATTAAAAAGCCGTTTATTACCAGATGATGTTTTTAATTTAGAAGAATATATAAATGTAATGCATCTTGATATTTTAGGCATAGATCTCAAAAGGCAATTTTTAGCCTATACAGGTGAAGTCTTTAAAACTGATAAATATACTATTAATCAGCATATTGTAGTTGAAAAAATGTTTAACCATCTTAATAAGGATGGTTATTTAAACATAGATAATTTGTCTGATTTTAAAAGAGATTTTGAGTTTATAAAAAAGAATTATTATAATAACCGACATTTTCGTGCTGGTGTTGAGTATATACTGGATGACAAAGAGCTTTCTGTTTTAAATGATTGTAATATTTTTGATTTTTTTAATAAGAGAATGTCTTCTTTATTTTATCATCAAAGAGAACCTGTATCCTTAATGGAAAATGATGAATCGTATATGCCCGTTACACACCATGTAGAAAAACCAGAGTTAGATGAAATAATTAATCCAGAATATGTAGACGAAATAAGCAAGGTTGTGAATGCTTATATGCATATCGAATATAATATATCCAGAAAATATGCTTTATACTCTAGGGATATGAGCAGAAAGTATTTATACTCTGAAGATAGAGGTTTTCGTAAAGATAAGCCTGCTCATCGCATTCATAATTTGAGTTATATTGAATTTCTTAATTACTATAAATTGAATGATGACACAATGAGTCTGTGTTTTTATCACTATATGTTTGAATTTTCATTAATTGATAAGAAAATAGACGATTATATTAACGAAATGATCTTTGATTTCACAAACAACCATGAGAAAGCTCGTGTGCTTTTGTCAGGTGAAGGCGATACGATTACTGTCACTAATTTTAATAAAAATATTGAATTACCTTTGCATATTCTAAATAATCTTTTTAACAAAAATAAAGAAGAAGAAAGCCTATTCAAAATATTTTTTAGTATATATGAGGGTAAGGTTCCTGTTGAGTATAATAATACACATGAGGATATGAAAAAATTATTTAGTTATGCGAGTGCTCATAATAAGAATAATTTACTGTGTGAAGAATTAGAGAAATTGGGTTATTTTAACTCCTCACTAAACATCATTAACTTTATAGGTTGTGTGAAAGAACTGTTTGAAGAAAAAGGAGAGCTATTATCTTCTAAAGTTGATTTAGATGGCTGCATTGGTCGAAGATTAAAAAAAGAATTAAATTCTCTTGAAGAAATAAGAAATAGATTGAGAGGAATTAACAATGGAGATAATGTCAAAAAAGAAAGAAATAGGAATGATGATGAATGGGTTGATTTCATTGATGAAAAATTATTTAAATTGTTAACAGGTGATGGACTCATTGCTTCTCAAGAAGAAATTATCAACAATTTTATATGGGTTGAGAAAGAGTTTAACTTATATACAGGGAAGGTGGTTTGTTCATTAAGGAGAACTCCTTGTTTTGATGAAGAAAAGAACTGGCGTTCTGTAGGTATGACTTTTAAGGAAATAATTAAGGGAACAATCCAGGTAATTGATTTGCTCGATTATCATTTATTAAAAGGTCATAATGATGTTGTCTATTATTTACGATCTAAAGGTTTTTACCCATGCAAAAAAGAGGAGGGTTTAACACCATTGGACTATGCTCTAATAGGAGTCTGTGATAATGATATAATAGATTGGATTTGTGAATCAATTGAAGTTAAACCCTTCGATGAGATGAACGTTTTTGGTTTTCTAAGAGTTCCTTTATTTCCTGCGAATATTAATAACAAATTGATTTATGATACACTTTTAAATGACTTTGAGACGAAATCATTTTTTAATTATGACATATTAAATGATGAAAATCCCGATATGAAATTAGATAGTGCAGTATTAGAGAAAATGAGCTATGTTTACAAAAAGCATAAAGTTAACTTTAATAATAACTCTGAAAGAATTTATCATCTTTTGAATAAAGAAAATCGCTCTTTTTTTATAAATGACCTTAATTTGAATTCAAACAATATTGAAAAGATAAAATACAGTTTATTGATAAAAGATCTGGTTTGTAATCGAGAAATAGATTTATTAAAAGAAGAAATAAAGACTTCTCGTTTAACTATAGATATGAATCTGATGCATAATATTATTATTAAAGATAACAAAGAATCTTCAGGTATTCTTAATTTACTCTACTTGAATTTTAAATACAGTAATCAGCAAAAGGATATAGATTTTATTTATGATTTAGTGACATCCCTTCTTGATAATATGAATAATGAGACAAAAAAGAATCTTCATAATATAAAAGATTTTGAAGGTTTAAATGTTTTTGAGATCATTATGTCATTGGGAGTTCATGAGCACCGTAGACTTATAAAGAAGTTAGTCATAGATTATGACTTTAATTTGAAGTCAGGTGTATTTGTTTTCAATGAAGTAGCAAAAGAAGAAGATTTTAAAACGTATAAGGAGATTTATTTTTCAAACAATGTTTATCTTGAAAATTTATATATTTATTTTTCTACTCAATTTGAAAAGGAAAAAATAGAGAAAGTCATTAATAGTGTTGATGTGAAGAAAGCGGATAGAAAAAGAATGTAGATAAAAAATATCGGTTGAATATTAAAAAAGTGCTGTTTCATTTAAAATGAAGCATTTGTAGAAAAGTAATAAAAATTATGAAAAGGCAATAAATGAATACATTAGAGGAATTATTGGAAAATCCTGTTGAAAACTTCTCTCTATTAATTTCTGAGTTAATCAAATGTGAATCAGAGGACAGAGAAGAAGAAGCTTGGGATATAATTTATAGAATTGAATCTTTAGAAAATGAGATGACTCTAATTATACATGATTTTCTTGAAAGGGATCTTGAAAATGAAGAAGAATGTTTATTATATTCCTCCCTATGGGCTTCTATGCTGAACAATGATGTAGATCATATGAAAATACAACTTGCTTTAAAAAGCCTTTCAAATTCGGATAGGGGAAGAATTTTCAAATATTTTGAGAATGTTTTAATAGCAGATGTTCCTGATGATACAAAAGGAGTTATCAATGCCAAAAAGATGATGTCTTATTTTATATAATTTGTTTATAAAATAGTTTTGGTTTCATTTTTCTTACACATATAGATTATGGGCATTAACGCGATTGAATGAACAACAGTAAGTGCTGATAGTATCATCAGAAATTTCATTATGATCCCTGCTGAATCATCATATTGCTGAAGAACAATAATTGAAATAAAATTGATTAAAACAAAAAATAATATAGTCTTTTTCATAAGTCATCCTTAAAATATTAAGAATTTAATTTATTACATGAGAGGTAAGATTGCAAATGATGAAAAAGATAAAATTATGGAAGCATTAAATGTTGAAGGTGTTGCATCTAATCAAGAGTCTGAAACTGTAGGAACAAGAAGAAGGCTATAATCAAAAACAAAGCAGGTTTAATGTGATGAATAACGAAACCTTAAAAATAATTGATTTATTAAAAAAAGATAAAGAAATAGCCCAAGTATTATTTAAATTTTCAACATGGTTTGATGAAAAAAGAGACTTTCCGCTTTATATAAATAAAAATAATAAAGAATTAGTAGAAGGCACAGAATGGATTTATGTTTCGTCTTCGCAAAAATTTACACTAATTGGTCTGATAAAAATTAATGACAAACTACTTGTTCAGGCCGTTGATGAACAATGCGATTATGCAGGATGGATTCATGCTTTTAAGAATATACCTTATGAATTCCTGAGAAGAAGAATGTTTTATGAAGATGAAAACACAGAAATTGTGTTAAGTGATAATCCAGATTATTATAATGTCCTGAAAAGGTATGAAAAAATTTGCGAAGACAATAGCATTTTGCTTGATGAAGAAAAAGTTTATCATGATGAAAATGGAAAAATCTTTCCTGAATATTTCGAGTTAGATTGAATATTGTTCTAAATACAAGGATTATTTAATTATGGATTTTTTAAAATTAACAAAATTAATTGAGTCAAATAAAAATATAGCTGAGAAGTTATTTTATTTTTCATCTTGGATAGATTCAAAGAAAGATACATCTCTTTTTATAACTGATGATAATAGAGAATTGGTAGAAGGAACAAAATGGATATATCAATCTTCCCTCCAGAGTTTTATGTTAGTTGGAGTTTTTGAATGGGAAGGCAAGATTTTAACTCATGCTATAGACGATCAAACAGATTATGCAGGGTGCATAAATGCCTTTCAGGATATACCTTATGAGGTTATAAGAAGGGAGTGTTATTATACAAAAGATAAATCGGTTAAGAGTTATTTTGAAAAAAATCCTGATGTAGAAAACTTATTAAAAGAATATGAACAATATTGTAATAAGCAAAATATCAAAATAGATAAAGAAAAAGTTTATCATGATAATAATGGTGAGCTTTTTAATAAATATTTTGATTTGGATGCTTAAAAATGAAAAGCTTTTAAAAATTTTCCTAATTACTGTAAAAAAGTGAATTTATTTATAGTTAAGTCAATTATAAGTACATATAATCAAAGGAAAAATTATACTTTATAGAAAAGGCAGGTTAAAAATTATTAGCAAAATAGTTTATGATAATGAACCAAATTTTTATCATTATCTAAATTTAAATGAATTAGAATGCTTAATATCAGGAGTATTATTTATTTCTAATTTTCTTATTTTATCTTTTAATATGCTTTTGTCTAGAACGGTAGCAGTGTCAATAATCTGTTCTTTATTTTCTGTTTGTTTTTGTGGATTTTTATGGGTAATCTTTATAATGACAAGGTTTTTATCATTTTCCTTTTCTTGTAAGTTAAAAGGTAATTTTTGTTTTATAGTTAAAAAATTATTTAAAGGTTTATCTGAGTTATAAATAAATTGTTCTGTACTCCATCCTCCACTTTTAATATTTTCTTTGTCAAAAGAATGTTGTTGTTTAATATTAAAGTTAATATTCTTTTTCAATGTAACCATAGAAATATATTGCTTTAAAAAATTCCCTTTGTTTTCCTGCCCAGCATATGAGATTTTTTCACTGGCGGAAATTAAATATCCTATCAAACTATCATGAATTTGTTGGTTGTTTTCAATTATTTTCTTAGCTAAATTATAGTTTATTTTTGTAGATGTCTTATTTAATGTGGGTGTATAATATAAAGATCTTAAAAGTAATATATGTTTTGATTCTGGGTTGTTAAATATGCCAGAATTAAGGTTTCCATTCAAGTAATTAAAGTGTTTGTTTATAATTTCGGTGCTAAGGCATTCTTTCAAAAAAAAGGTATTAAACTTTTCAATGTTTGATTGGTTATCTATGTATTTATTGAAAAACCTATAAAATTTTAATATATTTAAGTAATCCTTTTTTAAATTAGGAATATGTTGTTTCTTATCAGTTAAGTATTGTTTAATATCAAAAAAAAGTATTTCTTTTTGCCCTTCTGAAATTTTATATTTTGAATATTCTGCTGAAAGGTGATCGTAGGAATTAAGGAAATCATGGAATAGCTTTCTATTTTTAAAGCAATTTTTTATTATAATATTATTTAATTCAATGTTTGATTTTTTTAGATATATAGAGACAGATTCAATAAATAAATTAAAATCAAAAATATGAATATTAAAATTATCACCATTATTATTTAATAAATTTTTTTGTAATTTATAAATATTGTTTTGCTGTTTTATTTTATCTATTTTCTTTTCAGAAAAATAATCACTCTGGCCTGTTTCATAATCTAAATAATGTAAAAGTTCATGATTGTAAGTCTGTAATGTATGTTGTTCGTTAAGGTTAATATTTATAATTTTTTCTTTGGAGCTAAAAGAACATGGTCTGACTTTATCAGATAGGATAATATTTAGCGAGACTGATAACCTATTCTTAAGAGCACCACTTTCAGTAATGATTTTGTAGAAGTTATCGAGTTTGGAAAAAGTAGATTTAAGGCTTGCTAGGTCATAATCTTCATCATTATTTTGAAAGGTGACCATTTTAAAAAAATTGTATTTTTCATTAAGTTTTTTGATTTTATTTTTGTATAAACTTTTCTGGATAATTTCAAACATAGATTTTACTTTTTAAAAAATATAGTTATATTCATTATAAACAATACTAATAAAAAGGGAATATTCAGATGCAAAATAAAAGATTTCTTTATTTAAATTCTGTAAATGCTGCACTATCTGCTATAAATTCATCTAAATCAAACAATGTAAAGATTTTTAGTGTTTATAGAAATGCGGATTATGATTTTGAAATGCTTTCAAAAATGAATGCCCCCTATATGTTTAAAAGCCCTACTCCTGAATGTGTATTAGGTGTCTACTATGACAATTTTTACTCAGATAAAGTAAATAACCTCCTTTATATGTTACAATCTTTATCTTTTGTGCCAGCTAACTTTATAGGTGATGACCCGCAAGAAAAAAATCTAAAAATATATACTCCAATTTTTTCGAGAACTGTCAATGATTATTTATCTGGGAAAGAATATAAAAAAGATTTTGCAATGGATAGCTTAAAACAATTAAAAAAAGCAGGTATTCCTACGATATTTAATATAAGTATGTTTGGGAAAATAACTTATGAAGAGCCTGACTTATCAATAATAAAAGAAGAATCTGTTTTACAAAGTATAGTTAATTCATCTTACAGTATTGATGATTTTCATCCTTTATTTTTTATGTGGATTGATGACATAAAGAATTCAGTTGATGAAGATATGAAAAAGCTGTGCAGACCAGTGATGGATATTTATGATAAAGTAGATAACCTTTATCAATTCCTGAACAACAGATTTGAATCGTTAAAATCACAGTTAAATATAAAAAGTGATTTAACCTTTGATAATTTAAATAAAGAAATCTTCAAGCACACTAAAGATTTCGATAGTGCTTTAATGGTAAGTGATTATTTGTCTTTAAAATACAGTGATGCAGTAATGAAAAGATATTTGCAGGATAAGCATATCTAAAGACAAGTCAAATTGAAATATCACCACAAAAATTTTATAATTATGTAATCCTGAAAGAATTAAAATCATTGCTTGTTCATTATGAAAAAGAAAAAATATAAGATTTGAAAACATCAGATACATGAAGAAATAAGGATAAATTGTGAAGTTGTTGACATAATGCATTGTTTTATATATTTTTTATAAAAAAGGAGTTTTTATGAGCGATTTTGAATTATTAATTGAAGAGATAAAACAAAAAGAAAATGCTATATATTCTTTAAAAGAAAAATATGAAGGGTTATCAGAAGCCTTAAAAAGTTTAAGTATCAATAAAGGTTTTTTTAATGAAAGTTATTATATGCAAATGCAAGAAGATAAAGAAAAATCATTATATGAAATAAAAGAGAATGAAAATATAATAAAACAAAAAATCATTGAAATAAAAGATTGCAGAAGTGAAACAGGTAAGTTGATAAATGACGATATGGATCTATTGAAGGATGAGTTTGAAAGATATAATAAAAATAAAAGTTTAAATAATGTTTTTTCAGTTATTAAAGAAATTAAAGATATGATTGAAGATGTTGAAAAAAATTTAAAAAAAATGGAAATACTCAATCAATATATTGAAGATTATGCCCCCTTAACGAAAGAAAATAAATTGTTAGAAAAAACCAATTTAAATAATGAGGCTTTGATATTAAAAAGAGAACTTGAGTTTAGTAAATATACTCTTAATAATAAGCAAGGTTTTTCTCTTAAAAATTTTTTGAATAATTATAAAAAAGAAATAAAAATAGTTTATGAATATTATAATGAAGATTTGGATAAAACCATAGAATATTTACAAAAAACACATGGTCTTTGTGCTGGTTCAAAAATAGAGAAAAATACTTTTAAAAATAACTGCCCAGAATTGTTTAGTTCTCGTATTGCTAATTTTAATGTGTATTGGGATAATATTTTAATTAAAGGGTCATCAAAAAAAGACATTTTCCTTGAAGTTATAAAAAAAGTTGGTATAGGTAAAATACATGAAAAATTATCACATCTTTATAATACCTCTTTCAAAATAAGCCGTTTTGAAATAAAGAGTGATTATGGTTTTACACATAAAATACTTTACGATAATGATTTATATTATGTGAAATTACATGCTAATTCTGCACAGTATAAAGAATTTTTAGAAATTATAAAATCAACTTTTAATTTGTCTAATTTGGTTCTGGATTTTAATTAATTTTAACTTAATAAAGTAAATATTTTTTGGATACTTGCTTTTTGTTTATAAAAAATAAAGAATAGATTGAATTTAAGGTCTATTCTTTTTATTTATAAAGTAGTATCTATAGATAAAGAGTCTCTTGTTTTTGTTTTTTTGAATGTTTTTCATGTGTCTGGATAACTTTAATTGATATGTTTATTCTTTTCTAATACTATTTTTAATGATAATTTTATAAATATATTTATTACTAAATACAACTTTATAAAGTTATTAGCTAAGTCATAATCAAAAATGACATAAAATGAATCCAAATATCTGGCTCCATATTTGGATTTTAAATTAAGACTATTTTTGTAGGATATCCATTTACTGTGGATTATGCGTATAAATAGATAAAATGTGTTTAATTTTGTAGGCTAATTTTTAATATCAGGCAGTCATCAATTTTTAGATTAATATGCTCATTTTTCTTATTATTTTTAGCTATTTCCAGTGATTTTTTTCTTAAATCTTCTATTCCTCTTTCGAAAGCTTCAACACCTTGTTTTGTAAAATAATTTTCAAATGTAACTTGGTGAACCCCTTTATATGAGTCATTGGAAATTACGACTATTTTGTTGCTGGTCATGTTTATATACCTTATATCTCTTTACTATGATTATAAAAAATACCATATTCACAATATAAAGCAAAAATATACTAATAATCTTGTTATAAAAGATGCTATTTTACTGTTAATATTGAATGCGATGTCATTTTGTAATTAAAGCAATAAAATATTGAATTCTTAGATAATGAGTAGTATATTGTTGAGTATAAAACAACCTAAGGTAATCATAATTATGAAAAAGCTTTTCTCATCCAAAGATCAGTTGAAAGAGATTAAAGAAGATGTTTATAATGATGATAGGTTATTTTTTGAAAAAATTGTAAATTACAAAGTGCTAAACGAAATATTCGAGATGTATAAGAAAGATAACAATATAAAAAAGTCAAAGCTTGATATTTTATTGGATAATTTTGAGCTGAATACTATCATTATGACTATTCTGATGACATCTGTTATTGGTTATTTTGCATATAAAAATGAAGTCAGCCTTTTTATTCCTTTTTTCTTCTTCGTATCTTCAATTTTTAATGTATATTTTAACACAAGACTTCAAATAAAAAACGGGATAAAAAATTTTATTAAAGAGTGCTACAAGAATAGACCTCAGAGTATGGATAATTTATTGATTTATACAAAAGAGTTAATAGCAAATAGTGAAAAAGATGCAATGCTGAAAAGCTGTAGTAGTAACAATAATGAAAAAACCATTAATAAAAAAAGACTATGAAATTGCTCCTAAAAATTTATTTTAATTATTGTAAACAGACATGTTTTTTAAAAGTTATAGTTTTTGAAAAATCAAAATAGGTGAAAAAATGTTGAAAAGTGAAGCTATAGAAATAGTCAGAGAGAAAATAGATAAAAATGTTATTTTTGATGATCTAAGAGAACTGTCAGAGCAAAAAACATTAAAGCAAAAGATATTATCTCCTAAAGTGATAAGTGTCTTTTCTGTATCGTTGCTTAGTTTACTTTTAATAAATTATTTGTTTATCAATAATGGTTTTTTAAATGGTTTATCGGCTATTATAATATTCCCTTTTTTATTTTCTTTATTTCCTCTTTCTTTCATAGCATTTGTGACATGTATGGATTATTTTTTCGGTTCAACTGGAGATGGCGATAAGCATAAAAAATTTTATAGCAGTAAAAAAACAGAAAAAGAATTAGCGAAACATTATTCATTGAATAACAAGATGAATTCATATTTAAATAATCTGTTATCTTTAAAAACATATCAATATCTGGCAACTTTAATTGAAGAAGATGAACTAAAAGAAATAGCCAGTTTTAATTTAACTTATAAAGATTTGGATATGGAAAACCATTATCGCCTTAAAAATCCCACTGTTAAAAGTTTAGAAAAGGAACTACATGATATTGAGCAAATGAATAAAAGTAAAGAAGAAAAGTTGATGCAAATAGAAAAAGATAAGAAAGAAGAAAAAAAGAAAAAAGCTTCAGATGTTTTTGTGTCTTCTCTTTACAAAAGCAAATGACAATATAAAGGGTGAAATTTTATGGAAAGATATAATATTTGTTAGAAAAGAAAATAAGTTGTTACCATAATATTCAATAGATAAAAATAAGGTATTACACATGAATAAATATCAAATACTAAACTTAATTAAAGATAAAGTGCCCCAAGAAAAATTGTTTGATGAGTTTAAAAAAGAACAAAGTATATTTACTCTTGAAAATACAAAAAGAGATAAGCTGTTTTTAAATATAATAAATAATTTATATTGTCTAAAGGCAAAAACAAAAGCATACATAATTCTTACAAATATGTTAATATTTTTTACATTATCAATTACTTTTTTTATTTCGAAGAATATTTCTATTTTTACATTTCTATTTATTAGTATGATGGCTTTTTTTATTAATATTGTAATATTAGATGTTCCTGAAAAAAAAGAAACCATATCCGAAAAGTACTACAAAGATGATAAATACAGGGAAGAATTCCAGAAACACATTGATTTCAATAATAAGTTAAATGAGAAGGTGGATGATCAATTATCTCTTGAAACATATAAACTTCTTGCAGAGTATTTAAACGAAGATGAATTGAAAAAAATAGCAAGATTTAAACTAACCTATTTTGATTTAGGTTTAAGAGACTACTATATTTTTAAGAGTGAAGAAGTTATAAAAGTGAGAGCTAATATAGAAAGAATAGCTCTTGCAAATGATTTAAGAGATAAAAAATTGATGTTAGAAGAAAAGTTGAAAGAGAAAG
>Ga0308166_1002809_pt1 | contig 15464 bp, 11 predicted proteins | sample PhyCR2_2_FD_202137 | JGI IMG/M metagenome (GOLD analysis project Ga0308166, IMG submission 202137) | Phyllosphere microbial communities from UC Gill Tract Community Farm, Albany, California, United States - DLSLCC.R2 | ecosystem: Host-associated > Plants > Phyllosphere > Unclassified | place... | reverse complement strand
CGATCCCAGTTCGAGGCGATCTCGCGCTTCTGGCCCGTTTCGACGTCCATCAGCACGATCTGATAGCGATCGGCCTCGAAGCCCGGCCGCGCCATAGCGCGATAGGCCAGGGTGCGGCCGTCCGGCGAGAAGACCGGCCCGGTGTCCCAGGCGTCGTTGCCGTCTGTCAGGTTGGTGAAGGTGCCGTCGCCCGACAGCCCGTTGGTCTTCCACAGGTCGAAGTTGGTGCTCCACGGCTCGGTCTGACCGGCGAGACGCGCAGAGAAGACCACGGCGTCGCCCGCCGGCGTGAAGACGAACTCGCTCTCGTCGCCGAAGGGCTTGGAGGGCGTGTCGCCGTCAAAGCCCTTGGTGATCCAGGTCGGCGTGCCCGTAGCCTTGCCGTCGCGGCCGATCGACTGGACGAACAGGTGGTTCTGGGTGTGGTCGTTCCAGGTGTCCCAGTGACGCACGAACATGCGGTCATAGACCTGGCCCGTCGTTTTCTGCTCGGCGATGGCCTTGCCCTGTTGGACCGAGGCGTTCAGGTCGGCCGCATTCGGATAGACGGCCAGCGACACCGCCACCTTGTCGCCCGAAGGGCTGATCCGATAGGCGTTCACGTCGGTGGGCAGGTTCGTCACCTGAACCGGCGCCGACGTCGGCGAGGCCACGCGCCAGACCTGGCTCGCGCCCGACTTGCCCGACAGGAAATACAGATTGCCGTCCCCGCCCCAGCGCGCAGTGTTGGCGCCCTGATCCGAGATGGCCAGGCGGCGCGGGGCCGTGTCCGGTGCGTTCAGGTCCAGGATCCACAGGCTGCCGGCGCGGCTGTTGGCCTGAACATCGGTGGTCGTGACCGAATAGACGACATAGCGGCCGTCCGGCGACACCTGCGGATCGCCCAGACGGTTGGCCGAGATCATATCCTGATAGGTGAAGGCGTCAGGCGTCGCGGGCGCGGCCGGAACCGGCGCGGGCGGCACCTGGGCCAGGGCAGGCGCGGCGCTCATCAGCGCAACAGCCGCGCAGGCGGCGGACAGAAGGGAACGGTGACGCATCAAGATCTTCCTCGCGAAGCTTTCTGGCCGCGAGGCGTAGCACCCTGCCAAGGCGCGTCAATGGGTCGCTCAGCCCGCCGGCGCAGTATAGCGACCCACCCAATCCAGGATTTCCTGCTGCCAGTCGACCCAAGTCCGGGGTTTCAGCACCCAGTGGTTCTCGTCCGGCACATGGACGAAGCGGCTAGGCACGCCCTGACGCTGAAGCGCCGAGAAGGTCGCCAGCCCCTGCTCCATCGGCACGCGGAAGTCCTTGGAGCCATGCAGCACCAGCATCGGCTTGTTCCAGTCGCCGGCGTAGGTCTCAGGGTTGAAGGCGTCATAGACGGCCTTGCGCTCCCAGCTCGGACCGCCGAACTCCCAGATAAAGTTGCCGATATCCATGGCGTTCATCAGCTGCGGCACGTCGAACACCCCGGCGTGGTTGACCAGGCAGCGCCACGGCCCATTCCACTTGCCGGCGATCATATTGACCATATAGCCGCCGTAGGAGGCGCCCAGCGCACAGGCCCGGTCGCCGTCGATCCACGGATTGCTCGACAGCGCCGCCGCCCAGCCCTTCTGCAGATCCTCCAGCGGCCGGTCGCCCCAGTGATCGTTGATCGCGTCGGTGAAGGCCTGGCCATAGCCAGGCGAGCCGTGGAAGTTGATCATCACCACCGCATAGCCCGCCGCCGTATAAACCTGCGGATTCCAGCGGTAGGACCAGTTCTCGGTCCAGGGCGATTTCGGCCCGCCGTGGATCAGATAAACCGCAGGATAGCGCCGCCCCTCGACCGCGCCCGCCGGTTTGAATACCCAGCCCTGCACCGGCTCATTGTTCCAACCGGCGAAGGTAAAGGCCTCGCCTTTCGGCAGGTCCATCTGCGCCAGCACCGCGGCGTTCTGGCGGCTGATCTGCCGGGGTTCGTCGCGCGTTTGCACGAAGATCTGGGTCGGGGCGACGAAGCTTTCGTGGGCATAGGCCAGGACCCCGGCCTTCTCCTCATAGGCGCCGACCGTTCCGTTTCCGGTCAGAGGCGTGATCCGGCCTGTGCGGGCGTCGACCGAAAACAGCCGGTTCTGGCCCTCGTCCGCCGCCGAGACCAGCAGCGACCGGCCATCGGTGCGCCATTGCAGGCCGCCCGCGCCGCGATCCCAGTCGGTCAGTTTCCTGGCGCCGGAGCCGTCGGCCTCAGCCACCCAGACCGCCGCCTGATCCCCGCCGACGTTCTCGCGCGGCGCCGACAGCCAGGCCAGCTGGCGACCGTTCGGAGAGAAGACCGGATTGCCGTCCGACCCCTTGTTGCCTTCCGTCAGATTGATCGGCGTCCCGCCGTCGAGCGCCACGCGGAAGACGTCGCTGTTGCTGGTGAAGGCCTCGCCCGCCCCTTGCGTCTGCGTGCCGTAAACAAGGGTCCGGCCGTCCGGGGAAATGTCGAAACTGGAATCGCCGGCCGAGACATCGGCATCGAGACCCGCCAGCAGGTCGCGCGGTTCGCCGCCACTCAAACCCGACCCGTTCAGCGGCTGGACGAACAGATGGGTGCGGCGCGTATCGACCCAATGGTCGAAGTCGCGCAGCGGCAGTCGGTCATAGGCCTGGAGCGTCGACTTGCCCCGGGCATCCAGCCGCGTTTTGGTGCAGGCCAGGGTGTCGCAATCAACGAAGACCGAGACGGCGAGGATCAGCGACCTGCCGTCCGGCGCGATGCGGAAGCCCGACACGTCGAAAGGCAGGGTCGTCACCTGGGCCGCCGCCATCCCGGCCGCATCCGTGCGCCAGACCTGGTTCGATCCGCCCCGCGACGACAGGAAATAGATCGCCTTGCCGTCCGGCGCCCAGCGCGCGCCCGAGGCGCCGCCTTCCGAGATCGCCAACTTGCGCGGCTCGCCGGACTGTTGACCGGGGGCGACGTCGGCCAGCCACAGGCCGTTGACGCCCTTGTTGCCGTCCCAGTCGGTGGTGCGCACGGCATAGAGGATCTGGCGGCCGTCCGGCGAGACGCGCGGCTCGCTGACCCGCTCCATCATCGCCAAATCTTTCAGCGACAGGCCGCGCGATGCGGGCGCTTGGACGGCGGGGGCGGCGGCCGGCGCCGGCGAGGCCTGCTGCGCCAGGCTCGGCGCAGCGGCCAGGATCAGGCTTCCAAAGGCGACCGCCGCCATCCAGCGTGTACGCGTCATGTCTTCATTCCCCACAGCTTTTCGACAGTGATAGGGGCCGCCCGTCCGATCGCCAAGCGTCCACGACGCCGCGCATCTTGCCCCCTCCGACCGAACCGGCGACAAGCGATCTTTCATGACCGCCGCCACCCTTCCCGCCCGCCGTCAGCCCCACATCGTCGATGTGCTGATCGCCGAACGCGCGCCGCGCCTGACCGCCTCGCCGCTGTGGCCGGTCGTGCGGCCGGCGCTCTACGGCGTGCTGGGCTATGGTGCGGCGGTGCGAATGGCCGACGCCATCCGCGACCTGTCGGGGACCGAGACCTTCGGCTACGTCTCGGACCTGCTGAGGCTGAAGGTGACGACGACGAACCTGGAGCGCCTGCCGGCGAGCGGCCGCTGCGTCGTCGTCTGCAACCACCCCACCGGCATCGCCGACGGGGTCGCCGTGTTCGACGCGATCAAACAGAGGCGCACAGACATGATCTTCTTCGCCAACGCCGACGCCATCCGCGTCTCGCCCAGGCTGGACGAGACCATCATCCCCGTCGAGTGGGTCCACGACAAACGCACCCGCGAAAAGACCCGCGCCACACTGAACGCCGCCAGGGAGGCGTTCGAGGCTGAACGCTGCGTCGTCATGTTCCCCGCCGGCCGTCTGGCGCGCGAGAAGAACGGCGTCCTGACCGATCCCGGATGGGCCCCGACCGCCGCTTCGATGGCGCGCAAATACGATGCGCCGGTCGTACCCATGCACGTCACCGGCCCGTACAGCCGGCTGTTTCACCTGTTCGACAAGGTCTCGCAGGAGCTGCGCGACGTGACCCTGTTCCACGAGTTGCTGAACAAGGAAGGCAAGCCGTTCGGCGTCGATGTCGGCCTGCCCATTCCCGCCGATCGGCTGGACGTGGACGCTGGCAAGGCCACCGAGGCGTTGAAGACCTTCACCGAGCGGACCCTGGCCGCCGACCACGACGCGGTGTTTCCATGAAGATCGCCCTGACCGACGCCGAGGCCACCACCGCCCTGGGCCAGGCCATCGCCCCCCTGCTGGCGGCGGGCGACAGTCTGCTGCTCTACGGTCCGCTGGGCATGGGCAAGTCGACCCTGGCGCGCGGCCTGATCCGCGCCCTGACCACGCCGGACGAGGACGTGCCCAGCCCGACCTTCACCCTGGTCCAGTTCTACGAAAGCGACCCGCCGGTCGCCCATTTCGACCTCTATCGCCTGACCCGGCCGGAAGAGGCGTTCGAGATCGGGCTGGACGAGGCGCTGGATGAGGGATGCGCCGTGATCGAATGGCCCGAGCGTCTGGGCGACGATCCTGGCCGATTCTTAGGAGCGGACCAGCTGATTATCGAAATCTCCGAACAGGGCGACGGCCGCCTTGCGACCGTTTCCGGCGTAGGCCGATGGGAAACGAGGCTGAAGGATCTGCATGTCTGACCGCGAAACCCTCCGTCTCGACTTCCTGAAGGCCGCCGGCCTGGCCGACGCCGTGCGCGCCCCCCTGCCCGGCGACGCCTCGACGCGGCGTTACGAGCGGCTGACGCCGACGACCGGGCCGACCCTGATGCTGATGGATCAGGCGCCCGCCGCCGAAAGCCAGCCGTGCGATCCGCGCTGGACGCCCGAGCAGCGTCACGCCGCCGGCTGGAACGCCGTGGCCCGCCTGTCCGCCGGCCGGATCGAGGCCTTCGCCGCCGTCGCCGCCCATCTGAAGTCTCTGGGCCTGTCCGCTCCTGAGATCCGGGCCCTGGACGCCGCCAACGGCCTGGCCGTGCTGGAGGATTTCGGCGACGCCCTGTTCGCCCGCGTGATTGAAGATGGCGCCGACGAAACGCCCCTCTATCTGGCCGCCATTGAGGCCCTTGCCGTGCTGCACGACGCCGGAAACCCGCCGCAGACCCTGCACGGCCCCGGCGGCGATTGGCCGCTGCTGACCTATGACGAGACGGCGCTGCAGGGCGGGGCGGATCTGTTCGTCGAATGGTTGCCGAAGCTCGACGATCGGGTCCGCTTCGACGCCGTCGCCATCGCCGACTGGCGCGCGGCCTGGGCGCCGATCGTCGCCTCCGGCGCGGCCGGGGCGTCGGTCATGGCCCACCGCGACTATCATGCGGAAAACCTGATACGGCTGCCCGAGCGCGACGGCCCGGCCCGCGTCGGCATGATCGACTTCCAGGACGCGGTGCGCGCCCACCCGTCGTGGGACCTGCACTCCCTGCTGCAGGACGCCCGCCGAGACGTGTCGCCGGCGCTGGAGGCCGAGGCCCTGGACCGCTATTTCGCCCTGCGGCCCCAGGTTGACCGCGCCGCCTTCATGGCCGACTACGCCGGCCTCGCCGCCCTGAACGAGGCGCGGATCATCGGCATCTTCGCCCGCCTGATCGCGCGCGACGGCAAACCGCGATACCGCCAGTTCCTGCCGCGCATGTGGCGACACCTGAACGCCAATCTGGACCAGCCGGCCCTAGCGCCCGTCGCCCGCTGGTTCGACCGCCACGTTCCCGCCGAGGCGCGCGCATGACCGCTCCGAAGACCGCAATGGTCCTCGCCGCCGGCCTGGGCACCCGCATGCGCCCCCTGACCGACGACCGACCCAAGGCGCTGGTCGAGGTCGAGGGTCGCGCCCTGATCGACCATGTGCTGGGCCGGTTGGCGGACGCCGGGGTCGAAAAGGCGGTGGTCAACGTCCACTGGTTCGCCGACCGACTGGAAAGCCATCTGGCGGCGCGCGGGCGCGGTCCGCAGATCGTCATCTCCGACGAACGCGCCGAACTGCTGGAGACCGGCGGCGGGCTGAAGAAGGCCCACGCCCTGCTGGGCGACGATCCCGTCTTCGTCGCCAATATCGACAGCGTCTGGATCGACCGAGGCGACGCCCTCGCCGATCTGATCCGCCTGTGGAATCCCGAGACGATGGACGCCGCCCTGCTGCTGGCCCGCCGCGAAGGCTCCATCGGCTTTGAGGGCGACGGCGATTTCTTCATGGCCGACGACGGGACGCTGACCTTCCGGGGCGACGCCCCTTCCGCACCGTTCGCCTATATGGGCGTCCACATCACCCGCCCCGGCTATGCCGATCACGGCCCAGACGGCCCCTTCTCCCTCAGCCCCCTTTGGCGCCAATCCGCCGCTGAGGGACGTCTGTTCGGGTGCGTCCTGGACGGTGACTGGATGCACGTCGGCGACCCGCAGGCGCGCGATGAGGCCGAGGCGAAACTGGCGGGAGAGGCGTGAGCGGCTTCGAACCTTTCCTGGGAGCCATCCCCCACTGGTACGCCATCCCCGCGCACCGGCCGTTCCTTGAAGACTTGGCCGCCGGCGTCCTGGCCTGGCTGGGCGATCTGCCGCCCGAAACCCTGTCGGACGCCACTATCCTGTTGCCCAACCGCCGGGCGGCGCGCGCCTTCACCGGCGCCCTGTCCAAGCTGTCTCAGGGTCGCCCCATCCTGCTGCCTCAGGTGCGGCCGCTGGGCGATCTGGAGGAGGACGAGCCGCCGTTTACGCCCGGTGCCCTGGGTCTGGACCTGCCGCCCGCCATCCCCGCCCTGACCCGCCGGTTCGAGATGGCGCGGATGATCGTCGAACAATTCGATGCGTCCCTGAGCCCGATACGCGCGCTGGATCTGGCCGATGCGCTGGGCGGCTTCCTCGATTCCTGCCAACTGGAAGAGATTCAGCACCCCGAGCGGATCGCGACTCTGGTCGACGGCGAAATGGCCGAACACTGGGAACGGTCAGCCGAGTTTCTGGGTCTGGCGGTCGAGGCCTGGCCCAAACGCCTGGCCGAACTGGGTTTGGTCGATCCGGCCTGGCGTCGCGCGACCCTGCTGCGCCGCCTCGCCGACCTGTGGGACCGCGAGCCGCCGCGCCAGCCCGTCATCGCCGCCGGTTCGACCGGCACGGTGCCCGCCGCCGGCGACGTGTTGAAGGCCGTGGCGCGGGCGCCGCTGGGCTGCGTCGTCCTGCCTGGTCTCGACCTGGATCTGGACGCCGGCGTCTGGGACCGGCTGGACGAACAGCATCCGCAAAGTGCGATGAAGCGGCTGCTGGACCGCTGTGAGATCGCGCGCGAAAGCGTCCGCCCCTGGTTCCGTCCCGCCGTTCCCGCGGCCGTCGAGGCGCGCGGACTGGCGCGCCAGCGGCTGGTCAACGAGGCCCTGCGCCCCGCCGAGGCCACCGATGACTGGCGCCGCGCGATCCGCGACATCCGCTCGGCCGCCGCCGCGCGCGGCGAGGCGCGCGACCCCATCGCCGAAGGGCTGCAGGGCCTGTCCCTTCTGTCCGTCCGCGCCGAGGAAGAGGCCGCCGCCGCCATCGCCCTGATGATGCGCGAGACGCTGGAGACACCCGGAAAGACCTGCGCCCTGGTCACGCCCGATCAGGCCCTGGGCCGCCGCGTCGCCGCCCGGCTGGAGCGTTGGGGGGTCATCCCCGATTCGTCCGCCGGCGCCCCCCTGTCGCGCCTGCCCGCCGGCGCCCTGGTCGATCTGTGCGCCCGCTGGATCGCCGATCCGGTCCAGCCGCATCTGCTGCTGGCCGTGGTCAAACATCCGCTGGTCCGGTTCGACCTGGGCGACGCTCCTCAGGCCGCCGCCGTCGCCGCGCTGGAGGAGCACGCCCTGCGCGGCCCTCGCCCGCGCGACTTCGCCGTCCTCCGTCGCCGCCTGCTGGAGGCGGTCCAGCCCGACCGGCGCTGCAAGGCGCCGCCCGAATGGAAACAGGCCCGGCTGTCGGCCACGACCCGCCTGGTCGATCAGCTTCAGGCCGCCGTCGAGGCCGCGATCGCCGCCTTCACCCCCGACGCGGATCTGAACGTCGCCGCCTCGGCCCTGACCCGGCTGATCGAAACCCTGGCCGGCCAGAACGCCTGGGCCGGCCCCGACGGCGAGGCGGCCGCCGCCCTGTTGTCTGGCTTGATCGAGGGCGGGGCGTCGCTCGGCCGCATCCGCCGCGCGGAGTTGGCCGAACTGGTCACGTCCCTGGCCAAGGAAAACGTCGTGCGGACCGGCGGGGCCACCCATCCGTCGCTGCGGATTCTCGGCGCCATCGAGACGCGTCTGGTCAGGGCGGACCGGATGATCCTCGCCGGGCTGGAGGAAGGCGTCTGGCCTCAGGCGGCCCCGACCGATCCCTTCTTGTCGCGCCCGATGCGAAAGGCGCTGGGCCTGCCCCCGCCCGAGCGTCGCCTGGGCCAGACGGCGCAGGACTTTGTCCAGGCCGCCTGCGCCGATGAAGTCATCCTGATCCACAGCGAGCGGCGCGGCGGCCAGCCCGCCGTCCGCTCGCGCTGGCTGTGGCGGCTGGAGATGCTGACGCGCGGCGCGAACGCTGTCGAAACACCCGTCGCAATCGCCCGCCCGGCGGCCGTCATCGACTGGGCCCGCGCCTTGGATGCGCCGCCGCCCGGCCCGCCGCAGTTCGCCAAACGCCCAGAGCCGCGCCCGCCCGTGCATCGCCGTCCGCGCAGCCTGTATGTCACCCGCATCGAACGCTGGGTGCGCGACCCCTACGCCATCTACGCCCTGTGGGTGCTGGGGCTGGAGGCGATGGAGCGGCCCGGCGCGTCTGCCGAAGCGCTGGCGCGCGGCAACGCCGTCCACGCCGCCATCGAGCGGCTGACGCTGGACTGGCCGAACGACCTGCCCGACGACTGCGAGGCCATCCTGCACGACCATCTGCTGCGCGAACTGGGCGCACGCGGGTTCGAGGATGCGGCCATGGCCCGCGAGGCGCCGCTGGCCCGCAACTGCGCCCGCTGGCTGACCGAGTTCGAGCGACGGCGTCGGGCGCGCGGCGTCGATATCCTGGTGGAACAGCAGGGGACGATGACCTTCGACGCCCCAGCCGGCCCCTTCACCGTCAAGGCCTTTGCCGACCGCATCGAACTGGCGTCGGACGGCGCGGCGGTCATGGACTTCAAGACCGGTGCGGCGCCGTCCGCCAAACAGGTCAAGTCCGGCTTCGCCCCGCAACTGACCCTGACTGCCGCCATCCTGGCCGACGGCGGGTTCAAGGACACCAACGGCCCGGTCACGCCCGACGAACTGACCTATGTCCGCGTGGTCGGGCGCAAGACGGCGGGCGAAGTCGTCACCCGCGCCTCGGGCTCTGAGGCCGCCGACCTGGCACAGGCGGCGCTGGACGGGCTGAAGCGCCGCGTCGAACGGTTCGACGACGAGAACACGCCTTACGTCTCCTGGGCCGCGCCCCAGTTCATGGGCAACCAGGGCGGCAACTACGATCATCTGGCCCGCGTCTGGGAATGGTCTGTGATCGGCGATGGGGACGAAGAATGAGCATCGCCCCCCAGATCGTCGCCGCCGATCCGCGCCTGACCGTCTTCGTCACCGCCAACGCCGGTTCGGGCAAGACCACCACCCTGGTCAACCGGGTGGCGCGGCTGCTGCTGGATCAGGTCGATCCCGGCGCCATCCTGTGCGTCACCTACACCAAGGCCGCCGCCGCCGAGATGCAGGCCCGACTGTTCGACCAACTGGGCGGTTGGGCCGTGCTGGACGACGCCGCACTATCGCGCGAACTGGCCCGGCTGGACGACGGCGACCCGCAGGCGATGGATCACGCCGCGCTTTCCCGCGCGCGCAAGCTGTTCGCCCGGGCGCTGGAGACGCCGGGCGGGCTGAAGATCCAGACCATCCACGCCTTCTGCGAAAAACTCCTGCGACGGTTCCCGCTGGAGGCTGGGGTCTCGCCCCGCTTCACCGTGCTGGAAGACCAGGCTGCGACCGCCCTAAGCCACGCCGCGCGCGAAGACCTGGCCCGCGCCGCCGTCGCCGATCCGGAAGGCCCCATCGGCCAAGCCTACAGCCATTTCGCCGTCGAGCTGGACTGGCAGCGGTTCCAGGCCCTGCTGTCGATGATCGAGGCCAAGCGCGCCGATCTGCTGGACTATATCGACCGTGCCGAGGCCGGGACCGCGCCCGATCCCTGGTCCTTGACCGGCGCCGAACGCGATCGCAGCCCGGAGGATCTGGAGCGCGATTTCGTCGCCTTCATCGATCCCGGCGAATGGAACCGCATCGCCGAAGCCATGGAAACCGGCTCGGCCAATGACAAGAAGATCGCCGACGCCATGAGCGTCGCCGCCCCTCCCTATGTCGGGTTCGCGGCCCTGGCCGGGGTCTTCTGCACCCAGGCGGGCGAACCGCGAAAGAGCATGGGCACGAAGTCGGCGCCCCAGGGGGCGGTCGGCTGGCTGCTGGACCTTCAGACCAAGTTCCTCGCCACGCGCGAGGCTCTGCGCAAGGCCAAGGTCGCCGACGATACGGTCAAGGTCCTGACCCTGGCCCGCGCCCACGCCGCCTTCTACGAAGCCGCCAAGGCCCAGCGCGGGGCGTTGGATTTTCCCGACCTGGTCGCGCGCGCCGCCGCCCTGCTGACCCAAAGCGGGGCCGCCGCCTGGGTGCTGTACAAGCTGGACGGCGGGGTCGATCACGTCCTGATCGACGAGGCCCAGGACACCGCCCCCGAACAATGGGCCATCGTCCGTGCCCTGACCGGCGAGTTCTACTCTGGCGAAAAATCTGGCCGCACCGTCTTCGCCGTCGGCGACGAGAAACAGTCGATCTATTCCTTCCAAGGCGCGCGACCCGAACGGCTGCGCCAGGAACGCGGCGCCTTCCTCGCCTTGGCCGAGGGCGCCGGCGAGCCCTTCGCCGGGCCGGAGTTGAACACCTCCTATCGCTCGACCGAAGAGGTGCTGGCCTTCGTCGACGCCGTCTTCGCCGATCCCGACCGCACCCGCGCCCTGACCGGCCCGCAAGGCGACATCGCCCGACACCTCCCTGCGCGCGTCGGCCAGCACGGCGCCATCGACCTTTGGCCCCTGTTCCTGGACGAGCCCGCGCCCGAAACCGACGCCTGGGACGATCCCGTCGATCAGGAAAGCGCCGGCAGCGCCCGCAAGCGCCTGGCCCGCGACCTGGCTCGCGAAATCCGCCGGCAGGTCGAACGCGGCGTCGCCGTCTTCGATCGCAGCACCCGCGACCTGCGCCCCGCCGGCTACGGCGACTACATCGTCCTGGTCCGCCGTCGCGACGCGACGTTCGAGGAGATTATCCGCGCGTTGAAAACCGAAGGCGTGCCCGTCGCCGGGGCGGACCGGCTGAAACTGTCCAGCCATATCGTCTTCGACGACCTGATCTCGCTGGCGCGTTTCGCCCTCTTCCCCGACGACGATCTGTCCCTGGCCGAGGTGCTGCGCAGCCCGCTGTGCGATGTGGACGAGGACGGCCTCTACGCGCTGGCTGGCCGCGAGAACCGCAAGGCCGGCCAACTTTGGCGTGACCTGCGCGACCGGGCGCATGAACGCCCCGAATGGGCTCGCGCGCGCGATGCGGTGCAGGCCGCCATCGGCGCGCGCGGCGGCGATCCCTTCGCCTTCTTCTCCCAGGCCCTGAACCGGATGGACGATACGGGGCGGTCGGGCCGCGCCCGCATCCTGGCCCGGCTGGGACGTGAGGCCGAAGAAGCCATCGACGAGACCCTGAATCAGGTGCTGGCCGCCGAAAATCGCGGCGCAGTCGATCTGGAAACCTGCCTGGCGCAGTTGGAGGCCGCCGACGTCGAGGTGAAGCGCGAACTGGAGGGCGCGCGCGGCGAGGTCCGCGTCATGACCGTCCACGGCGCCAAGGGGCTGGAGGCGCCCATCGTCATCCTGCCCGACATGACTATGAAGGCGAAGGCGCAAGGTCCGTCCCTGATGCCCGCGGTTACGCCAGAGGGCGAAGACGAGGCTTGGCTGATGGCGCCCGGCTCGGCCAAGGACGACTGCCCCGCCTCGGCCGACGCCCGCGCCGCGCGCCAGGCCCGCACCGACGACGAGACCCTGCGCCTGCTCTATGTCGCCCTGACCCGCGCGCGGGACCGCGTCATCGTCATGGGCCGCGCCTCCAGCCGGGGCGCCGAGGCCGGCAGTTGGTGGTCGATCATCGAAGAGACCTTCGACCGGCTGGGCGATCAGGTGCGTGAGATCGACAACGGCGTGCGCCGCTATGGCGTCGATCCCGAACGCTGCCCGACACAGGCCGCTGCGATCGCCTGCGCCGCCGCCCTGCCCGCCTGGGCCGCCGCCGCGCCGCCCGCCGACGCCGCCGCCCGCTTCGCCTCGCCGTCGCGGATGGAGGGCGGCGCGATCCGCATTCCCGCCCCCTCGCCCCTGGCCAGGACCGAGGCGGGCGGCGCCGCGCTGGGCCGGTTCCGGCGCGGCGACCTGATCCACCGGCTGCTGGAACGCCTGCCCGAGATCGCGCCCGCCGACCGCCCCGACGCCGCCCGGCGCCTTCTGGCGCGCGAGACCGATCTGGACGAGGCCCAGCGCGCCGAGATGATCGCCGCCGCCTTCTCTGTGCTGGACGACGCCCGCTTCGCCCCCGTCTTCGGTCCCGGCTCCCGCGCCGAAGTCGCCCTGACGGGGTCCGCGCCGGACCTGCCGCCCGGCGTCGCCATCAACGGCCGCATCGACCGGCTTGTGGTCACGCCCGAGAAGGTTCTGGTCGTCGATTACAAGACCAACCGCCCTGCGCCAGACGCCATCGAGGCGGTCGATCCCGCCTATGTGTTGCAGGCCGCCGTCTATGTCGCCGTGCTGAAGCGCCTCTATCCCGATCGCCCGGTCGAGGCCGCCCTGGTCTGGACCGACGGGCCCAAGCTGATGCCCATTCCCGAAACCCTGCTGGCGGCGGCGCTCGCCAGCAGTTGAATTGCCCGCGATTCGCTCCCACATCTGCGACCGAACCCGGACGCTCCGGCCAACATCAACCTGCGCTCAAGCAGCGAGGCGCCGCGCGCCGAGCGATAGCGCCCAAGGAGCCCTTTATGGCGACAGTGAAAGTCACCGACGAAAGCTTCGACGCCGACGTCCTGAAATCCTCGACCCCCGTCCTGGTCGACTTCTGGGCCGAATGGTGCGGCCCCTGCAAACAGATCGGCCCGGCGCTGGAACAGATCGCCGACGAACTGGGCGGTCAGGTCACCGTGGCCAAGATCAACATCGACGACAGCCCCATGACCCCGTCCAAGCTGGGCGTGAAGGGCATTCCGACCCTGATGCTGTTCAAGGACGGCCAGATGGCGTCGATGAAGGTCGGCGCCATGCCCAAGGGCAAGATCGTCGAATGGCTGGCCGAGGCCGGCGTCAAGGCCTGAGCCCTTTCGACCCTGTCGGATCAAGCGCCCGCCGGTCCGACCGGCGGGCGTTTTTCATGCTAGGATGGCGCCATGAGCGACGAAGACACCCCGAACCCGGCTGACGACATCCCCGGCGAGACCCCCGTCCAAAAGGCTCTGCGCCTGAAGAACGCCCGGCTGGATGCGCGCGCCAAGCCGCCGCGCGGCGGTCGCTTCCAGCGCGAACAGGCCGCCCGCATCGCCGCCGGCAAGTCCAAGCCCTGGATGACGCGCTAGACCGGCCAGGTCTCCTCGCTGGCGCCCAGGACCTCGCCGGCCAGATACAGCGATCCGCAGATGGCGACCCGGCCCGCGCCCAGGCGTAGCGCCAAATCCAGCGCCTCGCCCACCGATCTCGCCGGGGTCGCCGCCAGCCCATGCCCGCGCGCCACGGCCGCCAGGGCCGCAGGCTCTGCCGCCGCGCCGTCGAAGCCGACGGTGAATACCGTCGCCTGACTGTCCTTCAGCGCAGCGAAGAAACCGCCCGCGTCCTTGTTGTTCAACATGCCGCAGATCAGGGCCAGGGGACGCGGCGCCCGCGCCTGACGCTCAGCCAGAAACGCCGCCAGCGCCCGCGCCGCGTGAGGATTGTGCCCCCCGTCCAGCCACAGCTCCGCCTCCGCCGCCTTGGCCGCAGCGCCGTATGGACCCGCCGAAATCCTCTGAAGCCGGGCGGGCCAACGCACGCGCTTCAGCCCCTCGGCGATCGCAGCCTCGGGCAGGTCCAGTTCGACCGCCGCCGCCACGGCCAGGGCCGCATTGTCGATCTGGTGCGCGCCTGCCAGGGCCGGCGCCGGCAGGTCCATTAACAGTTCGGCCGTCTGGAACGCCAGGCCGCCCCGCTCGGCCCAGGCGTCGAAGTCGACCCCCAGCACGTTCAGCCGCGCATGGACGTCGGCGGCGCGACGTTCGATGGCCGCCATCGCCTCTTCCTTCTGGCGCGCGATAACGGCCGGCGCTCCAGCCTTCAGCACACCCGCCTTTTCCGAGGCGATGGCGGCCAGATCCGTGCCAAGGAACTCCGCATGATCGTAATCGACCGGCGCGATGACGCTGAGCAGCGGCCGCTCGATCACATTGGTCGCGTCCAGCACCCCGCCCAGACCCACTTCGATGATGGCCAGGTCGGCGGGCGTCTCGGACATGGCCAGGAAGGCGGCGGCGGTGGTGCTTTCGAACACCGTGGCCTCGCTGTCGGTTTCGGCCATGACCGCCTCGATCCGGTCCAGGATCGCATTCAGATGGTCGTCCTCGATCAGCGTTCCGGCCAGCCGGATTCGCTCGTTGAACCGCACCAGATGGGGCGAGGTGTAGGCGTGCACCTTCAACCCCGCCGCCTCGGCGATGGCGCGGATCAGGGCGACGGTCGACCCCTTGCCGTTCGTGCCCGCCACATGGATCACCGGCGGAAGCTTGTGCTGCGGATCGCCAAGGGCCGCGCACAGCACGCGCATTCTTTCCAACGAAAGGTCGATCCGCTGGGGGTGGCGCGCGCGTAGTCGTTCGGAGACGGGATCCATCCGCCTCCTTTACCCCCTGATTTCGAGAACCGCGACATGACTTCCAGGCCGCAGATCAGAACCGCGGCGCGCCTCGTCCTCGCGGCCGTCTTCCTGGGCGCGGGCGTGCTGCATCTGATGGTCCCTGGCCCCTTCGTGCGGATCACGCCGGCGTGGGTTCCGCAGCCGGCCCTGGTCGTGGCCCTGACGGGGATCGCCGAACTGCTGGGCGCGGCGGGTCTGACGATCCCGCGCCTGCGCGTCGCCGCCGGATGGGCGCTGGCCGCCTACGCCGTCTGCGTCTATCCGGCCAACATCCAGCATGCGCTCAATTTTATGACGTCAGGCGCAGGTGTCGGCTGGGCCTATCACGGCCCGCGCCTGCTGTTTCAGCCGGTCATCGTGTGGTGGTGCCTGTGGGCCTCGACCGCGATCGACTGGCCCTTCAGACGGTCTCAGGCGGCGGCGCGGGTTTCGCCCATCAGCATGGACAGGATCTGACCCAGGGTGCGCGGCAGGTCAGCGCGGGTCACGACCCGGTCCACCATACCCTTTTCCTGCAGATATTCGGCGCGCTGGAAGCCGG
>Ga0308166_1002808_pt1 | contig 15466 bp, 11 predicted proteins | sample PhyCR2_2_FD_202137 | JGI IMG/M metagenome (GOLD analysis project Ga0308166, IMG submission 202137) | Phyllosphere microbial communities from UC Gill Tract Community Farm, Albany, California, United States - DLSLCC.R2 | ecosystem: Host-associated > Plants > Phyllosphere > Unclassified | place... | reverse complement strand
AAGGGTTTGCCTGACTGGTACGATGCGCACGATAACAAGAAGGAATTCCCGATCGTGACGGCCGGACCGCGCGAGGTGACTGCCAGCCTGGCCAGCGACACGGAGGCGTGGAAAAACATCACGCGTGCCGCGCGCAATCTCCCCGAAGCCGTGGCAGCCAGGGCGCGCGACGAAGACATCTATGTGTTCACGCTGGGCATGGGGCAGCTCAAGAGCAAGACCGGTTTCGATAAGGAAGTCGGCGAGAACGTCCTCAAGTGCATGGCCAACGTGGCCGACGCCCCCGCGCGCTGCTACGACCCGGACAAGCCGGTCGGCATGTATTGCTACGCCGCCACCACGGCCGACCTGACGCCGTGCTTCTCGCGCCTGGCATCGGCGATCCTGCGCATCTCGAAATAAGGCGTCACGGCGCCGGCGCCGCCAGTATCTCGCGGATGGCGGCGGCCACGATTTCCGGGTGCGTCACCTGCATCTGGTGCGAGGCATCGGCCACCACCGTCTTCGCCTTCGGGTACAGGCCGCGCACGAAGGTGCGGGTATCGTCGTCGAAGTTGAAGGCGCCGAAGTCGACGGCGATCGCGGTCGACGACACCGGCTTGTTGATCAGGCGGATGATGGGCTTGTCGTCGATGCGCGGCAGGGCGGCCACCATTTCGCCGGTCTCGTGGATGCGGTCGATCTCGTCGCGCACGGTGCGCGAAAAGAACAGCCATTTGCCGGCGCGCGTGTAGAGCGGGAAGTCCTGCGGCCGCTTGACCACGCGCGGATACAGGGCATCGACCAGCACCAGGCCTTTCACTTCATCGGGATAACGGCGCGCGAACAGCTGCATGTACAGGCCGCCGAGCGAATGGCCGACCAGCACATAGGGCGGCTGCAGGCCCTTGCGCTTGAGGGTGGCGCGCAGCTGCTCGACGATGGTGGCGCCGTCGCGCGGCGTGTCGACCGCCTCGCTGTTGGCGTAGCCGGGGCGGTTGTAGGCGAACACGGTGGCGCTGTCCTTGATCCCGTCGAGCACCTTGTCCCAGCCGGCGATGGTGGCGCGCGAGCCGTTCTCGAAGACCACGGTCGCCTTGGCCGAGGGGTTGCGGATGACGAGCGATTCGAGCCTGTGGCCGTCGACCGTCTCGGTGCGCGCGCGTTCGACGGCGGCGTGCGCGGGTGCGGCGACCAGGGTGAGCGAGCAGAGGGTGGCGGCGAGGAAGAGGCGGGCAGGTGTCATGGCGTTGTCGTGGGCGATGAAGGAAAACCGCATCCTCGCGCCGGATTGTCCGGCGGTCATGCCGCTTGCGGCGAATGGCAAGCGGGCGCGACGAATCGCCAGCAGGGGCGCGTTTTCTAGCGCACAGGCAATGTAGCGCTGGCATTCAGACGGCTGTGCGAGGATTTCCCTCACTCTCCAGCCAGCTCGACCTTGCCGAAAGGATCACCGAATGAAGCACGACGAAGCGCCGCGCCGGGACTTCCTGCGCTACGTGGGCACGCTTGCCGCCCTGTCCGCCCCCGCCATGGGGGCCGCCGCGGCCGAGAAGGACCGCGTTACCTTCCCGCCGATCGAGGCGAAAAGCGAAAAACCCGAGAAGACCGAGCCGCCCGGCGACCCGATGAGCGAACGGGTGGGCATCGCCATCGTCGGCGTCGGCCGCATCTCGGTGAACGAGGTGCTGCCCGCTTTCGCGCAGAGCAAGCACACGAAGCCGGTGGCGCTGGTCAGCGGCGACCGCGCCAAGGCCCTCAAGATCGCGCGCCAGTACGACATCCCGGAAAGCGCGGTGCTAGACTACAAGGACTACGACAAGCTGGCCGCCATGCCGGAAGTGCAGGGCGTCTACATCGCGCTGCCGAACAGCATGCACGCCGAGTACACGATCCGCGCCGCCCGCGCCGGCAAACACGTGCTGTGCGAAAAGCCGATGGCGAACACGGTGGCCGAATGCCAGGGCATGATCGACGCCTGCAAGGCGGCCAAACGCAAGCTGATGATCGCCTACCGCCGCCAGTACGCGCCGGTCGAGCGCACCCTGGTCAAGATGATCCGCGAGAAGAAGCTGGGCGAGCTGCGCGAGTTCGTGTCCTGCAATTCGCAGCACATGGCCGATCCGCAGCACTGGCGCCTGAAGCGCGCGCTGGCCGGCGGCGGTGCGCTGCCGGACGTGGGGCTGTACTGCATCAACGAGGCGCGCTTCCTGAGCGGGGAAGAGCCGGTAGAAGTGATCGGCCATACCTGGTCGACGCCGGGCGATGCGCGCTTCAAGGAGGTCGAGGAATCCTGCCAGTTCGTGCTGCGCTTCCCGAGCGGCTTCGTTGCCAGCTGCTCGACGGGCTACAGCTCGCACAAGTCGCAGATGTTCCGCCTGAACGGCACCACGGCGTATGCGGAGATGAATCCGGCCTATGCCTACAACGGCAACAAGCTGCGCATTTCGCGCGTGGAGGGCGGCAAGGAGCAGGGCAAGGAGCAGACCTCGGAGATCGGCGTCGAGGAAGAGAACCAGTTCGCCAAGGAGCTGGATCACTTTGCCCAGTGCGTGCGCCAGGACAGGCAGCCGCATACGCCGGGGGAAGAAGGCTTGCAGGACCAGCGCATCATCGAGGCGATCTATGCATCGGCGAAGAGAGGCAGGGCGGTGAAGCTGGCGCCGCCGCCGGGCAAGACGAGGGGGCCGGAACCCCAGGAGGGATAGCGCCGGTATGCAATCACCGAGGACGCGAACGTTGCATCCTACGTAATCCAGCGTCGGCGGTCTAATCGAACCCGCGCACCGGGAAGCTCGCATCGCGCTGGATCCAGTTGCGCGGCGAGTATGCGGTCGCGGCATCGGTCGCATGCAGCGTGAACGCATGGCGCGACACGGGCGAACGGTTCGGCGCGCTGTAGTGCGGCAGCAGGCCGTGGAAGCACACCAGCGTGCCCGCCTTCGCTTCCAGCGGCACCGCCGTGCTGTCATCCGGCCAGGGCGTGTTGTCGAGCTTTTCCATGTGGATGGCGTCGCCGTCGCGCAAAAAACGCTCGCGCAGCGGGCCGCGGTGGCCGCCCGGCTCGGCCCACAGGCAGCCGTTGTCGACGGTGGCGTCTTCCAGCGCGAACCAGAAGGTGGTCACGCTGATCGGGGTGGAATCGAAGAAGGTCGCATCCTGGTGCCAGCGCACTTCGCCGCCGATGCCCGGCTGCTTGAAGATGTACATCGACTGCCAGACCTGCGGCTTTGCCAAACCCAGGTTGCGCGCCACGGCCGCCAGTTTCGGGTCGCGCGTGAAGCGCTCGAACACCGGGTCGAGGTCGTGCATGGCGTGGCCGATCTTGTTGATCGACAGCGCCTTGGCCTGGCGCAGCTGGCCGTCCGGCCCGAAGGCTTCTTCCTCGAAGAAGCAGCGCACCGTGTTGTCCGAGCCGAGGAACCAGTCGTCGCTGGCGCGTGCCTGGTCGCGCGTGGTGAAGATGGCGCGCGATTCCTGCGGGTCGAAGGCGTCGACGATTTCCTCGGCGCGGCGGCGCAACGCCGCGATCTCATCGAGCGACTTGAAGTTGGGGAGGACGATGAAGCCGTCGCGGTCGTACTGGGCGCGTTGTTCCTGGGTGAGCATGGCGGATCGGTGATGAGGGTTACTGGTTGCGGGCTGGTGCGGCCTGATCGAGGGTGAAGGTGAAACTGGTGTGCCCGCCGCTGGACGTCACGTCGATGCGGCCGCCATGGGCGCGCGCGATCTGGTCGACGATGTACAGGCCCAGGCCCAGCCCTTCGCTGCCGGGGCGCGAGGCGGCGCGCCAATAAGGCTTGAACAGCTGGCCGATGACGTCCGGCGCGATGTCCTGGCCGGCGTTGGTCACGGCCAGCGCGAAGCGGCCGCCATCGTCCCGGACCGTCACGCCAACCGGCGCGTCGGCGCTGCCGTGCACCAGCGCGTTCTTCAGCAGGTTCGAGAGCAGCTGGGCCAGGCGCGCAGGATCGCAGCGCAGGGCGATCCCGGCCGGGATGGCGGCGACGATGGTGCGTTCCGGATGCAGGCCGCGCATCTCGTCGACCACCTGTTCCAGCGTCAGGTCCACGTTCTCGTGCGGGCGCAGCTTCAGGGGAATGCCGCTGCCCATGCGTCCGCGCGTGAAGTCCATGACGTCGTCGACCAGGGCCGCCATGCGCGCCGCGCTGCGGCGGATGCGCTCGATCACCTGGCGCAGGGCGGCGTCCTCGACTTTCCTGTCGAGCAGCTCGGCGCCGAGCGCGATCGCGCCGAGCGGCGTGCGCAGGTCGTGGCCGAGCACGGCGATGAACTGCTCGCGCAGCTCGGCCGTCTCGCGTTCCGAGAGCAGGTCGGTACGCACCGCGTTCTGGCGCTTCTCGGCGTCGAGCTGCTTCGAGATCAGCTCGGCGAACAGGTGCATGGTCGAGACGGTGACGGGATCGGTCAGCCTGATCGGACGCGGGTCGAGTCCGCACAGCGTGCCGAAGTAGCTGCCGTCGGTGCGGAAGATCGGAATCGAAAAATAACTCTGGAAACCGTAGATGCGCGGCGTGTGGTGTTCGGCGTACTGCGCGCTGGCGCTGACGTCGTCGATGATGACGGCGCGGCCGGTATCGCGCACTTCCTCGCACAGGGTGGTGGTGACGTCGAGTTCGCCGCCGGGCTCGAGGCCGAATTCGAGACGGTCGAGCACGGCGCATGCGACCCAGTCGGTGTCGGTGACGTGGGCGATGCAGACGAAACCCAGTCCGGTCATCGCGGCAACCGTCTCCAGGATCTTGGGCACGGCGCTGATCGCCTGGACTTCCTCGACGCGCTTGAACAGGTCTACCGCCATTCCCACTTCTCCCGGCTATCGGCTATTTTCAGCCGACAATCTTACCATTTCCGCATGCTCCCACTGTCCAGGCGCCATCGGCATACACGCGTTCCTCGTCCAAATACACGGCATCGGTCACCACGAACACGTCGATGTGGTAGCGCGCGTCCTTGCGCTTGAAACCGGGCTTCGGATACACGCCGTGCTTGGCGCCCAGCGACAGATGGATGCCGCACATGCGTTCGTAGGTGCCGATGTCGTCCACGCGGCGTTCGCGGGTAAAGGCGCGGTTCATGCCGAAGCCGAGTTCGCGCACCCAGACCTCGCCTTCCTCCATGCGGATGTTGTCGAGCACCTGCTGGAAGGCGGGCGTGGCGTTCTCGGTGCCGACCACGCGGCCCTTTTCGACGATGATGGTCACCGGGGTCTCGGGCCGGTTCGAGCGGTAATTGGTGTCGCCGAACACGTGGACCTGCGCGCGGCCGTTCACCGCTTCCAGGTCGAGCGCTTCGGTGAACACCTCGCCGATCGGGAACTGGCCGCCCACGTTGTGCATCTCGCTGTAGTCGCCGATGTTCAGCTTGGCCGGCTCGAAGCGCGATGCGAACACCAGCGCCTCGCCGCCGCCGACCACGCGCCCCATGGTCGCTTTGTCGATCTTCGCCTTCAGCCCACGGCCAACGCCGCGGAAGTAGGCCGGCTCGTACGCCAGCGCCTCGATGTAGTGTTCGGATTGCGGCCCCGGCATGCGCGACAGGTGCACGTGCTCGATCACCTTCAGCCCCAGCTTGAACAGCTCCACGCGGATGCGGAAGGCCTCGAGGCGGAAGTTGGTCGACTGGACCAGCACCACCAGGTCTTGCGCCGCCAGCGCGCGGAAGCGCGCCAGCACCTCGTCGTGACCCGTGCTGTCGAAGTCGACGAAGTCGGCATCCGGCAAATTGCGCCGGTAGGCCTCGACCAGAGCGCGCGACAGGCCGGTGCGTGCGTCGTACACCACCAATGCGCGCTGGGCCGGGCCGTGCTCGATGGCGAAGCCGAGGATGTCGCGCAGGTGCGCGGTGGCGGCATCGATGGCGTGCGGGGGCAGGTCGGGCGAGGCGGTATCGGTGGAAGCGGGCAGGGAAGTCATGGCGTGCGGCGTGAGGGCATCTCGAACCATTCATTATACGTTTCCCTGCCAAAGTTCCCCTCAACAGCGCATCTGTTGATCCTTGAAGTGCCGCCTGGCGCTACTGGCCGAATGGCGCGCCGTCGCCGCTATGGCAGCGTTATGATCTAGACAGAAATCAATGCCCGCAAAGCGGGCATGACATGCATATTCATTCGACGGCGGAGCGCAATGACATACAGATGGGAAACGCCGTCCAGCATCTGGCTGGAGGACGAAAAGAGCGGACAGTTCGCGCTCGAGGCCACCGAGGGCCTGGGCCGCGTCGACTGGCAGGCGCATGCGCCCGGCCGCTTGCCCGATCTGGCCCACCTGCTCGGCGCCTCGCTGCCGGCCTCCTGCGCCTGCGCGCCGATCTATCCCGAAGGCTTCGCCTTTTGCCCGACCTGCGGCCAGGCGCTGCACAAGCTGGCCGGCCCGGGTCTGCGCCAGGCGCGCCAGCCCGACTGGTGGGGCGCGTTCGGCGACCAGGCCTTGCCGCGCCACGTGCCGCACGGCTTGCCGGTGACCTCGCTGGCCCTGGGCGACAGCCTGGAAGAACGCCCTGCCGCGCCTGCTGTAGGCCGCGCCGAGCTCGCCATGCCGGTGCCGCCGAACGCGCATTGCGTGTTTGCCGCCTCCACCTGGGGCTTCCCCGAGCAGCGCCTGCTGGCGCTGGCCCCGGCGCGTGGCGTGCTGCAGTACTGGGACCCGCTGGCGCAGCTGTGGCACGTGATGGCGGCCGAGAACACGACGAGCGAACTGCGTTTCAGCGCCGGCCAGTACGGCTGGCTGCCGGCCCTGAACCCCACGCGCGGCGAGGTCGGCGTGGTGCCGACGGATGCCGGCCTGGCGCGCCTGTGGATCAATCCGGTCAACGACAGCTACCGCCTGGAACCCCTGTTCTCGGGCGCGCTGGCCGCCGCGCCGGGCGCCATGCGGCGCCACGTCGGCTGCCTGTTCGTGGCGGAGGGGCGGCTGCAATTGCTGGCCACCGACAGCGACGTCGCCAACGGCGACATCCTGTCCTGCGACGATGCGCCAACGGGCGGCTGGATGCGCCCGATCGGCTACGACAACCGCCTGTTCTGGCTGCACGAGGGCGGACAACTGGTCTGGCGGCCGGGCGAGGCGCCGCGCTGGACGCCCTGGCCGGGCGGCTGGTCGCCGCGGCTGGAATTCGGCGGCCCCACGCAGAGCCGCGACGGCCGCCTGTGGCAGATCGGTCACGATGGCCAGGCCTATTCCTTCCTCGAACTCGGCGCAGGGCAGCCGCAATGTGAGACCATCGACGGTGCGCGCCTTGGCTTTGCCAATTTGCTGTTCCGCCGTGGCCACGCGGTGCTGGACGAGCCCTGGTCGGCCGAACACGTCGAAGACGTGCATGAAGACGACACCCTGGTCCTGCCCCTGCTGCGCAGCTTCAACAACAACCGCAGCCAGCCCAGCGGCCTGGTGCTGCGCTTCCACAAGTACACCGGCCGCGCGGAAGAGGCTCTGGGGGCGGGCACGGCTGCGCGCACCATCGCGCGCACCACGGTCGAATGGATCGGCAAGCGCAACGTCATCCTCGACGAAGTGGCGCGCCTGAGCCGCCCGCTCGAATGCGTGCCCTTCGTGTACGCCGGCGCGCTGTGGCTGCACCATCCCGACTGGAACGCGATGCGCGGCTGGCGCCTGGAAGAGCTGGCATGAGCGGCCTGTTGAACCGCGCGCTGGCCTTGTTGCTATGCCTGTGCGGCGCACTCCCGGCCTACGCCACGCCGCAGGTTTTCCTGGTCCAGAACTCGGGCTGGATGGAACCCTTCTACGCCGACCCGCAATCGCGTTTCAAGCCGCTGGTGACGGAACTGGCGCTGGCGGTGGCGCAACCCGGCGACGCGCTGGTGCTGGCCGCCTTCAACCAGTCCTTGCCCGGCGCGCCGTCGCCAAAGGCGCTGGTGTCGAGCAAGGTGGGCGAGGACACCCGCGCCCAGGTGACGAAGGCGCTCGCTGGCCTGGACACCGCACGCAAGCCCGGCGGCGCGCTGGCCGACACCGACCTCGGCGAAGCTGTGAGCGCCGCCATGACCCAGGCCCTGGGCGGCAAGGACGGGATCGTCTGGCTGGTCACGAACAACCGCAACAGCCCGAACAACGACCAGGCCACGGCCCAGCGCAACCGCGAGTTCTATGCCTTGATCCACCGCGGCGGCGCGATCCGCACGGCCCTGGCCTTCCCGCTGCGCATGCAGGTGCAGGGTGAGCACTACCGCGCGAACGGCCTGATGGTCTACGCCTTTGCCATCGGCGCCGGCGGCGCGCAAGCGCTGGAACGCCTGCTGGCCAATGGCAGCATCGCCAGGATCATCACCGAGCCGCCCGCGCGCCTGAAGCCGCTGGACCGCAACACCGTGCGCCTGGTGCCGCGCAAGGTCGAGGATGCCCCGGGCGTGTCCTTCTCGATGGCGCCGAACGGCGTGCTGCGCGCCGACGTGGCATCCGGTGCGGCCTCGCCATCGGCAAAGATCGGCTGGAACATCGAGAACACGATGTACCCCTACACCATCGCCAGCGCCACGCTCAGTGCGCGCTCGAAGCTGGGCGGCGAGGACAAGCCGGTCACGCTGGGCGGCACCCGCGTGACGGCGCTGGCGCCGGGCAAGCCGCAGCCGCTGGCCTCGACCCTGCAGCTGCCGGTGGCCCAGCTGCCCAGCCAGTGGTCGATGGACGCCATCAAGTCGGCCGGCTCGGCCTACGTGCTGCCGGGGACCATCGAAGTGCACCTGGCGGACCAGAAGCTGCATCTGTCCGGCGCCTTCCGCGAGCGCATGGCGGCGCTGTTCCCGGGCGATCCGCTGCCGGACATCTTCACGCCGCCGGCCCAGGTGCAGGCCTCCACCGCCGTGCTGCCGATCGAGGTGCGCGTGCATTACGGGATGGCGCCCCTGCTGGCGGTGGGCGGCGGCTTGCTGGCCCTGCTCGCCGCAGGCGGCGCCCTGGCCTGGGTCTGGATGCGGCCGCAGCGCGCTTTCGTCACCGTCGAGGACGAGCTGCGCACCATGCATGCGCGCGCCGGCGCCATTCAGCCGATTTACGACAAGGCGGGCAATGAAGTGGCGCGCCTGAAGACAACCCTGTTCGGCCACCAGCTAACGGACCTGCGCGAAGGTGCGCAGGTGCGCCTGGGACGCTGAGCCTGAGCCCAGAAAAAGGAAACAACATGCAAGCGACACCCACCACCACGCCATCCGGCGGCCAGGCCGATCCCGGCTTCAGGCTGCCCGAAGAGAAGAACGCGCCCGACGCGGCGCTGCCCCAGACCACGCCGGAAACCGCCGGCGGCCCGGTGGAGGTCGTGCCCGGCCCCTTGCCGCCGGCCGCCACCGACACCTCCACGCGCGACCTGTCGATCGGCGCGGCCGTGTTCGTGGTGCTGCTGGTCGTGTACTTCTTCGTGCGTAACGCCTACGTGCACCACATGGTCGTGCGCCGCGTGGCGCCGTCGACGGCGGGCAGCGCCGGCTGGCTGCTGTTCGTCGGCCTGGCCTTCCTCTCGGCCGCCGCGGTGCTGGCCATCATCAACGCCAGCCGCTACCTCACCTGGGGCGTGACCGCGCCATTGGTGGCGGTGGGCGTGGTGGCGCTGGTGGCCGCACTCTTCATCGGCCGCCGCTGAAACCGAAAGCACAACATGGCAGAGATCCCCACCGCAGCAAGCATCAACAGGAAGTTCGAACCGCGGGCCGAACTGAAGGTCGACCTGCGTCCGACCCTGTTCATCGGCGCCGGCGGCACCGGCATGGAAGTCATGATGCGCATCCGCCGCCGCATCCTGTCGGCGGTCTGGAACAAGCAGCATCCGACCCGCGTCGAATCGATCGCCGATTTCCCGGTCGCGCGCTTCCTCCATTTCGACCTCGACAACAACGCCATCATCGACGAAGGCAAGTCGCAACGCACCGACCCCTGGTACGAACTGGTGCGCCTGACCGACGAAGAGCGGCTCGTGGAGCCGCTCGACCTGCCCCAGTACCACGAGTCCGACGACAGCCTGGCGCGCTTTCCGCTGATCGAAAGCTGGATGCCGCTGCGTCCGAAAAAACTGCGTTCGCTCGGCATCGATCCATCGAAAGGGGCGGGGCAGATCCGCTCGGTGGCGCGCCTCTACCTGTTCGACAAATACCCCAAGCTGCGCGGCCGCATCAAGGGCGCGCTGAACTTCTTGAGCAGTAACGCCGGCATCGAGCGCAAGGAGAATTACCAGCGCCTCGGCCTGCAGGTCGATACCTCGAAATTCCGCATCGTCGTCATCGGCTCGAACGCCGGCGGCACCGGGGCCGGCAGCGCCATCGACCTGGGCTGGATGGCCAAGGCCATCGCGCGCCAGGAAGTATCGGACAGCCAGGTCGACCTGGTGATGTTCATGCCCTCGGGCTTTGCCAAGGCCAACAAGGAGCGCACCGAGGCGAATGCCTACGCCACCATGATGGAACTGGAAACGACGATGCGCGACATGAACGCGCGCGTGTCGTGGATGGACCCGGACAGCATCCAGGGCAAGGGAGCGCCGTTCGACGACGTGTATTTCGTCGACACCGCCAACCTGGCCAACAAGGCGACCCAGGACGTGAAGGACGTCTACCAGATGGTGGCCGATACCCTGTTCGAGGACTTCGCCTCGGCCGACTTCGCCAACCGCAAGCGCTCGGTGGCCGTCAACCAGCAACAGCACAAGCTCGGCCCTTACAACCCGCGCGTGCCGGAAGCGCGCTTCGGCGACATGCGCCTGTCCTACTCGAAGGTGTATTCGGCCTTTGGCCAGTCTGTGCTCGACACCCAGCAAAGCCTGCGCGAGGACATCCGCGCCTACGAACTGGCGGCGCTGATGGTGAAGGAATTCTTCGGCCTGGTAGGGCGCGACGGCGCGCTGGCGCGGCGCGCGGGCGACGCCGAACGCGACAGCTTCATGCGCGAGCAGATGGAGATGCGCGAGCGCCCCTTCGGCGAATTTCCCGACTTTAAAAAGGGGACGGTGGACGTCACGCCCTTCCAGGAATACGCGCTCACCGAACAGCTGCTGATGGACAAGGACGGCCGCTCGCTGCTGGAGCGTGTGGAAAGCAAGGTGCAGCTCGAGATCGACCGCATCATGGCCGGCTACGACATCAAGCTGTGGCGCGAGAAGGTGGCCGAGCTGCTGCCGCAGCTCGAGCGCGACGCCATCCGCGAAGCCGGCGCCACCGCCGAGACCAGCGAAGACCGCATCAAGCGCCACACGGGAGAGCTGACGAATCGCCTGAAGACGCGCGTGCGCGAGCGCCTGTATGCGCTGCTCGACGACCGCAAGCAGGGCGGCCTGGAATTCGTGCTTTCGCTGCTGGAGCAGGTGAAAGCGCGCCTGCTGCAGCGCGACCTGATCAACGCCGAACGCAACGGCCGCCGCTACCGCGACATCCGCGACGCGCTGCGCACGCGCCAGGTCGAGGAATCGCTGAACAACCTGGGGCAGGCGTCCGGCCGCCTGTTCGGCAAGGATGCGCAGGCGCGCGAAGTGATGGCCCACCTGAAGCGCGACATCGCCGATTACCTGCGCTTCCATTTGCTGGCGGTGTCGGCCGGCCAGTCGATCGAGGTGATGCGCAACATGTCGGCCTGGCTGGGCGACCCGCAATCGACCGACGAGCAGGGCAATGCGCAGTGGAGCGGCGTCGCCGGCGAATTCCAGGAAGGGCGGCGCCACGTGCAGGAGATCCTGCATGCGGTCGACAACCGCATCGCCCAGCTGCGCAGCGACGCGCGCCACGAGCACGCCACCTACATCAAGCTGGCGGCCGACGTGCAGCCGGCGCCGGTGCGCCTGACGCAGGACGTCAGCGCGTGGAGCGAGGAAGTGCTGCTCGAATTCGGCGGCTCCGGAAAACTGTTCCCCCAGCTGGGCGACGAGCGCATGCGCTCCGATTTGCTGCTAAAGCTGTTCCGCCGCGCCCAGACCCAGCTGTCGAGCTCCGAGCTCGGCGCCGAGCCGGCCGACCCGCTGCTCGAGCGCCTGAACGCGATGACGCCGCAGGAACGCCAGCGCGTGTTCGCCGAATGGATACGCAGTGCCATGCCCTGGGTGAACGCGCGCTTCTCGGCCGAGTTCACGCCGAATGCCGACCAGTTCAAGTGTTTTGTCGGCGTGGGCGACGTGGCCGCCTGGCGGCGCATGGAAGCCGAGATTCGCGCCGCCGTGCCCACCGGGTTCTTCCACGGCGACCTGGTCTCCATCGTCAACACCGGCGTGCCGGGCAGGGCGGTGTGCTACATCGAGCTGTCCGGCATCCCGATGACGGTGCTGCGCGGCTTGCCGACCTGGCGCGCCTCGTACCAGATCGAGAACCCGAAGATCCCGACCCACCTGCACTTCGACTCGACGCGCTTCCGCCACCCGATTTCGCCGTCGATGGACGAACTCAATCGCCTGGCCGACGACTACGAATGGTTCCTGCAGGCGATCGCGCTCGGCGTCATCCGGAAAAAAGCCGACCTGGGCGACCGCGAGGCCAGCTTCCAGCCGCGCGGACAGTACCTGTTCGAGGTCGAGCCGGGCTCGGGCGAGTGGCTGCAGATCGGGAACGAGTTCGCGATCCGCTCGAACGGGCTGCCGACCTACTACCGCGAGCAGGTGATCGCCGCCGTGCGCCAGCGCCTGGCGGCGGTCGGTCCGCACCAGCTGGTGCTGCTGGCCGCGCTGATGCGCCACTACCAGCTGCGCGTCTACGAGCCGCGCCTGGAAGTCGACGAGACCGGGGCCCAGCTGCCTTCGCCTTCGCTGCCGAACATCACGGCCAGGCGCCTGTTCGACGCCTGGTTCCGGCGCGCCGTGGCGGCCGACCCCTCGCTCGGCAACGCCGCCATCGACGCCGCGCTGGCCACGCTGTCCGAGTGGACCGAGGCGGTGCCGGATTCGGCGTCCGACGCCTACGTCTGGGAAGTCGAGCGGCCGGTCGACAAGCGCGTGATCAAGGCCGAGTACCTGGCCAGCGACGCGCGCGCGGCGCAGGCGGCCGAGCGCAGGACGCATGGCGCGGCGCCGATGCCGGCGGCCCCTGCCACTGGCCCGCGCTACAAGCTGTTCGTGGCGGGCGCCCAGCGCGGGCCGTTCGCGGTCGACGAGATCGCCGGGCAGCTCGCGCGCGGCGAGATCGATTCCGGCACGCGCGCCTGGAACATGGCGCAGGACACGCGCTTCGGCAAGTGGCAGACCGTGGCCGACATTCCCGGCCTGGGGGCCGCGCAGGCCGGCGCCATTCCCGATCCGGACGACGGCATTCCGGATCCGCGGTAGAAAGGGCGCCTGTGGCAGAAGCATCGGTTTATCGTTGTATCCAGTCCTCGTGCGGCCGCAGCTGGCCGCGCCGGGTGAACTTTTGTCCGTATTGCGGCACCGCGCAGCAGGAAGGGATAGCACGCGCAAACGTGGCGGCGCACGCGGCGCCGCCTGCCCAGGGCGTGCGCCTCGACAAACCGGCGCAGCAGGGCGTGGCGGCCGCTGGCGCCAGCAGTGCGGCCGCGCCGCGCGTGGAGGACAAGCCGGCGGATCCGGCGGGAGCGCCGGCCGCGGCACCGGTCCCGCCGCGGCCGGCAGCTGCGCCAGGACCTGTCCCGCCGCCAGCCGCCACGCCACGCGCTGCGCCGCCTGCCGCATCCACGCCACCCACCGCATCCGCGCCGCGCGCCGTGCCGAACCCGGCGCCGGCCCCGAAGCCGGCGCCCGGCGTGCGCACCGCCTCGGCGCCGCCGCAGCGCAAGCCCGTGCGCCTGCGCTGGTGGCTGCTGGGCCTGGCCGTGCTGTGGGCGGTCTGGCTGGTCGCCAATCCGGCCAAGCGCCGTGTCGAGGCACAGATGGACAAGGCGATCGGCCTGGCGGTCGCCTGCAAGCCGCGCGAGGCGCAGAGCGAACTGATCGCCCTGCGCAAGACGCGCGCCACGCTTGAACAGCTGCAGCACGTGCAGCAGGCGCTCAACGACGCCGCCGCCGACTGCACCCGCAAGCGCCAGCGCGACAAGGCCTGGCGCGATGCGCGGGCGGCGGTCGAGTCGGCCCTGGCCGCGTCCTCGTTCGACAAGGCGCGCCAGCGCCTGCGCGCGTTCAACAAGCGCTGGGGCGAGGACCAGGCCTCGCGCGCACTGCGCGACAAGATCGAGGCGCGCAGCCCCGAGCATCCGCGTGCCGACGAGGTGCGTTGATCCGTGAGTCGTGTAATTCCGGCAAGGTGTATGCTGACGGAAACACGATCACAGGAGCGATCATGAAGACCATGACCATGTTGGGTGGCCTGCTGCTACTGTCCATCGCCGCCGGCTGCTCGCCGCGCGAGGACGATGAGGCAGGCCCGGCGCAAAAGGCCGGCAAGGCGATCGACGAGGCCGGCGACAAGGTGGCGCGCGAGCTGCGGGCGCCGCTGGAAAAGGCCGACGAAGCCGCCAGGCGCGTGGCCGAACGCGCCGACGAAGCGCGCGACCGCCTGGCCGAGCGCACCGAGGAGGCACGCGAGAAGATCGAGGATGCCACCGCCGAAGCGGGGCGCGGCTTGCAGAAGGCGAGCGAGAAGGTGGGAGAGAAGGTCGAGCGTGCCGGCGAAAAGATGCAGGAATCGGCGAAGTAAGGTGGGCACGGGGTGCCTGGCGCGGCCCGGCCCACCCTACGCGCGTAGCGCCTCGCGCTACGCGCTTGCGCGTAACTCGTGCCACCCCGCCGTCACGATCGACATGTCCACGTATCCGGCGCGCCAGGCCTGCTCGAGGTTCTGCTCGATCTCTTCCATCGAGGCTTGCGCCATGCCGCTGAAGCCGCGCAGGCCATAGGCCCGGTTGCGCCCGTGGCCCTTGGCCATGTACAGCGCCATGTCGACCAGGTTGACCGCGCGCTCCCAGGGCAGCGGCTGGCCGGCCGGGGCCAGCGGGTAGGGCGCGAAGCCGATCGACACGTTCGCCGTCAGCGTCTCGCCGCCGTACTCGATATGGGTCTCGGCGATGCCCACCAGCAGGCGGCGCGCCACCTCGTCCAGGCCGTTGCGCGGGATCGCCGGCAGGAAGGCGAGGAATTCCTCGCCGCCCCAGCGCACGATCATGTCGGTCTCGCGCAGGATCTCGCGCAGGCTGGCCGCGATCTTGATCAGCACCGCGTCGCCGGCGCCGTGGCCCCAGGTGTCGTTGATGTGCTTGAAGTGGTCGACGTCCATCAGGAACAGCGCACTGACCATCTCGTCGCCCGAGGTGACGACGCCGCGCTTTTCCACTTGCTGGTGGGTGCGCATGAACTCCTGGAAGTGGCGGCGGTTGTACAGGCCCGTCAGCGGGTCGCGCACGCTCTGCTGCTTGAGTTCCTGGTTCTTCTCGTGCAGCTGGGCGTTCGCATGGCGCATCTTGCGGTAGAAGTGGAAGACGATCACCGATGCCAGGGCGAACACCAGCGCCAGCAGCCACCAGATGCGCTGCTGCAGGCGGCGGTTGTCGATCTCGGCCGATTTCACCTGGTTCTCGCGTTCCAGCAGCTCGATCTGGCGCTG
>Ga0308166_1002807_pt1 | contig 15479 bp, 11 predicted proteins | sample PhyCR2_2_FD_202137 | JGI IMG/M metagenome (GOLD analysis project Ga0308166, IMG submission 202137) | Phyllosphere microbial communities from UC Gill Tract Community Farm, Albany, California, United States - DLSLCC.R2 | ecosystem: Host-associated > Plants > Phyllosphere > Unclassified | place... | reverse complement strand
GTACCAAAACTCGCACTGAGACGAATGCAAAACCTGATGGCTGACATTTCTGCTATTTGAGTATGTTGTTATTGGATGTTATATAAATTTGTTACCGGTGATGAACTATCCTACACTGAAAATCGGTTAGTCTGACAAGGCACCCGAGGGTTCTGCCTGCTTCTTTCCTGGTGGAAAAGATGCCCTCGCATTGTTCTTTTGTCATCTTTTGCGCTGAATATGTAGTCCATAAAACCGGTGGATTACCAGGTTTCATGATTATTGCAGAGATTTTATACACCTCACCGCCTGAAATTATACCCGCCCAAAAAACAATGATTACTCCCACTCTCGGGAAAGTATTCATCATGGAAAGTGATCCACATACTTGACTCGTGCATTGAGCCAGCCAGGCACAGACTGGTCAGGTATTATTATCTGACGGCATCAAGTATCAGATGATACCCCAGTGCCTTTAGTGCTTTCTCGATGGTATCAATTTTCGTCGGATGACTCAGGCTCACGAACCGATGAACCTCTTGTGGACGAATATTCATTTCCTTCGCCAGTCGGGATTGTGTTGTGCCTGTAAGGGTCAGAGCATTCAATAAATGTATTTTTGCAGCGATGCCAGAAGGTACCTCAATAAAAACACCCCCCGTAACAGAAGGTTCAGGGATAATTCGTTTGTTATCAAAATAAGAAGAGAAGAGTATCAATAATGTGCTCCACGCCATCGACAGGACTTCTTCTTTGCATTCGTTTACCGTCAGTATTTCTGGCATATCTGGAAATATAGCTGACCATACGTTTCCGTCACATTTAAAAACTATCGGATATCTCAACGTCATTATCTCACCAGCGCCCCTGAAGTTATCAAGCCGTCAGTTCAAAAATCGGATATGCCCAAAATATTCGGTTGAATAAAAGAGGGGAATGGTAGTGTGGTATCTGCAGCAGCCACCCATATCTTGCGAATACGCCCTCCAGTCACTCCGGGTAAACCCATCTTCGCAGACTGGAGGGCGATATTTTGAACGTAATATATCTAAAAACTCAGGCAGAAGAATGTACATACCACCCAATAAGCGAAATCAACATGGCCCAGGCCAACATAAAGTAACGAAAGCGAATCACCTGTACCTCTCCGTTTATCTGAGTTTTCCCGGCATCATCATCCAGAAACGCTGAGGCACTGACCATGACACGATGATGTATGGTGCAGGTCTGCTTCCCTACTGTCACCGTTGTCATTATTTTATGTCCTGCACGTCTGAACTATTGCGTCGGTAGGCCCGCCTGTCACACAACAGGGCTACACTTTCCTGGTACCGATTAGCGGAGTTGAACCGCTGACATTCTGATTTTGCAACCAGATGCTCTGCCTGCTGAACTCAACCGGTGGTGGACCGCCATCGAGGTCTCGAACCCCGTACCTACAACTTAAATGGTCGTCTGCTCTTCCTGCTGAGCTAATGGCGGTTTGGTGGCCCTTGCTGGACTTGAACCAGCGACCTGACGATTATGAGTCGTTCGCTCTGACCCACTGAGCTAAAGGGCCTTTGATATGTAAGAGCCGTCATCCATGACAGCACATTGCCATGAGAGCTTATTCACTTGACGGCGCGGATAATATTTTCTTAATGCCTGATACTCAATAAAAAAATGTGTGTACTTTTACTCATAGAAATTAACACTGTGAATATCTCGTCTGCACTTATCCCCCAAATTATCTGAACCAGATAAAGCGACTTGTATTATTTTCCAATAAAGACAACACAATCGCGACTATTTCAGATGCATCTCCTGCCTGTCATCATGAGCTGCCCACGCTCACAGAACGCAGTTTCAATGTTCAATGGTAAATGCGCCATGCAGGCAGCTTCAGCTACCAAAATTAGGATTCGTACTACCACTGCCTTTAACCGCCTCAGCTAACCGTGGATCCTGCTTCGCAATATTATTCAGATTCTGCTGTATCAGTTCATCTTTCAGCTTCGGATAGGTAGCTATATTTTCAGCCCCACTGGCTAACTTCCCAGAGGTAACTTCAGCTTTTCCGATATCAATAATAGCGCCAACATCTGGAATTTTCTTACCTGGTACCAAGATACCAGCCATCAACCCGCCCATGCCTTCCAGCGCAAGTTGATCACCCTCGTTAGCTTTCTGAGCGAGGGTTTTTATCCCCTCCCAGGTATCGCCATTCATTAACGCACTAACCGAGTCAGCGACTGCCTGATTTTTCCCTGCCAGATCACTCATTGCTTTAGTGCAATAGCTGTCCCCCATAGCACAAGCCGTTAGTGCCATTGCCGCATCAGCAGCATAATCCGCAGAGCCTATCGCAGCATCGCCTGAGTCAGCCAGTGCATTAATGGTGCCGTTAACCAGTTGAGATAAAGAACCTTCACCGAGGGTTTCACGAACTTGCTCTTTCCATTGCTCAGCACTCTCTTTAACCGCTGCCCGTGCTTTGTCCCCACTCAGCGAGTTATTCTCAACAACAACTTTATCCATTGCGAAGCCAGCCAGCGCACACTACTTTCCCAGTATTATCAGTATATTGCAGGCCATTTATGCCAGTGTATTCTGATGGACTCACGACGAAGCCCCGACACGCACTTTTGCACCCCGTTATCTATTTTCCCGATGCTGTTAAAGAACAACCACAACAGTATAACGGCGGCGCAAGCAACAGCAGTTCCTGGATCGACCACCTGCCGGGAAGTGAATTTGACGACTGGCTGACAAGTAAAAAGATCCCGGCGCGGTGGCCGGGATTTTGAACCTGTTTACACAGAATAGTATCGTAAGCAGGCTCTTAATTTAATGCTGCTACGATCTGCTCATAAAAAAAATCACCAAAATCATCGTAATATGGTTTAAAAGCTTTCGATTCATCGTTTACACCCGGAGTCCATAGTAAGATTTTATTCCCTTTATTCTTGCTACAGTCCAACACAACATAATCGCCATCACCTGTTGCATTTATAATCACATAATTCCTAGGTAAATTTGATTCTTGCCGCTCTTTGATGGTTAACCATATGGCATCGGGTATACCAGAATTAATAAAATCTGCATTTATGATTCCATAAAACTCTTGTCCTGCTATATCACCACAACCCAAGTTTTTTAGAAAAAATCTATAACTATCAGAAAACTCAAAGCCAAGAGTTTTTTCTGCAAGATCAATCAGCTTTTCTTCTTTAACCCCCTCAAAATCAGCATCATCTTGATGCTGATTTATTATAGAGATGGCCTTTCTAACGTTATCGACACTCATAATGTCCTACTGTTTAAAATCATTAGCCCTCTGTTTCCAGTAATCAGAGCGCCACTTGTTAAATTCATTACGATCAATACCTGAAGGTATGCTGTTATCATTAATATGAAGAACACTATGATTATCCTTATGAAAACTCTGCGTAACTTCTGCTATCGGACCATCTTGCTTTTGTAGCATATGATGAAGGTTTACAGATTGGCCATTTGAATCCAGAGGAGCCAGCCCTTTTTCCATTCTTTGGAGATTTGATCTTCCTCTGGAATCCACCGCATTAGGATCAAACAAATCATTACGCTGGTAAACCTTATTACCATTAATTTCAACAGGGTCAGCACTCCAGTACTTCCTTTCCTGACCAAAGTACTTCGCTGAATTGACATCATCACCAGCTTTTGCTATCAGTTTAGACGCTGTTTCAAGATCGCCTGCTTTAAGGGCTTTGTCCGCACCTTTAAGCAGAGAGCCAACTTCATCACCAAGTCCCGGCATAATACCGATAACCGCCGCCAGATAACCCAGCGCACTGTCCGCTTCTGCAAAGCTTTTGATATCACCGTAAACAGGGATAAAGTCGCTTCCAGCTTCCGCAAAACCAGACAACAGTTCATTCCGGTGAGCATCCATTTTCGCTCCGCAGGCTTCAGCACTGAGTCCGGCGCAGTTTTCCGCTTTAAAGTCTGCGACTGTTTTCTCCAGCGCATCCTGCGCTTTCTGGTACTTTTCTTCCTGTGACATCCCCGAGAATTTGTTCTCAGCAATATCACTGAGCGCATTATTCTCAACAACAACTCTTTCCGGTGCGAAGTCAGCCAGAGAACGTGACTTTTCCCTGTACAGTCAGCAGCTTACAACCCACTTTCGCCAGTGCTTTTTGATGTACCGACGACGAAGCCCGGACGTGCATTTTTACACATCGTTACTCGTTTTCTCCGCCGCTGTTAAAGAGCATGACCTGCTGACGCAACAGTATATCGCTGACATCAGCCATCAAATCCCAAACCACTGGGCTGCGTAAACGTCTGTAAGCTCTCAGCCCGTAAGCAACGGTTCAGTTGGCCAGGGTTGTTCTATTTTTTAAGACTCTCATAAAAATGAATGACACTTTTTAGATCCGTATTCCATTCCGATATTTTCATACCATCTTCATTATGTGTTGTTCGCGGTTCAGTAAAACTATTTATAGTTTGAGGAGTGAACCCAGGACACTCATCTAAAAATAAAATACTATTTTGAACGAACACATCATCACCCGAAAAATATAACACCCAAGTAAATATAAAATTCGTATTCTCAGGCTCATACATTGAAACAGCTAAAGTAGCATGCTTTTTATTTACCAGTCCCTCTTCAAGAGAACTTAACCAGTTATCTTTGTAATCACTTATATTCCAGTAAGATAGAGGTATATTCATCATTTCTGAAAATTCATCAATGATTATTGATGCAGGCAAAACGCATTCGCCCTCGATATCTACTGGTGTATTTTCAGGAAAAATCCCAAACATATATCAGTCCTTAATCCTATTTAGATCACTATCATAAGTGCCTATACGCTTACCTTTGCGATCAAACATTTTCCAACCATTGGTAACATTATGACTGTCAACATCAGGTGTGATATACGTTTTACCGTCAAAGAATGCAGGTTGCCCATGAGAATTGAATGGAACTTTAGGCGCTGGGATTTTTTGGTCAAAACCTAGTTTTCCGGCCGCTTCTTGGGCTTCTTTCCCTTTAAGAGCTAAATAAGCCAAATCATCTTTATTCGGCCCGTCAGGGATCGGCGTTACTGTAGTATTTCCACCAGTATCTGGCACACCTTCTGTATTCCCAGTGCTTGTCGCTCCCTGACCTGAACTCTGGTTATTACCCGTATGCGCAGGTACATTTCCGGTTACAGCCTGGTCGCCACCTGTATTGCTCGGCCCCGGATTGATAACCTGGTTTCCTCCAGTATGAGCAGGAGCATACTTATCCTGAAGCGAGTTGAGATACTTTCCAGTAACCTCGTTGTTACCCATCATTTTCAGAGTGATAAGATGATCCAGTTCATCAGATGTCATCTTATCGGCAACATCCTTGAGAGCCGCTCCTGCAAGCCCAACGATCCCTGCTTTAGCGCCGATCTCCAGTAGTTGCTCTGCAACCTTGTTACGACATGGTGCAGCAATGGCACATCCTTCAACCAGCGCTTTACCCAGCAGGTTATTCTCAACAACAACTCTTTCCGGTGCGAAGCTGGCCGCCAGAGCAGCACTTTACCCTTACTATCAGTAGGTTATAGTCACTTTTTCTCGATGCATTTTGGCCCGGGCAGCTTTTTGCTCCGACGAGCCTTTTTTGCCCGAGCACGCTACCGCCATCAGGATGATCCGGTTATTTATCGGTATAACTGTAATCTGTTAATACTCCTTTATCAGAAAAATTTAATACCAGATTCTGGTTACGATCATTGATAAATGGGATCAAAAAATAAATACGGCGATCAAGTTTTTCCGAATGATAATACCACTTATCTGCACTATTATAGTCCGCAGGATGTGCAGGAACTCCAAATGCAATCAGCACATCTCGTCGTGTGGTTACATGGGAAGTCAGCTTACCCTGGATCTCTTTCTCCGAATATTGAGCAAGCGTTGTTTCTTTTGTTCTGTCTATATTAGATGCACAAGAAATAATTATCAAAGAAAGACTTAAAATGATTAATTTATATGAAAAATTCATTTATCTATATCCTTTTCAACATAAACACCATTGATTTTATCCATGACAATTTCTTTTAAATAAAGGACGCAGTATCCCGTTTTATCACCATAACTAATATGTGCCTCATAAATTTTAGCTTTAGCAGGCTTGAAATCGAGACTTACATGACACCCTTGATACAATGAATGATAAATTGATGTTTCCACGTCCGGAGAGAGGTATGTTTCAAAATAATCATCTTTATAAATTTTCCCTGTTACTTTCGGAATCCCTATATCTTTAGTCGAGCCGAGGAATGGGTTTAAATAACGGTTATGTTTTTCAACCCATCCACCTGTTTGTTTTCCATTACTGTCTTTCGGATAGATCGCATAGCTCATTGGCGGACCTATCAACCTGATTTTTGCGACATCAATACTATTAACTGGCGGCACATAGGTTTTCGGTTCAGGGAAAAAAGTGCTACACCCTGAAATATTCGAAATCACAAAAATAAGAACATACTTCAATAATCTCATATACTTTCCTTTTAATTATAAAAAACACACTGTAATGTTATCAATTTTTAAAATTCCTGTTAGCCAGTTCACTGTTCACTTACATCGAAACAACATTCACCCAACCAGCAACAGCAGCGTTAACAGGATTAATTTCTCCGCTAGCAAGTGTCAACGCTACGGCACCACGTTCATTCATTGCTTTCTGACATGCAGATCCACTCGGATTGTCGGAACAGGTCGCTATATCGATTCCATGCTGGTGTATTCATCCCGCCTGAGCATCCTCGCATTAATAATGCCATTGGCAAGAGAGGATGTTGTGCCTTCACCTAAAGCATTTCTGACCTGATCTTTCCAGTGTTCAGCACTTTCTTTTACCGCTGCCCGAGCCTTGTCTCCGCTTAACGAGTTATTCTCAATAACTAATAGCTAAACTTATACCTTTCAATTTTGGAGAAAAAGTCATTTATGTCAAAAAAGTATCGCCATTCCTCATCGAGAGTATATTTAGAAATTTCATACTCCCCCTCATTTCTACCAATATAAATGTCAGGTATGTTGGTTCCTCTACAAGCAAACCTCAAGCAGTGCGATTTTCGGTAGTTATACATCGCATCAATAGCATCATCATTATCACTATCTACACTCTCGTAAAAAAAATAAGAATTCTCGGCCAAAGAATGACCATTTAAATTATTAATTGGAAAATCATCTTCCCTTATCGCTCTTTCTTTTTCAAGAAGCCAGTCAATTAATGAACGTAAGTCTACTCTTCCTGTAAATAGTGACTCAGCGTTCACGTTTGAATTGATCGATAATTTTATAAGTTGAGCATCAGCCTGCTCATTATTGTCTAATAAAGTTATTTCCAGATTATTCATGACTATTTACCCTTAACCATTTTATTATACTCGGCCTTACTTATATCCCCACGAGCAAGGAACTCACGTAACACTCTTGGAGGTGCTTCTGTACCGGGAATAGGGTAACCATGCCAGCCGCCAACATTATCTGGTTGGAATTCATAAAGTTTTCCATCAGATATCCCATAAAGCTGCTTACCTCCTTGTATGGAGTTATTTAATACTTCCTGGGCTTTAGAATCACTTAGATCCATTGGTGTTCCCCAGCCTCCAGCCGCATGTTTAGGGCTTGGTACATATTTATTATCTTCAGACAAATAAGTCAAATCATCGCTATTCGGCCCATCAGGGATTGGAGTTACCGTTGTGCTACCACCCGTATTCGGTACGCCATCAGTATTTCCAGTGTGACTTCTCCCGGTATCAACCTGTTCATTATTACCGGTATGATTTGGACCTTGCGCCGGTAATTGGTTCCCGCCCGTATTACCTGGGCCTGACTCCGCTACCTGGTCACTACCGGTATGTGCAGGAGCATACTTATCCTGAAGCGAGTTGAGATACTTTCCAGTAACCTCGTCGTTACCCATCATTTTCAGAGTGATAAGTTGATCCAGTTCATCAGATGTCATCTTATCGGCAACATCCTCGAGAGCCGCTCCGGCAAGCCCAACGATCCCTGCTTTAGCGCCGATCTCCAGTAGTTGCTCTGCAACCTTGTTACGACATGGTGCAGCAATGGCACATCCCTCAACCAGTGCTTTACCCAGCAGGTTATTCTCAACCGCATTCTTCCCGGCCTGTGCCCCGGCACTGGCTGACGACGTGCTGTCTCCAGCTATACCCCCCGCCAGTCCCGCCGCCAGGGTACCCAGCAGACTGAGCTGCTGCTTATCCTGTTCACTCAGGTTCGCCCGCTTCTCATTCGTGTCCGCACCGTAAAACTGAGCCGCTATATAACGCGTGGCAAGTTCCCCACTCGCAGCACCCACCGCACCGGCCGCGGCATTGTTCCCCGCCATCTCTGCCGCAATCCCACCCCAAACCGCATGGGCCAGGGTGTTGGCCGCAACATTATCCCCGGTATATTCCTTGATTTGCTCTGCGACATACGGGTTCATTCCCCCGGCAATCGCCGCCTGCAGGTTACCCCCTGCCAGCCCCGTCAGCACACCGGTAATGGCCTGCACCGCCTTCTGGCTGTCACTGCCAATGCCATTCTGCTTCACCACCGCCTCATACTGCGGGGTTTTGCGCAGGGCTGCCAGGTAATCATCCCGTTCTTTTACTGACGCATCCGGCCCTGGGTCTTTCACGGTGCCCGCCACTTTCGCCGCCTTCAGTCCGTCAATATCGCCCTGGGTGCGGTAGATATCGGTGATTTGACCGCCAATATCACTGATGAGCTGTACCGTCTGTAAACGCTTCTGCTCTTTCTCTTTATCAAATATCGGGCTGATAGTGTCATTGGCATGTGCTGTGTCATGACTGAGACCCGCCACATCCTGCTGCTGATTATCGTTGTCACGAACCGTGATAGTTCCGTCAGCCATCGCGGACTGGGTGGTGCCTTCTGCATGACCACTGCTGTTCATCCCCGCCAGCAGGTTACTCGCCAGGTTCTGGCCCGCCTGCATGGCCGCCATTCCCCCGGTCATTCCCGACCCGGCACCGACACTCACCCCGATATGCTGGGTTTTATAATCGGCCTGGTTGTGAATATCGTTAAAGCCCAGGGTGCCGGTGTCGAGGTGATTTTTGTCCGCCGTCGCGGTACTCGCGATTACCGCCCCGTTGAGCTGGGTGTGATGGCCGGTGAAAATGTCAAACCCGCCCTGGCCTGCGTAAATACCGGACTGTTCCACCACACTGTCGTAGTTACTGTGGGTTTTATCCTGGCTGACGCTGAGCCCACCGGATGCCGTCATGGAGCCAAAGGTGAAGCTGGCCCCACCACTGACACTCTGTTGTTTCGCATTGTAACGGTCACTGTCCTGCTGGCTGGTTAACGTCAGGTCCCGCCCGACATCTGCCGTCACTTTCTGTCCATTAACCAGCGCACCCGTCAGGGCTGTGTCGCGTCCACTGGTCATGGCCACTGTACCACCGCTGTCGACGGTGGTTTCACTCCACTGTGTCCCGTTGCCCTTTTCGTTCCCCTTACCGGCGTTACCGCTGGCAAAGATACTCAGCCCCGCACTCCCCTGTCCGACACCAAAGCTGATGCCCACCGCACCGCCACTGCTGCTGTTTTTCCCGGTGGTCAGTTGCGTGTTCGCCGCGCCGCTTAACAGCAGGTCACGCTGTGCATTCAGGGTGGTGTCACCGGCCGCCTTCAGCTGGCTGCCTGCGATACCGATATCCCCGCTGTTGGCCTGGTGGCCGGTCCCCGTTGACGTGACGGACAGATTGTGACCGGCGGTCAGGGTTGAGCCACTGACCGCATCCGATGCCTGGTGCGACTGTGACTGTGATTTCTGGGTGCTGAGTGACAGACTGATACCGATACCGTTATTCGGGTCGCCGGTGACCTGCTCTTTCTGCATCCCCTGATTTGCCTGCACCCCCGACAGAACCGCTTTGGTTGCCTGTAATGCGGCCAGACGACCATCACTCTGACTTTTCGCCGCCTGCGCTGCGCTGACCGCCTGATTGATGGCCTCACCTGCCACGCCGGACAGGGCCAGCGTCACTCCACTTTGTTTCTGCTCAAGTTTTTCATCACGGCTACGACGGTCATGCCCGGGCTCGATAAGGACGCTGTCACCGCTGACAGAGATATCCTTTTTCGCCACCAGGTCAGCGCCACCCACATGGACCTGACTGCCCGCGATGATGCTGACATTGCCCCCGGTGGACCCCACGGTACTGACGCTCTGGCTTTGCGTGGTACCGTTGTCATTCACCTCATGGCGCGAGCGGTTGCTGCCTATGGTGATACCTATCCCACCAGTGCCCATCAGGCCGCTTTTGTGCTTCTCTTCCAGGCGATAAAGTGAATCGGTATTGGTCGCGGCCACCACATCCACATTGTTCCTGGCACTGAGACTGACTTCACCATCACCGGCCACGGCAGAGCCTTCCACTTTCAGGTTGTCTCCGGCATTCAGCGTGACATTGTTACCACTCAGCAGCGTGCCGGCCTCCCGGGTCGACGCATCTTCCTTCACGGTGTGCGTGGTGGTTTTCGAGAACAATCCATGATGTGTTCGGGTTTCTTCGCGGTACGCGTAATCACTTTCGGTGGCGGTGCTCAGGTTGATGTCGTGCCCTGCCGCCACGCCGATATCACCCGAAGCCGTCACCTGTGCAGCCTCACTATTCACATCACGTCCGGCGACAATCGTGGTGTTGCCACCACTGGCAATTTCGGTGCTCTGCTGGCGGACGGATTCATTTATCGTCTGTTTATTTTTGCTATGGCTGCTGTCACCCGAGGTGTTTGCTGCCGTCATCAGACTGATGTCACGCCCCGCCTGCATGCCGACATCACCTTCTGCTGCAACCCTCGAAGCTGTAACGCTTAAATCGTTGCCGGCCTGAAGTTCCAGGCTACCGCCTGCTGTGACGGAACTTCCCGAATGACTGATGGAAGTAGAACTCCGGGTTGGTCCCCGGGTCCCAGTCTGACTGTAATTATCCGTGATTTGATTGGCGCTGACCGCAATGTTGTTCCAGGCATTCATCAGCAGATCCCCACCCGCCACCACATTTGCCCCGGTAATATTGATGTCATTTCCGGCAGTCAGGCTCATATCCTCCATTGCGGTGACAGAGGCGGTATCGCCAGACAGGGTGCGGGAATGAGAAACCAGTCCATGGCTACCGGTCTCCATGCTGAACGTATCAGCCAGTGTGAGGTTATTTATGCTGCCGTCAGTACTTTCAAGCGCAACCGTTTTACCGCTGATGGTGGAGCCGATGTTATTAATGTCATTCAGCGCATCAAGCTGAAGACTGCCCCCGGCATTCATCAGGCTGTGATTCAGGTTGCTGATACTGTTGTGACTGTCCAGACGGAGATTATTCTGTGCGGTCAGAGTGCTGCCGTCGTTGGTCAACATGCCGCCGTGAAGCGTGACATTATTTCCGGCAATCACACTGCCCTGGTGTACGGTGACGTCTTCAGATGAGAAGTACACTTTTGGCACCATCACGGTCTCACCATTAATGGTTGCCGCCTCCCACCACAGGATACTGTGGTTAAGTGCCGCAACCTGGTCTGCCGTCAGGGCAATACCAAATGTCAGTCCCAGCGACTGTTGTGACTTTGCCGCGTTATCCATCAGGTACTGCATCTGTGCCAGGTCAGAGCCCAGACCGTTGATATAGCGACTGCCCGTCTGGTTCAGCATCGTATTGCTGACATAACGGGTGTCAAACGCCGCATCCCCCAGGAACCGGTAATCATATTCCGGGTGCACGTTGAGACGATCCATAAAGTATGACGAGCCGAGGAAAGTATTCTGGTCGGTATACGCGGGGTTCGTTTCGTGCGGCGCACTGGCCGGTTTCGTGCCCAACAGGGCAACAAGATCACCGAACAACGACGGGTCGGGCTGCCCCAGACCATCGAGTTTCGGGTTGGTGACAATCAGGTACGGGCTTTCCGGGTCGGTAGCGGTCACAAAATAGCCGTTCTGAGTCTGGGGTAGCGGGTAAACGCTGGTATCCACACTTTTGTTCTGATGGGTGTTCAGACTACTGTGGTCAGCGGTGACCGGTGTGCTACCCTGCACCTTCGTATCAGTAAGCGCATCGGGTGAACTGAGGTTCGTATTTACTGTACCGGCGACAACATAACTCCCCGGCCCGCTTACTGCGGCTGAGTTGCTTTCCAGACTTTCACCGCCATTGATTTGTTGCAGGGCATTCTGCACCTGATCCTGCCACTGTGGAGAACCCACCGCCGCCAGAACTGTATCAGCAAGACTCTGCTTGTGTACGCCATTGGCGATGCTCTGGTTACTCAGAGTATTCAGTGACGGGGTCGAAAGCGTACTTGTTGATCCTGCGGTGTGAGCAATGGTGGTTGTATTACTGATATCGCTGGAGAACACGGTGGATACGGTTCCCCCTGACTGGATAACCGCGCGGTAAAGTGATCCAGTCGGATTAGTTGTCTGACTATTCCCCCGACGGTACCCCGACATTTCATAAGCCCCCCAGGGATAAAGGCGACTGGTGTCCAGGGTGTACAGCGTTTCGACAGCACTGGTCCCTGCCTGATAGCTCAGATTACGAAGCTCTCTTCCTGTAAGCGACATATTCCGGTTAGCTATAAGGTGGCTGGCCTGATTTTCCAGCACATCGGCTGAAATAATGATATCTCGTCCACTTAATATATTTCCGGCATGTCCTTGAGTATCAACCGTGACCGTTTCACTGTCGCTTTCCCGATAGAGATATGATGGTTCAGGTTGGACCCCGCGGTAAGAGTGAACTATCAGGTATTCGCCACGATTGTCTGTATTAAACCAAAACTGACCATCATAAGGCTCGGGTGTTAAGATATGACCTGTGCCTGTTGACACGGATGAGTGGGTAACATTGATGTCATCATAACCATTAAAAAATGACGATGTTGATACAGTAATATCCCCGTTCTGCGTTTCAATATTGCCGGAGGTGTTCACCACTTCAGTATTCGCGATTCCGGCAGCGTCACGCTGCATCCACAGACTGTTCCCGGCCAGTATATCGCCATGCAGATTATGGATATGGTCAGCCAGCAGACGCATATTCTCACGCGCATACAACAGGGCAGTATTAACCAGTGAACCTGCCGCGCTGGCGGTCAGACTGCCGCTCGTACCGGTAAAACCATTCAGAACCATGTCACTCAGGCTGGCCAGTGTCACGTCCCCACCAGACTGCAGGGAACCTGCCGCATTCATCGCGATGTGACGCCCACTGAGACTGCTCGCTTCTGAACCCGCAGTGAGCTGGCCGTCATTGCTCAATGCCCCTTCGGCATGAATGTTCAGTCCCTGGCCCTGTATCACGCCCAGATTGCTGATCCCCCCCTTGCTGGTCAGTGTCAGCACCTTTCCGGCTGCTATCACGTTGTGGGCGGTAAAGGTATCCACCAGATTAACCGTCAGACTTCCCAGCGCTACGAGCTGGCCGGTCTGGTCGAACCCGGTGCTGTTCAGCAACAGATTACCCCCACTGAACAGTTTACCTGCCGCCTGAAGGGTGACCTGGTCTGCGGTGATCGTGAGCTGTTGATTTCCGAGGAGTGTCCCGCTGCTGGTCAGCGTCTGATAATCTGAGGTCAGGCTCCCGGCCTGTATCATCCCCTGGTTGGTCAGGGTGGTCCCCGTCAGCGTCGCCTGCTGGTCTGCCAGCAATGTTCCACTGTTGAGGGTATTGCTGGCGTTCAATTGCAGGTTTGCGGACTGCAGCCAGTTGCTGTTGGTGAAGGTGTCCGCATTCAGCGTCAGGTCATCTGCAAACAACAACTTACCGCCATTACGTGCCGAATGGGTGACATCAATATGTGAGGCTGTTGCCCCCTGAATCACACCGTCGTTAATCAAACCAGGTGTGGTCAGTGTCACTCCTTTCTGGCTGAGAATGCTGCCGGTTGTATGGTTAGTCAGGGTGCCAGTAAGCGCAAGGTTTACGCCATTACCCCCCTGGATACGCCCCTGGTTATCCAGCGAACCGCTGGTGATCCGGGTATCGTTACCCTGCATGCGGCCCAGATTTGTAGCAGATGCCACATTCAACGTCAGCGCCCCACCGGTCAGCAACGTTTTATCCTGTTGCTGAGTAAAAGCACCATCCAGGGTGAGTGTTAAATCCGTCACACCACTGATGTCACCGTTGTTATTCAGGGTGGTGCCTTTTATCGCGAGACTCTGCGCTGCCCACAGTCCGTTATTCGTCAGATTAAGCGCCTGCAACGCGGCGCTGCCGTTGGCGGTAATTTTGCTGCCCACCGCAGCACTGAGGTCACCACTGAGCACCAGATTCAGGTCACCGACACTCTGTATTGCGCCCGTATTCTGCAGCGTGCCGGCGGTTAACAGGATGTTCTGCCCCTGCCAGTTGCCACTGTTGGTGATATCCGCGCCATCAATATTCAGGGTCCCCTGCGTTAACAGTTCCCCCCCTGTATTATTGATAAGCACAAGCTGTGGTGCTGCCATCGCCATCCGGGCTGACAGAGCATTCTGGCGAGCCACAAAGGTCAGTGCATTCAGCCCCACCATCGTCCCCTGGTTGGTGACATTCGTCTGATTGACCGTGAGCGTGTTGCCCTGAATGGCGTGACCATTATGAAGCGTGGTGCCCGCAAGCGTCATGCCCCCTTCACTGAGCAGTGAGCCACTGTTATCCAGCGTCAGCACCTGAAGGGTCGCCTGGCCCTTGCCAAGAATATCGCCGCTGTTCGTGAGCGTGTGCCGGATACTGGCCGTGACATCGCCACCGGCCGTCACGGAGCCGCCGTTGCGCCAGTTGTCTGCGCTGAACTGGCTCTGTTCACCCTGCAGCAGGCCATCTGTCATCAACTGACCGGCGTCCAGCGTGAGGGTACCGTCGGTCAGCACTCGTCCGTTCTGACCCACCGTGAAACTGTCTGCGTGAACACCCAGCCCATCACTGCCCTGCAGAAGGCCCCCGTCAGTCAGTGTGGCGGCATGCAGAACCAGACTCTTGCCGAGAATTTTACCGTCATTACTGAGGTTGTTTGCCTCAAGCGTGATGGCCTTCTGGCTGAAGATTTGCCCGCCGTTCGTGATATCACCAGCGGACGTTACACTGACCCCGTTAATGCCATTCAGCGTGCCCGTGTTGTTCAGGCTGTCGGGAGTGAATGAAAGCGTGTCACCCTGCAGCGTACCGCTGTTAGTGACTGGGCCCTGGGTTACGACCAGGTCACCGCCACTGAGCATCTGACCGGTGTTAGCCATTCCGTTGCTGTTGACCGTCAGTGTATGGTTACCCTGAACGGTACCGCTGTTCGTCAGTGGAGCATCACTGAAGGTCAGGTCACTGCCCGCCACAATGCCTGCGTTATTTAACGGACCGCTGAATGTCGCCCTTTCCTGTGCCAACAGTTGCCCTGCTGTCTGATTCGTAAACGATCCGGCCAACGTCAGACTCATCGCTTTCGCCGTGATATCTCCG
>Ga0308166_1002802_pt1 | contig 15490 bp, 29 predicted proteins | sample PhyCR2_2_FD_202137 | JGI IMG/M metagenome (GOLD analysis project Ga0308166, IMG submission 202137) | Phyllosphere microbial communities from UC Gill Tract Community Farm, Albany, California, United States - DLSLCC.R2 | ecosystem: Host-associated > Plants > Phyllosphere > Unclassified | place... | reverse complement strand
GCGATACAGAGGTGTTGGAGCACTCCTGTATCGCTAATCACAACCACTATTGAGTGAGAATAGAGATCATGACTGAGTCAGAGTGTAATGCAGTTGGTTTAAATTCAGAAGCCCCTTCCGTTTCCCAACGCAAATTAACGGTGAGTTACGCCAGCCGGTATCCCAGTTACGCGCGTATTCCGTCGATTATCATGAAAGGCCAGTGGCTGGCTGCCGCCGGATTTACCACCGGCACCGAAGTAGAAGTAAAAGTCACGGCGGGCCGTATTGTGCTGACCGTGAAACCACCAGAGCCGGTCGATGAGCAGCTGGTTAACGCGTTAGCGCAGCTGAATAAGCTGCCTGCAAGAAAACAGAAGCAGGTTCTGGCTTTGTCGGGTGTGGTTGCGGGTTAGTGGCGTTGAGGTAAAAGGATGCCGCTTCTGGTTGGGGAGCGGCAGATCAGTATTGCTGGCAATAATTATCCGCGTTTCTATATTTAAAGGATCTTTTGCCCCGCTAGCGTAGCGCTCCCCCGTTTTAATCGCCTTTTATAATGAGATTACAGATAATCTATAGATTGGAATGATTTCTGAAGAATTATTAAATGTTTATTATCAGATTGTTATCGAAAAATACAGATTATCGATGTACACACTATGTTCCTGTAAGGATCGTACTACTATAAATAAGTGCCAGAAACAGGAATCAGATAACTAACTTTGGATAAAAATTAGCGCTTACATTCTCTGGTAAATTTATATGATTTCCATGCTAGGTTGAGAGGTGTAACAAAATAGATCACAAGAAATGCAAACGTCAGAACAACAATATATGGAATAGCATTTGAAGCATCTGCATTGAAAATGCCACCCAGCCCAATAAGCATCAAAATAATAAGAGCAATGACTCCGCCCCAGAAGCGTTTACTTAGATCAATCACGAGGCTTTGAAGTGTATCTTTTTTTGACTCGTCTTTTTTTATAATACTTTTGAGTTTACCGATCTCTTTATCGGAGAAGCCGTTATTATAGAGTTCTTGCTCAAATTCGCTCATCTGATTCATCCTGAATGCCGTTGCGATACGAGCAAAATATAGCACAGTGTACCTGAGCCATGCTAACCCTCCTCTTTACATGGGCGGCACCGGTACCGCCCGATGAAATTGTCTAGGCTACTGTCATTGCTGTGGTGTAACCCGTTAATCCCGCGTTGGCTGCCCCTCCTTAAGTGCTCTATCAATGCGCCTGTTACAGCTGACGAATAAGCGGCCAGCAATGCAGCTGCTGAAAGCCGGTTGATGGGGCCAACGCAGCTCTGGCTGTAACCTGATGAGATGCGATCCCAAAGGTAAGGGATAGAGGTGATGCACCTAATGAACACGATGTATGTATAAATCCAGACTAACTGGCGGGATTAAGCCCAGGTTATGATCTGATTTCAATGGCTACACAGGGTCACAATAGCCGTTTAATTAAACAGAAAAACCAGCGCGAGATGAAGCAGCGTGGATATAACGATTAACCCTCATCAATCTCTTCAGATAAGGTTAAAAATGAAAACAATTACAATCGCAGCGACCATTTTATTACTCACAGCCTGTGTACCCCATAATGACAGACAACACGCTGTGGGCATGGCTAACCCAGCCTCTGTGTATTGTGAAAAGATGGGCGGCAAGCTGGACATAGTGAAGGGCCCGGATGGTGAATCAGGTTACTGTACTCTGCCAGGCGGAGAGCGCATCGAGGAGTGGGCGCTGTACAGAAGGGATAACCAATAGACTCGTTGGTCGGAAGGGATATCAGGGCAGCTATCAAGGAGCCGTAAGAATGGGACGTGGCTTTATGAAAGGAGGATTACCAGCATACGGCCGCATTGATGTTCCTGATTTCACAAAGTGTGTAGTGCGATGAAAATACTGATATTTATTATAATCTTCTCCGCAACCTGGTTTCTCAAACCTGAAAGCATCATCAGATCCCTGGTAGAAGGCCACATTAGCGGTGATGGTGAAGGCGCTATGGATAGTTTCGAATTCACAGTGATTGCACTTAAGGCGGTGCTTTCTGCTCTGCTGGCCTTTATCGGTGTCTGGCTATATCGCAAAGCTAACCAACGATAACGAAGCGACATTCAAGAAGCTGTTCATCGACGGTATCCACAAGTACCTCAAGGGGCTGAACCCGTGGTGGCCTATGATGCCGGTTAGAGGGGAGCAGATCAGAATGGGATTGCACACCAGATGAGTGTGACTTTCAATAGATGCTAATAGACATCCGAATAAATTAACCTGGCTGAACGCCTTGATATTCGTGGAATAGTAGACTTTAAGAGGCTTCAGAAGGGAGAATTTGGTACCCCTACAGGATTGGATATTAGTTTATAAGCAGTTGATTAATATAGGTATTTATCGAATTCAAAAACAAGCATACCCCCAAACATACCCCCATAATTTTTTGCGCCCCTTAAAATGGGTTATTTTTTAAGCAAAACATCATTCAGCGCTTCTTACTTAGTTTAGTGCAATGTCCTTAGTTTGCATGTTCATTCTTATCAGCATGCAATCATCGCAAACCTTGCCTCTGTTGGCTGGTTCCATTCAGTGATTAAAATGGCTCGCTAGTATGGAACATCGTCCTGATCATCATCCTCAGCCCATGGAGCTTGGTCATCTCCGGCAAACTCGATTTTGGAACCTTCCAATATTAGCTTATCGCGTCTTACTGCTTCTGTTGAAAAATCAAAATGAACCGCCCTGATATCGTGAACGCATACGGAAGACAGTTCTATTTCCAATGAATATTGACGATTATCTTTTTTCCAACCAGCCTCACCATTTTGCTCAGACGTGATGCTGCGTTCATCTACCTCTTTAGTTTGAGTCACGCAAATGTCCGGCTCCCAGTCATCTTCAGCATATTGATGGCCGTAGCTGATTCGACAATGTTTTTTATCGGGAAGAGTCAAGTACCGAACCCGTGACGCTTTATGGAACAAGACAACATTGTAGTTTTCGGAGGAATGATTGCCTGACTCTTGCACTGATGGATACAAGATGCCGTCGAGAGCAAGTCTGGGTGTGTCAGCAAGATACTCAGCAATCACTTGAGTCGGTATATAGCTGAAATCTTCCTCTCCCGGAAGGACAGGATTTGCTATTCGACTGGTTAACGTACGGAGAAAAGCGGCCTGCGCAAGTTTATTTATAAAATGCGGGTCAAACATGCTGCCGCTCTGCCAAACGCTTTCGAAAGTGGGCAGGTTGAGCAACCGCATAGGCCGTAAAAGTTGGAATCTAGCAGATACTACGGTACATCCTACTGGAGGGCGTATTTCAGGAATAGCTGTTTCAGCAGAGTTAGAACCATAGAATACGGAAATACCTTTAGCGCTCATCCTGTTTGAGCCACTAAGAAGATGAGGCGGCGGACCTATCTCAACATCTGGCATAACTAACATCTTTTCAATCTCATCATGGCTACGCCCCCACCTGGCTCTATAAAGATAAGGCACCGACGTTCCCGGCCCAACCTCCATGATCATTTCCTTGCCCGTGCCGGCACGCATAGTCTCAATTCCGCTAAAAATGCCATCCAGCGTCTCCATAATCGATTTATTAACGTATCGGGATTCGGTTTTAAGGCTGGTAACGAATTTGTTCCATAGCGAGTCTAAATGACAAGTATCGACTTGCCTATCTTCCACGTAGTGCGAACCTGACGCGAATTCAGTTTCCATTCCAATTAAATCAGAATCAAAGTCAGAATACCTTTCTTCAAGCAATTGCTGTATATCACTGGCCGCTTCAGATCGAGTCTGAAGTAGCCCTTCAATAACATACTGAATCTCGTCACCCGTGCGTTCCCAATCAAGATCAACATGCTTAATCATGACGTACTCTAGATCTGTGGGGTCTACCGGTGTACGTGTAAAATGTTGCTTAATGGCCTTCTCAGTACGGTTACTTACTTCCTCTAGAGTGAAACATGCTCCCACATCACCACAATAGTGACATTCTTCCCTGCTTCCCTGCTCCTCAATTTGTCGCTGCAGAAAAGGCTCTTCAATACAGCATGAGCAAATCCATTGTTCCCGGGTGTCTGTATCGCACATGAGCAATTCCTCTATAGGCTTAATCAGTTGTTAATACTCTATCAGACCATGAGCCATAATAATGTCGTCACGTTACTTTTTAGACGGAATGGGCACTCATGGTCCATGACTCTTCATGCCTTACAGCCACAGCGATGTAAAAGTTGCTTTGAAGCTGAAGTAGATAACTGATCCAGATGTTTTGATATGTCTTATAGATACTGAAAGATCTGGATCACTAAACGGAAAGCGCCTGATGAGCCTGGTCCACGCTCGCGTTATATATATGCAAAAACGTGTCGTTCAGTTGGTTCAGTTGGTTCAATTTGTAAAGATGATTGTTTTAAAAGGATTAATTACAAAAAAGTGAACCAACACAACCCCGAATTGAACCAACAACGAGGGCATTCTGAACCAACGCATTTTAATGCCTTACACTGTCTTACAGTGATAAAATAGCTGCCTGTTCCCCCAATCTGGTGCTTTATGAGCAAATCCATGTCCGTTACCTTCCGCGTGCCTGCTGAATTAAGCGAGGCCTTTACCTGCGCTGTGAGCGCTGCTAGTGGAGATAAAACCGCCTGGCTGGTCGATGCCATCAGGCAGAAGCTAAACCTGCCAGAGAGCAATCCTGACGCGCGTATGATGGCGCTGGTGGAACGGATGGAGTTAGCCGCTGCTGCTCTTATCGTCGGTAAGCAGGGTGTGCCGGGTTTGCCATACGATGAGCCGGCTGTGATTCGTATTGTTGAAGAAGCTATCTCGCAGGGCTTTAATAACGGGCGCATCATCGCAGAACGGCTTAATGAGGCAGGATTACAGACAAAGGCCGGTAAGACCTGGGATAAAGATATCTATAGTGCTTGGAAAAGGCAGACTAAAAGGCGCTGAAGCTTAGCTTTTTAATTAATTCTCACCTGTGTCGCCTTCCACATCCTTAGAGCGACTTTTGAACTTCTCGAACGTGTTCACGTTAAATAATGATAATGATTCGATTTGGTCAAAAGGTAGGACATGCCGGAATTGGTATACAGAGAGTGGCTGAGAGGTCAGGGTAATGCCTTCTTCTTCGTAGTGTTGAGCATAGTTGTTTTCCATCACAAATGTGAGCGTGTCTTTGTGTCGATATCCGCTCATCAATGGAATTATTACAATGGTGTCAGTATCAACGTGGTGAAACCTTGCCTCATCGACCATGCCAATATAAACCTTGCGAGATTTTAGAGTGATGAGCAACAAAAGCCCAGATTCGATGGCTTCGAAAATGACAGACTCTGTAGCGCTATTATTAGCAATCTCTCTTAAAATGGCGTTTCTCTGCGATGGATCTCTGAATCTTTTTTCAGCGTTTTTAGCCGCGCCAACACTAATCAAGATGGTAAAACCCAAAGTAGCTGCGCTGAAGAAGCTCAACCCGAATATGCGGATTTTGAGTATGTCATAAGCGAATGTGAACTTGTGGCTAGTCCAGTCAAAGAGCAACGGGATGTTGAACAGACACATTATCACCCATGCCGTTAACCAAAGCGCGATTGTTAAGAAGAGTCCGCTGCCAAGGAAAAGACCACCTTGAACTGCCACGTCAAAGTAGGCATTCCATCCAACAGCCTTTTGCTGTTTGAATTTAGATGGCAAATGCCTATTGGTATACAGATACCCGCACGCCAAAACCACTAAGACAATGGCAGCCCACATTAAGGTTTAAGCCTTTTTATGGCTAAGAACCTTAACATTGTTGCGGAATGCCGCTTGGATGTCAGCGTTCATGGGGTTAACTGAAATGGTGCCAGATCTGTCCATTTGATACTTCTGTGAGTTATCAACGGGCAGGTCAGCACCGCCACCGACGAGCTTAATGATGACTTTTTGAGGGGCGATCAGAGCGTAACCCATCTTTTTTAAAATGTTAGACATGCTACCTCCTGTCGTAGTTAGTGGGATTAGGGGACAAAAAAACCACCCAGACTTGTGAGGTCTTAAGGCGGTAATGCGTAGTGTCACCAATCTGGTAACACTGAGTGTATTCTCAGTCCCTATCCCCTGCAACCCGAAATTTAACTTTTTCGCTTAGCCTTTTGAAGCATCCAACTTCAAAGAAGTTATCGGCAAAAGCGTGACAAATTTTAGATAATTAGGGCTTTTTTTCTGGCTTCTGTTATTTGAACTCAGGCGCGGTCATTCGTTGCCGGTGCCGCTCTTTAGACTGTAGAGCCTGAGCCACTCCGTTTCGGATGGTCTAGAGCGTGTGCCTGTCTAGTGGCCCAACGTTCTAGAGGGCAATCTGTAGCAGCGCCATCTCAATCGTCTGTCGGTCAATCATTTCTCACCCGCCTGTTTACAGTGACTGTTCAGCCATTCTTTATGCTAAATGCGTCTGGTGGCGTCAATCTGCAAGTCGCCATTGCGATCAGTTTTGCGTTCGGCGATTCTGTTTTGAACGTTAACATTTGCATACATTGGGACGCTTAGTTGTATCCTGATGTCGTTTAAGTAATGTTCAAATCGATGAGGTACGCGCGACATAACATTTTTTTTGTCGGTGAGTGCCATTTATTACCTCGGGAGCCAACATGGATGAATTATCAGAAGAACTAGCAAAGCCTCATAATGCTAGATTGAGAGCTTACGTAGCAGGCTTATTTGATATTGAAAGAAACAAGAGGTGGGTCGATTGCTCACATTCAATCGGAGTACACCACTTTTGGTCCGTATCGACTCTGCAGCATTTAGGATCATTAGATGCCCGCCTCATCAAAGATGACATTGAGGTCGCGAAAACTGGATATCCCAAAACCCCCACCTTTGAACTTGGTGACCATATTACGGCTTCATATCTTTGGGTCTTAGGGATGTATGAATTAGTACGCACTCTGGACCAGTTCGCAAAGCAAGAAGAATCTCCATTGAACAACGTTTCTGCGGAAATAAACTCATATAAAAGAAGAATCAATAGGTTAAGAATCCCCCTCGCCAAAATGGAAGCAGCAGGCAGTAATCGCGATGATAGTCCAATTGCCTATCCTGGAGTAAATCAAGATCACGGAATGGCATGGCAGTTGGGTGAAGACACTTGGATAACTCGAAGGGAACTTTCTGATGAAGCCCTCGCGTTATTTGAATTCATTGACTCACAAAAAAAGGAAGAAACTGAATCACGTTGACCGTTCATTTTTGATGCATAAACTTCAGATATAAAAATTATTTTATTTCTCGAACGTACTCCATCTTAAGCACGTCTTCCGGCGCGAGGTATACCCAAGCGCCATCTTCCTTTGCCACACCAATGAAGCCGTTGACGATTCCAGGCTGGGATCGGTTCATCAGGCCAACATGAGTTTCACCTGACTTTGTGGTAACGGTGATGCGGTAGGAATTAGGCATGGAGTCCCCAGATAATAAAAAAACCGCCATCAGGCGGTTAGGGACCATTGCTAAATAGCTATTTTATTATGTCTTTCAAAAATCTATTGGCTTTGAGCACGAATAAAATGTATCAGTCTCGGGGGAGACCATAACAAAGGCTACTGACTGTAAACCACTGCCACTCATAGCTTTTTTGAGTTTTTTATAAACACGATTTTTAACGCGTACAGCGCCATCTGCGATTAGTTCAGTTGAGCCAACCACTTCTGTTTCAGTGCCAAGATACGTGTTGCTTGGCAGCTTATGGCCTTTGTGTGATAACTGCTCAAAACCTTCTGAGGAGAGATAAGCATTAACACTTCTATAATCACTTGAGTCGGCATAGCTTAGATCGAAAGTAATCAGAACTGTGTAAGAAATAATCTTCATAAAACCTCCTTTTACAATGAAAAAGAATTATCGGCTTTATTAATTTTTTCTTTAGGCCTAAATCAGGCGCACTCGCAAATGCGCCCTGTGATGATCATGCCGCCCTCTTTAGCCTTTTGGCTTTTCTCTCGAAATAGTCATCTGCTACCTGGTCATATTCCTCTCTAGTGAATCCTTTTTGGTCAGGGCACTTGGCCGATAGCATCATGGTGAACTCAGTCATGGTTATTAGTTAGAAACCTTCAGCTTCAGCAATCTCTTCAGCCACCTGCTCCAGTTGCTTGCCAAAAACTTGAATGCTCCAGCGATCAGCAGTTGACCTGTAGTCAACATGGTTAAAAGTGCCATCCTCGCGCACGTAGTCCGCTCTGACGGGTGGCTGTGGGCCATCTATAGCTTTGCTACCACTGTCTCGCGCTATCTTCTCCAGCGCAGCCAGGCGGGCCTTAATGCTCATCGCTACCACCCACCAGCAACGCCCTCAGTTCTGATGACTGCGGGAAGTTATGACCACGCACTGAGAGGCGCTCTATGGCCTTCTGATACGCACCCGCTGGGGCATTGCCGGCTAGCTCATCCATCAGGGTTGAAATCACCAGTACATCACCATCTTTCGGCGTCATGGCCTTTTCCAGCCGGTTCAGTCGTGCCAGCAGACTACCCATGATTTTCTCCCTGCAGGATAAGCTGATTATGGCGCTGTGCTTCTTCAGTCGTAGCATTTCGGAACAGCCCTTTATGCTTCACCCAGCCGCCACCACACTCGCGGGAGCCGTCAGGGCTGACACCGATTAGCCAGATTTCATCAGGGCCGCCGCTGGTGGCTTGAGCGCCGCTGGTGGCCTCCAGTGCTTCAATTCGTCTTAACAGGCTCATTGTCCGCTCTCCTGTGCCTTCTCCAGCTCAGCAACGCGCTCAGCCAGTTCTGTAATTTCGATAATCTTCGCCATGTTCGCCAGGCCATCCAGAATCATTTTCCCCTGGTCGGCGGGTAGTTCACCTGCGGCAATCGCCTTAATCACAGAACGGGCCGCTGCAGGTAAATCGCTGTCGTCCAGCTCGAAAGATACCGGCTGATAAACCGGCTTACTCGGCGGGACAACTCTGTCCAGGATGAGGCGGCAGGCGGCCATATCACCTTCTTTAGCCGCGTCCATGATGGTTTTCACAGCATCATCAGCGCCACCTTCCAGCACACGCCTCAGTTCAGCTGCTTTGCTGCTGCGGCCACCTGGATTACCCGATGCGCCTTTCTTCCATTTGCCGCCTTTATCACGGCTGGCCTGTTCTTTCGTGCTGTCAGGCATCTGTCTGCCACCCTTAGTTATTTCTCATACCCGTTTCACCTTGACCAAACTCAACATGATCGCGTCCCTGCGATGCGTTAATTACTTCTTAATTCGCTTTTGAAGGAAGCCCCCATCACGAGTGCTTTGTTCACGAGCGACTTTCAGGGCAACTATTTCCATCTGTTGGATCATTTGCTTCTTTGTAGCGTCATCAATACCGTTAGTGGTAGTGATGTTGAAATTGACCTCCAGGCTCACACCTCCGCTGCCGCCAGCGCCGGCGATATCTTTATTACTAATCACCTTTCCGCTATCACCCGGAATCATGTACTGACTGCCGTTGTTGGCCTTGAAGATTTCAGGCTTGCCGCCCTCGCCGACGCGATACATTGAGTTAGCCAGAACAGGACCGCCATGCTCACGCGCCCCTGCCACTGCCAATCCTTTAGAAGCCATTAATGCGGTTGAGTAGGCTGTTGTTCCAACTGTTGAGGCTGCCCCCATCGTGGCGATAGAGGCGCTCATTGCTGCCGGTGCCCACATCCCAGTTGCTGCGGTTGCCTGAGTAGCTGTAGAGGTAAGCGCTGCGGTTGCCGCCACCTGACCCATCATCATGTTTTTCACATATTGAAGGCCCATCTCCACCAGTCCACTCACGACGCTATTGAGGATTGTGGTGCCGATGTTGGCGAATGCTTCGCTAAGGCTCTGAGTGCCGTTCAGAAGGCCGATAATGGCATTAGTCGCGCCACCCTGAAGAGAGTCAACCGCGTCAGCCAGAAGGCTATTAGCGGCGCTCTGGTTGCGGTAAATCTCCCACTGAGCCGCTATGCGCTGCTGCTCGTACTGAGTGTTGGCGGCATTCATTAATGCCAGGCCATTGAGGGTGATTTGCCCTTTGGCGGTTTCAAACTCCTGTATTAACGCGAGCTTTTTGGCGTTCTCATTAGCCAGCGCCTGAACGGGATCTATAACGCCTTGCGCTTCCTGTAGTGGGGTAATTCCGGCATTCTGCGTTGCCCGGATTCGGGCTAAATTGATCTGGTGCTGTTGTTCCATTTGCTCAGCGGCTGCGTCATGCTGCTGCTGAGTGATGGTCTTTTGTTCCAGCGCCGTTTTGAGGTCGGCAGCATCCTGCTTATAACGGGCGTTCTCTGCCTGCTCAGGGATTAGCTTCATAGCAGCTGCCTGAGCGCGTATTGCTGCGGCCTTATCCCACGCTGCGCCAGCATCCTTCTCCACTTGAGCTATTTGAGCGGGTGTAGGGTTTACCAGTTTCTGACGTGCCTGAAGAACTGCCTGAGCACGGGATAGTCCATAAACCGAATCAGCAGAAAGCTCGGCCTTTTGCCGATACTGTTCCAGTACCTGAGCATTACGGGATGCCTGGCCGGCTGATTTCTTCTGCTCAGAGTTAAGCTGTTTCATCGCTTCTAAATTTTTATAAGTGGCGGCCGCATCATCTTCCATCTTTTTGGCGTGAGGGTCGTCTTTAGCGAATCCGGCATCTTCAGCAGCATATTGGGCTGCGAGTCGGGCGCGAGCTTCTCCCTGAAGTTTTGAAAGCGATAGGTTTCTTTCTGCCTGCTTCAACAGGTTTTACTGCCCATCAGTGAGGTTGTCAGTGGTGCGCTTGAGGCTATCGACATTGAATTTTGCATTCGCAGCTTCACGAGTTAAATCTACTAACTTTCCAGCCAGAGCGGTTATCGCCATGGAGGTGGAGATGCAGCAGCCGGAAGCGCTGAAGGATTATTTCAGGGAGCGTTTGCAGCATTACAGGAACGTTGCGCTGCAGTACCCGCGCGGCACTGACCCGGTTTATCAGAAGGAGGAGAAATGACTGTTAATGCAATGGTGGCAGTAGCTGATACTGATCAGGCGTTTCCGATGCAGTTTCATACGGAGCCTCAAATTGGTGATGTAATCACTTTAACGGTTGGCGAATCAACCAGCGAATATGTTGTAGTAGACGTTGACCCGACAGGATTCAGCAATGACGCGCCCTATCTTTACGGGGTTTATGTGAAGCCTAAAGCTTAAATTCTTACTCATGACAAAACAGACCTCGCCACGGCGGGGTTTTTTATTGGGGCTTTTAAATGAGAAGTTTATTAAACACTGCAAATGCTGAGATTGAACTCATAAAGAGCAAGGTCGAATTTGATCCTGACACCGGGATGTTCCGGAGAACATGGCTGAATGGCAACAAAGGCGAATGGACTAAAGGAAGCAAGCGCTCCAATGGCTACAGGGCGATATGCGTTGACAGGAAGTCGATGCTGGCACATAGGGTTGCCTACGCCATCCATTTCGGTGAGTTCCCTGATGGATTGATAGACCACATCAATGGGGACAGGTCTGACAACAGGATTTCAAACCTCAGGGTCGTCGACCATGCCGAGAATATGAAAAACAGGACAGTTATATATAACCGAAAAAAAAAGTTCAAAGGCTGCTATTTCGATAAAGATAAAAACAAATGGCGAGCTGCTGCAAGAATAGAAAAGAAAATATATCTGCTTGGTAACTTCAATGATGAAGGGTCAGCTCATCAAGCCTACATAGAATTCATTAAATTACACGAATCAAGATAAAAGAAAGGAAACCAAAATGCATATCGAAATCGGTGACAAATACACAGTCGAAGGCGGCGCTAACCGTAAGCGCCCGGAAATGCAGTTTACCGGTGCCTGCTATAACTGCGAGGAGTCAGTAGATAAAGGCTTCTTCTGTTGCCCTGAATGCCGGGAAGACTATGAGCGCATTGAGCGCGCTAAGCAGCATCGCAAGGTGGCATGACGCCGGTAGCTGAAAACGTGCTAAGGGCCGTAGCGCGTAATTGCAGGAGCGAAATTATCACAGCCATAGACGGCAGGCCCAAGAAAGAACATGACCGCATCATTACCTCCCTTTTAGACAAGCACGCCAAATCAATCACCGCCCTGCCGCCAGATACGTTTCCAGCAAAGCGCTGGCTGGCTTTCTATGTGCGTCAGGTGGATAAGGAGCTACACCAATGACCGACGAAGAGTTAGTTTCATCTGCTATAGAACTGGCCGGAAAGTTTTACGAAATGCATGGGTACCGACACCGCCCGGGGTTTAAATATTATGAATCGCCCCATCCACAGGAACAACTGATGTGGCAAATGGCATGCAAGGCATTCGAAACCCTTCGCGATACAGATATAGAAGACGCCCTTTCAAGCATTGAGTAACACCCACCCACCCTATTCACTATCGCGCTCTGCGTGAGGAGTTGTTATGTCCGTAGTAAAGCCCGAGCAAAAACAAAAGCACGATGGTTCAGTCGATACCATGAATTCCGATGACGCTCGCTTCATCGTTATGCGTGGAGATTACACCGCAGAGCAAATTCTGGAAGCGGCTGTAGAGAAAGGAGAGATAGAACCAGAAGATAAGGATGACTGGTCGCACGCTCGTTATTACCAGTCATGGTACAAGACGTCACCCCTTGGCGGTCAGGACGGATACTCCCGCTGGAATCACCCTCGCGATACCCCATGCCGCGGCGCTTACTTCGCTTCAGTGTTGTGCTGGGATTGACCAGTGAACACCATCTGCGACATCACCCCCGGCGAGTTCACTCTGTGGCTCGTCGTTTTTATTTGCATCGTGCTGGTCTGGAACTGGCCGTATAAGGAGTAGATATGGAAAACGATGAGGCGCTGACGCTCGCCGAAGCCGCCTGCTTTCTGAAAGTGTCTTCCCGAACAGTGAGCAATCTCATTAACCGCGGCGATCTGGTTGGTCGGCGGACGGGTGGAGATACCGGCAAGTACCTGGTGCTGCGATCAGCCTGTATTGCTTATCTTTCAAATCCAACTCAAAATCGCCCGGCGAGCATGGGTGATGGCACAACTGGAGGTCCATCATGTCAATCACCCTCAGGGGAGGAGTATGGCACTGTCATTTCTTTACCCCGAATGGCAAAAGAGTTAGGCGATCGCTTGGGACAGCGGACAAAAAGCAAGCGCAGGAGTTGCACGACCGGCTGAAGTCCGAAGCATGGCGCGTAGAAGAGTTAGGGGATTTGCCGCAAAGGTCATTCGAAGAGGCCTGCATGCGGTGGCTGGATGAGAAGGAGCACAAGCGAAGCCTTGATGATGACAAGGTTAAGATTGAATTCTTTCTCCAGCACTTCGCCGGGCGCGACATCGCCACCATTACCGGCGAGGAAGTGCAGAAGATTGTGAGCAGGATGATAAACCGCAATCACCGCAGGAAGTGGGAGATACAGCGAGACAATGCAATCAGGGATGAAAGGCCAGTACCGCCATACAAGAATAAGCCAGTCAGCGCGGGAACAAAGAGCCATTACCTTTCATTTATGCGATCGCTGTTACGCGCAGCAGCAAATGAATGGGGCTGGATAAAGACAGCGCCGGATATCAAAACAAAGAAGCCTGTCAGCTAGCGCATCCGCTGTTAACGCGAGAGGAAGCGAACCGGCTGATTGATTGCATGCCGGAAAGCATAAAACCAGTGGTCATATTTGCGCTGGCTACCGGCCTTCGCCTTTCAAACAATCTGGATCTGGAATGGACGCAGGTTGATATGCAAAGGAAGGTCGCCTGGATTAATTCGGAGAACGCCAAAGCGGGCAAGGCTATTGGCGTGGCTCTGAATGATACGACATGCAAAGTGCTGAAGGGGCAGATAGATAAGCAGTCACGTTAGGTGTTCGTACAAACCAAGGCGAAGCATCGCAGCGATGGAACGCTGGCACCGGCAGGCAGGAAAATGCGCAGTGATGATAACACGGCGTGGAATATCGGTCTAAAAGCGCCAGGCATAGAAGACTTCCGCTTTCATGACTTACGGCATACGTGGGCGAGCCGGTTAATCCAGTCTGGTGTTCCGCTTTCCGCGCTGCAGGAAATGGGTGGATAGGAAAATATTGAAATGGTGCGTCGGTATGCTCACCTCGCACCTAACCACCTGACCGAACATGCGCGCAAAATTGACTCACTTTTGGGTGAGAGCGACACAAATACGACACAAGAAGATAATCAGGTAGGATTGAAGCTGGCGTAAACCGATGATTTTATTTGGTACGCCCTACAGGATTCGAACCTGTGACCTACGGCTTAGAAGGCCGGTGCTCTATCCAACTGAGCTAAGGGCGCATGGAGATGGCACGGATTATACGTCGGGAAGCGGGTACGTCAACGTTTTTGCCGTTTCTCCGCAGCGAAGTGCTGCGGTAATGACCAATTGGCGTCAGTGACGCCTGCGCCATTCGCTGAGCGACACGAGTTTACTGTTGTCGGTAAATTCTCCTTCCAGCTCAATCCCTTGTGATGTGAAACGCGCATTGTATTGCTCACGAAGTGCATGCAGCGCCTGGATGTCCGGCTCCAGCTGGCGCAGAAAGCCCAGCGCGAGCAGCAACTGCTGGCGGTTAATAAGCGGTGGAAAACCGGCTCGACTGAGAATCGCATGCCAGCGCTGGCTGTTCTCCTCACTGCCGTCAACAATGAACACCTGCCAGATCAGCAGTACCGCTGCGCCATTATGCAGGTGCGTTTCATTATCCTTGCTGAGATAGTCGGTAAACTCTTTCGCCGCCTCTTTCCCCATCATAGAGATCATTGATTCCACCTGTACCGGTGGCAGCTGCAGCCGTTTGCTGAGCCGCTGAGCGGCGTGGCGTGAGCCAGCGGTGAGCAGCTGAAATCCAGCGACAAACACCACCGCCAGAGTAGCAAGTATTATCCAAATCATTACATCGTCCCCGGATTGTCCTGCAGATATCATACGCATGCAGGCTGGCACTCGTCGCGACGAAAAAGCCGGAAAGCACATACGCGGCTGAAACTGTAACTGACAGCGCGCCGCGCTTCTGACAAAATACCCCCCTTCCCCGATTCAACACAACACAGTGGATTTCCTCTCTGATGGCAGCAAAAATTATTGACGGTAAAACGATTGCGCAGCAGGTGCGCGTTGAGGTTGCGGAAAAAGTGAAGCAGCGTCTGGCCGCCGGAAAACGCGCGCCGGGTCTGGCAGTGGTTCTGGTGGGTGAAAACCCGGCATCGCAGATCTACGTGGCCAGCAAACGCCGCGCCTGTGAAGAGGTCGGTTTCCACTCCCGCTCTTACGATCTGCCTGCCACGACCCGCGAAGCTGAGCTGCTGGAGCTGATTGATGCGCTCAATCAGGACGACGAAATCGATGGCATCCTGGTGCAGCTGCCACTGCCAGCCGGCATTGATAATGTCAAAGTGCTGGAGCGCATCACGCCTGATAAAGATGTCGATGGATTCCACCCTTATAACGTCGGTCGCCTCTGTCAGCGTGCGCCAACCC
>Ga0308166_1002800_pt1 | contig 15503 bp, 18 predicted proteins | sample PhyCR2_2_FD_202137 | JGI IMG/M metagenome (GOLD analysis project Ga0308166, IMG submission 202137) | Phyllosphere microbial communities from UC Gill Tract Community Farm, Albany, California, United States - DLSLCC.R2 | ecosystem: Host-associated > Plants > Phyllosphere > Unclassified | place... | reverse complement strand
TAAGGCTACGCCACACCGTGGTGGTTCTCCCAAAGTGCGATTAGCGTCCGGCGGCTCGCACGGTCACAGCGATGTGATGGATGCCTACTTTTACCAGTGTGCCCACTGCGGCAACTCATCCCCTTTCATAGCTGCCCTGCAGCAACCTATCCGCTTGGCCATTTCCTTGCGCCAACCTGCACCCGTCTCTTTCTTCCGGAAAGAGACGGGCGCTCCTACCGCTGCTGCAGCCCAACTCGTACAAGGCTTTGCGGCATTTCCCCTCGCGAAAATCGGCGTGACAAACACCGAAGTCACCAGCAACAGCGATGCCGATGATGGTGCCGCAGCCCACGGAATGGACTGCACCTGACTGACAGTCAGGCATGCCCCGGTCATCGCATCACTGCCTTCACCTGACTCAGGATCTCGCGGCGCCGGTCTCGTCAGCCAGCGTAGCCTCCACCCGCCCACTTCTGCGGAAGTGTTCAGGAGGCCAGATCATGAGATGCCCAAGCTTCCGGTCGTAAAGAGCCGTCAGTCCCGCGTTAGTGGACAACCCTCACAGGTCGCAGGGGCCTTGATCCCTGATAACACTCAACATTCTTGGCGGGATGACGTGGGGAAAATTTCAAAGGTTTTGGGTTCGAGAGGAGTTTGATCATGGCATTGGTAGGTAGACGGGATGGACGAAATTTTGGCTATGGCCGACAAATGAGTTATGCCGGGCCGCAGGCGCTACGTGATCTGTTTGGCGGCGGGCATTACGGCACGGTGAAGGCGCACGGTGATCGCTGGCAGGCGTTTGTGCGGTGGTGCCGGTCGGACGATGGGCCGGGGTTTAACGATGCGCGGCAGATAAATCGGCAGATCTTATTGGACTATGCCGGACATCTACGGCAACAAGTTGAACATGGGGCTATAAACATCGCCACCGCACAAAACCGGTTATCCAGCGTAAACCGAACCATGGCCGCGCTTCGCGGTGATCAGTATGTGAAAGTGCCGAGTCCGAGCACGGTGTTGGGAATGCGGCGTACCAGCGTGCGTCACTCGGTGCCGCAAGGCCAAGACCGCGAATACGTGAAGCGGATCGTTGACGAGCTTTGCGAACATCAGCAGCCGCGCGCTGCGGCCATCGCTCAGTTAGCGCGAGCCACCGGCATGCGCTTGCGTGAGGCGATTTTGGCCGACTTTCCGCGTCTAAAACGTGAGGCAGAACAATTCGGCAAGATCAACATCCAGGACGGCACCAAAGGTGGTCGCTCGGGAGCGTCGGCCCCTAGGTGGATAACAGTGGATGATCGCATCAGCGACGCACTGGCATTCGCCGTTCAAGTCTCGCCTGACGGCAGCCGCAACCTGCTTGCACCGAACGAAAGCTACCTCGATTTCCAAAAGCGAATCGTCCGTCCAGCCCGGGACATTCTTCATGCACACAACCTAAAAGGCTTCCACGAACTGCGAGCAGCTTATGCGTGCGAACGCTATGAGCAGATTACCCTCCACCTAGCGCCCATCAACGGTGGCAAGTGCAACAAGCTAAATCCAAAACTCTATCGAAAGGCCTGCTCCCAAATCAGCCATGAGCTGGGGCATGAACGTATCGAAGTGGTGTCCGCTTACATTGGAGGCCAAGCATGAAAAAGGCATTCAATATGGAATTGTTTTTAAGTGGGGTTCTAACCGGATCACCTGCGACCCGTCGACGTCATGTGCGGCAGGCGGTAATGATCCAATCTGCCATCGCCAAGCGTTGGAGGCTAGAAAACCCATGGTCCTGGCAGAGCAAACATCTCCAATGGTTCCTTAGATATGGGGCTGGGGGCCGTTCGGAGGCGACCATCTATTACTATTCGTTGACAGCAAAATTGATTGCTCTCCGCCTTGCACGTCGTTGATGTCACGTCGAACGCACACCGGGGCCTCATCTGGAGAAAACGTTCTAAAGGTCTGCTGGCAAGACTTTTTATTTACTAAACCGTGTCCAAAGGCTAGATTATCGATGCTGGCACTGTGCCAAAGGAGCGAAAGTCATGAAGGATCGATTTCACGACGCTGTAGAAAAAAACAACACTGCGCATCAATTCCTTGGCTTACAGCATCAGACAGCGGCAAGCGATAAAAGACTATTAAGCAATAGTAGTTCGAATTTATTTTTAATCGATCAAAATCACTTCCGAAGGCTTAACAGCTCGCCCAGCGTAGCTATGTCCGCAACTTCATAAATAACACTAAATTAGGGGAATATTTTGAACTGGGGAAATGCGCTTAAAATAGGCGGGCCATCCATTGTTGCGGCATTTGTTTTTCAGTATTTAATTACCACATACTTAGACAAATCCGAGCTATTTAAAAATAGTTTGACTCTCAACATTTTGCTTATTCTGGCAATCTTTACATTTTGCTTATGCATGGGATGGCTCTGGATACGAAGTGGCAAAAAAGACGTCCAAAAGAAAGGATTCCAAAATAATGAAATTACAAAAAACGAAGTAGGTGGCAGCCTCAACATCGGAAAAAGCCTAGACATCATCGACAATAAAATCTTGCAAAATAAAGTTAACGGCGATCTTAATATCGGCGGTAAAGAGTAATAAACCATGAGCGAGGAAGGGAGCCGCGAGATGGTATCAATTTCCGGAAATGAAATTTCCAATAACGACGTAAAAGGTGATTTCTACATCGGATCAACTGTAATAAAGCTCCCTTCTTTTAATGTTGCTGTAGGAGCAGAAGCCTTAAAGAAGTTGATAGAACAGCATGAACGCCTGAAAGAAAGCGATCCTATCTATCAGATCGTACTTGAGGAGTTGGAAAGCAAGATCAAAAGCGCGCCCTCCAGAAGTGTCATTGGATTAGAAGCAAAGCTAGAAATCGCGGGGCGTGAAGTTTACCTTCACCAAGCACGGGTTTCGAGCCAGAAAGCTGCGAAAATGATTTCAAAATTTCAGCACCTCAAATCATACCAGATTATATTCAATCATTTGCTAGGACTTATCCTAACCAGATTCAACGCCCACATACTTCCCCTACTTAGATCGGGGCGCGATGATATAATAATTCGATCAGCAATAAACGCCACTATAATTGAACCTCTTTATCAAGAAGTGGTGATGGCCGGCGGCTTTGTAACAAGTGACCTTGTTGAGGGCATGCTATATTTCTTAACTGAAAAATGTCACGTGGAGTGGGCGTGATGGTTATTTATCATCCAGCATACGACGTGCATCACTGCGTATATAGAGTTCTAAATCTTCTAAGCTCGGTAGATGATCACGAAATCTCTAAAGACGCATTACGACTGATGGACTTCTATTATCTCTATCCGCACTTGCTAAAAACCGTCAATCTTCCGAGACCTCTGAGTCGCTATAAAAAAATAATTTCCGAAACCCCTGATCCTTTTGAAGTAACACCAAATCCTCGAAGTTTGTTCTATGAGCTTTCTCGCATTCAAGATTCAGCCATGCTTGCCCTACAACAAAAATCGATGATTAAGCTTACAGCGGGTACTGTTGCACTCTTCATAGACTCTCTACCGCCCAATCTTCTAGAATCATTCAAAGACGACACCTTCGCAAACTCTGAACTCTTTCGTGGATTAGTCGATGCATTTCCACAGATGAAGTTGGAAGGCAAGAATGGATTCAAAAGCAAAAGTGGATTAATGGAATATCGTTATGATTAAGTCGACCTTATTTATTGAGCGCTTCATCGTACAAAAATCTGGGTTCAGTGTATATGATGAGAAATTCCACAGAGGTATAAATGTAATTCGAGGAGATCACTCCGTCGGAAAAACCACAATACTCGAATTACTTTTTTACGTGCTTGGAGGAGAAATCAAAGATAATCAGTGGTTATATCCGGCAGACAAATGCGACTATGTCTGCTGTCAACTGAGCATCAATGACAAACCATTCACGATAAAACGTGAAATAGAAAAAGGTAAAATCCCCCCAATATCTATACGCTCGGGCACTTATGATGAAGAGGGAGAAAACGTAGAGTCTTGGGGTACTTATGGCCCTCGTCGAAGCGACGAGAAAATGTCATTTTCACAAAAGTTTTTTGAACTTCTAGGCTGGGAAGGACATAAAACAGAAGACTATGCGAATCTGACGATGCATCAGATTTTAAGGTTTCTATACGTTGACCAAGAAACTGCCTCTACCAAAATTTTCAGAGCCGAAGATAATCAAAGATCGGATAGCGAAGGAACACGCCTAGCAATTGCTGAATTTTTGCTCGGACTCGATAACTTAGATACCCACCAATTACGCCAAGAATTGTTGATCGCGGAACGAGAGTTCGATCGCGTTTCAGCCGATCTCTCCGCAATGTACAGGATTCTAGGGGAGGATTCAGGAGTAACCCTACAGACACTCCGAGTAAGCATTGCATCGAATGTAGAAGAGATAATAAGGCTAAGAGATTCGCCGCCTGAAGTTGAAATAGATTCCGATATTAAATCGATAAGAATAGCAGAATACAAAAAAATCAAATCTGACATTGAAACGTACAGCAAACAACTACAACGCTTCCAATCAGACCTTTTTTCGATAAATGGTGAAATCGTAGACTGCCAACTATTTGAAAAATCTTTACGCTACAGAAAAAAGTCACTATTAGAATCTAAAGCAGCATATGACTCCGTGGGCTTCCTAAGATATTCCCAATGTCCCTGCTGCCTTGGAGAAGTCGCTGAATCAGATAATTTAGATAGCGGTGACATCTGCCACTTATGCAAGTCCCCTGTTGAAAAAAACAAACATACGTCAAACTACATGGAGATTTTAAACGAATTAGACTTTCAACTAAATAGCAACACCAAAGTCCTACAAGATAACATAGAGCACAAAATAGGACTAGAATCTGCAATTGAAGTGGCAAAAGCTAACCTGGCTAATGCACAAAGTAAAATCTCCGAGTTCGTGGGATTATTTGATCCCGCCTCACACGCTGCACTTGAACGAGCAAAAAAAATAGGATTTCTTGAATCCGAAAATATAAATCAAGAGAAAAAAATAAGGGTAGTAACAGAACTAGATTCTTACAAACTCAAAAAACTAGACTTAATTGCAGACATTTCCAAGATTAAAGAGCTTATTCTTAGCGCCTCCGCGTCGAACAAAAGACGGCGAGAAGCTGTATATAGTGGAATTGCAGAAAATGTAGTGGGCATACTTCAGCCAGAGCGTCGTGCGAATGGCGAGCCTTATGAAGAAGAATTTGCGGGTGCGAATACATCCGAAGTGGAAATTGACTTTGCTAAGGATCGGATGTTAATAAATGGCAGAGTAAAGTTTTCCGGCAGTTCTAACTACATCAAGAAAAACTCACTACACATCTCAGCTCTATTGGAGTCGCTCGACGATATCAACTATCGCCTCCCCAGATTCCTCATGGTTGACGCCATCGAAAACGGAGGAATGAAAGAGTTTCGTAGCCATAATTTTCAACGTGCACTGATAAGTTCTTTTGAAGGCAGAAATGACTTCCAACTCATATTCTGTACTTCCATGGTTTTGGATGAGCTAAACAATCAAAAGTTTGGCGTCGGGCCTTACTACTCCGGAAATGTTCTAAATATATGAGATCCCGTTAGCATACCGACAGTAGTAACTTACAATACTATCGGCTGAGATTCTAAGCTATGGGGGCAGATTGATTTATCGCCAGTCAAAGCAGCACTTGCGAAAATTAATCTCGCCCTTGCCCCACAGTGAACGCGGCCCAAAGCATTGATAGCTTTCTACCTCTTCAATGCGCCAGCGTCGAACCAGTTGCGCTCCAGTCATAGAAATTCGTAGTTTTTAATTGGATGATTATTCTATGAGTTTACGCAGAGCTCGAAAAACCATGAATTTACGCCGCAACACTAGTGGCAGTTTAATCTAGCAGCAATTCTCCATTAAATCCGACAACTTAAATACAGATCAGCTGGCAAATCGAGAGACTCCTGAGTTGGCCAAACCAAAAGACCGACTAAGTACTACAAAACAATTTAAACTTAGTGTTGTTTGAAGAACAAATACTGGACAAGTGGGATAGCAAAACATGCATTTTATTCCTAACATTTCTGTCCAGCCTAGCCTTGGATATTCCAGGCTGAACGATCCAACACTCATTTTGAACTTGAATATCCGAAAGAGCAACAGTAATAAGTTTCACAAGATTTTCAGGAGAGTTACAACCAGAAGTTAGATATATAGCGTTATCAAAAAAGCGCTGAGACCGCTCCGCATGCGCGCTTGGAAAAAGATACCGAATATTCTTAATTAACTGCGAGGCCACCACCTGCAAATCATCAATACGAAGACCTTTTTGCGAACGCATTGAAAATTTTTCATGCACCAATATTAATCGATCTTTACACACCACTAGGTGGTCAGCAGCTTCATTCGCACCATCATCTTTAATAATGGCTACGATACCAAATTCTTCTATCCGGTCGTACAAATACAATTCAGTCTGTTCAGCGATACAAATTTTTGTTGCATCGTCAGGCTGAGAGGCTTCCTTGCGAATGTCTACTTGGCTCCAGTCTATATCTGTATATGAATCCCTTTCAAACGGCGTAGTTAGCCGATTATCTTTCCAAAAAGAATGCTCGCGATAAGCGTACCCTTCCTCAAATAAAATCGTGTAATTCTCTTCATCTAGCAAATACTCTACGAAATCAAATCTTTTCTTACGCCTTAAGTTATTTTCATCATTCGTAATTATCACAGAGGCCTTATCGGCTGGATTAACGTAACTAATTTCGATGTGACTGTTAGATACTTTATCCACCCGAAACTCAATAAAGCACAGCTCATTACCAACACGAATTACCCCATTCCCAATAACAGAGCAACTCCACTCTCCCAAAATTGAATTATTGATTTCTAAAAGTACCACCCCCTTACTAGAGACTACATAATCTAGGTAAAATCCAAGCATTATTAGTGAGCCCGGATCTTGGACCTCAACTGGACTCACCAAAAAAGCTATGAAGTCTCCATCATTTTGCGCCGAAAGTGCCGCCTCTATATTAGAACACTGTGTACTAAACGAACGTACTCCATCAGTCCAAGTCCCCCAGAATTTCCTTTTCTTTGCCGAGCAACCAAAAACCTTAATATTTCCATTTTGATCTATTTGACTACCTAAGCAATAGCTGAAGCTATAACCTGCGTCAAAGGATGGTGTCAACGAGAGCTTTGCGTTCTTACTAAAATAAGATTTTGCTTTTGCTGCAGTACCGCCGGCGCCAAAGGTGTTATTTATACCCAGGCTTTTTATTAACAATTCAGATTCAGCAAGCGCCCTGAATATCTTTTTTATATCGACCTTAGATTGAGACCAATCCTTATAAAAAATAGACTTTACAACTTCCTCAACCTTAGAATCGCTTGCATGTACGAAAACATGCTCATTTGAATCATCGATTAACACTAATACATTTTCGACATTCTCCAAATAAGCAACTTTATTCGGATCGATTTTTTGAGTAGCATCAAGCCATGATGGAAATTCTCTAAATGAGATCCATAACGCATAAACTTTATCTGTACTAGAATGCCATTTTATTACAGCATACTTCTTTTCTTTCTTTAGACTTTCTATTCTTTTATATAAGGCTTCGCTAAATCGTCTTCTGCTATATGTATCTTTCGAAAAAACAAGAATCTGAAAGAAAGGGGAGATATTTTGAAGGGAAATAGGTGTAATTGGCTGATCCATCTGATTATCCCTAACCGGTGGGCAACTTGTGAGTGCTTATTGAGGATAGCACATAGCCATGAATGCGAGTGCCAATCAGTTTCACGGTTTCCAATAGCGGCGGTGGGCCGCAAGAGGGTCAGACTCCCCACTCACTATCAGCTAAAACTCGCCAAAAATTTGACTACATAAACCATGACGGTTCACGGTTCACGGTTCACGGTTCACGGTTCACGGTTCACGGTTCACGGTTCAATCAATGCTGGCACTGAATATTAATTTATCTACGGGGTGAATTTTTAACTGGAGGGTAAGCTTTGAGGTAGTAAAAAATATCAGTTTAAATAAACTCTTTATTTACAATAGATTGAGCTTAAATTCGACTCCTGGTGCCGCACCATACAAAACGAAGCCCCTGCAGAAATGCAGGGGCTTTGTTGTTTCTGGGGTTTTATTATTTAGCACACCCCCATTTCTATGTTCTGCCCTCTAGAACCTCAAGCAACTCAGCCATTCTCCTCCCCTGTCGAAGCTAACTGTTTTGTCGCAAGCAAGTTTCTGCCTTTATGCTAAATTATGAAATAGCAATAATTATGGCGTGCCCATAAAAAGGTGTAATCGCATGAGTAGCATTTTTCAGCGTCCAGAACTGGCCGAGTCCATGGCAAATCAGCTTCTTAACCCGGGCGTGCTCGATGAAGGCCTGCGCTCAGGCCTGTTTCTATCAGGCTTGCGCCGAACCGGTAAAACGACGTTCCTGCGGAATGACCTTATCCCGGCCCTTGAGGAAGCGGGAGCTTTGGTCATCAACGTTGACTTGTGGAGCGACACCCTCGCCAACCCAGCCACGCTCGTGCACAACGCCATTCAAAAAACCCTGAAAGATCTGCAAACGCCGGGCTCCTCGGTTCTGGAGACATTCAGACGCGTGAGCAATGTCGAAATTGGCGCCGCAGGATTCAAGTTCGGCTTCAAACTCGACAGCATTGGCAGCCCCCACGGACCGACACTGGCGCAAGCACTCACAGAAGTCGTGGATCAAGCGAAGACAGATCTGGTGTTGATCATCGATGAAGTGCAACACGCCATTTCTTCCGATGACGGCAACCAGTTATTACTGGCGCTCAAAGCCGCTCGGGACGCAATCAACCCACGCCCACATACACCGGGCTACTTCCTGTTCATCGGGACCGGCTCCCACAGGGCGCAGGTCAGCGAATTGACCGCCAAACGCAACCACGCCTTCTCCGGCGCCACGTCAGCCGCCTACCCGTTGCTGAAAGGCGATTACGTTGAATTCCTGCTCAACCGACTCGCAATGACAGTGAAAAAGGAGAAGCTGCCTTCCCTCGAAGTCGCCATCGATGCGTTCGATACCTTGGGAAACAGACCTGAAGAGATGCTCAAAGCCCTGCGCCAACTTTTGCAGCAAGACGGCGAGCCCGATATTTTCCTACCCGTAATAGCCAGCACATTACGCTCGGCGGCCGCGAGTATTGAGCTGGAAAAAGTTGAGCAACTGGGCAGTCTGGCTCAAGCAATCTTTAACAAAATCGCCTCAACGGAAGGCGATGCTCGCGGGATATTTTCCACTGACGCAGCGGCTGAATATTCAAAATCAGTAGGGCGAGAAGTGCGTGTCGAAGAGATTCAACCGGTGGTGATTGCGCTGGTTGCCGAAAACATCATCATGCGACGCGGGCATGGGATTTATGCGATTAAAGATCAGTTTGTTCAAGAGATCTGGCTGGAAGAGCGGGCTCTGATTGAGGGGAGTTAGGTTGCGGGCTCGTCCACATTGTCGTGGTTCGCGCCAATTACGATTGGCGCCCTGCGACTCGCGCGATCAGAGCGATATGATGGAGGCACATGATCGACGCCACCAAAAACAACGGGGTGAGTTTCCCAAAACACCAACGAGTAACTTCAACCAAATAGCATCTTCTGCCCATGGTCCTCACCCACAATGGCAATCGTCGCTCCCGCCTCACGCAGCTCGACGGCCTTCACGATCTTCGTTCCATAAGTACTATGGCGCCACTGCTCATTACCCACGCTACCAACCACCAAGTAATGCACCTTTTTACTGATGCTGCCCCCAATCAGGCCCCCTCGCTCTTCGACCAGCGCCTGGCAATCCTTACGCGGCCCGAAGGCCATGACGCCGGTAAACACGAACATTCGGCCGCTCCAAACCAGATCGGGGACTGGTGAGTTGAAAGGAAGATCCGTAGGAGTAACGGCAGCAGTTCCGCCACCCTTCGGCCTCTCAATGCCCACTCCAGAGAAACTACGCAGAATGTTAAGCAGCTCTTGGGACTCATCCACGTCTAGAGCATTGTCCTGAAGCATGCACGCCAAACGCGAATAAAGCAGATTGATCACCGGATCGTTCAAATGCGCGAGATTGTCCTCCAACCACTGCTTTAGAAAAACCGCCTCAGTGATGTTCACGATACCGTCGGCTGTAATCCCTGCTGCCAACCCGACTAAAGCATCGGCGGCGCGACGATCGATACGGGATCGATGGAAAAAGTGGCTGTCCTCAAACTCATGGTGTAGATCCATTACGCGCTTTCCTTGAATAGTGCACTGGCTCGATACCGAAGCATATGCAAGCAAGTTGATGTGGTATACAACGCTTGCATCACTGGGCGCAGATACCGCTTTTGAAACAAGAAAAGATGGGGCTGCCCCGTTCCTGCATTCCCTACAAAGCGAAGCCCCTACGGAAATGCAGAGGCTTTGTTAATTCTCGGGTGCGGATACTTCACCCGTCTTATCTGGCGTGCCGACTGGGGGTGAAAGTGTCCCTTCGGTGACGCGCGCAGCTTTTCCAGCATTCATTTGAAGTACAGAGTCCAGCAAATCCTGCTGAAATTGTTTCTTCTCACGATCCATCCTTTATCCCTCTTACAAAGTCACTTTGGAAGGTTGCCGCCGAGCCGCTGAACTCTGCCTGTTTATCAGTAGTGAACGCTCGAAAACGACGCAGATACCGCGTCATATTTGGACGCTGCGCTCTGAACCGACTCATATGGTGATCTTTCTAACGTTCAATGCTGAACTACGCCGCCTCCACCGATAAAGAAATCCGTCGCCCTAACTGTTGCAATGCGCGCTCGACACTCTCGATTTTTGAGTGGTGCAGGAAATCAACTAGCCGATCGACCTGGGGCCGTTGCACACCAAGACGACGCGCCAGTTCGGCTTTGCTGACACCTGACTCCAATAGCGAATTCCAAAGCGCAACTTTCGCGGCAGTCAGTGCAGGAAGGCGCAATACAACACCGTTTTCCTGCTCTTCTGTGTGAGCAGTTGGGATCAACCGGCGATCATCCACATAGATGGAAAATGCCGTCTCAATCGCATCGATGGCGGTAGCCAATGCCTCCCTCAGAGTGTCGCCGACAGCGTGCATCTCTGGAATAGCAGCGCAAGTCAGCCAGACGCTGCCCGGCTCTTCGTGAACATCCAAGGCGTATTCGAACATCACGCTTCCTCTCATGGGGTACAGCTGAGCCTCAATCCTTTAGGCCCAACTGCTTTATTATCGTTTTTCTCAATCCTTCGCCCATTTCCTTGGCTCCGTGATCGGGAAACACAGTTGATTTGCCATTCAAGGAAACCTTGAAGTGGCTGCCCTTGCCGGCTTGGAACTCAACGCCATGGGCTTTCAACCATCGCCGAAACTCGCTGTACTTCATGTGCATCACTCGCTGTTTCGGTAGAGCGAATGTGCAACATATTTGATGCACATGCAACAAATATGTTGCATGTGCTAATGCCCGCTCAACGCCACCACTCAGCCATGATTGCGCACTTGCCCCTATCAATCTACCGTCAATCCCGTCGCTGCCAATTCAGCGACCGGGCCTGAGAACCCGCGTAAGATGCAGGCGCACCAGCGCCCCAACCCACGATTGCCGGCGCTTTTTTGTGTCCGCCTTAACGTGCAATGGCGGCTGTGCGTGGGAGACCTTCGGGTCTGCCGGGTTCCTGTATCTCCGGTTTCTCAGCCTGCGCATAGCTGCCACCTTTTCGCCTGAGAACGAAATGGCAGCTCTCTCATTTGAAACAGGGAGTTTCACAGATGAATGCCATCGATCCACCCGCAATACGCTGCTTCGCGAAACCGTTCACCTCGCTTCACTTTCACTCGAACGGTGAAGCGCAATGACCAATCTCCTCGATCTGAAATTACCCGGCCTCACGCATTTTTCCTTTCAGTCCAATCAGGCGATGTTCCGCACCAACCGCGGCGTACCGGTGGTTGCCGCTCTGTCACATGCCTCGCACCTGCTACACATTTCAAAGCTTCTCACTGCGGACTCCACGATTTCCCGTGATCCTGATCTACACGCTTACGCCTCGCAGTATTTGCAGGAGTTGAGCAAGGCGCTGATCGATGATGTTGTGAAAGTGCTGGATGCGCCGCCAGTCAGCCATTGAGGTAATTCGCAACACTAAGCCCTCGCGTCAATGCGAGGGCTTTTTGCCCTCAAACCTGATTGATCTCAAACACAATCGAAATCTTGCGCTCGCTCGCACTCCACACATAGCGCAAATGCTTCCCCTGCTTCGGAATCGAAACCGCCGGCGGCCGAAGCGCTGCAACACACTCATGCCCAGTCAATCGCACGCTGTTATAGAGCAAGCCCCACGATTCAGCGTCGCGCAGTTGCCGCGCGAACGCTTGCGATGGGCCGTATGCTTCCGGATCGGGCTGATGCAAATGTTCGTAGCCTTGGCGAACATCATGCAGCGGCTTTACCACCCGATTGACGTAAGTGCGCATGGTCAACTCAAGATCAGCTTCCTGGGTCGCCGCGAGAAAACGCTCCTGATGAAAACAGGTTTCGGCGATGGCCGCAGCCTGGCTGCTGGCGGCGTAATAGACGCCGAAGGTGCCGTCACTGAAACGGCTGCGTTTGCCGACGTGAGTGAACGCGGCCATCACCGGGCTGGAACCAGAGCCGGACAGGCGATCTTCGGGACGTACGCGGGCCAGTACGCCGGCCTGTTCAATGAGGCGATCGTTGGTCAGCGCTTCGATGGCGTAAGCGATTTCGAGGTCTTCGGGGTCGAGCACGTCTTCGAAGAGGGCAATCGGCGGGAAGCTGCTGTTGACGATGCGATACGCCCGCGGCCATGGCACATCGACCAGCGCCGGGGTCTTCAACCGCGCACTCCGTCGAGGTAGCGGCGCACATCGGCGATGTCGATCACCCTCCCCGCCAGCATGTAATCCAGCGCCGTCTTGCCATTGAATGGTGCTGCCGTGTTCGGGCTGCTGACCCACGTGTAAGCGCGTTCGCGGCTGTTGCTGAAGATGATGCTCAACGCCTTGTGAATGCCCATCAGGTACGAAATGCGCTCAAGGGTATCGTGAGGCAAACGGATGTTAGGCGGCAGGTGTTTGTATTTGTAGAACGTGGTATTGCCGACGCCGCCAAGTAAGGTGCGTTGCTGCTCGGCGCTGCAGCCCCAGTGCTCCATGAGGTTGAAGAAGAACTTCAGCGCAACGCGGCCGGCTTCGGGGGCGTCGAGTTGTTCACGGGGAGTAAGGGCTGTGGAAGAGGTCGGCATGTCTAATCCTTCGTGGCTGATCAGCAAAGTGAGCTTAGTACAAATATGAATAGATTCAATTGAATGGTCCACATACGGATTTTTAATTCAAAACCTCAGGTTGACACCTCAGTGTTTCCCAGCACAAAATCGAGCCCAAGAGCGCGAAACCGACTGCCTTCAGGTGGCTATAGTCGACGTTAGGAACCCCGTTGATGACCTGAAAATCAGCGCTCGGGTGAGACCTCTTCTCCCCTGCTTGAGGGAGCACAATATCAAGCGACATACATGAAAGGGCAGCCTTAAACGGCTGCCCTTTTTCGTTTTTGCTATTCGTAACGCTGATATAACAGTTCACCGTGGCGATGCTTGTTCAAGCCTTTCCTGTCGCAGTTCATGAAATTCCACAGCACGTTTCCGCGCTCAATGTGGATCACTACCAGCATCTGATATTTAGTGTCGTAAGCCCCGATGAAGGAGAGTCGAAACGAAGCGTCGTCGTAGCGAACCTTCCATATCTCAAAGGGTTTCGTCAGGGTATCTCGCGCAAATAAGGTGAACCGCTCACGCGCATTCGGGCGCTTTTCCACCGCATGAAGCAAATGTTCACGCTTCACCAGAATCGGCTCGTAAGGCGTTTCGATCAGAACGGCGTCTAGACCATGACCAAGACCAAAGCCTCTGGCTACTTGCTCCCACGCTGCATTCAGGCTCGATGCACTCGGTAATTCACTCACCGAAGAAAACAGTAGTTCTGGGTCAATATCTCGAATGTCCGGCAACCCTAGGTCTTTCCAGTTTTTTTGATCGGGTAACGCCCTGCTTACCTGCAAACCCATGGCATCGACTCGCTAGCTTCGCGGATGCCGGCATTGCCTGGATATCCATCGCCTCGGACTAAAAGTCCCGAAAAATAACTGCCTGACATTCCAGCTATTTTTGCTTTGGCGGTAAATCAGCCCGTTCGCTTTTTTCGATAGGACACTTCCGGCAGAGTTACAAAACAGCGACGTATCGGTGTGGGAAAAAACTCGAAATGCTGTAATCCCTGCGCGTACAAAACCGTTTCAATCTCACTCGAGACATCGACTTTCTTGACCCCCATCACCCCCACCCCACCAAAACCCCCGATCCTCTGTCAGCCTCCAGCCATCGGCGGGGAAATCAATTCGCTACTAAATCCGCGACAACTATGCTCAGGTGCAGGAATATAGCCGGCATATGGCGCCGTTTCGGTTGCCTCGTAAACAACAATACCAGCCCACTTCAGAGGGCATTACCCATGGATAGCAGAACCTTACGTAACCTCATGCGCATCGTGCAGACCGGCTCGCTGTCGGCTGCAGCCGAGCATTCGTGCCTGACCGTGCAGGCGTTGGCCGCACAGTTGAACAAGGTCGAAGAGCAGTTCGGTTTCCGCTTGTTTCGCCGTTCCAACAAGGGACTGACGCTGACGCCGCAGGGCACGGAGCTCACGCCCTACATCGACAAAGTGTTGATCGCCACGCGACAGATGGAAGAAAAGGTCGAGGCGCTGAAGGTGCCCGGGCAGCGGACGTTGAAGGTGGCGTTGAACAACACCCTGTCGCCTGATTTCAACCGACGCATGATCGGACGCCTGATCGAGGTTTTTCCCGATTATCAGATGGAGTTCAGCTACGCCGAGTCGATGGAAAATCTGAGCAAGCTGAAGAATGAAGATTTCGACCTCGCCGTGCTGATCGGCCCGCAGCGGCCGGGGCTACCGAGCATCGTGTTGCCGGATGTGCAGGTGCAGGTGGTCGGTGCGCATTGCGGGCAGGAAAACGATCCGCTGACGTTGCTGGGCAACAAATTTCAGGTGCGTCCTGCGGAAGATTGTCCGTATTCTCACAGCTTTTTGCGTTTTCTTGACGCCGGGCTGGGCAATCACGAGAACGGCCAGCGCATGGTCTATTCCTGCAGCGAAACCCTGACGTTGTCGTTGATCACACAGATGGATGCGGTCGGTATGGTTTCGCGCGAAGCAGCGCAGAAGAACGGCCTGACGATATTCCCCGGCTTCGAGGATTTCCTCGAAGTGCGCCTGGCGGTGAACAATCCTGAATTGTCCCACCAGGCCCTGAACGATGTCGTCGATATGCCGCTACATGAACGAGCCGAGCGCAATGTACGCAGCCGTCCCCACCGCCACACTGAGAAAGAGGTTTTTGCTGAAATACGCACATAGCAACGTCGGAATCGCGGCATAGAATTCCGGGCGATCG
>Ga0308166_1002797_pt1 | contig 15517 bp, 10 predicted proteins | sample PhyCR2_2_FD_202137 | JGI IMG/M metagenome (GOLD analysis project Ga0308166, IMG submission 202137) | Phyllosphere microbial communities from UC Gill Tract Community Farm, Albany, California, United States - DLSLCC.R2 | ecosystem: Host-associated > Plants > Phyllosphere > Unclassified | place... | reverse complement strand
CCGTGACCACAAAGAGAGCCTGACTGAGAAGGTGAGTGAAAAAGCCAGCGAAGTGAAGGATAAGGTCGGAAACAAACTGCACGACCACTCGCATTGAGGCGCTTATCCTGACAACAACAGGCGCTAACGGGCACCGCTGATGCCCGATGCTGAGCATGCATGATGCAAGAAGGGGCCAACCGCGAGGTTGGCTCTTTTGCGTTATTTTTTCCTGATAATCGCATTCAGCCAGACTTCGTCGCCACGTCCCGCTCGTACATCACCGGTCTGCCAGGTTTTTTTTGTTTCAAGAGCGAATTTCTTTACCGCTGTGTCCTCAGAGCCTGCCTCTCTTTTTACCCCTATCTTATTTGTAGCCAGAATCTCACCGCCAAGTGTATTAACCCCATCTATCAGTTTCTGTAACCCAGCCACATCCATATCTGTGAATCTGCGTCCGTCCTTTTCCCGTTCGCCGCGGCCATATTTAAAAGAGAGATACCCTACGCCGCAAGGCTTCAGCGCCATGGCCAGTTTTGTCATGACGCCGGGTAGTTCAGCTTCGGAAACATGCAGCAGCGAGGCGCAGCACCAGATACCGTCATATTTTTCAACCGCATCAATATCCTGAAATCGCATCTGCATTACAGGCTTTCCGGATAACTGGCGGGCCAGCGCAACCAGCTCCGCCGAGGCATCAAAGGCTTCGACGATAAAACCCATTTCGCTGAAGGCTTTAACGTCACGACCTGAACCGCAGCCTGCATCGAGAATGCGAGCGCCCGGCGGCAGGCAGTCAATAAAAGGCGGGTAAAGCGCAGACATATCCACGCTTGCCGTATCGGTAAAAAACCGCTGAGCGTTCTGCCGGTAATAATCTTCGTTGTTCAAAACAGGCTGTCTCCCTGTGCCGTTGGCTGCCACTCGTGGAGCAGGGAAAATTTTGCCGTATCCCAGCTGTTTTGCAGGAAACTATGCCGCAGTATCGGCGTTGCGCCGGTCTGGCGGATTAACGTCTCCCGCAGTGGCAGATGACTGTTAATAAAGTATTCGTTTCGATCATGCAGTCGCTGCAAAAGTGTTATCGAAGGGATACGCGCAAACTTACCCTGGGCGCCGCGATTACAGGTCTGGCAGGCCAGCACCAGATTCCAGACGCCGTTGAGGTTGCCGATTTGCTCGCTGAGCATCAGCGGCAGAAAGTGATCGACATCCGCCAGGTTCTCTTCGCCACCCGTCACGCCAATGGCACGGAAGCAATAAAAGCACCGGCCTTTCTGGTAGCCATTCAGGCTGCTGCGGCAGCTGGTAATGGTGACGCGACGACCGCTCTGGCGGCTGAAAAGCATCTTGTCATTATCGTCATAATCAACCGCAATCAGGTTGCGTGAAACGTTCATCGCCCAGGCTTCTTCTACCAGCCGCCATCTGGCATCCGTTTCCGCTTTCAGACTGGCAAACTGTTCGTTTTCCGTCAGCTGATAAAAGTTCTCCGTAAGCCGAATGCCTTTATGGCTTCGCCGTTCATCCAGGAAAAAGCGTTTGTCGATCTCGGCGTGATTCACATTATGAAAAGCATCGATGACGTTAGCGAACCCGCGTTTAACGGTAATAGCGATTAACTGCTCTTCGCTGATTTCGCCTGCGTTGAATTGTCTGCATGCCTCCAGAAACTCGCTGCTTTTACTGGTGATCTGCTTTGGCGCATGGCGCAGGTGGGCGCATAAATGCCGCACAAAAGGCACGGCCAACGCTTCCAGCGTAATCAAATCGTTGTCCGGCTGCTTCAGGTCGTACAGCGCATGGGCGAGGGCAAATTTATAGGAGGCGACATTTTTGCCAAAAAGGATAACGCCGCGCCAGTAGTTTTCAAGGCGGGGATCGGCCTGGTAAAAGCGCATGCAGGACCCTGTTTTGCGAGACAGCTCGAGGAATTCACGTAACAGGATCACATAACAAATGCAGGTAAATGTAAACCGTAAAGGTGGGGAGGGGGTTGGGCGTTTTTTAGGGCAGATATGCGCTGGAGTAACTCTCCCGCGCGGCAGAGGCTTAGCACCGGCTGTAGCTGGTATTCGTTAGACAGATCGTACTGCGCTGAAGGATGAACGGGCAGAGCGTTAATACGGATAACGGCGACATATCTTCTTCGATATAATCAGGAACTATCCGCGAAGGTCGGGTCATTTATATGCACTAGATTTTTCCCGCTATTTCTACACTATTGATGTTATGTCGGCCAACTGCACAGCGTGCTGGTGGAAGCGCATAACAAAAAAGAGAAATTTGCCCGATAGCTGGATCGCTCAGGAACGGGACGTCTCGTCAAAGCCTGGCGACAATTAACACTGGCTTTTGGTTTCCTTGCACCCGTGGTGGCAGAGTGATACCTGTGCTGATATCAGAAATAAAACATAAGGGAATAAAGTGAACTGTAAACCGATGCTTTTCGTACTGGCGGCGTTCTCCCTGTCGGCTCAGGCCGCCCAGAGCGGAAAAACGCTTGAGCACAAAGACTGGGAAGTTGTCTGTGATAACACCCTGACCTGTCGCATTGCGGGTTATGCCAAAGAAGAGGATCCGTCCGGCTCTATTCTGCTCACCCGTGCCGCTGGACCGGGAACGGGGACAGTGGGAGAAGTAACGCTGGGTGACACCGAAGATGACAGCGAACCGGCAGAAAAGCTGACGCTGTGGATCGATGGTAAATCAGCAGGCGATCTGGTGGCGGCTGACGATAACTGGCGGCTTTCGGCAAGTCAGACCTCTGCGATAATCAGCGCCGTCAAAGGCAGCGGTAAAGTCGAATTTAAAGGCGGCACAAAGCCTTTCCTGCTTTCCGGCGAAGGCGCTTATGCCGTGCTGCTGAAAGCGGACGACGTGCAGGGCCGTATCGGCACACCCGGCGCGCTCACCAAAAAGGGCAATAAACCGGAAAGCAGCGTGGCTAAAGCTGTGCCTGCACCGGTTATTCAGGCGGCTAAAACCCTCGGCGGCGAACCCCGTTTGCTGACCGCCTCGGAAATGGACGCGCTGAAAACCCGACTGCTTGCAACGGTCAATCATAATGACGATGACACGTGCGACAGCCTGTATTCACCTGCAGAAAACAGCGATCCGGAAACTGACGGACTCACGCTTACGCCACTGGATGACACACACGCTTTGCTTTCAGCACTCTGCTGGCGAGCTGCTTATAACGAAGGATATGGTTACTGGGTCATTGATAACCAGCTCAAAGGCAAGCCTGAACTGGTGACCATTTCCGGATCGGGTTACGACAAGGGCGAGATTACCAATGTGCAGAAAGGCCGCGGTATTGGTGACTGCATGAGTCAGGAAAGCTGGGTGTGGGACGGCAAGGCTTTTCGCAAAAGCTATGACGGTGGGACCGGCATGTGTCGTTATATCCATGCGGGCGGCACCTGGGATCTGCCGACGCTGGTAACGGACGTGAAGCCTGTTTCGGGTTAAGCAGGTGAACCTGAGAACCCAAAAGACGGTTTTTTCAGCAGTTGCACCTTCGCCTGCCGATAAGGGTTGCGGAAACAGGGGGTAACGGTATAATCCTCAACGTTTTCCGCATACCCTTCAGTGCCGAAGTGGCGAAATCGGTAGACGCAGTTGATTCAAAATCAACCGCCGCGAGGCGTGCCGGTTCGATTCCGGCCTTCGGCACCAGGTATGGAAATTAAAGTCGCTCAAGGGCGGCTTTTTTTGTGTCTGGGATTTGGTGTTTGCAAGGTTAAACCATATATTCCCCATCATATTCACTGCTGCATGTATGCCCCCCTGCCTTCCTGCCAGCGATGCCAATCGTTAATAATCAGCTGCTCGAATACTGAAGAAAACATAACATTTGCATTCATTTTGACTCAGGGAAATTTAGTGACGTCAATTTTATGAGATAATCCAGGTCGATATTAATTAGCATTCATCGTCATATAGCTGAGTAGTAATTGCCCTAGGATGGAGCTGAGGCTTTTCAGGACTTAGCTTTCACGGTTTACAATGACGATAGTTTACATAAGATAAGAGAACGCATTAGATGGCTAAATCACCAACCAAGAAAGCCACCAAAGGCTTCGAAGAGACCCTATGGGATACCGCTAACCAGCTGCGTGGCAGCGTAGAATCCTCCGAATACAAGCACGTAGTGTTGAGCTTGGTCTTTCTGAAATTTATCAGTGACAAGTTCGATGTGAAGCGCAAGAAATTGATCGACAACGGTCAGGAGGCTTTTGTTGATATGGAGGCCTTCTATCAGCAGGATAACGTATTCTTCCTGCCAGAAGAGGCTCGCTGGTCTTATGTTAAAGCTCATGCCAAGCAGGACAACATAGCAGTCCTTATCGATACGGCTCTGTCTACCATTGAGAAACGTAATGCCTCGCTGACGGGAGCCCTCCCTGACAACTACTTCACCCGTCAGGGTTTAGAGGTGAAAAGACTCGCCTCCCTCATTGATAGTATTGAGAACATTGACTCCCTAGCGAATGAATGCGATGTCACCGAAGAGGATTTGGTAGGCAGGGTCTATGAATATTTCCTAGGCAGGTTCGCGGCCACTGAAGGTAAGGGGGGCGGTGAGTTCTATACCCCTAAAGCGGTGGTGACCCTGCTCGCTGAGATGCTTGAGCCTTATCAGGGCAAGATCTACGACCCTTGCTGCGGCTCAGGCGGGATGTTTGTCCAATCCCTCAAATTCATCGAGAGTCATCAGGGGAAAAGCAAAGACATCGCTATTTACGGTCAGGAGCTGACCAGCACCACATATAAGCTGGCTAAAATGAACCTGGCTGTACGTGGGCTTTCCGCCAATCTGGGGGAACGTGCTGCCGATACCTTCTTTGCCGATCAACACCCGGATCTTAAGGCCGATTTCATCATGGCCAATCCACCCTTTAACCTGAAGGACTGGCGCAACGAAGCGGAGCTCACTAACGATCCGCGTTTTGCGGGTTTTCGCACTCCGCCTACCGGCAACGCCAACTATGCCTGGATTCTGCACATGCTCTCCAAGTTGAGCGAAGATGGCATAGCGGGTTTTGTGCTGGCAAATGGTTCGATGAGCTCCAACACCAGTGGTGAAGGGGAAATCCGTCAGAAGCTGATAGAAGATGACCGTATCGAATGCATGATCGCTCTGCCGGGACAACTGTTCTTTACTACTCAGATCCCGGTGTGTCTGTGGTTTATCAGCAAAAATAAGCAGGCCAGTGCGAAATATGGCTATCGCGATCGCCGTGGTGAGACGCTGTTTATCGATGCCCGTAATCTTGGCACTATGGTCAGTCGCACCCAGAAAGAGCTGACGAAAAAGGATATCGCCACCATTGCGCATACCTATCACGCCTGGCGAAGTAGCGAGGGCGAACTTAAGCGTCGCATTGAGGCCAGGGAGATCGGTGTTGAGCAATATCAGGATCAGGCTGGTTTCTGCAAGGTTGCGACCCTTAATGAGATCAAGGCTAACGACTATGTACTGACTCCGGGCCGTTATGTCGGGGCTGCTGATATTGAGGATGATGGGATTGCTTTTGAAACCAGGATGCAGGAGCTTACCCAAACTCTTTATCGACAGTGGGATGAAGCGGCAACGCTTGATCAGGCAATCCGTACCAATATGGAGGCATTGGGGTATGGGAAATAATTGGCCTATTTTGCCATTAGAAAACATGGCTACAGTTATAGATTCAAGGCATAAAACACCTCAATATAGCGAGATCGGGTATCCGATGGTTCGTGTTGTAGATATAAAAGGTGGTGAACTCTCGTTAGCTGATGCAAAGAATGTAACTGCAGATGTATATGCTGATTTCTCAAAAGGAAGAGATCCCGAGATTGGAGATCTTATTATTTCCCGGGTTGGCAGTTATGGTAATGTTTCTTATGTATCATCAAAACAGAAATTTTGTCTTGGACAAAACACCGCATTAATAATACCAAAAGATAAAGATCGATTTTTATACTATGCACTTTCGTCTCCCCAGTTAAGGAGACAAATAGATAACATGGCGGTGGGGGCGGTTCAAAAAACAATTAGTCTCAAAAGTATAAAGGGATTAGAAGTTCCTCAGCCCCCAGCTCAAGAGCGAACTAATATCGCAAATTTTCTATCATTTTTGGATGACAAAATAACTCTCAACCGTCAAATCAACCAAACCCTAGGGCAAATGGCACAAGCGCTGTTTAAATCATGGTTTGTGGATTTTGACCCAGTGGTCGATAACGCGCTCGATGCAGGTTTTTTCGAGCAGGGTTTAGAGTTCTCTGATGAGTTGCTGCGCCGCGCTGAGACCCGCAAAGCGGTGCGCGAAAGTGCCTACTTCAAACCTTTGCCGGAGGATATCCGCCAGCTATTCCCTGCAGCTTTTGAGGAATGCTCTGAGCCTTCACTTGGTTTGGGGGGCTGGGTGCCGGAGGGGTGGAACCACGGATGCATTTCGGATGTAGCTCGTTATAGGACTGAGCGCGTCAATACTGCGGAATTAACGTTTGATAATTATATATCGACTGAAAACATGCTCGTCGATAGAAAAGGTGTACAGCCTGCAACATCGCTCCCAACCATCAATAGTGTTCCTGCATATACATCAGGAACTATTCTTGTTTCTAACATTCGGCCTTATTTTAAAAAAATATGGTTGGCGAAAGGTGATGGCGGCTACTCAAATGATGTCCTAGGGTTCGAAGCTAAAGTTTCAGGCACCGAAAGCTATTTATTCAATTTGATGTATCAGGACACATTTTTTGACTTCATGATGGCTACTTCAAAAGGCTCAAAGATGCCGAGGGGCGATAAGAAAGCCATTTTAGGGTGGGATCTTGTAGTACCTACGTTGAGTTTGAGGCTATTTTTCTCCGAAAAAGTGAATGATTTTTACACATCTGCTGATTCTCGACATCACGAAAATATTACTTTGAATCAACTACGCGACACTCTACTCCCCAAACTAATCTCCGGTGAGCTGCGTCTTAGCGATAGTGAGGTCGACACCGCAGAGGAAGTATTGGCATAAACCATCCGACCGCTACACGGTTTATTAGTGGTGAGGCGGTTATAGCTTGATCAGTCATATCGATAACAACACGAATAAGAAGCCATTGCCATGAGCCATATTTTCACAGAAGCGAAGCTCGAACAGGCCATTATCTCCCTACTGGGGCAGCACTCGGATGCGAAAGGCCAACCCTGTTACCCTCATTTTGTCGGTAGCAATGTACCGCGCAAAGAGAAAAGTGAGGTGCTGATTACGGATGACCTGCGCCAGTATCTGACCAACCAGTATCAGGCTGAGGGGATCACGAAAGGGGAGATTTCTCACATCCTTCATCAGTTGCAGACGCTTCCTGCCAGCGATCTCTACCAGAGCAATAAAATCTTCTGTCACTGGCTCAGCAATGGCTTTTTACTTAAGCGTGAAGATCGTAATAAGAAAGATCTCTATATCGAGCTGATGGATACCAGCACCTTGTCAGAGCAGTTAGTCAGCTTGTTTACAGGACATGGCGAAGAGATGGCCAAGGTGGGTAATAATATCTACCGGTTGGTTAATCAACTGGAGATAGAAGGTCAGACTCGTGACGGCGGACTGCAACTGCGTATTCCCGATGGCATCCTGTATGTGAACGGCCTGCCGCTGGTCGTCTTCGAGTTTAAATCGGCGGTACGTGAAGAAGAGGCCACCACTTATGACGCCTGGCGTCAGCTTTGTGTGCGCTACAGGCGCGACATTCCAAAGTTATTTGTCTACAACGCTCTGTGCATTCTCAGCGATGGGGTGAACAATAAACTGGGTAATCTGTTTGCTCCTTACGAGTTCTACTATGCCTGGCGCAAGGTGAACGGTAACGAATCCACAGAGCAAAATGGTATTAATGGTCTCTATACCCTTATCCAGGGACTATTTCATCCGGTCCGTCTACTGGATGTGCTGAAGAACTTCATTTTTTTCCCGGACATCAGCAAACATGAGGTGAAGATTTGCTGTCGATATCCGCAGTATTACGCCGCCCGTAAGCTTTACTACAACATCAAAAAAGAGCGCAAGCAGATAACGGAAAGCGGCGAGAATATTGGTGGTACGGGTAAAGGGGGAACCTACTTTGGTGCCACCGGCTGTGGCAAGAGCTATACCATGCAATTTCTGGCCCGCCTGCTAATGAAGAGCATCGACTTTGCCAGCCCGACCATTGTTCTCATTACCGACCGCACTGATCTTGATGAGCAACTTGCCAGGCAATTTTGCAATGCCACTGGTTTTATCGGCGATGAGGTGATTAAACCGGTCACCAGCCGTCAGGACCTGCGGGACAAGCTGGCCGGATGCGCTAGCGGCGGGGTATTCCTGACCACCATCCACAAGTTTACTGAAGATATCCAACTGCTCTCCAGTCGCAGCAATATCATCTGTATTTCTGACGAAGCCCACCGAAGCCAGATCAACCTCGACCTGAAGATAAGTATCGATGCTGAAAGCGGAACGGTGAAAAAGACCTACGGCTTTGCTAAGTATCTACACGACTCGCTGCCTAACGCGACCTATGTTGGATTTACCGGCACCCCTATCGACGCCACTCTGGATGTATTTGGCGCCACCATCGATAGCTACACAATGACCGAGTCGGTTAACGATGAAATCACGGTGCGGATTGTCTACGAAGGGCGAGCTGCCAGGGTGGTGCTTGATAACAGTAAGCTGGAAGAGATCGAGCAGTACTATCAGGAATGCGAAAAATCAGGTACCAGTGAACACCAGATTGAAGAGAGCAAGAAAACCACTGCCAATATGAATTCCATTCTGGGCGACCCGGACCGCATCGAGGCATTGGCTAAGGATTTCGCTCAGCATTACGAAAAACGGGTGACGGAAGGTTCGACGATTAAAGGCAAGGCGATGTTTGTCTGTGCCAGTCGCGAGATTGCCTACGATTTCTATAAGAGTCTGAAGCTACAGCGCCCCGATTGGTTCGAGGCGAAACAGGCTATCGATGGTGCCACTCTTACCGAGCAAGAGAAAAAAGAATTGATGAGTCTTCCTCTGGTCAACATGGTAATGACCCGGGGCCAGGATGATGAAGAGGCCATGTATAACTTGCTCGGTACTAAGGAGTACCGCCGGGAGCTGGACAAGCAGTTCAAAAACCCTAAGTCCAACTTCAAAATTGCCATTGTGGTGGACATGTGGCTGACCGGTTTTGACGTGCCTGAACTAGATACCATTTACATCGATAAGCCACTGCAAAAGCATAACCTGATCCAGACCATATCTCGAGTAAATCGCCGATTTGAGGGTAAGGAAAAAGGGCTGGTAGTTGATTACATTGGTATCAAAAGCCGGATGAACATGGCATTGGCCATGTATTCAAAGGCTGATAAATCTAATTTTGAAGATATTCAGCAGTCACTGATCGAGGTGCGTAATCATCTGCATCTGCTGGCGCAGGTGTTCCATACTTTCGACAGCCGCGATTACTTCTCTGGCACACCAACACGACAACTGGAATGCCTCAATCGGGCTGCCGAGTTTGCTTTGCAGACTAAAAAGATTGAGCTTCGTTTTATGGGATTGGTGAAACGTCTAAAGGCAGCCTATGACGTTTGCGTTGGCAGTGAAGAGATTACCCAGGATGAACGTGAGCGAATTCATTTCTATCTGGCTGTGCGTTCTATCGTCTACAAACTCACTAAAGGCGATGCGCCAGACACCGCTCAGATGAATCAGAAAGTGCGTGAGATGATTGCTGAGGCGCTTAAGGCTGAAGGAGTCGAGGAGATCTTCACCTTAGGCGAAGACAAAGCTGAGACCATCGACATATTTGATGATGAGTACATGGCTCGCATTGGCAAGATCAAGCTGCCTAATACACGGATGCAATTGCTGCAAAAAATGTTGGCAAAAGCCATCAGCGATTTTCAAAAGCTGAACCAGCTTCAGGGCATAAATTTCTCAAAGCGTTTTCAGGCTCTGGTTGAACAGTACAACCAGCGTAAGGAGAACGACGTGCTCAACGGTGAAGAGTTCGATACGTTTACTCAGCAGATGACCGACATGATCTACGACATAAAGACTGAGATGATGTCGTTTGTTGATATCGGAATTGACATGGAAGAGAAGGCCTTTCTCGATATTCTTGTGCATATGTGTGAGAAGTACGATTTCACCTATGACGAGGATAAGATGCTGGAGTTGGCTAAGGACATGAAGGTGATTGTCGATGACAGTGCCCAATATCCTGACTGGAGTAATCGCGACGATATTAAAGCTAAGCTAAAAGTTGACCTTATCCTTCTGCTGCACCGCTACGGCTTCCCTCCGGTAGCCAATGATGAGGTCTATAAAAGTGTACTGGAACAGGCGGAAAATTTTAAAAAGCACTTGCAGAGCTGATTTTCTGAATACAGTGTGGCCATGACATCTGATAACGACAGCGGTATTAATCTGGACTTGATTGAGGTTTTTTTAATATGGATATATCGCTAATCAGGGTGATAATTTCGCTTGAGGGGATTTGAGTATAGCGGTCATTTTGATGTCGGCATGTAAAGACTTCATGTGGTTAGTTAAAGCAAATGATTTGTGATTTTGCCTAATCAAATTTTTAGTACTAGTAAGTGTTTTTTGAGCGCATTTTATTTAACAAGGAAATTTAAGGATGAAGGCAAAAGAAGCCAAGTTGCTCAACTTTCTGCAAACAGCACCTCAGTTAGTTATCCCGATCTATCAGCGTATTTACTCATGGAGTCTGAAGGAGTGCGAACAGCTTTGGGATGATATTGTTCGTTGTGGAAGAGATGAGAATAATCAAGGGCATTTTATCGGTTCCGTAGTCTATATCGAAAACGGACTTTATTCGGTGACATCGCAGTCACCCTTGTTGATCATTGATGGTCAACAGCGTATCACTACAGTCTCATTACTAATCGCAGCTTTAGCCGAAGCTGTAGGCGATGAAGAATTCATCGAAGGGTTCAATCAAGCTCAGTTACGGGGTTTCTATTTAACGAATCCCTTATTGTCAGGCGAGAAACGCTATAAACTCATTCTTTCTAAAACGGACAACGACACATTACGCGCGATTATTGATAAAAAACCTCAGCCGGAGAATATTTCTTTACGCGTATCAGAAAATTTTGAGTATTTCAGAGATAGGTTGAGAAATAAAGAACTGCTGGAAGTTGTCTGTAAAGGGCTGAGTAAACTCATCGTGGTCGATATTTCTCTTCAGCGCGATCATGATAATCCACAGCTTATCTTTGAAAGCATGAACTCCACGGGGAAAAAATTAAGTCAGGCCGATCTTATTCGAAATTACATCCTCATGGGGCTGGAAAATGAGCGCCAGACGATGTTGTATAATGATCACTGGCGCAAGATGGAGCTTCTGTTTGGTCAGGAGGCTTACTCTGAGCAATTTGATGCTTTTATGCGTCACTATCTGACAGTAAAAACGGGAGATATACCCAGGATTGATGGTATTTATGATGCATTTAAAAAGTACTTCTTTTTGAATAAGCAACCTATTGAATCTGCGGTTGCAGAGATACATAAGTATGCCACTTACTACTGCGCGATTGCATTAGGTATTGAGAAAAACAAAAAACTTAATGATGTATTTCATAATATTCGTGAATTAAGGGTGGATGTTGCCTATCCTCTCATGCTTGAACTTTACGATGACTACCAGCTGAATATTCTAGAATTAAACGAATTTGCGGAAGCGCTGCATCTGATAGAAAGCTATGTATTTCGTCGGGCAGTATGTGCTATCCCTGCGAATTCTATGAATAAAACTTTTGCTGGGTTAAGTAAAAGCTTTTATAAAGAAAGGTATCTGGAAAGTCTTAAAGCAGCGTTTATGTTGCTGCCATCTTATCGCCGTTTTCCGACCGATGAGGAGTTTAAAAGAGATATACAAATACGCGATCTTTATAACTTCAGAAGTCGTAGCTACTGGCTTAGAAGACTCGAAAACCACAACCACAAAGAACCTATTCCGGTAGATGAATATACCATTGAACACATTATGCCGCAGTGTGATAACCAGCCAGATAAAGTTCCTGCCGTATGGCGGGCAGAACTTGGGGATGAATGGCAGCGAGTCTGGGAAACCTTGCGTCACTCACTGGGTAATTTGACATTAACCGGCTATAACTCCGAGTACAGTAATCGATCATTTGCGCATAAACGTGACATGGATGGTGGTTTCAAATACAGTCATTTGCGTTTGAATGATGGAATTGCAGCACTGCAAAAATGGAATGAAGAAGCCATTACAGTGAGAGCGAAAAAGATGGCAGAGCAGGCAAGTCGTGTCTGGCCAAGTGCCAATCTCGCTGTTGATAGGCTAGAAAAATATCAACACAAGAGTGAAAGTAATATTTCATATGGCCTAAAAGATCATCCGCACCTGATGAAAGAGCATGTCCAGGTTTTATTTGAAGCGTTCCGTAAAGCAGCGTTAGCACTAGACCCATGCGTTATAGAAGTATTCCTGAAGCTTTATATTGCTTATAAGGCTGAAGTGAATTTTGTAGATGTTGTACCGCAGGCAAAGCGACTGTGTCTTTTAATCAACATTCCGTTTGCTGAAATCAATGATCCGCGAGGATTATGCAGAGATGTCACTAATTTAGGACGATGGGGGAATGGTGATGTTGAAATCGGATTTGAAAAGCTGGAAGATTTACCTTATGTAATGTCTTTAGTGACTCAGGCATTTGAGCGTCAAATGGATAACTAGTTATTAATAAATTCACGAGCTGGAAAGTTTCATGTATTTACTTTTCAAAATAAAGGGAAGGAAATATTAATTGGTAAGAATATTTCCTTAATTTAGTTACCAGATTACATCTACGATTCTGTCAAGGAGCTTTTCTTATGCCAACATTAAAAATTTTAGCCTCTATTTTTGCTTTGGGCCTCTTTTCTGCCACTGTTTTAGCTGATGAGGCGCATGTCTGTCGTTCGGCCTCACTGCCTCAATCCAATAGTGCAGCAACTTTGTCTGATAACACTCAGTTTTCATGTGGTAGCGATATCTCTGGCTCAGTACCTTCTTTGTCAAAAGCAGGCTGGAAAGTTACGCATGTTCTGGAGCAGTCAGATATGTCAGCTTTATCTTCAGTGAAATCCGGAAAAATGCCGCCTAACCCAGAGGATTTAGCAAAAACCTACTGGATGTTAATAATTCAAAAATAAATTATTAGTATTATAATTTAAAGAGTACTTAAGTCTAGAAGTGAAGTGAAGTGAAGTGAAGTGAAGTGAAGTGGATTGTTGATCGGCCTTAAGGAGGGCTCAGGTCGAAATTAAATACTAGTATGCGGGATATCTATAACTACTTTACAAACGGCACTACGTTCAGATATTCCGAATGGTTTGCACTATGGCGGGATAACTGGACAATCGAAGATTATACATGGGTAGAGAAAGTAAAGCAGGGTAACCTTCGCTTTCACTCGGTCTGGTATCTGAAGGTTGTATTACACTGAGAAAATAGCGCCGCCATATTGGTGTAAAAAATAAAAAACACAGGGCAGCCAGTTCAGGTAAAAAACCACATGCAAAAAATCCTGGTTATTATTTTTTTCGCACCTTGATGGTGCGATTTTTTATTATTTCCTGCCAAAAAATTCTTAAGCTTTATATTTAAATGGTTTTATAAATGTCGTATTTCCGCTGTTTTTAGCTGGACTTTTCTTCCCTTTCCTGATGATATATACAGGTATTTAGCGCGGTGCGGATGTGCTGCAACACACCCGCGCCGCTAATCACAATCACTATTGAAAAGGAATAGTAATCATGACTGACGCCCATTCTATTGCACAACTCTCTGAATCAGAAGTCTCTCCTGCAGATAACCGGCAATTAACCGTTAGCTATGCAAGCCGCTATCCGGATTACAGCCGGATACCCGCCATCACTATGAAAGGACAATGGCTGGAAGCTGCCGGTTTTCCCACGGGCAAAGCCGTAGATGTAAAGGTAATGGAAGGCTGTATTGTGCTCACCGCCCGGCAGGAGAGCGAATTGATGCAGTCTCTGCGCCAGGTATGCAAGCTGTCGGCGCGTAAACAAAAGCAGGTGCAGGAGTTTATTCAGGTTATTGCCGGTAAACAGAAAGTCGTCTGAGTGTAAAACCGCTCCCGACATCGCATCGGGAGCGGTTAAGTGTCAGGAAGCGTAATGTAGAAAGAGGGGGCTTCAGACTACATCCTCGCGGGCCTCTTGGTGTATCTTTAGGTCGTATTACTTTGCAACACAGAACTGATTTCATCGCTATTCGGCAAGCATTACTCTCTACTTCACAAGTGAAATTACGTAATGGACTAATGTCTTTTGGCACAATTGAGGTGGTTTTAAATGGAAGCAAAACGTGTCCCAGCGGGGTTTAGAATCCTTATCGCAGTATCTTTGTTTGTAATGACGTTCCTTCTGGTAAGACCGTCAGATCCATCGACACAAGGAGAGCAGCAGTTTTGGACAGAGTTAGCAAAGCTATTTAATCAACGCGATATTGAGGGTTTCGTGGGGATTGCGCTATTAGTGATATGTACAATGGTAACACTCATTGGTTATCAGGTTATAGTCAGAGCGATTGAGAGGAAAAGTAACATTAAGAAATGATTTTTATAAGGTGTGAATTAATTCTGGCAGAAGTTGAAAAATTAATTATAAATTGAATGATGTAAATCCTCTCACATTGCGCATTAAATTATTATGATATGTACGGCTAAATCTTAGGTTTTCTTGCCCCAAAATACGTGCATGCGCAATTGATTGAGTTGCATTGTAACCTGCTGACCCTTTTCTGGTGTACCCCCACCGGGAAATCGGGTTTTCGTTGCGTGATTGTTTAATTCACTTTCCTGCAGTCCGATTATCCCCCCGGGAATGAAAGAGACAACACATGGATGTTTATACGTGATTGAGCTTGCCAGGAAACCGTCTTATTTGCCTGTCGGGGAATAATCTTCCGCCGGAGTCGTTTGAACGTATCATCAGCCCTTTTGCTGCATGGAGCCACGCCGGACAGGACTACCAGTTTGATTATCGCTGACATCACCAGCGCTATATCGTCAATATCGAACCAAAGTCCATCTATCCCCTTGCCGGAACGCTTTCCAGACACAGAGAGCGGTCAAAGGAACAACTAAAAGCCTTGATAGAGTGTGGTGATGTGGTATGCCTGAATGATGTGTCTGTTCTGTCCGCCGGGCTGTTTTATATTGACGACAACGGTAAGTTAATTTGCGGCAATGAAAATGTCTTCAGATTCGGTGGAGCGAAAACATTATCGGTGCGTTTAATCCTGCAGTGAGTAAGCGCGATCACCGACGCTATGACGGAAAACCTGCGCCAACTTCATTAAGGCAGCTCAGCGTGGGAGGCGGGAGGCAGCCACCCAGTAACCTACGGAACGCTTAACATCAAAAAAGTCGGCCGGTTACTCGCTGCTGGCGGTATCTGTAACGATAATGGTGAGGGGTTTCGTATAACGGCTGAACAGTTTGGTGGCGATGTCTTCAGCA
>Ga0308166_1002793_pt1 | contig 15536 bp, 11 predicted proteins | sample PhyCR2_2_FD_202137 | JGI IMG/M metagenome (GOLD analysis project Ga0308166, IMG submission 202137) | Phyllosphere microbial communities from UC Gill Tract Community Farm, Albany, California, United States - DLSLCC.R2 | ecosystem: Host-associated > Plants > Phyllosphere > Unclassified | place... | reverse complement strand
ACGGCACCGTCGTGCTGCACGTGGCGCCGGAAGCGATGGCCGGCGGCCCGCTGGGCATCGTCAAGGACGGCGACTTCATCGAACTCGATTGCAAGGCCGGCCGCCTGCACCTGGACGTGCCGGAAGACGAGATCAAGACCCGTCTCGCGGACCGCGCCGAGAACCAGAAGGAAGCGCCGCGCACCGGTTACGCGGGCCTGTACCTGGATCACGTGCTGCAGGCGGACGAGGGTTGCGACTTCGACTTCCTCGTCGGCTGCCGCGGTTCGGCCGTGCCCAAGCATTCCCATTGATTGATTGACGTCGGACGCGTGAACGGTTTGGCCGTTCCCGCGTCCTGTTCATTCTGAACGAACGGATTCCACCATGCTGCTCATCCAATACAAATCCGCCGCCGGCGACCGCCGCGTCGGCATCCTGAACGGCGACACCGTCACCGCCATCACCGGCTACGCCACCACGCTGGAACTGGCCAAGGCCGCCATCGCGCAGGGCAAGAGCCTCGCCGCGCTGGCCGACGCCTCCGCCACCGGCGACAAAGACTCCTACGAAACGATCGCGCAGGCAGGCCGCGTGCTGGCCCCGATCGACCACCCGGACGCCGCCCACACCTACGTCACCGGCACGGGCCTGACGCACCTGGGCAGCGCCGACGCGCGCGACGCCATGCACAAGAAGATCGGCGGCGACGTCGAGTCGCTGTCGGACTCCATGAAGATGTTCCGCATGGGCGTGGAAGGCGGCAAGCCGGAAGCGGGCAAGGCCGGCGTGCAGCCGGAATGGTTCTACAAGGGCGACGGCTCGATCGTGCGCGCCAGCGGCCAGGACATGGAAATGCCGGACTTCTCGCTGGACGGCGGCGAAGAGCCGGAGATCGCCGGCCTGTACGTGATCGGCGACGATGGCCAGCCGTACCGCGTCGGTTTCGCGATCGGCAACGAGTTCTCGGACCACGTGACGGAACGCCAGAACTACCTGTACCTCGCACACTCGAAGCTGCGCAACTGCGGCGTCGGCCCGGCGCTGCTGGTCGGCGAACTGCCGGCCCACGTCGAAGGCGTGTCGCGCATCCGCGCAGCCGACGGTGCCGTGCGCTGGGAAAAAGCGTTCGTGTCGGGTGAGCAGAACATGTCGCACACCATCGGCAACCTGGAATACCACCACTTCAAGTACGGCCTGTTCAACCGCCCGGGCGACGTGCACATCCACTTCTTCGGCACCGCGACCCTGAGCTTCGCCGACAATATCAGCGTGCAGGCCGGCGAGACGTTCGAAGTCGAATCGCCGCAATTCGGCCCCGCGCTGCGCAACAAGCTCGCCGTCCAGTCCACCCAATTCGCAAAAGTTAACACGTTATGACCATCGCACAAATCACGGGCGAAGCCCTCATCGGCGGCGTCGCCCAGCGCGGCGCCGGCGGTTCGTTCAAGGCCTGGAATCCGGGCGCGCGCACGCACATCGAACCCGCGTTCAACATGGTCGACATCGGCCAGATCGACCAGGCCTGCAGCCTGGCCGGCAAGGCGTTCGACGTCTTCCGCAACACGACCGACGACGAGCGCGCCGCGTTCCTCGACACGGTCGCCGAGCAGATCATGGCCCTGGGCGATGCCCTGGTCGAGCGCGCGATGGCGGAAACCGGCCTGCCGCGCGGCCGTATCGAAGGCGAGCGTGGCCGCACCTGCACCCAGCTGAAACTGTTCGCCAGCCTGCTGCGCGAAGGGTCGTGGCAGGATCCGCGCATCGACCCGGCGCTGCCGCAGCGCACGCCGCCGCGTCCGGACCTGCGCAGCCGCCTGATCGGCGTCGGCCCTGTCGCCGTGTTTGCCGCATCGAACTTCCCGCTCGCGTTCTCCGTCGCCGGCGGCGACACGGCATCCGCCTTCGCGGCCGGCTGCCCGGTCGTCCTGAAGGCCCACTCGGCCCACCCGGGCACGTCGGAACTGGTGGCGCGCGCCGTCGTGAAAGCCGTCGAACTGTGCGGCCTGCCGGCCGGCACGTTCGCGCTGCTGACCGGCACGGGCAACGGCATTGGCCAGGCGCTCGTCGCGCATCCGGCCATCCAGGCCGTCGGCTTCACCGGTTCGCGTTCGGGCGGCACCGCACTGATGGCCGTCGCCGCGGGCCGCCAGCAGCCGATCCCGGTCTACGCCGAGATGAGCAGCATCAATCCGGTGTTCCTGCTGCCGCAGGCGCTGGAACAGCACGCCGAGCGCATCGGCCGCGAATTCGCCGCGTCGCTGACCTTGGGCGTCGGCCAGTTCTGCACCAATCCCGGCCTCGTGCTGGCGATCGAGGGCCCGGGCCTGTCCACGTTCTGCGCCGCCGCCACGGCCGCGCTGAACGACACGCAGCCGGCCACGATGCTGTCCGCCGGTATCGCGTCGAGCTTCCGCCGCGGCGTCGCCGCGCTGGGCAGCAACGAAGCGGTGACCACGCTGCTGCGCCTGGAGCACGAAGAGAACCAGGGCCACGCCGCGCTGTTCCGCGTGGAAGGCGATGCCTTCCTGGCCCGCAAGGAGCTGCACGAAGAAGTGTTCGGCCCGGCCTCGCTGCTGGTCGTGTGCAAGGACGTCGAGCAGATGCGCGCCATCGTCGAGCACCTGGAAGGCCAGCTGACGGCCGCGATCCACCTGGAAGAGGGCGACATCGCGGCGGCGCAGGTCCTGCTGCCGACGCTGGAGCGCAAGGTCGGCCGCATCCTGGCCAACGGCTTCGGCACCGGCGTGGAAGTGGCGCACGCGATGGTGCACGGCGGCCCGTTCCCGGCCACGGCCGACGGCCGCAGCACCTCGGTGGGCACGGGCGCGATCTTCCGCTTCCTGCGCCCCGTGGCGTACCAGAACCTGCCGCAGGCCCTGCTGCCGGCGGTGCTGCGCGACGAGAACCCGCGCGGCATCTGGCGCCGCCGTGACGGCGCGCTGGGCAAGGAATAAGTATCATGCGGCGCCGGGTCTTTCCTGGCGCCGCCTACAATAAAAGTAAGGAGACGACGATGGGTACTTTAGCCAAGTACGGTAGCCTCGAAGGCAAACGGGTATTCGTGACGGGCGGCGGCAGCGGGATCGGTGAAGCGATCGTCGCCGCGCTGGTGGAGCAGGGCGCGCTGGTCGGCTTCGTCGACATCATGCGCGATGCCAGCGAGGCATTGGTGGCGCGGCTGGCAGCGGCTGGCCACACGGCCCCGATCTACCGCTACTGCGACATCACCGACATCCCGAGCCTGCAGGCCGTGATGGCCGAGATGGCCGCCAAGCTGGGCGACTTCGACGTCATCGTCAACAACGCCGCCAACGACCAGCGCCATCAGATCGGCGACGTGTCGGTCGAATACTGGGACGAGCGCATCGCCATCAACCAGCGTCCGATGTTCTTCACCGTGCAGGCCGCGCTGGAAGGCATGAAGCGCCGCGGCGGCGGCTCCGTCATCAACTTCAGTTCGATGTCGTGGCACGCCAAGAACCCGAACTACCCGATTTATGCGACCACGAAGGCATCCGTGATCGGCCTGACGCGCTGCCTCGCGCGCGACCTGGGACAATTCAACATCCGCGTCAACACCGTGACGCCGGGCTGGGTGATGACCCAGCGCCAGATCGACCTGTGGCTGGACGAGGCAGGCGAGGCCGAGATCGCGCGTTCGCAATGCCTGCCAGGCAAGCTGATGCCCGAGGATATCGCCGCGATGGTGCTGTTCCTGTCCGCCGACGACAGCAAGATGTGCACGGGGCAGGAGTTCATCGTGGATGCCGGGTGGGTGTGACGGATATACCGTCGCATTTCCGATCCCGCCACTACCTTCAAGACCGTCATTCCCGCGCACGCGGGAATCCATACTGAGCCTCTCCGGCACGTGTCCTATGGATTCCCGCTTCCGCGGGAATGACGGCTGTTAATGCAATCACCTTAACGACCAAAACAAACGGAGACCACATGAAGGCATTCCAACCCAAAGTCCTCGCCCTCGGCCTTGCCGCCGCATTCTGCGCCGGCGCCGCGTTCGCCCAGGTGAACGTCACCGTCGACGCGTCCAAGCCGGGCGCGGTGATCGACAAGGACGTCTACGGCCAGTTCGCCGAGCACCTCGGCACCGGCATCTACGGCGGCCTGTGGGTTGGCCCGGATTCGAAGATCCCGAACACCAAAGGGTGGCGCAACGACGTCGTCGGCGCGCTGAAGGACATGCACGTGCCGCTGGTCCGCTGGCCGGGCGGCTGCTTCGCCGACGAATACCACTGGCGCGAAGGCATCGGCCCGCGCAACAAGCGTCCGGTGAAGGTCAATACGAACTGGGGCGGTGTGCCGGAAAACAATGCGGTCGGTACGCATGAATTCTTCGACCTCGTCGAGATGCTGGGGGCGGACGCCTACGTCAACGGCAACCTGGGCACCGGCACGCCGCAGGAAGCGGCCGAGTGGATCGAGTACATGACGTCGGAAGGCAAGTCGACGCTGGCCGAACTGCGCGCGAAGAATGGCCATCCGGCGCCGTTCAAGGTCGCCTATTTCGCCATCGGCAACGAGTCGTGGGGCTGCGGCGGCAACATGCGTCCCGAGTACTACGCCGACCTGTACCGCCAGTGGAACACGTTCCTGAAGGCGCCGCAGCACCTGCGTCCGAAGATGATCGCCAGCGGCGGCACCGGCGACGACACGGCATGGACCGACATCCTGTCGCGCGACCTGAAGGGCCGCACGGACGGCATCAGCTTCCACTACTACACGCTGCCGACCGGTAAATGGGAAGTGAAGGGCGCCGCCACCGGCTTCCCGGAATCGGAATGGTTCTCGACGATGTCGCAGACGCTGCGCATGGATGACTTCATCCGCAAGAACGTCGCGATCCTCGACAAGAACGACCCGGAGAAGAAGATCGGCTTCGACGTGGACGAGTGGGGCACCTGGTACGACGTCGAGAAGGGCACCAACCCGGGCTTCCTGTTCCAGCGTAACACGATCCGCGACGCCGTCGTGGCCGCGCTCAACTTCAACATCTTCCATGCCCACGCCGACCGCGTGCGCATGACGAACATCGCGCAGATGGTCAACGTGCTGCAGGCGATGATCATCACCGACAACGAGAAGATGCTGCTGACGCCGACCTACCACGCCTTCAAGATGTACGTGCCGTTCCAGGGCGCGACGTCGCTGCCGGTTTCGCTGTCGAACAACACGACCTACGGCTCGAACGGCCAGGGCGTGCCGGGCATCAGCGCGTCCGCCGCGAAGGCGAAGGATGGCAAGACCTACGTCGCCCTCGTCAACACGAACCCGCATGAGGCAACCGACGTGGTCCTGAACGTCGCCGGCCAGAACGTCGGCGCCGTGCGCGGCCAGCTGCTGACGGCCGATGCGATGGACGCCCACAACACCTTCGAGCACAAGGACGCCGTGAAGCCGGTGCCGTTCAGCGCCACCGCCAGCGGCGGCAAGCTGACGATCAAGGTGCCGGCCAAGTCGGTGCTGGTCGTGGCTGTGGAAGGCTGACGCGTGAAGGTGCACGCAATCGCGGCAACGATGCTGCTGGCCGGGGCGGCCCATGCCGCCCAGGTCGGCGTGCACGATCCCGTGATGGCGAAGGACGGCAACACGTACTACCTGTACAGCACCGGCCCCGGCATCACGTTCTACTCGTCGTCCGACATGCTGCACTGGAAGCCGGAAGGCCGCGTGTTCGCGGGCGAACCCACGTGGGCGAAGCGTGCGGCACCTACGTTCAACGACCATATCTGGGCGCCGGACGTTCACCAGCACAACGGCCGCTGGCTGCTGTACTACTCGGTGTCCGGCTTCGGCAAGAACACGTCGGGCATCGGCGTGACGGCCAATGCGACGCTCGACCCGCGCGCGCCGGACTACCGCTGGGAAGACCAGGGCATGATGGTGCAGTCGGTGCCGGGCCGCGACCTGTGGAACGCCATCGACCCGAACGTCGTCGAGGACGACAAGGGGCAGGGCTGGATGAGCTTCGGCTCGTTCTGGGGCGGCATCAAGCTCGTGAAGCTGGACGACAGCTGGACGAAGCTCGCCGAACCGCAGGAATGGCACACGATCGCGCGCCGCGAGCGTCCCGCGTTCACGCCGGACGAGGACGCGGCACCGGCCGAGATCGAAGGACCATTCATCTTCAAGAAGAACGGTTACTATTACCTGTTCGTCTCGTGGGGCCTGTGCTGCCGCGGGCCGAAGAGCACGTACCACGTCGTCGTGGGACGCGCACAGGACGTCAAGGGGCCGTACCTCGACCGCCAGGGCAAGGATATGGCCAAGGGCGGCGGCTCGCTCGTCGTCAAGGGCGACAAGGACTGGCAGGGCCTCGGCCACAACAGCGCCTACACGTTCGACGGCAAGGACTACCTCGTGCTGCACGCCTACGAGACGGCCGACAAGTACAAGCAGAAGCTGAAAGTGATGGACATCCGCTGGGACAAGGATGGCTGGCCCACGGTGGACGCCAAAGACCTCAACAAGTATGTGAGCGAAGAACTGAAATGAAGCCGACCCGCATCGCCGCGCTGTTGTTCACCCTGGGCGCGACGTGCGCCCAGGCCGCCGACCTGTTCCCGCTGCAGGCCGTGCGCCTGGGGCCCAGCCCCTTCCTCGATGCCCAGACGACGGACCTGAACTACCTGATGGCGATGGAGCCGGACCGCCTGCTGGCGCCGTTCCTGCGCGAAGCGGGGCTCACGCCGAAGCAGCCCAGCTACGGCAACTGGGAATCGTCGGGCCTGGACGGCCACATGGGCGGGCACTACCTGTCGGCCCTGGCGTTGATGGTCGCGTCGACCGGCGATGCGGAAGTCAAGAAGCGCCTCGATTATTTTGTCGCGGAGCTGAAGCGCGCGCAGACGGCCAACGGCGACGGCTACGTGGGCGGCGTGCCCGGTGGCCGCGCCGCGTGGCGCGACGTCGCCGCGGGCAAGCTCCATGCGGACAACTTCTCCGTCAACGGCAAGTGGGTCCCGTGGTACAACCTGCACAAGGTCTACGCGGGGCTGCGCGACGCGTACCGCTATGCCGGCAACGAAGATGCGAAGGCGATGCTGATCGCGATGGCCGACTGGGCGCTGCGCCTGACCAGCCGCCTGACGGACGAGCAGATGCAGCAGATGCTGAAGGCCGAACACGGCGGCATGAACGAGGTGCTGGCCGACGTCGCACAGATGACGGGCGATTCGCGCTACATGGACCTGGCGCTGAGGTTCTCGCACCAGGCCATCCTGCAGCCGCTGGAACAGCACGAGGACAAGCTGACGGGCCTGCACGCGAACACGCAGATCCCGAAAGTCATCGGCTTCAAGCGCATCGGCGAACTCACGGGCCGCAAGGACATGGCGGATGCAGCCGCGTTCTTCTGGCAGACCGTCGTCGACCACCGCACGGTAGCCATCGGCGGCAACAGCGTCAGGGAGCACTTCCATGACGACAAGGACTTCAGCCCCATGATCAACGAGGTCGAGGGGCCGGAGACCTGCAACACGTACAATATGCTCAAGCTGACGGAGATGCTGTTCGAGACCTCGGACAAGGCCTCCTACGCGGACTACTACGAGCGCGCGCTGTACAACCACATTCTCGCGTCCGAACATCCGGGCACGGGCGGCTTCGTGTACTTCACGCCGATGCGTCCGAACCACTACCGCGTGTATTCGCAGGTGGACCAGGCGATGTGGTGCTGCGTGGGCTCCGGCATCGAGAGCCATGCGAAGTACGGCGAATTCATCTACGCGCATGAAGAGAAGGATGGAAAGGCGGCGCTGTTCGTGAACCTGTTCATCCCGTCGACGCTCGACTGGCGCGAGAAGAACGTCAAGGTCACGCAGGCGAACAACTTCCCCGACCAGGCCAGCACGCGCATCACTGTCGACGGCGATGCCAGGTTCGCGCTGAAGATCCGCTATCCGGCCTGGGTCGCGCCGGGCAAGCTGGGCGTGAAAGTGAACGGCAAGGCCGTGAAGGTCGATGCGGCACCGGGCAGCTACGTCAGCATCGAGCGTGCGTGGAAGAGGGGCGACCGCGTCGACGTCAGCCTGCCGATGACGATGCGCCTCGAGCAGATGCCGGACAAGTCGAATTACTACGCGGTGCTGTACGGGCCCGTCGTGCTGGCCGCCAAGACGAATCCATTCCCGACCGAGCACCTGAACTTCCTCGCGGACGATTCGCGCATGGGCCACAGCCCGTCCGGCCAGGTATGCCCGCTGGAGGCGGCGCCGACCTTCGTCTCGGACAGCAAGGATTTCACCCGGCGCTTCAAGCCGGTAAAAGGCAAGCCGCTGACGTTCACGGCGCCCGGCGTCGTGCAGGGCGGGGCGGGGTCGTCGACGGAATTCATCCCGTTCTTCCGCCTGCACGACTCGCGCTACATGATCTACTGGCAGCAGAGCACCCCGGCCGAATTCGCCCGCATGAAAGAAGAGAACGCGGCGAACGAAGCGGAGCGCCTGGCGCTGGACGCGCAGACCATCGACCAGGTCGCGCCGGGTGAGCAACAGCCGGAATCGGACCATGGCTTCAAGGGCGAGGGTGCGGACGCGGGCCTCAACAACGGCCGCCACTGGCGCCATGCCACCAAGTGGTTCAGCTACCAGTTGAACGATCCCAGGCACGAAGCGAAGGCGCTGCGCCTCACGTTCGCGCGCGGGGACGCGGGCCGCAGGTTCGACATCGTCGTCGATGGGCAGCGGATCGCCGAAGTGGAACTGGCGGCCGGCGAGGCGCAGGAGTTCTATACGCGCGACTTCGCGCTGCCGCCCGCGCTGGTGCAGGGCGCGAACGGCAAGCTGGAAGTCAAGTTCGTCGCGAAGGAAGGCTCGATGGCGGGTGGGTTGTACGGGCTGCGATTGATGCGTTGACCTCCGATCCGTCGTCCCCGCGCAGGCAGGGACCCAAGTTGCACGCGTCAACGCGGCGCATGCGGAGCTTGGATCCCCGCCTGCGCGGGGATGACGTTTTTCTTACGCAGCGGTACTAAGGTGGCGCTAACGCTTTGCCTGCGCCCGCGCCATCTTGTTCAACACCTTCCACCTGGCCCGCTCCGCGATACGATCCAGCGGCGTCGCCGCCGCATGCCGCACCTCGCGCAACAGCTTGTGATAGTTGCGCAGCCGGTCCGCATCCACGGCGCCGCGCACCGCGCATCCCGGTTCCTCCACGTGCGAGCAGTCGTGAAAGCGGCAGTGCGCCGCCAGCGTCTCGATGTCGTCGAACGCAGCGTTGACGTCGTCCTCGTCGGCGTCCGGCTGCCAGCTGCGCAGGCCCGGCGTGTCGATCACGCAGGCGCCGCCCGCGCACAGGTGCAGCGAGCGTGACGTCGTCGTGTGGCGGCCGCGGTCGTCGCCCTTGCGTACGCCGCCCGTCTGCTGCCGCGCGCCGGTCAGAGTGTTCGTGAGCGTCGACTTGCCCACGCCGGACGTGCCGAGCAGGACGAGCGTCTGGCCTTCTCCGGTCCACGGTGCCAGCGCGTCTGCGGCGCCCGCTTCCTGCGGATGCGCGCGCACCACGGGCACCGTCGCCGGCAGGCGCGCGCCCACTTGCGCCGCTTTCGTATCCGCGTCGGGCACGAGATCGCCCTTCGTCAGCACGATCACGGGCGCCACGTCGCAGGATCTGGCCACCATCAGGTAGCGCTCCAGCCGGCGCAAATTGAAATCGCCGTCGAGGCCCATCACCAGCAAGGCCGTGTCGACGTTGGCCGCCAGCCGCTGGCGCGTGCCGTGGGCATCGCGCCGGACCAGTTCATTCAGCGGGTCGACGAGCGTGTGGACCCACGCTTCGTCTTGCTCGTTGAGGTGGAACAGCACCCAGTCGCCGACGGCAAGCGAGGCGTCGAGGGATGGATGCGGCCGGGCAGGAAATTCCCGCAGGCCGTCGTGGAGGACGAGGACGGTGCGGTGCACGCTCGCCACGCGCGCGGGTCGTCCGCGGTCGTGCAGGGCGAGGCGTGCGGCGATAGGGTTGGTGAGTCCGATGCGGCGCAGTGCCGCGATATCGAAGGCTATCATGGTCGTTGTGTTCCTGTTGCGAAGCGCGCGGACGCGCGGGCACGCTGCCGCACGCAATAAGCTGCGGCGGCAACGGTGGATTCGGTCAGGGATAGTCGGCGCGGCTGGCGCGCCCATTCGCAACGACGATGAGCGACGACGGTGATCGGCGGAGAAAGGCGGTCAGGCGGCCGACGGGAAGGCAATATCCGGCTGGTTCATGGGGCGCTCCTCGTCAGTGAATGAAAAGGGAAGTATAGCGCGGCGGCTCGGCCATGCAACCGACATTTGTATTGATGTCGAAATGGATATGTCTACCGTCAAAAAAATGATTGGATAGATATGTCAGTTCTGTCATAGTATCCATGCACAACAATTCCGGAGACTAAGTGATGATCATCACCCGCAGGACCCTCCTGGGCGCAGCTGCCGCCATCGCGTGCGCCGCCGCCATCCCGGCATTCGCCGCCAAACCCCTCACGATCGGCTTCTCGCAGGTCGGCGCCGAGAGCGAATGGCGCACCGCGAATACCGCCTCGATCAAGGACGCCGCCAAGAAGGCCGGCGTCAACCTGAAATTCGCCGACGCCCAGCAACAGCAGCAGAACCAGGTCAAGGCCATCCGCTCGTTCATCGCCCAGCGCGTCGACGTGATCGCGTTCTCGCCGGTCGTGGAAACCGGCTGGGAGACCGTGCTGCGCGAAGCGAAGAACGCCAAGATCCCCGTGATCCTGACCGACCGTGCCGTCAAGGTCACCGATCCGTCGCTGTTCGTCAGCTTCATCGGTTCCGACTTCGTGGAAGAGGGCCGCCGCGCCGGCCGCTGGCTGCTGGACTACGCCAAGAAGAATGGCGACAAGCCGCTGAACATCGTCGAGCTGCAGGGCACGACCGGTGCCGCGCCCGCGATCGACCGCAGGAACGGTTTTGCGGAGGTCATCGGCACGAATCCGAAGCTGAAGGTCATCCGCTCGCAGACCGCCGACTTCACCCGCGCCAAGGGCAAGGAAGTCATGGAAGCCTTCCTGAAGTCGGAAGGCAAGAAGATCAACGTGCTGTACGCGCACAATGACGACATGGCCATCGGCGCGATCCAGGCCATCGAGGAAGCGGGCCTGAAGCCGGGCAAGGACATCATCATCATCTCGATCGATGGCGTGAAGGGCGCGTTCGAAGCCATGAAGGCAGGCAAGCTGAACGTGACGGTCGAGTGCAATCCGCTGCTCGGTCCGACGCTGATCCAGACCGCGCAGGACGTCGTGGCCGGCAAGCCGGTCCCGAAACGCATCGTCGTCAACGAGGGCGTGTTCCCGGCTGAGGTGGCGGCGAAGGAACTCCCGAACCGCAAGTACTGATCGGGCGGGGCATGATCGATTCGAAGAAGCCGGTGCTGGAAGTCACCGGCATCCATAAAGCCTTCCCGGGTGTGAAGGCGCTGTCCGATGCCGGACTGCGCCTGTTCCCCGGCGAAGTCCACACGCTGATGGGCCAGAACGGCGCGGGCAAGTCCACGCTGATCAAGGTTCTCACCGGTGTCTACCAGCCGGACGCCGGCAGCATCGTGCTGGAGGGCCGGGCCATCCAGCCGCGCTCCACGCAGGATGCGCAGAACCTCGGCATCAGCACCGTCTACCAGGAAGTCAATCTGTGCCCGAATTTGTCGGTCGCGGAAAACATCTTCATCGGCCGCTATCCGCGCCGCTTCGGCATGGTCGACTGGCGCTCGATGCGGTCGCAGGCCATGGCGCTGCTCGCGCGCCTCGAGATCCACGTCGACGTCAGCAAACCGCTCGCCGATTACCCGCTCGCGATCCAGCAGATGGTCGCCATCGCCCGCGCGCTGAACACGGAATCGCGCGTGCTGATCCTCGACGAGCCCACGTCCAGCCTGGACGAGGCGGAAGTGCAGATGCTGTTCTCGGTGCTGCGCCGCCTGCGCGAAGAGGGCATGGCGATCCTGTTCGTCACGCACTTCCTCGACCAGACCTACGCGATCTCCGACCGCATCACCGTGATGCGCAACGGCGAGCGCGAAGGCGAGTACGCCTGTGCGGACCTGTCGCGTCTTGCCCTCGTCAACAAGATGATCGGCGCGCCGGCCGACGCGGAGCACGCGGCCGAAACGGCAGCGGCAGGCGAAACGAATGAACACGGTGAGGTCTTCCTGCGCGCCCGCGGCATCGCGCGCAAGGGTGTGCTGTCGCCGGTCGACCTGGAAATCCGCCGCGGCGAATTGCTGGGCCTTGCCGGCCTGCTGGGCTCCGGCCGCACGGAAACGGCGCGCCTGTTGTTCGGCGCCGATAAAGCCGACAGCGGCAGCTTCGACATCGACGGCAAGCAGGTGAGCTTCTCGAATCCGCGCGACGCGATTCGCGAGGGCATCGGCTTCTGCTCGGAAGACCGCAAGCATGAAGGCGCGATCCTCGCGCTGTCCGTGCGCGAAAACCTGATCCTCGCGTTGCAGGCGCGGCAGGGCATCTTCCGCGCCATTCCTTTCAAGCGCCAGCAGCAGCTGGCGACCGACTACGTCAAGTGGCTGGGCATCAAGACGGCCAGCATCGAGACGCCGATCGGCACGCTCTCCGGCGGCAACCAGCAGAAGGTCTTGCTGGCGCGCTGGCTCGCGACCGATCCGCGCCTGATGATCCTCGACGAACCGACGCGCGGCATCGACGTGCGCGCCAAGCAGGAAATCATGGATTACGTCAGTAACCTGTGCCGTAAGGGCATGTCCATTCTCTTCATCTCGTCCGAACTGCCGGAAGTGCTGCGCGTGTCCGACCGCATGATCGTCATGCGCGACCGCAAGGCGTGCGGCGAATACCAGCGCGGTGAACTGGACGAGACGTCCGTGCTGCACGTGATCGCAGGGGAGACGGCATGAGCACGACCGGCGCTACCGTCAAACCGTCCGCGCAGGCGGCGGCATCGCGCACCGCCTGGCTGCAGCACCCGCTCGTGCGGCCGCTGGGCGCGCTCGTCGCGCTGCTGCTCGTCGACGCGTTCCTCGTGCCCGGCTTCTTCCACCTGCAGGTCAAGGAAGGCCACCTGTACGGCGCGATCATCGACATCCTCAACCGCGCCGCGCCGCTGATGCTGGCGGCGCTCGGCATGACCCTGGTCATCGCCACGCGCGGTATCGACATCTCGGTGGGCGCCGTCGTCGCGCTGTCCGGCACCGTGTCCGCGATGCTGATCGGAGGCAGCGAGCCCACGACGCCAATGGCGCTCGCACTGGCGGCCTCGCTGGGTGTCGCGCTGCTGTGCGGCCTGTGGAACGGCGTCCTCGTCGCCGGCATCAAGCTGCAGCCGATCGTCGCCACGCTGATCCTGATGGTGGCGGGCCGCGGCCTCGCGCAGCTGCTGACGGACGGCCAGATCGTCACCGTGTACTACGAGCCGTTCTTCTTCCTGGGCAGCGGCTACCTCGCCGGCCTGCCGTTCTCGCTGTTCGTCGTCGCTGCCGTCTTCGCGGCCACGCTGCTGCTGGTGAAGAAGACGGCCCTCGGCCTGTTCATCCAGGCGGTCGGCATCAATCCGGTGGCGGCGCGCCTCGCGGGCCTGCGCACGGCGACCCTGATCACCTTCGTGTACGTGTTCTGCAGCGCCTGCGCGGGCCTGGCCGGCATGCTGATCACGTCGAACATCAAGAGCGCGGACGCGAACAACGCGGGCCTGCTGCTGGAGCTGGACGCGATCCTCGCCGTCACGCTGGGCGGCACGTCGCTGGCCGGCGGCAAATTCAGCCTGGTGGGCAGCATGATCGGCGCGCTGATCATCCAGACCCTGACCTACACGATCTACTCGCTGGGCGTGCCGCCCGAAGTGAACATGGTCGTCAAATCCATCGTCGTCTTCGTCGTCTGCATCTCGCAGTCGAGCGAATTCAAGAACATCCTGCGGAGGTCCGCATGAGCGCGGTCGCAACCGGTACCCGCGGCGTCACGAGCGCGCCGTGGTTCACGTCTCTCGTCACCGTGGTCCTGCTGGTGGCGATGCTGGGCATCGGCGGGTCGGTGTACCCGGGCTTCCTGTCGCTGCAGGTGATCTTCAACCTCCTGATCGACAACGCGTTCCTGCTCGTGATCGCGGTGGGCATGGGCTTCGTGATCCTGGCGGGCGGCATCGACCTGTCCGTCGGTTCCGTGCTCGCGCTGTCGACGATGATCTCGGCCTGGCTGCTGCAGCACGCGCACTGGCCGCCGGTCGCCGTCATCGCACTCGTGCTGCTGCTGGGCGCGTGCTTCGGCGGCGCGATGGGCGCGATCATCCACCTGTTCAAGCTGCAGCCGTTCATCGTCACCCTGGCCGGCATGTTCCTGGCGCGCGGCCTGTGCTACCTGATCAGCGTCGAGTCGATCACGATCGATGACCCGCTGTTCACGGCGATGTCGCAGACGCAGGTGCCCATCCTCGACGGCTTCCTGTCGCCGGGCGCCATCATCGCGCTGGTCGTGCTGCTGGTCGCCATCTGGCTCGCGCACTTCACGGCGTTCGGCCGTGCCGTGTACGCCGTCGGCGGCAACGAGCAGTCGGCCGCGATGATGGGCCTGAACGTGGGCCGCACCAAGGTCCTCGTGTACGCGCTGTCGGGCTTCTGCGCGGCGCTGGGCGGTGTGCTGTTCGCCTTCTACATGCTGTCCGGCTACGGCCTGCACGGCCAGGGCACGGAGCTCGATGCCATCGCCGCCGTCGTCATCGGCGGGACGCTCCTGACCGGCGGCTACGGCTACATCGCCGGCGCATTGTCGGGCGTGCTGGTGCTGGGTGCCATCCAGACGCTGATCGCCTTCGACGGCACGCTCAGCTCGTGGTGGACCAAGATCGTCATCGGCGCACTGCTGTTCGTCTTCTGCGTCGTGCAGAGGGTGATGGGCGGCCGCGCCAAGCAATAACAAGTCACGTTGCCACGGCGTTGAACTTGCGCCCCCGCCTCCGCGGGGGCGACGGGGGCTTATTGCCCACCGAATAAACATAAAAACTGGAGACTACATGCTCAAGCCCCTGATCGCCGCGACGCTGCTCGCGACGACGGCACTCGCCGGTGCCGCCAACCCCCTCACCAGCAGGATCTTCACCGCGGACCCCGCGGCCCTCGTCGACAACGGCCGCGTCTACCTGTACGTGGGCCACGACGAAGCCCCCGTTGGCGGCAAGGATTACGTGATGAACGAGTGGAAGGTGTTCTCCAGCTGCGACATGCAGCACTGGACCGAGCACCCGGCCGGCGTGCCGTTTTCCACGTTCAAATGGGCCGCCAGGGACGCCTGGGCCAGCGACGTCACCAAGCGCAACGGCAAGTACTACCTGTACGTGACGGTCGAGCACAAGACGATCCCCGGCAAGGCGATCGGCGTGGCCGTGTCGGACAGCCCGACGGGCCCGTTCGTCGACGCGCGCGGCACGGCCCTGATCACGAACGACATGACGCACGAGACGGAAATCAGCTGGGACGACATCGATCCGGCGATCTTCGTCGACGACGATGGCCAGGCCTATCTGTACTGGGGCAATACCGTCATGAAGTACGCGAAGCTGAAAGCCAACATGACG
>Ga0308166_1002791_pt1 | contig 15540 bp, 13 predicted proteins | sample PhyCR2_2_FD_202137 | JGI IMG/M metagenome (GOLD analysis project Ga0308166, IMG submission 202137) | Phyllosphere microbial communities from UC Gill Tract Community Farm, Albany, California, United States - DLSLCC.R2 | ecosystem: Host-associated > Plants > Phyllosphere > Unclassified | place... | reverse complement strand
CCCGACGGGCCGATGCGCTCGGCGTTCGGCACGTCCGAGATGCGGATGCGGATCAGGTGCCGGCGCTCGTCCGTGTAGGTCGTGCGGCCGTGCAGCATGTGGTGGTTATCGACCAGCATCAGCGTATCGGTCGGCAGCTGGTCCTTGAAGCGCGCGGCCTTCGTCTCGGCCACGTCGTTCATCAGCGCCAGCGCGGCGCGCAGTTCCGGCGTGACGAGGTCGGGGCGGGCGGCCATGCCTTTCTCGATCGAGTCGTAGCGCCAGCGCATCGTGAAGCGCGCGCCGGGGCGCGTGCTCGGGCCGAACACGGTGGCGGCGTGCACTTCGACGTTCTCGTCGCCGGCGGCGTACACGGCCGGCACGCGGAACGGCACCGGGGTCGTGCTGAGCAGCTCGAACGCGGCGCGGCCCTCGGCCGTCTCCTGCAGGGCCCGATAGATGTCCTCGCTGTCGATCAGCAGCGAGTGGCCGCCGTCGCAGCGCGCGGCATTCACCACGTACAGGATGAACTGCTCTTCGGGCATCGGATAGAACGAGGAGTCCGTGTGCATGTCGGCACTGCCGACGCGTTCGGAGAACGTCGTGAAGCGCGCGCTGCCCTGTTCGACCGGGCGGGCACGCACGTCCCACGCCACGCGGCCCGTGCGCTGGTCGGTCGACGTCGGGTAGCCCAGCATCAGCGTGAGCGCGTACAGCGCGGCGTTGCGGCGGTCTTCCGGCAGATGGGCCAGGCCCAGGCCGTACAGCACGACACCGTGGGCGCGCAGGCCTTGCAGGGCTTCCGTCAGATGGGCGAGCGTCGCCACCTGCGCCAATTCCTTGCGCAATGCGACTTCGTCGGGGTGGGCATAAAAGCCGTTGTCATTGAAACCGTCGAAACGATTCGACAATATCTGGAAAATGGAATCCAGGTCGGATTGCCATGAAAATGCCGATTTGGCAAAAGCCACATTACCGAGACGCGAAATGGACGAAAGCATGGATACTCCTGAAAATTGCCGCAAAGAAAGACCGGCATTCTAAAAGATAATGGATGAGTCCATCCGTTGTATTTGTGTCTTGAAATAAGCTTATTCAAAATTGTTAATTAGTTTTGATTAACAATCGGTGTCGCAAAAAATCGACAAGAGCGAACAAAGGGTGGATGACTGATGGTTGCGTCGCGTATTATGGTTGACGTGTGGAAACATTGTGACATAAACGTCAACCTTCAACGGATTGCCATGAGATATTTATCAAGCTTGCGTCTTGCTGTAAAACTGGGAATTGCATTTGCCGCCGTGCTTGCATTGACCGCCATCGTCGGTATCGTGGCGATTTGGCAATTAGCACAAGTGAACGATACGTCGATGACGTTGTCGTCCCATTGGATGCCCAGTATTCGCGTCGCGGAAGACATCAAATCGCAAATTGCCCGGGTGCGTACCCGTGAATTGCAATACATCATTTCCAACGAACAATCGGAAATGGACAAATACGACAAGGTGATCGCCAAGGACCTGGACGACCTGCACAAGATGCAGGACGACTACGTGAAACTCCTCGTCACGCCCGAGGAAAAGCAGATGTATGCGCAGCTGCTCGAGATGTGGGACCGTTACATGGTCGAGGACGGCAAGATCCGCGCCGCCGCGCGCCTCAACGACGACGAACTGGCCAAGAAGCTGATCCGCGGCGAATCCAACAAGCTGATCGTGGCACTGCGCGCGCACGTCGACAAGATCGTCGACATGTACACCGATGGCGGACGCGCCGCCGCGGTGGAAGGCAACGCACGCTACGCGGCATCGCGCGTGTGGATCACGTCGCTCGTGGGCGGCAGCATCGTGCTGGGTGCGGCCTGCGCACTGTTCATCACGAGCTGGCTGATGCGCCGCCTGGGCGGCGAACCGGATTACGCCACCGACATCGTCGGCCGCATCGCCGCCGGCGACCTGTCCGTGCAGGTCGAGACCCGCGCCGGCGATTCGTCCAGCCTGTTGTTTGCGATGAAGTCGATGCGCGACAACCTGGCGCAGATCGTCGGCAACGTGCGCAGCGCGACCGCGACCATCTCCCACGCTTCCGAAGAAATCGCGAGCGGCAACTTGGACCTGTCGGCGCGCACCGAGCAGCAGGCCGGCTCGCTGGAAGAGACGGCGGCGTCGATGGAAGAGCTGACGTCGACCGTGCGCCAGAACGCCGACCACGCGGGCGAAGCCAATGCGCTGGCCGACACGGCCGCCGGTATCGCCCAGCAGGGCAGCAGCGTGGTGGCACGCGTGGTGGACACGATGGGGTCGATCCATGCGTCGTCGCGCAAGATCGTCGACATCATCGGCGTCATCGACGGCATCGCGTTCCAGACCAACATCCTGGCGCTGAACGCGGCCGTCGAGGCGGCGCGCGCGGGCGAGCAGGGCCGCGGCTTTGCCGTCGTGGCCTCCGAGGTGCGCAACCTGGCGCAGCGTTCGGCCGCGGCCGCGAAGGAAATCAAGACGCTGATCGGCGATTCGGTCGATCAGGTCGAGGCGGGCAACGTGCTCGTCGCCGAAGCCGGCACGACCATGCAAGAGGTGCTCAAGAGCGTGCAGCGCATGCACGGCATCATGGCCGAGATCAGCCATGCGAGCCGCGAGCAGAGTGCCGGCATCGACCAGGTGAACCAGGCCATCACGCAGATGGATACGGTGACGCAGCAGAACGCCGGTCTCGTGCAGCAGGCCGCGCACACGGCCCAGGAGCTGCAGGAACAGGCGGCCGCGCTCGACCAGCTGGTCAGCGTGTTCCAGCTCGACGCGTCGCGCACGTCCGGCCAGCCGGAGCGCCGTGCGCGCCAGGACCGTCCGCAGGGGCGTCCGGCACTGGCCCGCGCCTGATGGCGTCGTAGGGGAACGCGCCTTCCCTTTCGTTTCCCCGCAAAAGCGGGGGGGGCAAGTAAAAACGGCGGCCTTTGCGGGCCGCCGTTTTCATTCGTGCCGGAAGCGGCGCGGATCAGCGCATCTCTTCGATCATCTTCTTCAGCTTGGCCGAGTCGGCGCAGAACGCGCGGATGCCTTCGGCCAGCTTCTCGGTCGCCATCGCGTCCTCGTTCAGCATGAAGCGGAACGTCTTTTCGTCCAGCGCGATCTTCTCGATGTCCGCGCCGGCGTCGGCGACCAGCTTGCGCTCGACGGTACCGTCGGCATCGGCCAGCTTCTGCAGCAGGTCCGGCGAGATCGTCAGCAGGTCGCAGCCGGCCAGTTCCAGGATCTGCGACGTGTTGCGGAAGCTCGCGCCCATCACTTCGGTCTTGTAGCCGAACTTGCGGTAGTACTGGTAGATGCGCTTGACCGACTGCACGCCCGGATCGTCCGCGCCCTGGTAGTCGGTGCCGGTGGATTTCTTGTACCAGTCGTAGATGCGGCCGACGAACGGCGAGATCAGCTGCACGTTCGCTTCGGCGCAGGCGATGGCCTGGCACAGCGAGAACAGCAGCGTGAGGTTGCAGCGGATGCCGTCCTGCTCGAGGATCTCGGCGGCGCGGATGCCTTCCCACGTCGACGCGATCTTGATCAGGATGCGCTCGCGCGCGATGCCGGCCGCCTCGTACAGGGCGATCAGTTCGCGGCCCTTGGCGACGGTCGCTTCCGTATCGAACGACAGCGCGGCGTCGATCTCGGTCGAGACGCGGCCCGGCACGAACTTCAGGATCTCGGTGCCGAACGCGATCAGGAGGCGGTCGACGATTTCCTCGGTCGACGCGTCCGGGAAGTCGGCGATCGTCTTTTCCAGCAGCGGGCGGTATTCCGGCTTCTGCACGGCCTTCAGGATCAGCGACGGATTCGTCGTCGCATCCTGCGGCGCGTAGGCCTTGATCGACTGGAAGTCGCCGGTGTCGGCGACCACGGTGGTGTACTGCTTGAGCTGTTCGAGTTGGGTCATGATGCGCAAAGTGGAAGAGGTGAGGCGGTTATTGTACCAATGTGCCGCCGGCCGGCGGTGCGGCATCGTCCGCGAAGCGCATGCCCGCGTACGGGGCGGCACGGCATTGCGCGAGGCGGCTGGCCAGGTCGCCGACGTGGGCTTCGAACCGGTGCCCGTCCGGGTCGAGGAAGTAGAACGAGTCGCCCTCGCTGCGGTTGCTGCGCCATTCCCGGGCGCCGGCCGCGCGCAGCCGGGTGCAGAACGGCGCGAAGTCCGGCTGGGCGATCGAAAAGGCGTAGTGCGTGTAATCGTTACCCGCCGGCACGGCGGCGCGCGCCGGGTCGAGCGACACGCACAGCCATAAATCGCCGAGCGCAAGATACGCCCCGCCGTCCCAGACGGCGGCAAGCGCAAAGCCCAGCAGGTCGCGGTAGAAGCCGACGCTGCGCTCGACGTCCGTCACCGCCAGCGTCAGGTGATTCAGGCCGGTCAGCATGGCGCCGCGCGTGTCGGTGACGGCGGATCAGCAGTCCGTCGCGGCCAGGAACGCCGCCACCATCGCTTCCAGCCCGACCTTGTCCTCGTCAGAGAACCGGTTCAGTGACGGGCTGTCGATGTCGAACACGCCGACCAGCTTGCCGTCCTTGACGAGCGGGAGCACGATTTCCGACGCCGACGCGGAATCGCAGGCGATGTGGCCCGGGAACGCATGCACGTCCGGCACGACGATGGTCTCGCGCTTGGCGGCCGTCGTGCCGCACACGCCGCGGCCGAACGGGATGCGGGCGCAGGCCGGCTTGCCCTGGAACGGGCCGACGAGCAGGTCCTCGCCGTTGCCCGACTTGGCGGGCACGGTGAGGTAGAAGCCGGCCCAGTTCAGGTCGGCGAGGGTGTCGTAGACGAGCGCGGAGAATTGCGCCGCGTTGGCGGTGAGGTTGCGCTCGCCCTCGAGGACGCTGGCGACCTGGCGTACCAGCAGGTCGTAGTCGGGGCGGGTGCTGCGTTCTGGATTGATGTGCATGGCGGACGGTGTGTCGTTGGCGCGTTGTCGCGTGGTCGAAAACGCCTATTTTACGGCAGGGGAGAGTCCGGCGCAGGATGATCGACAGACGGTCGGGCGGCCTCATGCGACTGATCCAGCGGGTCTGGTCGTCTCTAGGGCATCGCCACATTGTTTTAGAATGTAGGAGCAAGCGCATTTAGAAAGAAGACAATACGTGCTTGTCCCCATTTAGGAGCAATATGAAAATCGATAGGTTCTATCTGCAGAACGTCGGACCGTTCAGTTCGCTTTCGGCTTCGCTCTCCCCCAATGTCACTGTTCTCATCGGGAACAATGGTGCCGGGAAGACCACAGTCCTCAAAGCCCTGGCGACTTCGCTCAGTTGGTTTGTCGCCCGATTTCGAAGCGAAAAAGGCAGCGGAAACACGCTTGCTGAAGAACTTATCCTGAATGGCACTCGTTCCGCCGCGATTACGGTAACAGTTCGCGACGACGAAGACGTATACGAATGGGTGTTGGCCAAATCACGGGCTGGACGTAAGAGTGAGCATGTTTCACACCTCAATCATGCGAGTCGTCTTGCCGATGTCTACCGTACAGCCCTGTCTGCGAACGAGTCCGCAAGCGCGCCCCTCATTGCGTTCTATCCGGTCGAGCGTGTCGTACTCGATATTCCCCTGAAAATCCGCGAAAAACATACCTTTCAACAATTGGACGGTTACGATAACTCGCTGAACCAGGGAGTGGATTTCCGTCGATTTTTCGAGTGGTTTCGTGAGCGCGAGGATTCGGAGAATGAGACGAGCCTTCCGCAAGATATGCAAGAGCGGCTGCAAACAGCGCTGGGTCCGGATCTCTGGAAGCACATTGTCAAGAATAGCGATATTTCTGCACGGGACAAACAACTGACGGCAGTGCGGACTGCTATTGCAAACTTCATGCCGGGTTTCGGTAACTTGAGGGTTCGGAGAAAACCGAAGCTGTACATGTCGATCGACAAGGGACGTCAGACACTGAATGTTTCGCAGTTGTCCCAAGGTGAAAAATCCTTGATGGCGCTGGTCGGGGACATTGCTCGGCGTTTAGCAATGATGAATCCGGGGCTAAGCGATCCGTTGCATGGCGAAGGGATCGTCATGATCGACGAAGTCGATATGCATTTGCATCCTCGATGGGCACGCGACATCGTCAAACGCTTGACGACGACTTTCCCGAACTGCCAGTTTTTGTTGTCCACGCATTCGCCGCTTGTTATCAGCGATTACAAGGATATCCTTGTCTACGCATTGGAAGATGGCGCGCTGCTCCCGGTGCCTCCACTCTACGGCCAGGATGTCAATACGGTTCTGCTCGACGTAATGGACACGCACATACGCAATGCCAATGTCGCGAAGCGGTTCAACGATCTTCTTGACCTGATCCATGACCACCGATTGGCCGAGGCGAAAGTGCTGACTGCGGAACTCGAGCAGGAGCTTCCCGCTCAAAATCTTGAGCTCGCCAAAGCCAAACTGCTGTTGCGAAAAGAGGAAATTCGCCTTGCGAAGAATTAACAAGGGAATCGAGCCGCAGTTCCTCACGGATTGGAAGCGCGCCCATCCAAGCGGGACGTACGGCGATCTCTCGTTCGTAGAGCGGCAAGCGATACGTCAAGCTTGTACGGTAGAGCAAAACTACTTATGCGGTTACTGCTGCGATGCAATTTCCGGCGGTGCTGCGGATACCGTAAACGAACACGTGCAGGCGCAAAAAATCGCGCCGCACCTGACTGTTGACTTCGGCAATATCCTCGCAAGCTGTGCTGCCCCTCATCATTGTGACAATGCCCACGGCTCAAAACCGTTTGAGTTGACACCATTCATGGCTGAATGCGAATCCGAACTCAGGTACAAGCTCAGCGGGCGCGTGGAAGGGCTGACGGACAGAGCGAAGGAGGCAATCCAGGTTCTCAATCTCGGGGACACTGAACTGTCGAACAAAGCATTGATCGAAAAGCGCAAGAGTATGTGTGAGTCCCTGCTTTGGACGAACGGCGTGGATCCTGCAGAGGGAATGGAGGATGAGGATCTGATCGCCATGGTGATCGACGACCTGTTGCGTCCCAGAGATCAGCGTCTAGACGCCTTTGCGCCTGTTTTAGTCAATATCATGCGAGGCTGGTTGGGCTGATCAGGTATTTTGCTGTCGCAATCCGTTGCCGATACATGCGATCGGCAACGGAATGCGCATCCGGTATCAGTCCGCCAGCGCGGCCCCGCCCAGCCGTGCGCGCCCGGCCGCATCCAGCCGCACGGCTGCCAGGCGCGCGCCGATCCGCACGTTGACCGTCTGGCCCGGCGCGCCGCGCAGCGCCAGCCGCGTGGCGCGGCCGCCGGCCCAGTCGAGGTCGAGCTCGACGCCGCCGCGGGCGCGCACGCCGTGCACGGCACCGTCCGGCCAGGCGCGCGGCAGCGCGGGCAGGAGACGGATTTCGCCGCCCCACGATTGCACGAGCATTTCCAGGATGCCGGCCGCGCCGCCGAAATTGCCGTCGATCTGGAACGGCGGATGCGCGTCGAACATGTTCGGGTACGTGCGCACCGGTCCGAGCAGGCCGCGCAGGATGCCGTAGGCGCGCTCGCCGTCGCCCATCCGCGCCCACAGCGCCAGGCGCCAGGCGGTGGCCCAGCCGGTAGACATGTCGCCGCGCGCATTCAGCGACACCTGCGCGGCGCGCACGAGGTCCGGCGTGTCGCGCACGTTGATCTGCGCGCTCGGGTAGACGGCGTACAGGTGCGACACGTGGCGGTGGTGCTGCTCCGGCGCCTGCGCGTCCCAGTCCTCCAGCCATTCCTGCAGCTGGCCCTGCGCGCCGATGCGGTCCGGCGCCAGGCGCGCGCGTTTCGCTTCGATCTCGGTCCGGAAAGCCGCGTCGGGATCGCGCAGCGCCGCGTGCGCGGCCAGCGTCCAGCCGAACAGGTCGCGCACGATCTGGCGGTCCATCGCCGGGCCGGCGCACACGGCCACGCCGGGATGGTGTTCGTTTTCCGGCGACAGCGACGGCGACGTGACGAGGCCGCGTCCGCGCGGATCCTCGACCAGCACGTCGGCGAAGAACAGCGCCGCGCCTTTCAGCACGGGGTAGATGCGCGCCAGGAACGCATCGGTCGGCGCGTACTCGTAATGGTCCCACAGCGTCTTGCACAGCCACGCGCCGCCGCACGGCCACATGCCCCAGTTCGGGCCGTCGATCGGGGCCGCCGCGCGCCACAGGTCGGTGTTGTGGTGCGCGACCCAGCCGCGCGCGCCGTAGCTGTCGCGCGCGACGGCCGCGCCGGTGACGGCCAGCTCCTCGACCATCGCCACGAGCGGCTCGACGCATTCCGCCACGTTGGCCGCTTCCGCCGGCCAATAGTTCATCTCGGTGTTGATGTTGATGGTGTACTTGCCGCCCCACGGCGGATTCGGCCCCTCGTTCCAGATGCCCTGCAGGTTGGCCGGCTGGCTGCCCGGCCGCGACGACGACAGCAGCAGGTAGCGCCCGTACTGCAGATACAGCGCGGCCAAGGTGGCGAGGTCGGCGTCGCCGGCCTGCGGCACGGCCGCGATGCGGGCGTCGGTCGGCGCGGCGCCGCCGGCGTCCGCCTCGGTGCGGCCGAGGCGCAGCGACAGCCGGCCGAACAGCGCCCGGTGCGCCGCGACGTGGTCGGCGCGCAGGCGCGCATAGGTCTTGTTCGCGGCACTCTCCGTCCGGGTGCGCACGGCCTGGACCGGGTCGCCGCCGATGTCGCGGAAGTTCACGAAGCTGGTGGCGGCACCGACGAGCAGCGTGACCTCGCGCGCGCGGCGCACGCGCAGGCGGCCGTCCGCCACGTCGACCTTGCCGCCCGCGGTGCCGGCGCCGCCCAGCGCGACGATGCGCACGGCGTAGCGCAGCGCGCCCGCCACGCCGGCGTGGTCGGCATTGCGGCCCTCGACCAGCAGCGCGCGCGCACCGTCCGCGCGCACCGACAGGCTGGCCGGACGCTGGGCTTCCAGCAGCGGTTCCGTCATGTCCCAGGCGGCGCCGGTGTCGGCCGGACCATCCTGCGGCGCGCGGCTGCCGTCGCGCTTCATCAGGCCGTATTCGACTTCGCGCGGATGGCGGTAGCCGACGTCGAGGTCGAGCAGGCCGCCGCTGGCGCGCAGGTGCAGCACGATCACGCCGTCGGGCGCGCTGGCGAACACCTCGCGCACATGGCGCGCGGCGCCGCTCGCGAAGCGCGTGGTCGCGATGGCCGTGTCGAGGTCCAGGGCGCGCCGGTAGCCCTGCGCGCCGGCGATGCCGTGGAAGTCGAGCAGCAGGTCGCCGGCCGCCCCGAACGGCATCTGCGTGGGCGGCTGGGCAATCAGGGATTCGCCCGTGAGCGCCGTCGCTTCGCGGTACTTGCCGGCGTCGAGCAGCGCGCGCACGCGTGGCAGCGCGTCCTTGAAGTTGGGATTATCGAAGCGGTATGGGCCGCCGGCCCAGAGCGTGTCTTCGTTGAGCTGCAGGCGTTCCTGCAGCGGCCGGCCGTACACCATCGCGCCGAGCCGGCCGTTGCCGACGGGGAGGGCCTCGACCCATTGGCGCGCGGGGCGCTCGTACCACAGCGCGAGCCGTTCGCGCGGACCGTCGCCTCGCGCGACGACGGTCGCGCCGGCCAGGCCGGGATACGCGGCCGCCAGGCCGAGCGTGGCGAGCACGCGCCGCCGGGTGAGGTTGATGCGTTTCATGCCGTCTCCTTGTCGTTGTGTTCGTACTGGCGGGCACGATCCTAACATGGTGACGACTATAAATGTAAGGCGCTAACAGAGGGCGCCCGCTCGACTCGTCAGCGCGGCACGGCCCGTGCCGGCGGCGGCAGGTTGCGATACTGTGCGCGTGCTTCGCACACGAGGCGGTGGTGTTCGTTGGCCCACTCGACCAGGCCCTGCATCGGCACGAGGAACGAGTGGCCCAGCGGCGTCAGGTCGTACTCGACACGCGGCGGCACCTCCGGGTACAGGGTGCGCCGCACGAAGCCGTCTTCCTCCAGGCGCTTCAAGGTCATTGACAGCATCTGCTTGGAGATGTCGCCCAGTGCGCGCATCAATTCGTTGAAGCGCTTGGTGCCGCCTTGCAGGGCGTCGAGGACGAGCAGGCTCCACTGGTCGCCGATGCGGTCCAGCACGTCGCGGATGGGGCAGGGTTGTTCGAAGCCGCCGTCGGCGGCCAGCAGATTCGTCTTGGCCATAATCGTCTTGATGGGTAGCGGTCAGTTCCGGCTGACCTGATCACGCCGCGCTGACTTCTTGTGCGGCAGGTGCACGGTAGCATAAGATGCCCTATCGGTCTCGTTTTTAGACCTGCTCTCAACCACAGACTAAGGAAATCACATGGCACGCATCGCACTCATCGGCGCCTCCGGCAACGTCGGCACGCGCATCCTGAACGAACTCGTTTCGCGCAACCACCAGGTCACGGCCATCGTGCGCGACCCGTCCAAGGTGCCGGCGCAGGCCGGCGTGACGGCCGTGCGCGGCGACGTGTCCGACCCGGCCGGCCTGGCCGCGCTGCTGAAAGGCCACGACGCCGTCGTCAGCTCGGTGCGCTTCCTCGACAGCGATCCGGCCGCATTGGTCGACGCCGTGCGCGCGGCCGGCGTGAAGCGCTATCTCGTCGTCGGCGGCGCGGCCAGCCTGTTCGTCGCGCCGGGCAAGCGCCTGCTCGACCAGCCGGATTTCCCGGACGCGTACAAGGCCGAGGCCACGGCCGGCGCCGCGTTCCTGGACGCGCTGCGCGGCGTGGCGGACCTCGACTGGACGTTCATCTCGCCGTCCGCCATGTTCGTGCCGGGCGAGCGCACGGGCAAGTTCCGCCTGGCGCAGGACGAACTGCTGGTGAGCGAGAAGGGCAGCACGATCTCGTACGAAGACTATGCGGTCGCGCTGGTGGACGAGATCGAGCGGCCGGCGCACGTGCGCCAGCGGTTCACGGTCGGTTACTGATCCGGCTGCGGCTTGGCCGGCGTCCACTCGTCCAGCCTTCGCCCCTGCGCGCACGCCTCGATCAGCCGATCGAGCCGTGCGGCCCGCGTCTCCGGCTTTTTCGCGCTCGTCACGACGTGCAGCATGCGCCGGCGGTAGCCCGGCGGGCAGGCTTCGAAATAGGCCCAGGCGGCCCTGTTGGACTGGAAGCGGGCGAGGGCGGCACCGTCGAGTTCCGCCGGCGCTTCCCGCTCGTGCGAGTACACGCGCGAACGGTCGTCCGAGCGCTGCGCGAACGCCGCTTCCCCCGCCGGCGTCATCAGGCCCTGCTCGCGCAGGCGCGCGACCTTGTCGATGTTCACCGCACTCCAGATCGAACGCGGTTTTCTCGGCGTGAAGCGGATCGTGTAGGTGGCGTCGTCGAGGCCCTTGCGCACGCCGTCGATCCAGCCGTAGCACAGCGCCTGGTCGACCGACTCCGACCAGCGCATGCACGGCGTGCCCGTGCCGACCTTGTGGAAGCCGACGAGCAGTTCGCGCGCGGTGTGCCCGTGCGCCGCGAGCCAGGCGCGGAAAGCCTGTGCGTCCGCGAAGAAGACCGGCGCGGCCATGGGCGCGAACGTCAGCCGATGAACGAATCGAACTGCAGGTCGAATTCCTGCAGCGCCTTCTGCGCGTTCTGCATCTTCTTGCGGAATTCCGGGCCGCGCTGCAGCGCCAGGCCCACCGCCAGCACGTCGATGACGACGAGGTAGGCGAGGCGCGCGGAGATCGGCGTGTACGGGTCGGTCGCGAACACGAGGTCGATCGGGATCAGGAGGCTCGCCATTTCCGCCAGCGGCGTGCCGGACGGCGCCAGCACGATCACTTCCGCGCCGCCGCGCCGCGCCAGCTTGGCCGAGCGCGTGAGCGACGGGTTGTTGCCGCGCTGGGAGATCGCGACGAGCGCATCGCCTTCGCGCAGCAGCGCCGCGGCGATCGCGTGGATCGCGGGGTCCGTGTACGCGACCGTGGGCACGCCCGAGCGGAAGAATTTGTGCTGCGCGTCGGCGGCGACGAAGCCGGACGTGCCCTGGCCGTAGAACTCGATCTTGTTGGCGCGCGACAGGATGTCGAGCGCCTTCTGGATCAGCTCCGGTTTCAGGTTGTTGCGCAGGTCGAGCAGCGTGTTGATCGAGCGGCTGCAGATCTTGTTGACGAGGTCCGCGGCCAGGTCGTCCTGCGCCGGCTGCTCGGTGGCGCCGGGCAGCGCCAGCGCCAGGCCCTGCGCGAGCTTCAGCTTGAACTCGTGCCAGCCGTCGTAGCCGAGCGTGCGGCAAAAGCGCACGACGGTCGGCTCGGATACCTGTGCGCTGCGCGCCAGCGCCGTGATGTTCTGGCTTACGGTGGCGCTGGGCGCGGCCAGCACGGCGAGCGCCACCTTGCGCTCGGACTTGGACAGCGAGTCGAGCTGGGTACGGATGGAATCGAGCAGCACGGGTCGGCCTCAGTCTTCCGGCAGCGCTTCTTCGCGCCACTGCAGGCCGTCGCGGCCGATCAGCGCCGACGAGGAGGCGGGCCCCCATGTGCCGGACGTGTACGGGACCGGCGTCGTGTCGTCCTGCTCCCAGTGTTCGAGGATCGGCTCGACCCATTCCCACGCCGCTTCCAGTTCGTCGCCGCGCATGAACAGCGTGAGCTGGCCGCGCAGCACGTCGAGCAGCAGGCGCTCGTACGCCTCCATGCGCGGGGACTTGAACTGTTCGCGGAAGTCGAGTTCGAGCTCGGCCTGCTTCAGGCGCATGGAATCGCCCGGCGTCTTGGCCATCAGGTTCATCGACAGGCCTTCGTCCGGCTGCAGGCGGATCACCAGGCTGTTCGGTTGGAAGCTCGACGTCGGCTGGTTGAAGATCGAGTGCGGAATCGGCTTGAAGCGCACGACGATTTCCGCCAGGCGGTCGGCCATGCGCTTGCCGGTGCGCAGGTAGAACGGCACGCCGGCCCAACGCCACGTATCGATTTCGGCTTTCATCGCGACGAAGGTTTCCGTCTTCGATTGCTTCGGTGCGCCCGGCTCGTCGCGGTAGCCCGGCACCGGCTGGCCGTCGACGTAGCCCGAACGGTACTGGCCGCGCACGATGTTCTGGGAGAGCGTCGTCGGCGTGAAGCGCTTGAGCGAGCGCAGGACCTGCAGCTTGGCGTCGCGCACGGCGTCCGGCGCGATCGACGTCGGCGGTTCCATCGCCACGATGCACAGCAGCTGCAGCAGGTGGTTCTGCAGCATGTCGCGCAGCGCGCCCGAGTTGTCGTAGTAGCCGAGGCGGTTGCCGACGCCGATCTTTTCCGCGATCGTGATCTGCACGTCCGAGATCCACTCGCGGCGCCACAGCGGCTCGAACAGGATGTTCCCGAAGCGCAGCGCCAGCAGGTTCTGCACGGTTTCCTTGCCGAGGTAGTGGTCGATCCGGTAGATCTGCGATTCGGCGAACACCTTGCCGACGTCGGCGTTGATCTGCTTGGCCGACGCGAGGTCGCGGCCCAGCGGCTTTTCCAGAACGACGCGCGAATTCGGCGTCGCCAGGCCCACGGCGGCCAGGTTTTCGCAGATCGTGGCGAACAGCTGCGGCGGCGTGGCCAGGTAGTAGACGCGCGTGAGCGACGCATCCTTGCGCAGCGCGTCGACGAGGGCCGCGTACGTGGCCACGTTGCCGGCGTCGACCCCCACGTAGGTGATACGGTTCAGGAATTTCTGCCACGCGCCGGCGTCGACGGCTTCCTTCACGTGGGGCTTCGCATTGGTCTCGACCATGTCGATGAACGCTTCCTGCGACATCTCGTCGCGGCCGACGCAGATGATGCGCGCCGTCGCCGGCAGGTCGTTGCACATGTCACGGGCGAACATCGCCGGCAACAGCTTGCGCATCGAGAGGTCGCCGCTGCCGCCGAAGAAAACGAGGTCGAAATCGGAAAGAGCCATGGTGTCTGTCGAGGATGAGAATGTATGTAAATTTACTACGCAAATACTGAGATTGCAAGAAAATTTACTACGTGAGGGGATGGGGGATCATGGTGCCACATCCGTGCGGCGGCGGGCGCGAGGAACACGGATGCGCAGAGCCGTGCGCGCATCGGCGGCGGGCAGGCGCCCGCCGCCTGTCGGGAGAGGTCAGCCGCGGTATTCGGCCTGCTCGATGCCGGGCACGTCCACGGCAAACGCCAGCACCTTGCCGCTGTGCGGATAGCGCGCCAGCTCGTCCTTCGAGCGGCCCTGGCTGGCGCTCGTCACGTACAGCGTGCGCAGGTCCGGCCCGCCGAACGCGACCGACGTCGGGCAGCGCACCGGCAGTTCGATTTCCTGCAACAGCTCGCCCGTCGGCGACAGCTTGACGATGCGCGCGCCTTCGAACATCGCGGCCCAGTAATTGCCTTCGCTGTCCATCGCCGCGCCATCCGGGCGGCCGCCGTAGTCCGCCGCCTTCTTGTCGTCCGCGAAGGTGACGAGGTTGCGCCGGTTCGACGCCGTCCCGCCCGCGACGTCGTAGTCGTACAGGTCGATGCGGTGGCTCGTGGTGTCGGTGTGGTACATCGTCCGGCCGTCCGGGCTCCAGGCCAGGCCGTTCGAATTGGTCATGCCGCCGGCCCACGCCTGGCGCAGCGCGCCCTTGTCCAGCACATACATCTCGGCCTTGGGCTGGTCGCGCGGTTCGTAGATCGTGCCGACCCAGAACCGGCCGGCCGGATCGACGCGGCCGTCGTTGAAGCGCATGAGGGACGTGTCGTACGGCGCCGGCGCGGCGTCCTCGATGTCGCCCGTCGTCGTGTTCAGGTAGACGAAGCCGGCGCGCGTCGCGACCACCAGGTTGTTGTCCTGGTCGACCGCGATGGCGGACGGCTCCGTGGCCGTGTTCCAGCGCGAGTACTTGCCGCTGGACGGATGCAGGCGGTGCACGGACTTGCCGTCGATATCGACCCAGTATAGCGCCGATTCGACCGCGTGCCACACGGCCGATTCGCCGACCAGCATGGGCTCGTCGTGCACGACGATGAATTTTTCGCTCTTCATGGCGTCTCCTCGGATCGTTTTCAGACGGCGGCCTTGGCGCGCGCGATCAGGCCGTTGGTCGAGCCGTCGTGCTGTGCCGGATGCGCTTCTCCGTTCAGTTCCGCCTCGATTTTCTTCGCGAGCACCTTGCCCAGCTCCACACCCCACTGGTCGAAGCTGTTCACGTCCCACAGCGCGCCCTGCACGAACGTCTTGTGCTCGTACAGCGCGATCAGGGCGCCCAGCGTCGTGGGGGTCAGGTATTCCATCAGGATCGTGTTGCTCGGGCGGTTGCCCGGGAACGTCTTGTGCGGCACCAGGCGTTCGATCTCGGCCGGGTCCTGTCCTGCCAGGTCGGCGCGCACCTCGTCCGCGGTCTTGCCCTTCATGAAGGCTTCCGACTGGGCGAAGCAGTTCGCGAGCAGGGCGGCGTGGTGGTTGTGGAATTCGTGCGCCGGGCGCAGCGCGGCGATGAAGTCGATCGGCGTCACGTCGGTGCCCTGGTGCAGCAGCTGGAAGTACGCGTGCTGGCCGTTCGTGCCGACGTCGCCCCAGATCACCGGGCCGGTCGCGTAGTCCGTGATGATGTCGCCGGCGCGCGTGACGCGCTTGCCGTTGCTCTCCATGTCGAGCTGCTGCAGGTAGGCCGGGAAGCGGTTCAGGT
>Ga0308166_1002789_pt1 | contig 15549 bp, 12 predicted proteins | sample PhyCR2_2_FD_202137 | JGI IMG/M metagenome (GOLD analysis project Ga0308166, IMG submission 202137) | Phyllosphere microbial communities from UC Gill Tract Community Farm, Albany, California, United States - DLSLCC.R2 | ecosystem: Host-associated > Plants > Phyllosphere > Unclassified | place... | reverse complement strand
ATTACGGCGGTTGGGTCGATATGCTGATCATGCGCGGTGCCGACGTATTATTCGCGTTTCCCGGCATGTTGCTGGCCATTGCGGTGGTGGCGCTGCTGGGGACGGGTCTGAACAATGTCATTATCGCCGTCGCGGTATTCAGCGTGCCGGTATTTGCCCGCATCGTGCGGGCGTCGACGCTCTCTCTGAAACAGGCTGCCTATGTTGAAGCCGTGCGCTGTGCCGGTGCACCAGACAGCGTCATTATTCTGCGGCATATTCTGCCCGGCACGCTTTCCAGCGTGATTGTCTATTTCACTATGCGCATTGGCACCAGTATTCTGACAGCCGCGGGCCTGAGTTTTATTGGACTGGGTCCGGAGCCTGACGTGCCTGAATGGGGCAATATTCTGGCGATGAGCCGAAGCATGATGATGGCCGGATCGTGGCACATGAGCGTATTTCCTGGGCTGGCGATCTTTATTACCGTGCTGGCTTTCAATCTGCTTGGGGATGCGCTGCGCGACACGCTCGATCCAAAACTCAAGGGCTGACTATGGATTTCCAACAATTGCAGTGTGAACTGCTGCTGAAACGCTGGCGTGACAGACGTGAGCTTGGGCAGCCGCGAAGCGCCTGCGGACCCACCAATCGAATCAGCGATGTGGCGGGCGTGCGTGTCGGACATTGCACGCTGAATGAAGGCGAAAAGCAGACTGGCGTAACCGCTATCGTACCGCCGGGCGGCAATCTGTTTCTCACGCCGCTGCCGTGTGGGGTGGAGGTCCTGAACGGCTTTGCGAAACCCATCGGACTGATTCAGATAGAGGAGCTTGGCGTGCTTCAGACGCCGATTCTGCTCAGTAACACGCTGGCGGTCGGCACGCTGTTTACCACGCTGGTGCGGGATGCCATCAGTCGTAACCCGGAACTGGGACGAACACTGCCCACGGTCAATCCGCTGGTGCTGGAGTGCAACGATGGCTGGCTGAATGATATCCAGGCGCTGGCCATCACTGAAGCGATGGCGCAGGAGGCATTGCAGACGGCCTCAGCGGACTTCGCGCGCGGCAGCGTCGGCGCGGGGCGCGGGATGAGCTGTTTCAGCCTGAAAGGGGGCATCGGAACCGCCTCGCGGGTTATTCCCTCGCTCAACGCCACGCTTGGCGTGCTGGTGCTGGCCAATTTCGGCGCACTGGAGGCATTAACGCTCGATGGCGTTCGGGCTGGCGAGATGATTGCGCCGCTGCTGGCCGGGGAGACGCCGCAGCTGGATGCCGGTTCTGTCATCATCATCATGGCGACGGATGCACCGCTGGACGCACGTCAGTTAAAGCGCATCGCGAAGCGAGCCGGTGCCGGCCTGGGACGGCTGGGCAGTTACTGGGGCCACGGCTCGGGCGACATTGCGGTGGCGTTTTCAACGCAACCTCTGCCGCAACCGCCACAGGACGACACGCTGGAGCCGCTGCTTGCTGCAGCGGCAGATGCAACTGAACAGGCTGTACTGGATGCTTTGCTGAGCGCTGAGGCTGTTACCGGCTTTCGCGGTCATCATCGCCCCTCACTGACGCAGATTCTGGATAGATTAACGACATGAAAATTTTTATCTCGGCCGACATTGAAGGCATCGCGGGTGTCATGCGCCCGGAGCAATGTACACCCGGCCACCCGGAACATCAGCTGGCCCGTGGTCTGATGGAGCAGGAAGTGAATGCTGCGATTGAGGGGGCTTTTGCAGGCGGGGCAACGGAAGTGGTGGTGGCAGACAGCCATGCGCAGATGACCAATTTGCGTGCGGAAAATATCGATCCCCGCGCCCGGCTGGTGCAGGGAAAACCCCGTGTCCTGTCGATGGTGGAAGGGATAGAGCAGCAGACGTTCGACGGGCTGTTTCTGGTGGGATTTCACAGCGCAGCAGGTGAACCCGGCGTACTGGCGCATACCATCAACGGCCGGGCATTCTGGCGTATCCATATCAATGGTCTGGTGATGGGAGAAACCGATATTTATGCGGCCGCCGCTGCTGAGCACGGCACGCCATTGCTGCTGGTCACCGGCGACGATCAGTTACAGAGCTGGATTGCGGAACACTACTCAGCAGTCAATTACGTCTGTGTAAAACGCGCCATTTCGCATACCTGCGCGGAATCAATCAGCCCACAAGCGGCACAGCGTGCGATCGCTGCCGCAGCAAGCGCCGCACTGCAACATCCCCCTCAGGTGAGCACGAGCCGCCTGACGGCACCTTACGCTATGCGCCTTCAGGCCACTAAACCGGTGCTGGCCGATCTGTTCAGCCTGATCCCCGGCGTCACGCGCCTGGATGCCGTTACCGTGGCGTATCAGGCGGAGAATATGGAGACGTTAATCAGCTTACTCAGTGCATTCTCCTATCTGGCGAGCACACAGTCATAGCGAAATTATCCCGGGCTGCATGCAACGTCAGCCCGTTAAGCCCGCCGTTCCGGTTCTCCTGAAACCACGCTGCCAGGCACACGCCTGTAGTGCGGGCTGTGCATGCGCATCCTCCCTCTGACGAGTCAGAATCGTTGCTGGCTTAAATCCGCGCAACCCACGCTGCTGACCAGGGCTCCTTTTATTGCACTACGGCAGCACGAACCCCGCTCCCTGCAGGGGCTTCAGTCAGGACTGCCGGGTGCGGATGGGGGCGAGACAGGCAGCTGAGCCTGCACCGGTTTTGCGGTACAGTTTTTGCAACAGAATAATGATTGCTCTCTCACCCTCCGCCCGGACCTGATCGTGCAGCCTGTCGGAGAGGCCTTCGTTTTCGGTATTCCATCCAGGGTAAATAGTCATGCGGCTCCGCCATATAGAGGTCTTTCAGGCCATCGTACAGACCGGCAGCATCAGCGCTGCGGCGCGCTTGCTCAATGTTTCGCAGCCCAATATCAGCCGTGTGCTGAATCATGCTGAGCAGCAGTTGGGATTTGCGCTGTTTGAGCGACGTATACAGGGAATGAGTGTGACGGCAGAAGGGCGACGTCTCCTGCCTGAAATAGACGATCTCTGCCAGCGCCTGCAATCAATCACCCAGCTTACCGAACAGCTGCGGCGTGGCGAAGGGCAGTTAGTTCGCGTCGGCGCGGCTCACGCTTTTGGTCAGATGGTTTTGGCACCCGCATTAGTCACCTGGCGGCAACAGATGGCCTCAGTCAGTGTCGAACTGGTCACCGAGCACTTTAGTACTTTATGCCAGATGATTCTGGATAATCAGCTCGATTTCGCGCTGGTTTTTGGTCAGCAGGTCGATGCGGATCTTCTGGCTGAACCTCTGTTTCAGTCTTCGATGGTCGCGTTGTTACCGCTCAATCATCCCCGTAATGAACCCGTTACGCTTGCGTGGTTATGCAACAATAATTTACTGATGATGCAGGCTCAGGATCCGCTTGGACGCGTACTTCACCGAGCGCTGCGCGATAAAAAACTGAATCCCGCCGTGTCGTTGTCGATTAAAACCTATTCGGTCATTGCGGATATGGTGCTGGCAGGCGGCGGCACGGGCGTCGTGGATCTCTTCACCGCCTGTCGCTATGCCGAACAGCTAAAGCTGCTACCCATAGCACAGCCCCTGCCGTTTGAAGTGATGCTGATCAGCCGCCGTGACCAGCCACAGTCGCAGTCCACTCTGCAGCTTAAGCAGGTGATCCGTAACAGACTGTGGGAGATCGCCCGGCAGTGCGAAACGCAGTTTTTGGGTGGCTGAATAAGCGCCGCTTTCAGGTGAAGAGCAGGGGAAAGGGGGGGCTCAGGCAGCATCAGATTCGTTCGCTGACTTTTGCACCAGAGAGAGCGGAGCTCGAGCAATAAACCTTCTTTAAGGCAATGATTCCGGCATTGTTGAAATGTGCTGACAAAGACTATTGAGACGGCGTTGAAATGAAAAATCCACGCAATGGCGTGGATTTTATGATTTTTGAGCTTCATGAGATTCAGTAAGACCCCATGAGACAATAATTTTAATAGACGTTGAACCGTGATTTAAAATTCAGCGTATTAATTTTAGTTATCTATTTAAATTATTTATTTCTTTGTACTCATGGTTGTACTCATTTCGGAGTTGGCTCGCATTCATAATGAGAAGGTCGTAGATTCGACTCCTATTATCGCACAATATCAACTTCCCCAAACGTCCGCATTCATCCATAAATACCTTGATTTATAACGATTTTACTAGTTTTTAATACATCGTAGTCCATAGCCATTCAGTAGAGACCGATACGAAATGTGTATAGGATTGGGTATATTTTCCTGTTCGGTCTTGGATTCCTATACACATGCCTTTAAACGATATGCAGATCGCCGTGCTAAACCTGAAGATAAGCCCTATACGCTTGGGGATGGGCAAGGCTTGTCATTGCTTACAGAACCAAATGGGAGCAAGAGTTGGCGGTTCCGCTATCGCTATGCCGGCAAACCAAAAATGATCTCGCTTGGTGTTTACCCAACGATCACACTTGCCGATGCTCGTTCCTGTCGTGATGAAGCTCGAAAACTTGTGGCAGAAGGAAAGAACCCTAGTGAGGTTCGAAAAGAGCAAAAGCTGGCTCTACAAACAGAGTCAGAGAACGCCTTCGAAAAGATAGCCAGAGAGTGGCATCTGATCCTACCCACGTAATGTGGACATGGCCCTAAGCGAGGTTCTGGTTTTCAAACTGTTCCGGGCTGAGGCCGCCACAGGCGCTGTGACGACGCCACCGATTGTAATCACGCTTGATATAATTAAACACCGTCGCCCGCATTATTTCCCGGCTGATAAAGCGTTCCCCGTGGATACATTCCACTTTCAGCGAATGAAAGAAGCTTTCCACGCGGGCATTGTCATAACAGCAGCCTTTCGCACTCATACTCCCATGCAGATTATGCTGTTTCATTAATGCCTGATAATCCGCTGAGCAGTACTGCCCCCCACGGTCGGTGTGAACGATAACATTCTCTGGTCGTTTACGCCGCCAGAGTGCCATTTGCAGTGCATCACAGGCCAGTTGTGCCGTCATCCGTGAAGACATCGACCAGCCGATGACGGCCCGGGACCACAGGTCAATGATTACCGCCAGGTACAACCAGACTTCGTCCGTGCGCAAGTACGTGATGTCACCCGCCCATTTCTGGTTCGGACCGCTGGCGTAAAAATTCTGTTTCAGCAGGTTCTCCGACACTGGCAGGCCATGTTCACGATAACTGACCGGGCTGAACTTACGGGCAGCCTTTGCGCGGAGTCTCTGACGGCGCAGGCTGGCAGTAATAGTTTTGACGTTGTACTCCGGCAGTACGTCAGCGAGACGAGGCGCACCATAACGCTGTTTTGCCTCCGTAAATGCCTGACGGACAGCAGCATCACAGACGAGCCGGAACTGCTGACGTGGTGTTATCTGCTGACGACGCAGACGCCAGGCATACCAGCCGCTGCGGGCGACCCGCAGTACCCGACACAGGGTTTGGACGCTGAACTCAGCCCGATGATTTTCGATAAAGACATACTTCATTTCAGGCGCTTCGCGAAGTATGTCGCGGCCTTTTGGAGAATGGCCAGTTCCTCATCCCGTTCGGCCAGTAGTCGCTTAAGGCGGGCATTTTCAGTAGCCAGTTCACTTTCACGTTCAGACGATGTCAATTGCTGTTGTTGCTTACTGCGCCACGCATAGAGCTGACATTCATACAGGCTGAGTTCGCGGGCAGCGGCAGCAACACCGATACGCTCAGCAAGCTTCAGGGCTTCGTTGCGAAATTCAGGCGTATGCTTCTTGCGGGGCTTTTTGCTGGTTGATGCTGATTTTGTCATGAGTCACCTCTGGTTGAGAGTTTACTCACTTAGTCGCGTGTCCACTATTCGCGGGTAGGATCATGTTACAGGGCCTGGAAAGTCAGGCCGTATACGATTACGTTGCCAGCCATAAGGGCGTTTGTGCGCTGGAACACGATGGGTTTGTTTCTTATGAAGAGATCACTGACTGGTCCCATCCATATCTGTTGATTGAGAAAAAGCATTAAGGGGAGCCACTCAGTCAATTACAGCTTATCCCGGTTGATAAACTAGACGGGACATTTAGCTCTTTCATGATGTGCATAGCCGGCAGGTGATCCTAGCCTGCTTTCAGCGAGGAACTGACATTTAATTTATGTTTTTTCAGGGGGTTACATTCAGTAATCCACCACATTTCCTCATTATCAGCGTCTCCGCAGCAAAATCGCCCACAGTTGCACCCTACAGAAATTGACACTATTGTTGGCCGAGAGGTACTGGCTGTGGGCTGGAAAGCGATAAGAGGGCGATGAACCACAAAATATTCCCCTTTTGTTACTTTGATACGATTGCTCAAAATGGGTGGCAACACTGAGATCGTTGAAATGACTGCATGTTACATTGTTACTTTTGTTACCGTTGAAAACATCAAGTTGGAGAGCTAAATGGATTGGCCAAAGGAGTACAGCAAGACGACTCAAGCGGTAAGAGATGCGGCGTATAAACACTACTATGTTGAAGCAATCACACGGTCGGTTCTGCTACCGGGACAGGAGAAAACCGCTTATCACGATGGACTACTAACGACGGATTATTACCTTTTCCTGTTCACCAGCAGGGAGAATCCGAAGCTTACAGGGTATTTTACCTGTGGCTTGTATGCTGCAAAGGGGTGGTTCGAGTTGAACGGACAGCGACCTGAGGAAATTCCATCATACAACCCCCTTACGGGCGAGTCCTCCGGTGGTAGTAAAAAGAGTGGCTGCGGGATTACTAAACCGCTGAAAGCTGAATCAGACCCAAGAATGAAACGTCTTATCAGGGTACTCCAGACGTTCATTTCTCTGACGGACGATGAGAAAAGGAAAATAAAAGGCGAGTCAACCACACTGGCTGTCCTACAGAAGCTCATAAAAGCGTCAAAAGAAGCCCCCAGCACGTCAAATATTAGATCAGTAAATACCACTCTGTACAAAGCGCTCAAGGATGGCCGTCATGGTGGTGCTCGTACATTCACTCAACTAGTTGGTTATTACGAGGTTCTTCTTGAAGTGACTTTCAAGAAGATATGTATTGATGATTTCAATCAGGAGATCGACGAAACTCGTAACAAGTCAGCGACATATCCGTATATTCCTTTGGCATCATTCTGAAATGAAGGGCTACGGCCCTGTCTGCTATTGGTCCTTCTATCAAGCGCAGTGTGCGGAGGCTCTGTTATGAACGAGGGGCAGGTCATGGGGTGGTGATTGGAAAACGCTGACTGATGGATTTCACTTCCAGATCAAACGTTAAGATTGAACTAGCTGAATATTGTACTTTTTAACGACAGCATTAGTTCTTAGGAAATCTACCATTTTATGGCAGTATTCTTAAACACACTATGTCAAGGAATACGTATGTCAAGAATCACCGTCAAAGCTGGAGCCGACTTTCTTACTGGATTGGCTCATGCAAAACCAGTTGCCGCATTGAGTGAGCTAATTTGGAATGGTTTTGATGCAAAATCTAAGCGTGTTGAGATCGAGATTAAGACGGATCTGGCCTTTGGGGGGATAGAAGCAATTCTGATTAAGGATTATGGCACCGGAATTGCTCACAATAAAGTTGTGGATTACTTTGGTAATCTCGGAGAATCTTGGAAAAAAGCTGAGAAGGCAAATGGAGATCGTTCCCTCCATGGCCAGTTTGGGCGGGGGAGATTCAAATCTCTTTCTCTTGGTGAACAAGTTCATTGGAAAACCGTGTTCGAAAAAAATGGATCAAAATATAAATACACGATTTCAACCGATGCTAATAAAATTAACGATTTTACAATCAGTGAGCCAGAGTTAGTTGATGATGAAGATGTAGGTACACAAGTAGAGATTTATAATGCTAGTAACACTGCGGAACTTTTATTAACTGAAGATGCTTTAGCTGATCTAATCATGGAGTTTGCTCTTTTCCTTACAGAGTATCCAAGTAGGAAATTAATCTTCTTAGGTAAGAGTGTCTCACCTTTTGATGCTTGGTCTGACAAACAGGACTACGATATAGGCGGGGTGAGTCTCCCAGATGGTTCATTGATTAATGCTTCCTTGACTATTATAGAATGGAAAAAGAAAGTTAATAGGGAACTTCATTACTGTGATTTGTTAGGATTTTCTCTATACAAAGAGAAGATTGGGCAGATTATTCGCGCTCCTGGGTATGATTTTACACTCTACGCGAAGTGTGATTACTTTAAGACGCTAAGTGATAAAAATGAAGTATCTTTAGGTGAGCTTATTCCTGAGGTTAGAGCGATTAAAGATGCTATCATTCAACGGGCGAAGATTCATTTTCTCGACAAAGCATTTCTTAATAAATCCAAAATCGTCGACTCTTGGAAAGAACAAGAAATTTACCCATATAACGATGACGTACTCCAAGGTCCGACAGAAGTAATTGAACGAAAGGTGTTTGATATTCTTGCGGTTAATGTTCAAAGCTATCTCAAAAGCTTTGAAAGTGCTGATAGGAAAACAAAAAAATTCACCTTTATGCTCTTATCTCAAGCGATTAAACAGAATCCCACGTCTGTTCAAAAAATTCTAACCGAAGTTTTAGGTTTGAAGTCTAAAGAGCAAGATGAATTGGCTGCGTTATTGGAGAGGACAACCTTATCATCAATAATTAGTGCTTCTCAGATTGTGTCTAATAGAGTTGATTTTATTAATGGGCTAGATAATCTTTTACATGATAAAAATACAAAGAAAACATTATTGGAAAGAGATCAGCTTCATAAAATTATAGAAAAGGAAGCTTGGCTTTTTCGAGAGGATTTTTTCCTTGCAGGTTCTGAAGACTGGCTTGAAGATGTTTTAAAAAAACATATGAAGCATCTTGGCAAAAGATATGATGAGGATGATAACGAACCTGTTTTACTCCCAGATGGAAGGCAAGGCCGCGTTGACCTAATGTTCGCAAAGTGCCGTCAACCATATGAAGGCTATACAGAGTATTTAGTCGTTGAGCTTAAACGACCCTCTCAGAAAATTAATTACGATGTTATCGGTCAGGTCGAAAAATACGCGTTATCTGTCTCTGGGGATGAACGTTTTGATCATACTAAATCAAAATGGACTTTCATAGCAGTGTCTAACTCAATGGATGAGTATGCTGAACGTAGGGCTAATCAACGTGGGTGGCCTAAAGGTAAAACATTAGATGATGCTGAGTTAAATGTTGAAGTATGGGTTATGACTTGGGCTGAAGTGCTGAATGCAGCAAGAGCAAAATTAAGTTTCTTTAGTAAGCAGTTGAATCTAGAGGCATCAAGAGATGATGCAACATGTTATCTTGAAAAGACACACCGTGAATTTATTCCGGTTATAACAAGTACTGAAGAAGTCTAATTATCCTCACCGCCTTCGGGCGGTTTTTTGTTGTTATTAAAATGATCTACGCATTCTAATAATTATAAAGCTACGACGACTTCCTGTAAGTATCCCTGCAAAATGAGTCATCAATTTTTAGAGAGTTTCTGGCACTCCAATTTCCGATTCTGGCTCGAAGTCATGTGGTCTGCCAAGTGCTAGAAGCGGATGTACATGGTCGTGAATTAGTAATCTGCTTAGCAGAAAGATTAATCCGATCCACCTAACATGGATGGTGAAGTGGACCAAACAGCAGGATATTATCATACCGGTATTGCGTTAATTCTGACCAAGTATATGAGTCTATTCAATAATTAAACTTTCAATGAGGATACCAGAGAGCCTTTTCTTTTAGCATGATCTTTTCGCAACAAAACAAGTTCAAGCATTACATATGGTTCAAGAGACTTTTCAATAATGCTCTCTTCATCGATAAGTTCATCAAAAGAAGAAGGGCTATTTAAGGATTTAAATTCTTTTAATATGGCTTGATATTGCTCTGATAAACCATAATGTTGCGTTAGTTCTATGAATAAATCCCGATAATATATTGGTCTGTTAATCGGATATGAATCTATGATTTCGGCGAGAGTACTTAAAACAAGAATGTGAAACGTCTGAAAAGGCCATAGTTGCTCATGTTTTCGATTCATTTTCAGGTGCCGTGGGAAAGAGGGGCCTTTCTTGTCAAATACTGGTGTAAAAAGATGTCTCTTAATCATCCATTCTTTCCAAAACGAATAGTTAGCCTTGAAGAATGTGTCGTAACCGTTTGAGTATTCAGAAGCTAACATTTCAACTTTTTCTTTTATATGGCGTAGTTTGTCGATGTTAATTAATTCTAGTATATATTGGTTCCTTCTTTTCTGAATGCTTGCCTCCACAGAAGGATGTTTCAACCATGAGCAATGAATAACATTAGACGCATCATCAAAGTAATTACATATCGCATATTTCCCAGCGGGAGTTCGCAATTCAGGAATACAACTTGAGTATGAATAACCAACTCTGATCGTTCTACCTCCAGTAAATATATCGAGGATGACACATTCATCAGACTCAAATGTTAGCGAGACTTTTTGACATGTAACGGTGCGGGCAGTAAATACCTCTCTATTTATGTTATGCGTCTGACCATTGTGTTCGACTACTATGTCTTGGCATATGCCGGGGAGATACAGCGTTTTATCCCCCATAGAACGCTTAATGAGTTCGTGTACTTTAGATTCTCTTTCAGCTTTGGCCCGTTGCTTTTCTTGTTCAATCTTTTCCAGGTGCTTGAGTTTATTTTTCTCAAGGGCTGAGTGGTAGAGCCATTTGTAGTCTACGCGGTTAACTTTTAGTAGAGCGATCCATTCGTCAATGCTCCTGTTTTCATTCGGTGGAAAACGGTACTCAATCGAATCAATCTGGTGGTCGATGTAATATTGTCTCTTCTCTTCCTCACATTCATGAGTGACCCAGACTTCAATTGCTACACCACCAATGCCTGTCTCTAGGTACACATCTGCCCAGTATTTCCCGAGTTTATACTCAAGGGTTGATTTACTGACATCTGTAGCAAATTCAGGAACAAAGATATCAGTATCATCAAGAGTTAACGAATTTTGGGGAAGGGTAAACTTGGATATTGATAAGAAGTGTTGCTGCATCCCGATGTGCAGCTGTGTCATTTGACAGTCTCGGCTTTCTTCTTTGGTTGTGTGAGAGAAATGGTGGCTTATTACCCTACCGTTGTTCTTTGCTACCAGAGCGTCCCCACAGTTCTTACAGATGCATTCACACCGTTTGCCGTTAGGAACGGCATCAACGTGAACAATTTTGTTTGTATCTTTATGGAGGGCATACTCAAAAAGCATTTATTCTTTTAGCATCCTTTCTCAGATATGTCGTTGATTTGTCATCATTTGTTCAATTCTTGATTGGAAGGTCGCTTTTCCAACTTATCGGTTTATTCTTGCATCATTACCCTGCTTTCATCAAGGTAATGTAAACATCTCGTATAACCGTGCAATGTGATTTTAGATATCTTGACTGAATATGTCGTAATGTTCGCAACATCCGCTTCTGGAACGAAGCGGCCGAACTTACTGAGCAGAAGGTGCGCTGTGAGCGAGGAGCGGAAGTTAGCAGTTGAACTCGCAGCCAAATAGTCGCATCACTAACATTGCGGCGTGTAAATCAACGGGGAGCAGGTCAGGCGCTATGCTGAACGACTTCACACCATCAGGTATTGCTCATGACGTTCAACCCAGAGTGAACATTAAGCCGCTGACGCAGGTTATTGACCATATCAATCAGGCTGGCATGGGGAATATCTGGTTTGCCGGAAGAGGCATCGCGCCAGCCTGGCAAATAAAGCTTGAAATGCTTTCATCAGCCTATACAACTCGCTGGAGTGATATTCCTTTCGCAAGGCTCTAGATAATCCATCTATAATGATTACTCGTAAACTTCTATGGAATGAATATGATGACAGAACCTTTAAGTTGGGAGAACTGGAGCAAGGTTTACCTGAACAAGAAACACAAAAAAAGAGCCTCACTTGAACGGTGGGGGCTACGAAACCTACACTCTGTAGAAACTCTTGATCACATTGTTTCTGAAGTCAAGAAAAAATACTTAAAAAACAATCCGTACATTAATGTCAGCGCAAACTCAGTTTGGGTTGATGGGACACCTCAGGCAAAATTCACCGTAAGCAAGTACGAAAATGTGAACAACTCCTTTACGAGTTATGGGAACACGAATCAGGTAAGTCTTAAAGCTAGGAAAGATGAAGTCCTTAACTGCGAACTGGCAGATCTTTTGTTTATCTTCAATGAATTTAACAGTCAAAATGGTTTTAAAAAAGTCCGTGCCGTTTTATTACAGGGCAAGTGCTCAGAGAAAAACAATATATTGCCCGATGGACCTTCAACAGAAAAAGAAAGGAAGTTACTTGAATCAATTAACCGGGAAGAACTGCTGACCTTATATCCTGGTACTAAAGCATCTGGTAAGGAAATAGGGATGTACAAACTTGGTGGCGATGAGCCGGGGCTCGCTGATTGTGCCAAATATCTGATGATGCCGAAATATGAAGCATGGAACTATAAACCACCTGAAAACACAGATCCTTACGTGATCGGTTGGCCAGAAAGTTCGGCAAGTAAAAGTCTCGGTGTGACAAAAAATTACTTAGATGCTGTCATCAATGAAATGCTCACATCTCAAAAAATGGGAAGAGAGGTTAAATTCAAAAGTGGCGATATTGACAGGACATGCGAATGGTCAAAAATGATAGATGACTTGCTGACAAGTTATCATGGCGTAACTATGAAAGGCTATGATCGTCAAAGGCGTTTTTATAATTCATCTGGATATATTCCTGACCATATTGAACGCCTTATTTTGATGAGCGATGGTGGCATTTTGTTTAGCCTCTTACCGATGAATTATGATGAGTTTGTCAGGTTCTATGGCGATCGATATGATTATTTTGAAAAAAAATATGGCATTTGGGTTGAAGGTTTTATACAAAAAAAGCTAGGGCAATATTCAAATTTACTTATTTCAGAACCGGGGCCTATCATTTCGACGATAACTGTAAACATTGATTATCATGAAGGTGAGTTTTTCCGAGACTAAACTATCATCAGGCAGAAAATAAAAACCCCGCCTATACGGGGTTTTTATTTTCTGCTCTTGTGCCCATTTGCCCCCTGATCTGCACCCAGCAAACTAACATAGCATGATGTAAGCAAGTTCCGCTCCTAGCACAAAGTGGAACCATGAAGAATGAGTTCTATCCTCGTAGTTCACTAAGTGCAATAACTTCTACTCTGATCCTGCTACCCATTTGTCCAACATATCAGCCCATTCCTGCATCATCACTTTACGCTCATCAAGATAAGTCGCATGATTGTATGTGCGACGAACATTGTTGGTGTCAGCATGAGCAAGTTGAGCTTCAATAGCATCAGGTCGATAGCCCATTTCGTTTAAACGCGTACTTCCTGTAGTTCTGGTAGCATGGGGGCTATAAATGCCACTCCAGCCCAGGCTTTTAAGTAGCTGGCGCAGCGAGTGCGATGTCATTGGACCTAGCGGATTATCTCTGCCCGGAAAAAGGTTCTGCCGATGCCTGGTTAATCCCTGAAGTGATCTGAGCATTTTGACAGCTTGGAAGGGTAAGGGAATAACGTGTTCTCTGCGGGCTTTCATCCGCGCTGCCGGAATGGTCCACAGGGCGTTATCAAGATCAAATTCTGTCCATTCAGCTTCGGTGGCTTCTGCAGGACGCGCCAATGTCCACCACATAAGCCACATGCAGTAGTTAACCTGGTACGAGCCACGACTATTGTCAAAACAGCTTAATAACTTTCCGATTTGCTGAGGATTCAGTGCTTGTTTGTGCTGTGTCTTATTGGTCGGAAGGGCCTTGCGCACAGGCCAGACAGGATCACTATCAGCTCTAAGTGTCGCTACTGCCAACTCGAAAACTGATGAAATGGTTCGACGGGCTTCAGCGGCAACTGTCGGTGCTCCTCGTTTAGCAGTTTCTTGAAGAATTTTAAGAATGTGGTGTGGGGTGATCTCCCTGACCGGGAGCTTACCGATTGCGGGAAAAACCACTCGTTCAAGCATATCCAGTCGGCGCGTTTTGGTGATTTCGGCCCAGTCTTTCATCTGCAACCACTCTTTGGCGATTAGCTCAAAGGTGTTACACGCGTCATTGACCTTGCGGATTTTATCTAACTGACGGGCCTGTGTCGGACTAACTCCATCTGCGACTTGCTTACGCGCTTGCTCGCATTTCTCGCGGGCTTCTGCAAGTTTGACCGTCGGGTATTCACCCAACGCAAACATGCTGGATTTACCGTTGAGTTTAAACCGATAGCGCCATGCCTTTTTGCCATTGGGTTTCACTTCGAGGTAGAGACCGTTGAAATCATTGAGTCGATAGAGTTTTTCTTTCGGCTTGGCAGTGCGGCATTGCGTATCGGTGAGCATAACGGGGCCTTGTTTAATTATTATACCGTTATTGTACTCACTTAAAATGAAGATGGAAGAATGTTGTACTCATCTATGTACTCATTTTTGACAGCGCTGTTACGAGATGATTTGAGACATTATGAAATGAAAAATCCACGCAATTGCGTGGATTTTATAGAGTTTTTCCGTTGTTATGAGATTCAGCGAAACCTCATGAGACAACAGGTTTTATTTAGACGTTGAACAGGAAGTTCATCACATCGCCATCTTTCACGATGTACTCTTTACCTTCTGAACGCATCTTGCCGGCTTCTTTAGCACCTTGCTCGCCTTTATAAGCGATGAAATCTTCAAACGCGATGGTCTGGGCGCGGATAAAGCCTTTCTCGAAGTCGGTATGGATTTTACCAGCAGCCTGCGGAGCCGTCGCGCCAACCGGGATAGTCCATGCACGCACTTCTTTTACGCCAGCGGTGAAGTAGGTCTGCAGGTTCAGCAGGGAGTAACCGGCGCGGATAACGCGGTTCAGGCCTGGCTCTTCCAGTCCCAGCTCTGCCATGAACTCGTCACGGTCTTCATCTTCCAGCTCAGCAATGTCCGACTCAACGGCGGCGCACACTGGCACCACGACTGAACCTTCCGCTTCGGCGATAGCGCGCACCTGATCCAGGTACGGGTTGTTCTCGAAACCATCTTCATTGACGTTAGCTATGTACATGGTGGGTTTCAGAGTCAGGAAGCTCAGATAGCGGATTGCCGCTTTGTCGTCCTCATCCAGATTCAGTGAACGCAGCATGCCCGCTTCAGAAAGATGCGGCAGACACTTCTCCAGCGCAGCCAGCTCGGCTTTGGCATCTTTGTCGCCGCCTTTGGCTTTCTTCTGCACGCGCTGAATCGCACGTTCACAGGTTTCAAGATCGGACAGCGCCAGCTCGGTGTTGATCACATCAATATCTTCAGCCGGGTTCACTTTACCCGCCACGTGGATGATGTTGTCGTTTTCAAAGCAGCGCACCACGTGGCCGATCGCTTCGGTTTCACGGATGTTGGTCAGGAACTGGTTGCCCAGGCCTTCACCTTTTGACGCGCCTTTTACCAGACCGGCGATATCGACGAATTCCATGGTAGTCGGCACCACGCGCTGCGGCTTAACAATCTCAGAAAGCTGGTCGAGACGCAGGTCAGGCATCGGCACCACGCCCGTGTTTG
>Ga0308166_1002788_pt1 | contig 15558 bp, 12 predicted proteins | sample PhyCR2_2_FD_202137 | JGI IMG/M metagenome (GOLD analysis project Ga0308166, IMG submission 202137) | Phyllosphere microbial communities from UC Gill Tract Community Farm, Albany, California, United States - DLSLCC.R2 | ecosystem: Host-associated > Plants > Phyllosphere > Unclassified | place... | reverse complement strand
GTGCGGCAGGAGGCGTCGAACACTTCCATGTACGAGACCGGGCCGGAGGCGCGCGACTGCGTACCCCGGACCAGGCTGCCGGCCGGGCGGATGGGGCTGAAGTCGTAGCCGACGCCGCCGCCGCGCCGCATCGTCTCGGCGGCTTCGGCCACTGCGGTGTAGATGCCGGGCAGGCCGTCATGGTAGCCGCTGATGGCGTCGCCGACCGGCTGCACGAAGCAGTTCATCAGGGTCGCCTTGATGCCCAGGCCGGCGGCCGAGTTGATGCGGCCGGCCGCCACGAAGCCGTGATCCTGGGCCCACAGGAAGCGCTGCTCCATGTCGAGGCGCAGCGGCTCCGCCTCGTGGGCGGCGAGGGCGTGCGCCACGCGGGCACGGACCTGGCCGATGCTGGTCTCGTCGCCCCTGGCGTATTTTTCGCGCAGGACGTCGAGGGAGACTTCCTGTGCCGGCAGATGGCTGCCGAAGTGTTTTTCGTGCGCGTTCATTGATTGGCTTTCGGGATGTCGTGGGTCTGCTGTGACAGGACTATAGGCAACCGCTCCCCGGCCGTCCTTGAACCGGTTTAAGGTTCAGGAAAAATGCAGCGCATGACCGTCGCGGTCGAAGGCGATGAAGCGCTCGACCGCGCCGCGGTGCACGGCGCCGATCATCGAACGCAGTGCCTGTTCGACCTCCGCGTCCGACGGCTCGCGCCCGGAGGGGCCGGCCAGCGCGGCGGCGAACACCACGTCCCAGGGCTGGCCGGTGCTCTGCGATTCCTGTGCGAGCGCGGAAAAATCGGCCAGCTCCGTAATCGCCTTGTCGACGCACATCACCGGCGACAGCGCGCCGCCCCGACCTTCGCGGAAGCGTTTTTCCTGGCCCGGGCTGTGAGTTTGGGGAAGTTCGGCGACGCCGAACACGAACAGGAGGCGCTGGGATTCCGGCTGGGCGCGCGCGGCCGCAAGGAAGTCGTCGAAGCTGGAGAGGGTGGTGGTGGTCTGCATGTGTGCGGAGTAAGCGTGAAGGTGAGTCTTGCCATTCTAGAGAGCAGGGCTGCGCTTGCCTGTCTGCACGACGGCGTAAGCGGCCTAGTTCTTCCGGCCTATCCCGTGACGGACCTGGCAGGCGGACAATGCATGGGCTTACATCGAAAGGACACCCATGCACGCCATCGACCCGCGCAGATTCCTGCGCCAAATGCCGCTGTTCTCAAGCCTGGGCGACGAGGAGCTGGGCGCGATCGCCGCGGGGGCCAGCGAAGTGCACGTGCGGCGCGGGCGCACCGTCTTCGAGCGCGGCGACCCCTGTCACGGCTTCCATTCGGTGGTGTACGGCCAGGTCAAGCTGGGCTTCGTGTCGGCCCAGGGGCAGGAAAAGATCGTCGAGATCCTCGGGCCGGGACAGAGCTTCGGCGAGGCGGTGATGTTCATGGAAAAGCCCTACGTGGTCACCGCCACCGCGCTCGAAGACTGCATGCTGCTCCATGTCGGCAAGAAGGGGCTGTTCGAAGAGCTCGACCGCCACCCGGCGCTGGCACGGCGCATGCTGGCCGGTATCAGCCGCCGCATGCACGGCCTGATCGCCGACGTCGAAGCCTATACCCTGCATACCGGCGGCCAGCGCGTGGTCGGCTACCTGCTCAAGGATGGGCCGGAGAGCGGCGACCGGCTGACGCTGTCGGTCAGCAAGCGCGCGATCGCTTCCCGCCTGAACATCACGCCGGAGTACTTCTCTCGGGTGCTGCACGCGCTCTCGGCACGGCAGCTGATCCGGGTCGAGGGGCGCGCGATCGACATCCTCGACGCCGGCGGGCTGCGCAGCTACCAGGGCTGAGCAGGCCGCAGGCGGGCTAGTTCCTTTGGCGGATTGTGGCCGTGGCCGGGCGCAACTAAGATGCGTCCCATATGCCGCTCCAGGGAGAGTCCACATGTCGCTGATGTCCATCGAAGAGGCGCCCCGCGCGCCGGCGCCCGGCGCCAGGTCGGCGCTGTTCGCGCTTGGCTTTCGTCCCTTCTACCTGCTGGCCGCAGCCTTCGCCGCTGTCAGCGTGCCGCTGTGGGTGGCGGCGCAGGCCGGCTGGCCGGTGCCGGCCCGCGTCGACATGCTGTGGCACATGCACGAGATGGTGTACGGCTTCGCGGTCGCCGTCATCGTCGGCTTCCTGTACACCGCCGGCTACAACTGGACCAGATTGTGGACCCCGCGCGGCTGGCGCCTGGCGGCGATCGCCGGGGTCTGGCTCGCCGGACGCGCTGCCATGCTGGCCGCGCCGCCGCTGGCCGCTGCCGCCGTCGATGCCATCTTCCTGCCGCTGGCGGCGTTGCCGCTGTACCGGGTGCTGAAGCAGTCGGGCAACCGCCGCAACATGTTCCTGGTGGCGCTGCTCGGCCTGCTGGCACTGTCGAACCTGCTGTACCACGCCGCCACGCTGGGCTGGCTGCCGCTCGACCCGCTGGCGCCGGTGCACGCGGCCATCGTCCTGATCGTGGCCATCGAAGCCGTGATCGGCGGACGCGTGATTCCGATGTTTACCGCGAACGGCGCGCCCGGGACCAGGCCGGTGCAGGACGCGCGCGTCGACAGGACCGCGCTGTTCCTGACGGTGCTGGCCGGTGCGGCGTGGACGGCCGGCCTGGCGGCGCCGTTCACCGCGGCGCTGGCGATGGCCGCCGCCGTGGCGCAGGCGCTGCGCCTGGCGGGCTGGAAGCCGTGGCGCACCTTGCGCAACCCGCTGCTGTGGATACTCCACCTGTCGTATGCCTGGATTCCGCTGGGCTTCCTGGCGCTGGCGCTGGCCCAGTACGGCATCGTGACGCCCAGCGCCGCGCTGCACCTGCTGACCGTCGGCTCGCTCGCCGGCCTGGTGATCGGCATGATCACCCGCACCGCGCTGGGCCACACCGGCCGTCCTCTGAAGGCGGGCCGCGCCGAAACCCTGATGTACGTGCTGGCGCAGGGCGCCGTGCTGGCCCGTTTCGCGGCCGCGCTGGCACCTGCCGCACGCATGCCCTGGCTGGTGCTTGCCACCGTGTGCTGGAGCGGCTGCTTCCTGGCCTACCTGGCCGTCTACCTGCCACGCCTCGTCGCGCCGCGTCCCGATGGCCGCGAAGGCTGATTCATTCACAGGATTTACCATGCAACCCACCGTCCAATTCGACCCCGAACTGATCGCTCGCATGAGCCAGCGCGGGCCGCGCTACACCTCGTATCCGACCGCCGACCGTTTCACGGGCAGTTTCTCCGCGATCGACTTCGCCGCGGCGGCCTGGGGTGGCGCGCCGGGACGGCCGCTGTCGCTGTACGTGCACGTGCCGTTCTGCGAGTCGCTGTGCTACTACTGCGCCTGCAACAAGATCATCACCCACGACCGCAGCAAGGCCGCCAAATACCTCGGCTACCTGGTGCGCGAGATCGACATGCAGGCCAGTCTGTTCGCGGCCTGCGGCCCGGTGCAGCAGCTGCATTTCGGCGGCGGCACGCCGACCTACCTGAGCGACGCGCAGATGGGCGCCCTGATGGACCACCTGCGCAGCCGCTTCGCGTTCGCCGATGACGAAGAGGGCGAGTATTCGATCGAGATCGACCCGCGCACCGTCGACGCGCAGCGCATCCGCTCGCTGCGGCGCCAGGGCTTCAACCGCCTCAGCCTCGGCGTGCAGGACTTCGACGAGGACGTGCAGCGCGCCGTCAACCGCCTCCAGCCGGAAGCGATGACGGGCGACGCCATCGCGACCGCGCGCGCGGCCGGGTTCCGCTCGGTGAGCATCGACCTGATCTACGGCTTGCCGCTGCAGAGCATGGCCAGCATGGCGCAGACGCTCGACAAGGTGATCGCGCTGTCGCCGGACCGGATCTCGGTCTACAACTACGCGCACATGCCGCAGATGTTCAAGGCGCAGAAGCTGATCCGCGACGAGGACATGCCCGATCCCGCCACCAAGCTGGCCATGCTCGGCCTGTGCATCGAGCGCCTGTGCGCGGCCGGCTACGTCTACATCGGCATGGACCATTTCGCCAAGCCGGACGACGAACTGGCGCGCGCCCAGCGCGACGGCACGCTGCACCGCAACTTCCAGGGTTACTCGACCCATGCCGCGCTCGACACGATCGCCTGCGGGGTGTCGGCGATCAGCGCGGTGAACGGCACCTACAGCCAGAACGAGAAGACGCTCGAGGCCTATTACGCGCGCCTGGACGAAGGGGTATTGCCGGTGGCGCGCGGCCTGCGCCTGTCGAGCGACGACCTGGTCCGGGGCGACATCATCCAGCAACTGATGTGCAATTTTGCGCTCGACTTCGGCGCCCTGGAGGCGAGCTGGGGGATCGACTTCGCGGCCGATTTCGCGCCTGAGCTGGAAAAGCTGACGGCGCTGGGCGCCGAAGGCCTGCTCGCCTTGCTGCCGGACCGGCTCGAGGTCAGCGCCAGGGGCCGGCTCTTGATCCGCAATATCTGCATGGTGTTCGACGCCTACTTCGGCATGCCGGAAGCGGTGCCGCTGCAGCGGGTGCGCTACTCGCGCACGATCTGAGCGCGGCACGTGGGAGAACAGCCGATCACGCCAGGGGCTGGCACTTCTCGGCCCCGGCCGCGATTGCCTTCAGCCGCGCCAGGTCCAGCAGGACGACCTCGCGCTTGTCGACTTCCAGGAGACCGAGCTTCCTGAAGCGCGCCAGCAGGCGGCTGATGCTTTCGATGGTCAGGCCGAGGTAGTTGCCAATGTCCTCGCGTGACATGCGCAGCTGGAACCTGGTCGGTGAATAGCCGCGCGCGGCATAGCGCGCCGACTTATTGACCAGAAAGACCGCGAAGCGCTGTTCGGCCCGCAAATTGCCCAGCAACATCATCGCGTTCTGCTCGCGCGTGATCTCATGGCTCATCATGCGATGGAAATGGTGCAGCGGGGCGGGAAGCTGTGCGAACAGCGCTTCGAGATGCGCGAAAGGGATGGTGCAGACCTCGCTGTCTTCGAGCGCAACGGCGTCGCAGTGGTGGCGCTCGCTGCCGATCGCGTCCATGCCCAGCAGTTCGCCTGCCATCTGGAACCCGGTCACCTGGGCCTCGCCGGCTGGATTGAGACGATAGGTCTTGAAATGGCCGAAATGGATCGCGTACAGGTTGCGAAACGGCTCGCCGGTCCGGTACAGCGCGTCGTCGCGGTGGATGCGACGGCGGCCGCCAATGACTTTGTCGAGCCGTTCGATGCCGGCCTCATCGAGTCCCATCGGCAGGCAGAGCCGATGCATACTGCAGGTTGTGCAGCCAGCCTTGGGCGTTTGAACGCTCAGCCGCTGGTCCTCGATCGGAAGAAAAAGGACTTGGTTCATCGGATGATCCGCGTAAGGAGACGCTGTCAATACCGGCGATTATACGGCTCCTGTTCAAGAAGTCGAGCGTTTCCTTGTTCTTCCGCGGCGGGATGGCAGCATCCCCGCATCTTGCCCCTAGTCAGCGCGCTGCGCTGCTTGCGAGGGCTTGCACCAGCAGTTCCGCCTGTGCATTGCTGGTCTTGCCAGCGATGATCTCGCTTGCCGACAGGGTGCGATGGTAGTACGCGTTGTTCAGGTTCTGGTTGTAGCGAATGCCGTTCAGTTCGACGGTCGCAAGATCCCCGAACAGCCCTTTGGTATCCGACCAGGCGACGACATCGCCGGCCGCCACCGAACCCTGGGCCATCTTGTTCCAGTTGAGGACCGTGAGGCCCGCCTTCGCGTTCAGCGACACGCTGGTTTTCTTGAGGAAGGCGTCCACCGCCTTCTGGTTGTTCAACACCAGGGCCAGCATGCCGCCCTGCGCGCCGGCCTGCAGGCCGAAGCTCAGGCCGCCGGTATTGTAGAAGACCGGCTGCGACCAGCCGCCGTCGGCATGCTTCACCATCAGCACGCCGGCGCCGCCTTCGGCGCCGATACCGACCGCCGCGCGTCCGTAGGAAGGCACGATGAACACGCCTTTCGCCGTCCCCAGGAGGGAACGCATCCGGTCGTCCATTTCCAGCTGATGGACCACGCCGATCGCTTGCGTGACATGGCGTTCCGCGGCGCCGGCCTGCTTCTGCGCCTTGCTGGTGGTGTCGGCCGCTGCCGCCTGGCTGTCCTGGGCCATGGCGCAGGCTGGACCGGCCAGCAGGCCTGCAATGGCAATTAATTGGATGACTTGTTTGCTGACGGACTTCATGGCTTGCTCCTTCAGTAGAGAAAGTTGAGTTACTTCAATACTAGCGCTGGCCCTTGGCTCTTGTGTATGACCTAGGTCAAGAACCAGACAGGAGCATGCCATTAAGCAGCGCGCGGCGCACGAAATCCCAGGCTGCGGATGTGGTCGGCAAAACGGTAGCAGTTCTTCCCCGCGCGCTTGGCGCGATACATGGCCTGGTCGGCCTGCGCGATCAGGGTCTCGGCGCTGGTCTTGCCGTCGCGGGGACAGAAGGCGACGCCGATGCTGGCGGATACCTGCAAGCTCTGGCCCTTGACCTGGAGTGGAGTGGCACATGCCTGCCGCAAGCGCACCAGGAACGGCAGACAGTCGGCTTCGCTGGCCAGGTTCTGCAGGAGCACGACGAATTCATCGCCACCGACCCTGGCCAGCGTATCGTCTTCGCGTATGCATTGCCGCATGCGCGAGGACAGCGCCACCAGCAGATCGTCGCCCCATGCGTGGCCGTAACGGTCGTTCACCGGCTTGAAGCCGTCCAGATCGATGTAGGCCACGGCGAACAGCGTCTGCCGGCGGCGCGTCTGCGCCAGCGCCTGGCCGAGACGTTCCGCCAGCAGGCGCCGGTTCGGGAGGCCGGTGAGCACGTCGTAATAGGCGAGGCGCTCGAGTTCCTCGTAGTCGGTGCGCTGTGCGGTAATATCCGAAAAAATGCCGACATAGCTTTCGGTTTCCCCTTGCGCATCGCGGACGGCGCTGATCGTCAATAATTCCGCGTACACCTCGCCATTCTTGCGGCGGTTCCATACCTCGCCATGCCAATAGCCGTCGGCACGGAGGGTTTTCCACATGGCCTGGTAGAAGGCCGGTCCCTGCCGTCCGGATTGCAGGATGCCGGGCTTCTTGCCGAGGACCTCGGCGCGGCTGTATCCGGTAATGCGGACGAAGGACTCGTTCACGTCGAAAATGCAGCCGCCGGGCGTGGTATAGAGAATGCCTTCGCGTGCGTGCCTGAAGACCAGGTCGGCGCGGCGCAGGCGTGTTTCGGGAGAATCCGGGTGTTGCGTTTGCTGCTTCATGTGAGCCTCGAGCGGTCGGTAAATCCTTGGGAGGCATGCGCGGCGGCAGCCGGTTCCGGGCTTGTTCCGCGAACCGGGTGCCGGTCGAGACGGAACTCGGCCACCACGCCCGCCAGCTGGTCGGCTTTCCGGTGCAAGGTCTCGGCGGTCGCGGCTGCCTCTTCGACGAGTGCCGCGTTCTGTTGCGTCATCGTGTCCATGCTTGCGATGGCATCGTTGACCTGGCCGATGCCATCGCTCTGTTCCTGGCTGGCGCGGGAAATGTCGCCGATGATGGAACTGACCCGGCGCGCGCTGTCCACCACCTGGTCCATGGCGGCGCCCAGGCTCCGGGCAAGGCGTGAACCGTCCTCGACCCGCACCACGGCGCTGTCGATCAGTTGCTTGATCTCCCTCGCGGCACCCGCAGACCGCTGGGCAAGGTTGCGCACCTCGCCCGCCACGACAGCAAAGCCGCGGCCCTGTGCACCGGCCCGCGCCGCTTCGACCGCGGCGTTGAGCGCAAGCAGGTTGGTCTGGAAGGCGATCTCGTCGATGACGCCGGTAATGGTCGTAATCCGGTGTGCCGCATCGTCGATCCCGTCCATGGTCGAGACCATGTTCCGGACCTGTTCGCCGCCGTCGGCGGCAAGTTCGGCGGCCGAACGGGCGAGGGTGCTGGCCTGCGCCGCATTCTCGGCACTTTGCCGGACCGTCGAGGTCAATTCTTCCATCGCGGATGCCGTTTCCTCCAGGGCACTGGCCTGGCTTTCGGTCCGGCCGGAGAGATCGACATTGCTTGCAGCCAGCGCCGCCGATGCAGTGCGGATGGCTTGGGAGCCGTCATTGACCGTACCGATGGCCGACCGCAGGCTGGCCGTCATCTCGTTGAGCGCCCTCATCAATTGCGCCGGCTCGTCGTGTCCGGTGGCGTCGCCACACGAGAACAGGTCGCCGCGGGCAACGGTGCGCGCCAGCGCCACCGCGTCGGCCAGCGGCTTCGTGATACTGCGCGTGAGGCGCCAGGCAAGCAGGGCCGCCACCACGACGGCCAGTGCAGGGATGCCCAGCATCAGGATGCGCTGGCGCTTCTGTAAGGCCAGCGCCTGGTTCAACAGCATGGCGTTCTGGCGTGCCTTGATTTCGCCGAGACGGGTCAACGCAGCGCTCCAGCGCGCCTGGACCGGGCGAAGCCGGTCGACCAGCACGCCAGACGCTTCGTCGGTATGGCCCGCCAGCCGCAACTGGATCACCCGGTCCATCAGGGGCCCGGCGGCGCGCACCGCCGCGGCTTCCTCCTCGAGGACGGTGCGCTCGTCGGCCTTGATCGCACGCCGTCCGAGGAATATGCGCAGTTTGCTGGAGGCGCTGCTGTACTGTTCGGTGAGGTGGCCGATCGATTCGGCCGCCCGTCGGACCTCGTCCGCATCGCGCACGAGCACCATGTCACGCAATGCAATCATGCGATAGCTGACCGCGGCGCGCATGGCCACGGCCAGCTCGGCTTCCGCATTGTTGACGGTAGTAATCTCCCGCATCCGCTCGGACAGGGACGCGAAGCTTGCGTTCGCCTGGAATGCGATCCCGAGCAACAGCAGAATTTGAATGGAAAACACCAGGCCCAGGCGATACCCGATGCCGATTTTACGCAGGTTCATCATAGCTTTCGGTGAAAGGAGCACGCGCTCAGCGGCGCGGCGCTACGCCGTGCCAGCCAGGCAAGCAGCGCGTCCTGCGGCATCGGATGGGCGAAATGGAAGCCCTGGGCCGCGGGACAGCAAATCGCGCGAAGCAGCTCCGCTTCGGCGGCACTTTCGACGCCTTCGGCGACCACCGACATGCCGAGGCGGCCACCGAGGGAGATCATCGCTTCGAGGACGATCCGTGCCGTGCGCGAATCGGCCAGCCGTGTGACGAAGGACTGGTCGATCTTCAGTTCCGTGAACGGCAGGTCGAGCAGCAGCGCCATCGACGAATAACCGGTTCCGAAGTCGTCGATGGCGAATCGGAAGCCGCGGGTCCGCAAGCGCGCTGCACAGTCGAGCACCAGTTGCGGTTTGCGCGCCATCGCGGTCTCGGTCAACTCGATCGTGATGCGTTCGGCAGCGACCGCGTGCCGGTCGGCCAGGGCCAGCAGCCGGTCCGGCAGGCCGGTGTGTTCGAGCGTGCGCGGTGCCACGTTCAAGGCGAGGGTCAGCGGCGCGCCAGGCCAGTCGTGCGAGTCTGCGAGCGCGCGTGCCAACAGCAGCACGGTCAGATCGTCGATCAGCGGCGTGTCCTCCAACGCTGCGATGAAGGATGCCGGCGTCAGCAGGCCGACGCCTGGCCGGCGCCAGCGCGCCAGGATCTCGACCCCGAGGACGGCGCCCGTGTCGAGGTCGATCTTCGGCTGGTAGAAAGGTTCGAATTCGCCGGACTGCAATGCTGCCGCCAGCGTGGCAGGCTGTGGCAGCGCGACTGGTTCCGGTAAGCTTGGTTTTGCCGCAATGTAGCGGCGTCCGACAAAACAGGGAGACATGGCACTCCGGTTCAGGCAATAGTGCATACGCATGCGTATGGCAGATCGCAAAAACGGCGGAAATGGAGGCCGTGGAAGCCGTACCTATCCAGGGGGGGATGGGCCGGTGGGTAACCAGTCCGGCAGTGCCGGCAAAGGGGTCGGCGCGCTTGGTGAACTGGTCAGGCAATGCAAGGGTAATATAAATACCCGATCTTTTCAAACATTATTGCCGTTCGGAACCGTATCTTGAAATGACAACAAAACAAACGGGGGACTGCACCCGGCGACCGGCGTGTGGTATCCTTCGGGAAACTGTCAATACAGGCACCCGATGCAAGAAGCCAGACGTTCCCGGCGCTTCATGGTCGCCGCTGCGGTATCCCTGCTGCTCACGATGCTCGCCGCGCTTTCCTTCGCACTGTACGAAGCCCGCGTCAGCGAGCTCGAAGACTGGCGCGAGCAACTGAGCAACACCACCTTGCTGCTTGCACAGCAGGCCTCGAATGAAATGGCGGCGGCGGACCTGCTGCTGGACGGCATGGTCGAGCGTATTCGCTCGCACCATATCGAGGACCCGGCCGCTTTACGCCGGATCATGTCCAGCGAGAACGCGTTCCAGGACCTGCTGGCGCGCAAGAAAGCCTTGCCGCAGATCGACGTCGCCACCGTCACCGATGACGAAGGAAACGTCGTCAGCTTCACGCGGCATTTTCCGGCCCCCCCGATCAACCTGGCAGACCGCGACTACTTCCGCGTCCACCGCGAAGCGGCCAGTCGCGGCTCGTTCGTGAGCCGGCCCGTGCGCAACCGCGGTAACGGCGAGTGGACCTTCTATCTCAGCCGCCGCGTCAGCGCCCCGGACGGCCGCTTCCTCGGCACGGTGCTGGTGGGCCTGTCGAGCCGGCGCATGAGCGACTTCTTCAGCAAGATCAACCTTGGCGCCGACGCCACGGTCACGCTGTACCGGCGCGATTTCACCGTTCTCGCGCGCTGGCCGCATCTGGATACGCAGATGGGTGTCGTCAACCGCAAGGGCAGCACCTACGAGATCGTCGGCCGCCGGCAGCGGGACCAGGGCGTCATCGTGCTCGACACGCCCCGCCAGTCCGACCAGGACATGCGTGTCAAGCGCATGGGCGCGGTACGCGTGGTGCCGAACTACCCGCTGATCATCAACGTGACCGTGACCGAGAACCTGTACATGCACCAGTGGCGCACCTACGCCTGGCAACTGGCCGCGATGGGGATGCTGTGCGGGCTCGCGATCCTGGTCGTTTTCCGCAGCCTGCTGCGCGAGGCAGGCCGGCGCGAACGTGCCATGCTGCGCCAGCAGAACTTGCAAGCGCAGGCCGATGCGGCAAACCGCGCGAAAAGCGATTTCCTTGCGATGATCAGTCATGAGATTCGCACGCCGCTGACATCCGTGATCGGCTTCGCCGAGCAACTGGAACATGCCGCCGGCGTGCAGGAGGCGGCGGAACTGGGCGGAATAATCGTACGGAACGGCCAGGTCCTGCTCTCGCTCATCAACGATATTCTCGACATGTCGAAGATCGAGGCCGGCAACCTCGTGATCGAACAGATTCCATTCGCTCCCCGCGATACGGTGGCAGCCGTGAAGATGCTGATGGCGGGGCAGGTGCAGCAACGCGCGATTCGTGTCGAGACCCATGTGGTAGCCGGTTGCCCGGAACGCGTGCTCGGCGACCCCACGCGCTGGAGGCAGATCCTGTTGAACCTGGTGTCGAATGCCGTCAAGTTCACCGAGCGCGGCGAAGTCACGGTACAGGTATGGTACGAGCCGGCGCGCGAGCGGCTGTATTGCCGGGTCAGCGACACCGGCATCGGCATGAGTGCCGAACAGGTGGCGCGGCTGTTCAAACCCTTCGAGCAGGCGGATAAAAGTATCGCGCGGCGTTTCGGGGGCACCGGTCTGGGCTTGTATCTGGTGCGGCAACTGGCCGATGCGATGGGCGGCGAGGTGGCAGTGGATTCGCGGCCGGGCGAAGGGACGCGCGTTACCGTCTCTGTCCACGCCGCCCCGGCAGACAAAGCCGCTCCCACCGGTGGCGCCGCCGCAACGCGGGAGCCGGCAGGCAAGCGCGCTTACGCGGGGCGCGTCCTGTTGGTCGAAGACAGCGAGGATAACCGGCGCCTGATTACCCTGATCCTGGAGAAAATGGGCGTGACCGTGTCGTGCGCAGAAAACGGCGAACGCGGTGTCGCGCTCGCCCTGGCGGAAGCCCCGGACCTGGTCCTAATGGATATCCAGATGCCGGTCATGGACGGACTTGCCGCAACCGGTCAATTGCGCGCGCGCGGTTTCCGAGGACCGATCGTCGCCTTGACGGCCAATGTGAGCGAGCAGGATCGCAAGCGTTACGAGGCGTATGGTTTCGATGCCTGCCTGGCGAAACCGCTCGAACGTCAGGCGTTCGCTCGCATCCTCGACCAGTTCCTGCAGCGTGCGCCGGCCTCCGGCGACTTCACCGACCTGCCGGAATTTGCCCAGCTGCGGCAGGCTTTCGCAAGCAGCCTGTCGCAGCGCATGTCGCGCATGCGGGAAGGACTGGCGCGGCATGACCTGGGCGCCGCACAACTGGAAGCGCACACGCTGAAAGGCTCGGCGGCGTCCTTCGGCTGCCCCGGCGTGGGCAGCGCCGCGGCGCAGGTGGAGCTGGCCTGTCGCGCAGGCGACCTTGCCGCGATCCATGCCACGCTGGAACTGCTGGCCGCCGCCATGGAAAAGGAAGCACCCGGATCGCTACTCGAGGAAGGAATATCTTGAACGCCAATATCGACGCCTCCGTATCGTCGCCCATGATCCTGCTGGTGGACGACGACGTCCTGATCCTCAAGCTGCTGGCGCGGGCGCTCGAAGCCGCCGGCTTCCAGGTGCGCACGGCCAGCAGCGGAGAGGAGGCGCTGGCAATGCTCGCCGGCGACGGCCTGCAGCCGCAGCTTGCGGTGCTCGACATCGCGATGCCCGGGATGTCCGGGCTGGAGCTGGCCGCGCATCTGGGAAACGTGCCATACATGTTCCTGTCGGCGAACGATTCGGAAGAAGTCGCCGAGCGGGCGGCTGCGGCCGGCGCCGTGGGTTTCCTGCTCAAGCCGATCGATCCGGTCCGCCTGGTCCCCACCGTCCGCGCGGCGCTCGCGCGCGGCGCCGAGATCCAGGATCTGCGAGCCGAAGAGCAGCGTCTTACCCAGGCGTTACGCGAAGGCCGTGAAACCGGCATGGCGGTCGGTGTGCTCATGGAACGATTCCGTATCGACCGTCATACGGCACTGCGCATGTTGCGCAACCATGCGCGTTCGCACCAGCGCAAGCTCAACGAAGTGGCGGTCGAGCTGCTGCGGAGCGTGGAAATCCTCAACGCGCCTGCAATGACGAAATAGCGCCCAAAGCGTTAATGAGCGGCGCGTCGCGCCGGTAGACGTCGTCCGCGAACAGCGCGCGGCCTTGCCGGTCGGTCACCGCCGTCGCGTAGAAGAGAATCACGGCGACCGGCGCGGGCAAGGGCACCGTGCGTGTGCGTCCCTCGGCGATCGCCGCCTCGACCTTGATGGCATCCCATCGCTGCGGGTCGGCGAGCACGAATTCGGCGAGCGCATTGGGCTGCTCGACCCGGATGCAGCCATGGCTCAGGTCGCGGCGCGACCGCTTGAACAGTTCCCGTGCCGACGTCGAGTGCAGGTAGATGTTCATCGGGTTGGGCATGGCGAACTTCACGCTGCCGAGGACGTTGGAAGCCCCTGGCCGCTGCCGCACCCTGACCGTCCCGGCGCGCAGGGCGGCCGCCGGATCGCCGGTGCCATCGGGCAGCACCGTGCCATTTGCCGTCACCAGTTCCATGTCATTCTGCCTGAGGTAGGCGGGGTTGCGCGCCAGCTTCGGGAGGATCTCGCCGACTTCGATACTGCGCGGTACGTTCCAGTACGGGTTGAATTCCAGGTAGCGCATCTGGCCGATGAACAGCGGCGTCGGCGTCCGTGCCGCGGTGCCGACGATTACCCGCATCTCCAAGCGCGGTTCGAGGGTGTTGTCGCGGCTGTCGAATGCCCAGAGGTGGTACGAAGGAAGGTTGACCGCGATGAAGCGGCCGGGCGGCAGCGGCGGCAGCCAGCGCAGGCGTTCCAGGGTCAGCTCGAGCTGCACCACCCGGTGCCGCAGCGGCACCCCCAGCGCGCCCAGGGTCTGCGGACCGAGCACGCCGTTTTCCGCGAGACCGTGGCGCGACTGGAAACGCCGGACGGCGGCCGCCAGCTCCGCCGTGTAGACGGTATCGTCGCCGGTCGCGACATCCGCATCCGGATCGAGATCCCCCAGCAGATGAAGGCGTTCCCGCAGCAGCGCGGCGCCTGCATAGGGCGTGCCTGCAACGATGCCCTTGGCCTGGACCGCGGGCAGTGCCGGCCACGTGGGATACAGCGCGGCCAGTTCGCGGTATTCCGCCAGCGTTTGCTGGACGCGGCGGTATAGCGGGATCGCCGGTGCCGCGGCCTGCACCGCCTGTTCAAGGCGGCCGGTCCTGGCCGCCTCCGCGAGGTAAGTCACCGGGTCGAACTGGCCCGGCGTGCCATAGGGCTGCCGGTAGGCCGAGAAGATCCTGCCGAAGTGGAGGTCGGCCAGGAACTGCAGGATGGACGTACTCAGGTCGCGCTCGAAGGCGGCGGAGGCCTCCGCGCCGGCAAGCGTGTCGAGCCTGCGCGCCAGGTCCTCGGTCCCGTAACGCCGCGGATCCAGGCCGTGCGCGGGCGCATTGCGAAGCAGGCGCAGGGCCAGGCGCGCTTGGGCCTGGCCTGCGCCCAGCCAATCCGGCTGCATTCCCGAAGCATCGAGACGAAGCGCGAGCTGGCGCGCGTCGACCGGCGCTGGGCGGGGGGCATCGGCATGGGCGAACAGGTGAGCGAGGACGAGGGCAAGTCCGAAAACCAGCCGGGTGGGCAGGAGCCACAGCCGGGAAATTCTATTGGTATGCATGCGGAATAACGATAGCCATAGGGGGAGGACAAAGGCGCGAGCGTACGGCAGGGTATGTCGAGGGGATGGTCGGAGTCGTTGATGCAAGTCAAATTCACCAATCGAACGCGGGAATCACTTGGGCTCGGCGCCTCGTTGCGTGGGTCGATCCGATTGTTTAACGAAGTATTTTGATGTGCATCAAGCAAACTTAGTGACACAAACGCACCCCGCCGCTAGGGTAAAAGGGCAAGGCTGAAGTAGTCATAAGTCATGAGACGGCCATTTCTTAAGGATAAGAATATGCGGCAAGACAAACTGACGACCAAGCTCCAGGAAGCGCTGGCGGATGCCCAGAGCCTGGCGGTCGGCAATGACAATCAATACATCGAACCGGCGCACCTGCTGAGTGCGCTGCTGAACCAGGACGACGGCGGCGCCCGCTCGCTGCTGCAGCGCGCCGGCGTGAACGTCGGCGGCCTCGCGACCGCGCTGCGCACTGCGCTGGAGCGCCTGCCGAAGGTGTCCGGCACCGGCGGCGACGTCCAGGTCGGACGCGAACTCGTCCAGTTGCTGAACCTGGCCGACCGCGAATCGCAGAAGCGCGGCGACCAGTTCCTGTCCAGCGAGATGGTGCTGCTGGCGCTGCTTGATGACAAATCGGACGCCGGCCGCCTGGCGCGCGAACACGGCCTGGCGAAGAAAGCCCTCGAATCGGCCATCTCCGCCGTGCGCGGCGGCGAAAACGTGAATTCGCAGGATGCCGAAGGCAACCGCGAAGCGCTGAAGAAGTACACCCTCGACCTGACCGAGCGCGCCCGCATGGGCAAGCTGGACCCGGTGATCGGCCGCGACGACGAGATCCGCCGCGCGATCCAGGTGCTGCAGCGCCGTACCAAGA
>Ga0308166_1002785_pt1 | contig 15575 bp, 18 predicted proteins | sample PhyCR2_2_FD_202137 | JGI IMG/M metagenome (GOLD analysis project Ga0308166, IMG submission 202137) | Phyllosphere microbial communities from UC Gill Tract Community Farm, Albany, California, United States - DLSLCC.R2 | ecosystem: Host-associated > Plants > Phyllosphere > Unclassified | place... | reverse complement strand
AACCATCCTGTAGAAATGCTTTTACCAATGTTTCATTTAGATAATGCGGGTTTTGAAATTGATGTTGCGACGCTTTCAGGGAATCCTGCCAAACTTGAAATGTGGGCGATGCCAAAGCAAGAACAAGTTGTATTAGATACTTTTCAGAAATACGCAGATAAATTAAAAAATCCATTAAAGCTGGCTGATATTTTAGAAAATGCAGTAGGGGAAAACTCTCCATATGCGGCTGTATTTATTCCGGGTGGGCATGGTGTTTTAGCTAAAATTCCACATAGCCTTGAGGTGAAAAAAGTTCTTAAGTGGGCAATTGAGCAAGATAAATTTATTATTACTTTATGTCATGGGCCTGCTGCGTTAATGGCTGCTGCCGTAGATGAAGAAGCTGAAAATTATATTTTTAAAGGCTATCAAATTTGTGTGTTCCCAGATGCTTTAGATAAGGGAGCAAATATTGATATTGGTTATATGCCTGGTGCTTTACCTTGGCTAGTGGGTGAAAACCTTGAAAAGCTCGGTGTCGAGATTTTAAATAAGGGCATTACAGGTCAATGTCATAGAGACCGTAAATTGCTAACAGGTGATAGCCCGCTTGCTTCTAATAATTTAGGAAAACTTGCGGCTGAAACGTTGTTGGCAGAAGTGAAGGATTAAGTTCTGAAATATGTGCGCCCTGCGGGACTCGAACTATTCTATTTAGCCTTTAATATATAAGGTTTAATTGATGGTATGATTGTCAGAATATCCCCATTTGTATCCTTATTTCCTTAAGTACTTGTATTGGTGAAATACTATTATGCACTTGGGTTCGAATCCCAAATAGGGATTCGAATTGGGCTAAATGGGAAAATGATGCAACCAAGCATATAATAGCCACATTAGTTAGGCCACTTTATAGGTTAAAGATTGAAAAGATCTTAACGGTGCTATTGAATAGTTGGATAGAGAGATTAAATAGTAAAGATAATAATTTTTTTATGTTTATGATTTGTATAGTATAAGTATTTTTATAACTAAAAACGGTGTTCAATTTTATGAATCAAATCCAGGTTCTTTTAACCCACTTAAATGATGCTAAAACTTATAGAGCTACTTTAACAAGTCCAAATATTCCAGCGCAGAGTGGGTGGCAGCGAATAACTGGGATTAAATCACCTATCCCATTGTTAAATAGGATGAATGAGTTATCGACTATAGCTCTTAATTTGCATAAAAGTCATATGTTAGATAATGAAATTGATAAAATAAGTGATGATAGTGGTTGGATTCATGAGGTTATTAATGCCCTAAGTCTACATGGTAACTTTGGATCAAATATGGACCAGCTCCATAACCACACTTTAACTATTATTCGAACAAGCATGCGTAGTTGGAATGAAGGTTATAAAATTCAATCTACCTTGGATCAGGAGAAAATTAACGAACTAGTTGCTAAGTTAGGAGATGAAAGAAATAGTATTCTTTCAGATGAAAATTTAACTACTGAATTGAAAAAACTGTTGTTAAAAGAGATTGATAAAATAATTTATTCGCTAACAAATTATTCTATTTTAGGAGAAGAATTTGTTAAAAATGCTGTGACTGATTTCTATTCAGAAGCATTTTTTAACAAGGATATTCAGAAGTACTACAATAGTGAAAAAACTTCTTTAAAAGAAATCATTGAAGCTATATCAACATCAATTACTATCGGGACATTTATAGCTCCAATGGGGCCATTGTTGTTAGGTATGGCCACAGAGGTTATTACTAAAATTACTTAAGAAAAGTTATTTTAAATTGCTATACGTTAGCCCACCTCTACAAATGATAGGCTTTTTTTAGAAGGTTTAAGTTCAGTTTTTAGGGCAGCAATTCGGGACAAGTTCAAATTATTAATGCGTTTTTACTATAGGTAGGGATGGTCTTTTATCTGGTAGTTCTAACTAACATGATGAAATGATTAAGCTCATTCGCGTACTTGCCCACTTTAATGCCTTAATCTATTCTTTAAATGTCTCATTCAAAGCCTGTTTACAATATCCGCACGTAATTTACAGGCTTTGTATGCAGATATAGATTTTTTAACAATCTTCATTAAATTATCAAAATTGGGCTCTTTTTACGATCCAAGCTGCAAATGCGACAGTATAAAACCAGCCATAATATCATTTGGATATGTTACGGGACGGTTATTAAGGACTGAGAAAATAAAATAATGTAACGTTACTATTTTCATTCTTGCGCCTTTAAATTTTCATAGAAATGACGAATAGTAAAAGCTTCTTTACTAAGGCGTGGATGGTCTGGAACTGCTAACTTGAAACTATTTGGCTGTAATTGGGTTTGGTACACAGGTAAGTTACATTTATTTGATACATTATATTGGTTTATAGCGTTTAAGAGTGCGTTATATTTTTCATCATCTGAATTTAGTTTAGCTCCTAGAATTACTGACGCTATGCTCAGGGGGTGGAACTTTACTAACAATGAATTTTCATTGTTGGGATCATAATCATGTTTAAGCACCCGAAATTCTTCTTCATATTCCCATTCACTAGATTTCGTCAAGAATTGATTTTTTACCATTGTATGCATAAGTCTAAGAAAATCATCTGACCATGGAGTAACTGGGGCAGGTGGTAAGACTGTTTTAGGAAAGTTATCTGTATAGGTGACTTTTAATAGAGTAAAGACATCAGGAGCTGGACCATAAATGAAAGGCTGCGGTATTCTAAATTCAATAACAAATCCCTGATGTGATTGTGCATAATGTGACCACATTAGAATACTTAAAGGATTATTGTTGAAGCATGTAACTGCTAAGTTTTCAGTGAGAGCTTTTTGAAGTAACTCAGTAGGCTTGTTACCTTCAATTTCGGTTACTGCTACGCAGTCATAAGGATCATTGAAACGACTAGGAGGGGTAAACTTTAAATGACATTCTGTAAATATTTCTAATACTTTAAAATATTGGTCAAAGCTTAGATGTTTGTATATGTAGTAAAAATCCTTATCACATCTTAAGTTTTCATAGTCTGAAAAGGCATCATCAGTATCTATTATTGATAACAGTCCCATTGCTACGGATTTCAAATCGTTCAAGTCAACCTCTATAATTAGATTTGTTATTAATATTCAGTGCTTAGTATAAGATATTTTTGTAAAACTTTTGCCTTGTTTGATATAAAAATAATGGTCATTAGATGATGTTAAATGTTCATAATTTTGATTGTTTTACATACGCTGATTATGTTACTACATCAAAAAAATGCTGTTACTACATCAAAAGCTAAAAGCAAAAATTTTAAATCAAAATTGGCTACTCTGATTTCTAGCCCCTAACTACCCCAATATTGGGATTATTCCAAAAACGGTAATATTCCCATTATTAGTATTTTGAATGTACCTAATTCTGGGATTTTGAATAATCCCAATTCTGGGATGCAGAACCTATCAATGAATCAATCATAGAATCGATCATTCACTCTAAAAGAGATATTGGCTCAATAAATTACAGTATTTGAAATAGTCAAAATAATATAGATAAATAGATTTGAATTGTTCCTTATCAAAAACCAATTAAGAAAATAGCTCAATTTCTCACTGGTTTGAGTTCTGTTAGCTTTTTTAAAGAAAAATGAATCAAAGTACATGAATAATTATTAAGAGCCTAGGGAGGCGAATAAAGCGTTTATCAATGGAGTGATTTGGTTTGGGATTTGTTGACCAGAGTTGGGGTTTTTACGGATAGGCAAAGTAAGAGAAATAGGGTGTTTTACAGTCTCCCTCGCGCACGCGCGCGTTTTATTAAAAAAATACCCATTTTTTGTGGACCTCATCCAAGTCTTAATTAGATAAATTGAATGGGCTGAACTATGAATATATTTGCTGAGTTATGCAGCTTTTCCACACCGAAGAATCTTTTTTTTAATAAGAAATTTCCAAACTATTTAGCTCCAGACTTCAACAGCATGATTGTCGATTTGACGAATTTAGATTGGACACACGAAAAGATTGCACACGTACTGCCGATTTCTGGAGCTTCAACTGTAAGTGAGTGGTCACGAGGTGGAATCCCTAATTATGACAACGGCGCTGCATTAATAGAACTCTGGATGCAGTTAACTAGTAAAACAGAAAAAGAAATACCTCGAATTAATCGCTACCTTATAGCTTAGAAGGACTTAAATATGGGATCTAAAAAGAAGTTTTTTGAACCGATTACAGGAATTGAAATTAATCGAGCTATTGATCTAAGTAAAAGCATTCTCGAAAAATTAAATAATTTTCAGGAAGATATTCGTTATCTGGATTCTAATCAGCTTTTTCAGAAGCAATTTACTCGCCAGCTATTAGCTATAACAAATGACCTAGAAGAGTTGAATCACTTGCTTTTAGTTATGACGAAGCCAAAAGATATTTATTATTCCTCTTTAAGGACAGCTTTAGCTGCTGTTAGCAATATATCTAATGCTTTAATTATTACGGCGTATTACCTTGATTCTGAGAATAAATATAAGCGCTTATTGAATAAGAATACATTTTCTTTTGAAGTAAATTTAATCTTAAAGAAAGTGGATTTTGTGAAACAGATTCTAGAACGCCTAAGTAAAGGGGATCCGGTTAATAACGGAATTAAGAGACCAATATCAAATTTTAGGTCTCGCGCATAAATGAGTAAAGGGGCATTAGAACTCCTTTTTATGTTTTAAATACACCCATTTTTTCGTATATAAGTAGCTCTATCCTGTATTTAGACAGGTAAAAATACAGGATAAATATGACTGAGGTTATATCACCAGACAATAAAGAGCTTTTAACCTATGTTTTAGGAGATATACATAACACGCTCTACATTGATGTCGTACGAGATTTAAAACAACAAACAAAGCAAAAATTAGAATCTGGTGAACTTGACCCAGCAGATTTTCCTATTACACACTATTTTGCACCAGGTGTTTATTCACGACAGATGGACGCTAAAGCGGGTACTTTCTGCATTAGCAAGATGCATCGCACAGAGCATTTAAATGTTTTATTGAAAGGTGCACTAACTATTATTACTGAAGATGGACTGAAGTATTTAGAAGCTCCCCAGGTTATTAAATCTCGAGCTGGAACAATGCGAATAGGGTACTTTCATCAAGATACTTCTTGGTTCACCATTCATCCTACTAACGAAACTGATCTGGAAGCTATCGAACGTGATGTGATTGTTCCAGAACATGAAATTGAGGAATTTCTTGTATCGATTGGTCATACGCCTAAGGAGATCGCATTATGTCTTGGTTAGCAACAGGCGCCGCAGTTTTAAGTACTGCTATTGCTACATATTCAGCTTATTCAACAAACAAAACTCAACAAGAGCAGGCGGAGGCCGATGCTGATGCGTCAAAAGCAAGTGGCCGTTTAGAAGCTGAACGGATATTAAAACAAAAAAATAGAGTCCAGTCGGCAGCAAGAGCGCAAGCGGCTGAAAATGGCCTAAGTATCAATGAGGGTACAACAGTCACGATCAATGACAAGATTGAGCAAGATGCACAATATGATGCGGCTATGGCTGAAATTTCAGGGTACAACACATCTCAGCGCTTAAGAGCAGAAGCAAGTATCTATAAGAGCAATGCAAATACAGCAGCAGCAACTGGGATGTTAGATACTGTAGCAGTTGGCGCTAAGGGTTATAGTAATCACACCAAGGCAAAGAAAGACTCGGCATCTAAGAATCAGACTGCAATTATGGCCGCGGCGCCACCAAAATCAAAAGGCGGCTGGAAATAATCCAAGTATATTAATTATTAATCAATTGATTAAGGAGCTTTAGCTCCTTTTTTATTGTATGGTATTTTCGAGTTAGATAAAAAAGTGAATTGAAGTGAAAAGAAAAATAGCTTTAGTGGGGATCTGCTTTACTAGTGTTATTAGCTCACTAGGCCATGCAAATGACGTATATGCCACATATGAAGTGCTTACATCTAAAGAGTTGGCCAATAAATCTATTCTCGCTTTAGAAAGCTTTAGTTGTTCTATATGGGCTGAACTAATGGAAGATCAAAAGGCAAGTGAAACATTTCTATTAAATGGATATGATCATGGGCGCGTATATGTGCAAGGTTTGTTAAATGCAAAAATTAACCAAGATGATAAACGAAGATATATTCCAGGCGTCATGTACCCCGAGTTGAAATTTACGCCTAATGTGGATTTTATGTTGGGGGCTATCTTTCAAAAAGTCAGTGACAATGTTAAAGCAATTACATATGACTTTGATGCCAAAGACTCTGATAAATATTTTTCGAAGTCTAAAGAATCGTACGCTAAGAACGGATGTGCCAAAATTTTATTAGAAATGAAATAGAAAAGAACTTTTTGGAAATTGAAAATGATTTTAGACCGCGAATTTCAACTCGAAATTATGAAAAAGATGGCTGAGGTGTACCCAGCCGCATATAACTTTTGGACTGATCTTGATTATCGAGATAAAGAAAATCAGCATAAGCTTTTTTCAAATCTCTACTACTTACAATCTCATGGATTATTAGAACCAAAGAGTATTCACTACACTACTAGCCTGGACGGTATAGGAAGCTGGACCTTGGGAAATACCAGGCTGAATCACAAAGGTATGGATTTCTTGGCTGATGACGGTGGACTATCTGCAATCTTAGGTACCGTGACTATCAAGTTTGAAACTGAGCAGCTAAAGGCTATTTTGGCTGCAAAAATTATGAGTTCTGATCTTAGTCCTGAACGCAAAACTACCATGATTGATGCAATCAAAGAGCTACCTGCAGAAGGTCTAAAGCATTTAACAACAAAAATTGTAGATGTTGGATGGGACAACTTAGATTCACTTATGACCTTAATTCAGAGCAGCCTACCATTATGAAAAAAATATTAATCTGTTCACTATTAACTTTTATTAGTTCAGTAGTTTTAGCGACTCCAATTACTTTGCAGCACTCTAAGACCGGCTATGTAAATTCAGGAATCTGTTCCGCCGTGGTGGATATAACGATTCATGATTTTCTTGGAACCAATGACAAGCTGTATTTAGATCTTGTGGCAAAGGATAAAGCTGGGAAAATAAAAGGAACCTCTGAAGATATCATTACTTATGATGATGTTCAGAACCTTTCTGGTAAAGCATTTGGTAAAGTATTTATAGAGTCTGAAGATATGTGTGAGGCAGACCGTATTTGGACAATTCATGTCAAGCGTGCAGTATTAGTTGTTGAGGGTAAACGTCAGGACTTATTGAAAACGAAGCAAGTTATGATTGATGATTTTCAACCTATGAAAATTGTTGCCAAGTAATACATAGTAAATTGGTCGAAAAATAACAAAATCTACTGTTACACGATAAAAAATGGACAATTTAAGGGTGTTACATGACATTTTTTGAGGTGTTACACGATAAATTTAGAAGATGTTACACGTTAAAAAGCTCTATTCGTAGTGAATAGGGCTAGTATTCTAATGTAACTAATTAGATTTATATTTTTCAATTTCCTTGTATTCAATTATTTTAAAAGTTGGTTTTAATTGTTCAGCCTTGAATAATTTAGGCTTTTTTAATAGAAGTAGAACTTTATCTCCATTTATATCTATTAACTCCCATACTTCACTTTCTCCTTTTATTTTGACTAAATTTCTTGCATTTGGATTTTTTAAGATATCTTCTGCCTCTACCTTTCCTTGGAATAGTGTCATACCTAAAAGCCCAATAACTGAAATTACAGTTATTATTAAAGGAGTAACTTTGTCTGTAATTTTTCTATCTTCCCAAGGTATTGAAGAAATAATCCGTCCTTCACTATCTGTAGAAAATAGATTTATCTTAACAATGGATGAGACTGTTATGGTGTAAACCATCAACATTATAAATTTGGAAGCAATAAATTGATATCCAAGTAAATTAACCACGAAATACATAAACCAAATTAGGACAAAAATAACGAGGGATAATTCAAAGTATTTTCTTGATAAAAGAGTCATAGATATTCCTAGAATAACACCTAATAATGAAGTGAAAACTAAGCCTATCGACGACAGTAAAATCTGTTGAGGTGAAATTGAATTCAAGTACCATTCGACACCTAAGTGGTAATAGAATCCGTATTTATATAATATAGAAAGCCCTACACTTAAAATAAATGTCAATGTAAGAGCTTCAGCTATACTAATTTTATTCAAAAGTTCTTTTTTAAAATCCATAATTTATATTTTTTTAAATAGCTAAATATTTATTTTATATACAAACAATTAATTAATCACTATCTTTGAATGTTTTATCTAAATGTTCTGTTACGCCATCCAGCATATCTAAAAAGTCTTGCTGACCAATCTTGTATTTGTATGTTTGCCACTCGCCTTCACGCGGGTAGCGCTGCAATCCTGTTTCTGTCTGCCAAAGCTCAATCAAAGCGTCGCCATGTTCATAGTTGGGTAGACCACCACGCGCCCATTCTGACACAGTAGAAGCCCCAGCTACAGGTAAAACAAAAGCTATCTTTTCATGTGTCCAACCTAATCGGCCTAAATCTAGAATCATTCTATTGAAGTCTGGGCGTTTGTAAGCACGGCGTTTTGATAGAAATTCTTTAACCTTTTTTTGCTGCCGTAAATTGATAAATCTTTCAGCATCAGCTTTTTTAAAAACTGTACTATCCATGCCACAATTATTTATAAACATCATTATTGAATCCCCTGAATTTGATTTAGCGCATCATGATCTAGGTTAGTAAATTGGCAGTATTTCAATTGAGAATGCATATAGGCAGTTCCAACTTCGCCGTGGCGGTTCTTACTAACTATGGCTTCAGCAATTCCACGGAATTGAGATTCTTTATTGTAAACTTCGTCCCGATAAAGAAAAACAATTTGATCTGCATCCTGTTCAATGGCACCAGATTCCCGTAGATCTGACATCATTGGGCGCTTGTTTGGTCGTTTCTCTAACTCACGGTTGAGCTGTGATAAAAGGACAATGACACAATTAAATTCTTTAGCCATAGCCTTGAGCTCACCAGTGAAGTAAGCAATCTTTAAATCCTCTCGAGCAAATTGCTTAGATGTCTTCATAATCTGTAGATAGTCAATTAGCACTAATCCAACTGAGCCATATTGATGAAGTACTTTTCGGATCGATTCTCTTATGTTTGCTATTGATGGACGTGAAGTATCATTGATCTGCATTGGAACATTTTTTAGCCGCACTACGGCGTTTGTATATGCTGTAAATTCTTCTTTAGGGAGTAGGTGAGGAGAATTCCGTACTAGGCTAATGTCTGCAGGTGCTATAGCACAGCATAAGCGCATTGCGATTTGTTCTTTTGGCATTTCACCAGACATAATTAGTACTGGTTTTTTCTGAACTACGGAGACATGATTTGCAATTATTTGCATCATTGTCGTTTTACCCATAGCCGGCCTTGCTGCCACAATCATTAAGCAGCCTGGTTCTACATCACCAAGTTTCTTGTCTAGATCATAAATACCAGTTTGAATACCTTTGATTAGTGTCGTGCCAGCAATAGCAGCTTCCATCTTTTGGCCAATTTCAAAAAAAGTATTTGATGCAGCATCATGGATATGAAATAGGGATTCGCTCCCTGATTCAGTATTTAGATTGGCAAAAGCAGTTTGTGCATTCTGTACCAGTTCACCACGATTTACAGTTAAATGCCGGGCTTGCTGGATTACCTTTATTGCTTCAGCTTCAACCTGACGACATACGGTCAAATCCTTCAATTTTTCTGCATAAGATTGCAGATTGTAGAAGCTAGAAGGAGCATCATTCATTAGTTGAATAAGATATTTCTCACCACCTGATGCTTCACCATAATTACGCACTTCTAACCATTGATTCACGAGTACGGCATCGTATGGCGAATTTTTTTCATCAAGGTCTACGATTGCACTAAAAATTAACTTGTGACGTGTTGCATAAAAGTCGTGTTCGGATAATAAATTTTCCACTTGTGCATAAGATCCAGCTACTGTCATTAATGCAGCAAGAACCGCTTGCTCAATTTGAAGATTATGAATTGGAAGAGTATTTGTATTCATTACATACTCCCCAGTAGGCTTTTAGGTTTGCTGTCTACTAAATTAATTATAGGTTGAGTCGTGATAGTAGGATGAGTTTCAGATTGCTTCACATAATTCGGATTTGCTTTTTGATAACGTTCAAATTTATCAATGATCCAACGGACAAAACAATAAAGTTTTTTAGCATTAGGCATCGCTTGGTCTGCATAGTGAGCATTGAAAGCACCGAGTTGAAATTCAAAATCTGGTAATCCAAAAATTAATTCTAAATTCTGCTGCTGCCCCGCTATATTTAGGATGCCAATTAATTGATCTCGATCTGGAATCCACTCGTGTTCTTGAGAGAGATTCATTGATTGATTCATTGATAGGTTCTGCATCCCAGAATTGGGATTATTCAAAATCCCATTTTTGGGGATATTTCCATTGTCGGAATCATTCCGTTTTTGGGAATGTTTAATGTTCCCACTTTTGGGTGTATTTGTTCTTGATTCAGTATCATTTTTTGAACCTGAATTATCCAGATTTTGGTTATATTCTTCACGGCCTTTTACGCCGTTTAATTTAAGTATGCGGACTCTTTTCGTTGGTCCAGCACGTTCGCCAGTATCGCTAATTAGCCCAAGTTTTATGAGCTCTAATATAACTTTTTGTACTGTCTTTTTGTCTAGCATAGTGTCAGCAGCTAAGCGATCAATGCTAGGCCATGCGGTATGTTCTTCACCAGCCCGGTCTGCTAGTGAAAGCAGAACCAGGCGTTGAGCAGAAGTTTTAACAGAAGCTGTCCACGACCAACGAGTTGCATCAATGCTCATCAGATCCTCCTTGCCGAATATTTTTAATGACGGCACTAATGAGTCGATCTGGTGTCATGCGGACGGATTCTACATATGTAGCAGATTCCGAAGTTGGTTTTGGTTCTGTAGTTGGTTGAACCGAATTTTTATTGTCTGAAACTTGGGGGTTATCCATTTTTAGATGCCTCCCACTCAGCTTGATATTTCTCACTTTCAATAGAAAAAGTATTAATATGCGATTCAGCTAAGTACTCAGCAATATTAATTAAATTCTCAAGGGGCGCAAAGACAACGCTGTGAATGACATCTTTTATGGCTTCTTTAACCAGCTTAACTTCTATTCTAATTTTATAAATTAGGGTTTCTAACCATGTCGTATTTTCATGAGCAAGTGCGTAAGCTTCATTTAGATCGCCAGCGTCGTATTGATCATATGGCGTTTGACGATGTCTTTTAATTTCAGCGCTACATATGTCAGCATGAGAGTTGGAAAGTTGAAGCGAGATTGCGATTAAATTTTCAACCTCTATGAAGATTGAATTATCTAAATTATGCTCTTCAGCATAGGTTTTAACGAAGATTGCAGACTTACTAATTTGATTGAATAGAGTGCGAAGTTGAGTAGCCGTTTCATATGCAATTTTATAAGCATTTAAATAATTAGTAGCATTATAGAAAGGGACTAATTGCTCTTGTAATTGAATTTGTACTTTAGCGTTCATGATGAATGCGCTCCTAGATTATTAGAAGCTTTGCCAATTATCACGACCAAGAGATATGGTGGCAAAGCAAAAGGGGGTTGGTCGACGAGTAATCTAGGTGACTCGCACACTCGAAAGTGTCCCCCTTCGGCCCTGCCATAAGACGCAGATGCGGAAGGATTACGCACAAAAAAAGCCCTGAAAGCGGACTGTGCGCCTAGATATAAACAGCCGACCAAAGCTGATCTGATGATTTTGCACCAGACAAACTTAATATAGATCAATAAAATTAATTTGAAAAGGGTAAGGCTAAAAATAGTTGGATATGTCATACAGATTCTCCAAATCTTTTAGCCAAAATTTGCATGCCTTTGGGCAGAATGAAAAACTCGGTTTGGGTATAACTATATGGTTGGCCAGAGGCTTTTACACCTTCTTTTAGTGAATATTTGGTTTCACAGTATCCTCGACTTTCACTGTAGTAAGTTGAAGCCCTCGCATTATTTAGATAGCGATCCCAGTTATGTTTTCTAAGCCATTCAGCTAACACTTGCTGCTTAACATTCAGAATTTTACATGCTTGCTGGAACTTCAAGCCGTGTTCAGTATGAGTGATAGTTTCTATTGCTTGTGACAAGGCTTTGTTTTCTGAAGTTAGCTGTAGATTCTGTTTGGCTTGAACTTCGATAGCTTGTAAAAGGTGCTGTGGATTGTTGATATCAAATGCTGGTGTTTGCTGTTCAAGTTCATACCAACGTTTCACAATCGCAGCAGTAAATTCTGGGCAGAGTTGAGCTACTACTGTTATCGAATCCAACTTACCTTGTTCACCAGAAAATACGTATTCAGTGCTTGTGCGTCCAGTTGTAGGCTTTTCCACCGTTGGTGGTAAAGTAATAACACGGCGTTCTGCTAAACGTTCAATTGTTCTTTTGACAGAGTCTAAGCGTATACTGGTAATGAGGGCGATATCTGAACTCAACATTTGTTGAGAAGGTAAAATTAAACTAATAGGAGCATTCATTATTAGGCCTCCATTTCTGCAGTAGTTTTCTTGCTGTTATGCCATTCAACCAATTCTGCATAGTCGAAGAAAACGGGTGCTTGTTTTGATGTACCCATCTTCATCGGACGTGGAAATGTAGGATCTTTGCGTATAGTGTGTCGAAGTGACTCACGTGTTACATCAAGTAGCTGGCAAGCAGTACTAAATTGAATTCGGATAGGCTTTGTTTGAAACATGATGATAACCATGTGTTTGCAAGAACATGGTTGAAGTATGTTTTTATTTTCTATCTTTAAAAATTAAGCAAGTTGAACTAAATAGGGATTAAGTTGTACTTGCTAAGTATTTTTAGGTCTTCCTGGCTCTTTAGCATATTCGGGAGCTACATCTTTAATCCAATCTTTTAAAGATTCTTGCTTGTCTGGAAGTTCTTGCACATGCGGCGTTTCAATCAAGGTATTCCATACAATTTCACACATTTCGCCGGTCTTAATTTGTTTTGCCTTATCATTTTTCCATACATGCATAGCTATTGTTTTTGCAGCTAGTTGAGCATTTGCTTTTTCATTGCTTTTTCCAGGACGTTTGTTTTTTATTGTTGGTTTATATTCTTCAGCTTTTGGTAGAAGAGGGTGAACAGGAAGGCGATTAAGTCGATTTTCAGCTATTCTCATAAGTTCTGGATGTGTAATAACAACATCTTTAAGTTTAATTTTTGGATAATAAATATCCTCATTATCTTCTGTTTTATAGCTGGTTAGCTTATTTGGTTTTGGTATTAGATAGTTACTTTTAGACTCTTCTTCGTTAACTGATAAGCTGAGATATAATATATTAACGTTTTCTAATGCTTTATAAATGTTAATTTTTTTTTGATCTTCATATTGCATAGCCTCAGCTTTAAATTTGTAATGTTCTAGAAGCAGATTTTTTTCTTCATAACTTAGAATCTCATCAATAGTTATTAAGTTATCGCTAAAATATGAATGAATATCATCACACTCTAGTTTATTTTTAAAATAAAGTTGTCTTATAGCAAGATCTGTTAAGTTAATTAGGCCACCTTCATCTAATACATTTTGTACAAAAGCATCGCTAATTGTATTTAGATGTTCATAAGTATTTCGGATAAAAGAACGTAAACGTGCTTGGTCAGGCTCTAAGTTTCTAAAAGTATTAGGTGAAATTATATGAGAGTAATCGCCAACTACATTCCAACCAAAAACCATAACATGCAATTTAATATCGTATGCTAAAGCGAGAGACAGTATCTTTTTCTTATCATAGTAATCTATGTTAAGGATACGATTTAGTTCAATAGCTGCATCACTTAATGTATAAAATGGTACTGGGCTATTTATTTTATTCATGATAAATCTCATTTAATTTTTAGATAAAATTATTTACTTAGTTAACTTTGCATACCTAAATTGTATAATCTCTTCGCCTAAAATTTGTGCTGTATAATCGTATGGACTAATACTTGTTTTTTTATTTGCATCTAAATAATTACTCCACCAATTGAGCATTGTTTTTCTTTCTTCTAAGAACTCTGCTTTATGGGTATATGCAAGTCGTACATTATTACGCTCTTGGTGACTCATTTGTTTTTCAACAGCATCTTTCTGGAATAGTTTACTTTGGATTAGGGCTGCACAGGCCATACCTCGGAACCCGTGACCACAAACTTCTGTATTTGTATCATATCCAAGACGGCGTAGGGTCTTATTGATGGTTGATTCACTCATAAAGCCATGCGGATCTCCATTTTTAGGAAAAACATTTTGAGTGTGTCCGCTGTATTTGTAGATCTCTTTTATTACAGTTAGTGCTTGGTTCGAGAGAGGAATTAAATGAGGTGTTTTCATTTTCGCACCGCGATGAGAGTATTTGTAACCTTCTACGAAATCTCTAGTTGGGGGAATGGTCCAGATAGCATTCTCAAAATCAAACTCCTTCCATCTTGCAAATCTAAGTTCACTTGAACGAGCAAAAGTATGTAAAGCAAATTCAACACATAATCGAGTAAGTGGATGGCCAGTATCGGAAGCTAATTTAGCTTGCAGCTCGGGCAATCTTTCTAATGGTAATTGAGGGTGATGTTTAGTTTTCTTCGAAAGGATGAAAATATCTTGAAGACCATAGGCTGGATTACTTTCAATAAATCCTTTCGACATTGCAAATGCAAAAATACTTGTTAGCCGTTGCCGGGTTTTTTTTACAACTTCGGTATAACCTAAATCTTCAATACTTTTAATTACTTGAATCAGTTCTTTTGGCTTGATTGCATCAATAGGTTTTTTCCCAAGTTTTGGGAAAACATACTCTTCCATATTCTTAAGAGCTCTTTCTGCTGTTTCAGTTCCCCAGCGTCCAGTGTTTTTATATGCTGTATGCCATTCTCGAGCTATAGATTCAAAATTATATTTATTGTCTAGTTTAGCCTTTTGTATTTCGCTGTATTCAATTGGATCTATTCCATTGGCTAATAGTGTCTCCAATTCACGGCGCTTATCTCTGGCTGCTTTTAAACTTAAAGCAGGGAAGTTACCCAATGTCATTAAGCCATCTTTACCATTAGCTCTTTTATATTTAAATCGCCATACTTTTGAGCCACTTTTACGAATGAATAAAATCAGTCCATGACCATCATATAGGGAATAATCTTTTTCCTGCGGCTTTGCACCAGTGCATTTGGAGTCGGATAGCGGAACAGTTTTCTTAGCCATGGCAGAATAAGGATACATATTGAGTAGAACTTTATATATCCTCAATCATATCCTTAAATATTGCAACTATATCCTTATATATTTGTCTATATTCTTCTATGATTAACGTATAAATATTTGAATAATAAATGTTTTTAACTAAATTGTTTTATATTTTGCTATTAGGTTTGTGCGCCCTGCGGGACTCGAACCCACGTCGGTCGCTTAGGAGGCAACTGCTCTATCCAGTTAAGCTAAGGGCGCATAATTTTATGATTATAAACAAAAAAGCTATTGCTAAGGCAATGGCTTTTTTACGTTTTAGTTA
>Ga0308166_1002783_pt1 | contig 15587 bp, 13 predicted proteins | sample PhyCR2_2_FD_202137 | JGI IMG/M metagenome (GOLD analysis project Ga0308166, IMG submission 202137) | Phyllosphere microbial communities from UC Gill Tract Community Farm, Albany, California, United States - DLSLCC.R2 | ecosystem: Host-associated > Plants > Phyllosphere > Unclassified | place... | reverse complement strand
TCCGCGTGCGAGGTGCCGGCGAGCACGCGGACCGCCGTACGCAGCGACCCGACCGCGCCGAGCGCCGAGCCGATCAGCGCGATGGTCGAGATGGCACCCGTGATCGACAGCGAGATCGGCTCGCGAAGGTCGTCAGGATTCACGACGCCTCCTTCGCCGATCAGCCCGGGCACCACCGACTGCACGGCGGCGATGATCGCATCCCACGCGTCGGGGTTGCCCGCAAGCCACAGGGCGGCGATCGAGAATCCGAGCAGCACCGCGGCGAACACACTGAACAGCGCCCGGTAGGTGACGCTGTCGGCGAGCATCGGGCCCCGGCGCTCCGAGTACAGCAGGAAGGCGCGGACCGGCCGCCGCGTCAGCGCCCAGCGGATGGCCGACGCGCTCACTCGCGCGATCGGGCCTGGGCGGTCGGCGTCGTGGGCTGCGGAGTCGGTGCTCATGCCACCACCTTACGAGTGGCCGAGACGTGCTTTCAGGGGGTTGACGTCGAGCGTCACCATGACGGATGGGGCATGGAGGGTGCCCTAGAATCGGGGTCAACCTGGCAGTGCGCGTTCCTGCCCGAGACTCGTCCCACGATTGGTGCCCCTTGCTTTCCCCTGCCGCTTCGCTCGCCCCGGAATGGCTCGTCGAGCCCGACGATGCGAACGACCTCCCGACCGCCGTGTGGCCGGCGTCCACGACCCGCGACTCCGACGGGGTCGTCCAGCTCGCCGGCCTCGCCGCCACCGCGCTCGCGCAGACCTACGGCACGCCGCTCCTCGTGATCGACGAGGATGAGGTGCGCACCCGGGCACGGGCGTTCAGAGTCGCCTTCGACACCGCTGCAGCCGAGCACGGCACGACCGCTCAGGTCTACTACGCGGGCAAGGCGCTGCTGACCACGACGATCGCGCGGTGGGTCGTCGATGAGGGACTCCGCATCGACGTGTGCACCGGGGGAGAGCTCGAGGTCGCTCTCGCGGCGGGAGTCGCTCCGGCATCGATGGGCTTCCACGGCAACAACAAGTCGGTCGCCGAGCTCGAGCGCGCCGTCGAGGTGGGCGTCGGGACGATCATCGTCGACAGCGAGATCGAGATCGAACGGCTGGCGGCGATCACCGCACGGACCGGCGCGACCCAGCGCGTGCTCGTGCGGGTCATCAGCGGCGTGCATGCCGAGACGCACGACTTCCTCGCGACCGCGCACGAAGACCAGAAGTTCGGTTTCCCGTTGCCGGAGGCGGAGCGTGCCGTCGCCCGCATCCGTGAGATCCCCGGCATCGACTTCGCCGGTCTCCACTGCCACATCGGCTCGCAGATCTTCGGCGTCGCCGGTTTCCGCGAGTCCGCGTCCCGCGTGCTCGAGCTCCATGCCGCACTCCTCGAGGACGGGCCCGTGCCGCAGCTCAATCTGGGCGGAGGATTCGGCATCGCCTATACCAGCGTCGACGACCCGACGCCGATCGAGACCCTCGCGGGTGAGATCGTGACGGCTGTCGCCGAAGGCTGCGCAGCACGCGGCATCGCGATCCCGGCCCTGTCCTTCGAACCGGGCCGAGCCATCGTCGGCACGGCAGGCGTCACGATCTACGAGGTCGGGACGACGAAGGACGTGGCGCTGGAGTCCGGCGCGACCCGACGGTACATCAGCGTCGACGGAGGCATGAGCGACAACGCCCGCCCCGCTCTCTACGGAGCCCAGTTCTCGGCGCGCCTGGCCTCACGGATCGGCGTCGGCGCTCCGCAGCTCAGCCGCGTCGTGGGCAAGCACTGCGAGTCCGGTGACATCGTCGTCGATCACGAGTATCTGCCTGCCGACGTCGCACCCGGCGATCTCCTGGCAGTCCCTGCCACCGGCGCCTACTGCGCCCCGCTGGCGAGCAACTACAACCATGTTCCGCGCCCACCGATCGTCGCCGTCCGCGACGGTCGGTCCACGGTCATCGTCCGTGGCGAGACGATCGCCGATGTCCTCTCTCGGGACACCGGCATCTCGCGGGACACCGGCATCGAGGCACTCCAGAACCACCGGTGAGCGGCGCGCCACGCGATGCGGCAGCCGACGACACACGACTGATCCACCCTCCTAAGGAGAAGCAATGACGACTGAGTACCGACGACTTCGGGTGGCGCTTCTGGGCGCCGGCGCGGTCGGCTCGCAGGTGGCCGACCTCCTGCTGCGTCATGGCGACGAGCTCGCCGACCGTGCGGGAGCCTCGCTCGAACTGGCGGGCATCGCCGTGCGCAACCTCGACGCGCCCCGCGAGACAGACCTGCCGAAAGAGCTGTTCACGACCGACGCGGAGTCGCTGATCCTCGGTTCCGACATCGTGATCGAGCTGATCGGCGGCATCGAGCCGGCGCGCACGAGCATCCTGCAGGCGATCGGCTCCGGCGCAGACGTCGTCACAGCCAACAAGGCACTGCTCGCGACGCACGGCCCCGAGCTGTTCGAGGCAGCCGACCGCGTCGGCGCCTCCGTGTATTACGAAGCGGCCGCCGCAGGCGCGATCCCGATCATCCGCCCGCTCCGCGACTCGCTCGCCGGTGACCGGGTGGTCCGCATCATGGGCATCGTGAACGGCACGACCAACTACATCCTCGACCGCATGGACACCGAGGGCGCCGACTTCGCCGACGTGCTCGCCGACGCCCAGCGTCTCGGGTACGCGGAGGCCGACCCCACTGCCGACGTCGAGGGCTTCGATGCCGCGCAGAAGGCCGCGATCCTCGCCAGCCTCGCCTTCCACACGGCGGTGCCGCTCGACGCCGTGTACCGCGAGGGCATCTCGTCGATCACCGCATCGATGATCGACGAGGCTCGCGCTGCAGGATTCGTGATCAAGCTTCTCGCCGTCTGCGAGCGCATCGAGGCCAACGGCGCCGAGTCGATCTCGGTCCGCGTCTACCCCGCACTCGTGCCGAGGACCCATCCGCTCGCCTCCGTCCACGGCGCGAACAACGCGGTGTTCGTCGAGGCCGAGGCCGCCGGCTCCCTCATGTTCTACGGTGCAGGCGCCGGCGGCGTGCAGACGGCATCCGCCGTGCTCGGTGACGTCGTCTCGGCGGCTCGCCGCCACATCGCTGGCGGGGTCGGCGTGGGGGAGTCCACCAGGGCGAACCTCCCCGTCGTGCCGATCGGCCACGTCACCACCCGCTACCAGATCACTCTCGAGGTGTCGGACGCTCCTGGCGTCCTCGCGACGGTCGCCGGCATCCTGAGCGATGGCGATGTCTCCGTCGCCACGGTCGTGCAGACGGTCGAAGGCGAGGCCGAGCCCACCGCCCGCCTCGTGATCGGCACACACCGCGCCACCGATGCGGCTCTCAGCGCGACCGTCGACGCACTCGCCGACAGCTCGGTCGTCGAGCGCGTCGTATCGGTGCTGCGCGTGGAAGGCGAATGACGGTGGCAGGGGCGCGCACGGTCGAGGTGACCGTACCCGCCACCAGCGCGAACCTGGGCCCCGGCTTCGACACGCTCGGTCTCGCGCTGAGCATCTACGACACTCTCGTGGTCACCGAGCTGCCCGCCGGCGAACTCCAGATCGAGGTCTCGGGCTCGGGCGCGGACGAGATCCCGCGCGACGCATCTCACCTGATCGTCCGCACGGTCGCGCACGTCTACGCCGACGTCGATCGTCCGCTTCCCGGTCTGCGCATCGTCGCCGAGAACGGCGTTCCGCACGGCCGCGGTCTCGGCTCGTCCGGAGCGGCCGTCGCCGCGGGCATCCTCGCGGCCAAGGGGCTGCTCGAGGGCGACGTCGAGATCAGCGACGCCGACATGCTGCGACTCGCGACCGAGATCGAAGGCCACCCCGACAATGTGGCACCGGCCCTCTTCGGCGGACTCACGATCGCGTGGATGGGCGAGCGGGGCGCACAGCACAAGAAGCTGCTCGTGCATCGGGGCGTCTCACCTCTCGTGCTCGTGCCGTCGTACACGATGTCGACCTCGAAGGCCCGCTCGCTGCAGCCGCCTCAGGTGTCGACCGCGGATGCGGTGTTCAACGTCTCGCGCTCGGCGCTGCTCATCGCGGCGCTCACCCAGAGCCCCGAGCTGCTGCTCGACGCGACGGCCGATCGCCTTCACCAGGACTACCGCGCCGAGGCGATGCCCGAGACGCAGCGCCTCGTGCAGACTCTGAGGGCTGCGGGTTTCGCAGCCGTCGTCTCCGGCGCCGGCCCCAGTGTGCTCGTGCTCGCAGACGGGCCGGGCAGCCGTCAGGATGCCGTGGAACTCGCCGAATCCACCACCGACACCCCGTGGGAAGCGCTGCTGCTCGCGGTCGACGTGCGTGGTGGTACAGTGGGGAATCGAGCGGAGGGCTCCACGTAACTGCGTGAATCTGGCCCCATTGCAACTCTGCAAGACCCGCACGCAAACCCCTGTGGCACTGCTCTCACCGAGAACTCGTTCTTTTCGAGAACCCAGTGCTGAGGCTGGCTGACGCCGAGCGTCAGCCCGTGCGACCGCGCGCAGCACCCGTTGTGCGCGTACCGCTCATGTCTCCGAGACCAAAGAGGGAGTACTCGTGGAGAATTTCTCCGAGACCCAGAACGACCAGGCGGCACCCGCCGCTGCTCCGGCCCAGGCCGCGAGCTCCGACGCCGCGACCACCGCTGCGACCGAAGTGGCCCCGGCCCGCAAGCGCGCACCGCGTCGCGCCACCACCGCGACGGCGTCCGCCAAGGCTGAGAAGGCCGCTGCGGCCGATGCCGCCACCGACAGCGCACCTGCGAAGTCTGAGGCGCCCGCGAAGTCCGAGGCGCCTGCGAAGGCCGAGCCTGCGAAGTCCGAGTCCGCGAAGTCCGAGGCGCCCGCCGCCGACGCTCCGGCCGACGCCGCCGCACCCAAGGCCAAGGCTCCCCGTCGCAGCCGCGCGAAGAAGACCGACGCCGAGCCCGCCGCCGAGGCTCCCGCAGCCGACGCGCCCGCCGCTCCCGCCGCGGACGCCGCTCCGGCCGCCGACGCCACACAGGCCGCTGAATCGTCTGACACGCCTGCGAAGACCACCGGTCGCGGCCGCCGCACAGCCAAGAAGCCCGCGGCCGACGCCGAGGCTCCTGCCTCCGAGAAGCCCGTCGAGTCCGCCCCGGCAGACTCCGCTCCTGCCGGCGATTCCTCGTCCGACTCCGCTGACGGCGACGAGCAGGGCGGCCGCGGCCGCAACCGCAACCGCAGCCGCAATCGCGGACGCGGACAGAACGGAAACGGTCAGGCCGGCGAGCAGCAGCAGTCGCAGCAGCCTCAGCAGCAGCAGCAGAACGCCTCCGACGACGAGGGCGGCAACGGCCGCAACCGTCAGCGCAACAAGCGCCGCGGCGGAGCGCCGACGGACGAGTTCGACACCGAGATCGGCGAGGACGACGTCCTGATCCCGATCGCCGGAATCCTCGACGTCCTCGACAATTACGCCTTCGTCCGCACGACCGGCTACCTCGCCGGCCCCAGCGACGTCTACGTCTCGCTCGGACAGGTCAAGAAGTACAACCTGCGCAAGGGCGACGCGATCGTCGGCTCGATCAAGCAGCCTCGCGAGGGCGAGCAGCAGGGGCGTCAGAAGTACAACGCACTGGTCAAGGTCGACTCGATCAACGGGCTGTCGATCGACGACGCGGCCACCCGCGTCGAGTTCGGCAAGCTCACGCCGCTCTACCCGCAGGAACGTCTGCGTCTCGAGACGGCTCCTGAGAAGCTGACCCAGCGCATCATCGACCTCGTCGCCCCGATCGGCAAGGGACAGCGCGGCCTCATCGTCGCGCCGCCCAAGGCTGGCAAGACGATCGTCCTGCAGCAGATCGCCAACGCGATCGCGCAGAACAACCCCGAGGTCCACCTCATGGTCGTCCTCGTCGACGAGCGCCCTGAAGAGGTCACCGACATGGAGCGCACCGTCAAGGGCGAGGTCATCGCCTCGACCTTCGACCGTCCGGCAGAAGACCACACCACGGTCGCCGAGCTCGCCATCGAGCGTGCCAAGCGTCTCGTCGAACTGGGCCGCGACGTCGTCGTGCTGCTCGACTCGATCACCCGTCTCGGCCGTGCGTACAACCTCGCGGCTCCGGCTTCGGGACGCGTGCTCTCCGGTGGTGTCGACGCGTCGGCGCTGTACCCGCCCAAGCGCTTCTTCGGTGCCGCGCGCAACATCGAGAACGGCGGATCCCTCACGATCCTCGCCACTGCTCTCGTCGAGACCGGCTCCAAGATGGACGAGGTCATCTTCGAGGAGTTCAAGGGCACCGGCAACAGCGAGCTGCGTCTGTCGCGTCAGCTCGCCGACAAGCGCATCTTCCCGGCCGTCGACGTGAACGCGTCGAGCACGCGTCGTGAAGAGATGCTCCTGTCGACCGATGAGGTCAAGATCACCTGGAAGCTGCGTCGTGCCCTCGCGGGCCTCGACCAGCAGCAGGCTCTCGAGGTCGTCCTGGGCAAGCTCCGTGAGACTCACTCGAACGTCGAGTTCCTCGTGCAGATGCAGAAGTCGATTCCGACGCTCCCCTCGGGTGCGCACGGTCACGACAACAACATCCGCTGAGCGGAGCCAGTGTGTTCGAGTCCGTCCAGACTCTGATCGACGAGCATCGCCGGGTGCAGGAGGAGCTCTCCGACCCGGCGGTGCACGCCGATGCTGCTCGAGCGAAGCGCGTCAACCGCCGCTACGCCGAGCTGTCCAGGATCGTCGCCGCCCACGAGGCGTGGGTGGCGGCATCCGACGACCTGGATGCGGCGCGCGAACTGGCCCGTGAAGACGAGGCGTTCGCCGATGAGGTCCCCGGCCTCGAAGAGAGCCTCCAGCAGGCGCAGGAGAAGCTCCGCCGCCTGCTGATCCCGCGAGACCCGGACGATGCGCGCGACGTGATCATGGAGATCAAGGCGGGGGAGGGCGGTGCCGAATCGGCACTGTTCGCCGCCGACCTGCTGCGCATGTACATTCAGTACGCGGCATCGAAGGGCTGGAAGACCGAGCTCCTCGAGCGCAACGAATCTGATCTCGGTGGCTACAAGGACGTCCAGGTGGCGATCAAGGGATCCTCGACCGACCCTGCTCAGGGCGTCTGGGCGCACCTCAAGTACGAGGGCGGCGTGCACCGGGTGCAGCGGGTTCCCGCGACCGAGTCGCAGGGGCGCATCCACACCTCGACCACCGGTGTGCTGGTGTTCCCCGAGGTGGACGAGCCCGATGAGATCGCCATCAACCAGAACGATCTCAAGATCGACGTCTTCCGCTCCTCCGGTCCCGGAGGGCAGTCGGTGAATACGACCGACTCGGCCGTGCGCATCACGCACCTTCCGAGCGGCATCGTGGTGTCGATGCAGAACGAGAAGTCGCAACTGCAGAACCGCGAGGCTGCGATGCGCGTGCTGCGTGCACGTCTGCTGGCGAAGCAGCAGGAGGAACTGGATGCCGCGGCATCCGACGCGCGCAAGTCGCAGATCCGCGGCATGGACCGCTCCGAGCGCATCCGCACCTACAACTTCCCCGAGAACCGCATCGCCGATCACCGCACCGGATTCAAGGCATACAACCTCGATCAGGTGATGGACGGCGCGCTCGAGCCGATCATCGAGAGTGCGATCCAGGCGGATGAAGAGGCGCGGCTCGCCGCCGTAGGCTCGGAGTCCTGACCGGCGTTCCGCCCGCAGTCCTGCTCCGCTGCCGACGTCGAGGCTGACGCGTTCTTCAGATCCGCGCCGCGTAACGATGCTCGGGTCGTCCGGTGGCCCCATAGCGCAGCCGAACCTCGACCACGGTCCGCGCAGCGAGCGCGGCGAGATGACGCTGCGCCGTGGCCCGCGATATCCCGACGCGCTCTCCCACCTCTGCCGCCGACGCCTCTCCGTCGCCGAGCGCGGCGAGCACCAGCTGCTCGGTGGCTGAGCGTGAGACCGAGACCGGCTCTCCCGAGCCGTGCAGGATCGCGAGCGCCCGATCGACGTCGTCCTGCTGCAGCGGACGGTCTCCGGCGAGGAGGTTGCGGTAGCGCACGTACCGGTCGAGCAGCCCGGTGAGTGCGCGTCGGTCGAACGGCTTGAGAAGATATCCTGCGGCGCCCGACCTCAGTGCACGACGTACCGTCGGGGCGTCATCGGCCGCCGAGATGAGGATCGCATCGACGCCGGCATCCTGCACGAGTGCGATGCCGTCTCCATCCGGCAGATAGACGTCGACCACCAGCAGATCCGGACGCGAGGAGCGGATGCTCTCCCGAGCCTCGGCTATGGATCTCACCGGCTCGAGAGCGATGAAGCCGGGCTGCTCGTCGACGATTCCCCTATGCAGCTGCCCGACGCGGAAGTCGTCGTCGAGGATGAGGACGCGCACGGGGTCGGTCATGGGTTCTCCTTCTGAGGTGTCGTGACGGGGGAGACGGCACCGCTGATCCGCGCCGCGAACACGGCGCCCTGGTGCGCTCCGCCGGGGTCGATGATCCAGAGGTCGCCGCCGCTTCGTCGTGCGATTTCTCGGGCCAGCGGAAGTCCGATGCCGTGACCGTGCACCCCGGTGCCGGCGTGTTCGGGGGTGCGGGCGTTCTCGGAGGAGGGCCGTGGCGACAGGGGGTCGACATCACCGAGACCTGGTCCCGAGTCCGCCACCGTGACCACGAGCGCATCACCGTCGCCGAGCACGGCCACCTCGACCCAACGTGGGGACCTCTCGCCGGCGACGGCGGCCGTCACGGCGTTGTCGACCAGGTTGCCCAGCACGGCAGCGACGTCCTCCGGCGCTGCCACGCTTCCGATCAGCTGGGTCTCGTCTGCGATGCGCAGCGCCACGCCGCGCTCACCGGCCTCGACGCCCTTGGCGCCGAGGAAGGAGTGCAGGAAGGGGTCGCCCAGCAGGTCCAGGCCCGTGATGGGGAAGGCGATCGAGCCGCGCTCGACCAGTTCTCCGAGGAAGGCCCGGGCATCCGCCACCCGTTCCGCGTCGATGAGCCCTGCGGCGACGTGCATGCGGTTCGCGAACTCGTGCCGCTGCACGCGCAGCGCGGCGGTCATGGTGCGCACCGTCTCCAGCCGTTCGGTCAGGGCGATGAGGTCGGTCCGATCGCGGACGATCAGCACGTCGCCGAGCGCGCGTCCGTCCCGCACCACGGGGCGTGAATCGAGGTACAGCACTCGGTCGTCCACGACCGCGCTGGATCGCATCCGATCGCCCGTCACCGTCTCGAGCACGGCAGCAGGGAGCCCGAGGTCCGCGAGAGGGCGGCCGACCGCGGCCTCGAGCCCCAGCATCCGGTCCGCGGCGTCGTTGCTCACCCTGACGATCCCCACGGTGTCCACCGCGAGCACTCCGTCATCGACCCCGTTCAGCACCGCCGTCTGGTTCTGCACGAGGGCCACGAGCTCCTCGGGTTGGACGCCGAGAGTGAGGCGCTCCCAGCGGCTGCGCAGGAGCAGGAATGCGAGACCCGCCAGCGCCAGCGCTCCGAGCGCAGTGAGGCCGATCACAGCGAGCAGCGGCGGCAGGTCGTCGAAGACCCCCGTTCGCTCGAATCCGACGCTGATCTCGCCGACGGGCGTCCCATCGTCGTCGCGGACCGGGACCTTCGCGCGTGCGGACTCGCCGAGCGTGCCCGTCTGCCAATCCACGACCTCGTTGCCTTCGAGCACCTCCTCGAAGGGCGTGCTGACGACTTCGCCGATGCGCGAGCTGATCGGATGGGCGAGGCGGATGCCGTCCTCATCCGTGATGACGACGAACAGGGCGTCCGTGCGGGCCGACACAGCCATCGCGATGCGCTGCAGATCCCCGTCTCTGAGCGACTCGGCATCGGGTGCGTCGTTCGCGGCGGAGATGGCTGCGACCTCCTCCCGCACCTGCGGATCCTCCGCCAGCGTCCTCGCGATGCCGAGAGCGGTGGACTCGGCCTCCGTACGCAACTGCTGGACGGCGACAGCGAGGTAGACGCCTGTGCACAGCGCGACCACGAGCGCGACGGTGGCGAGATGCAGCAGCAATGTGCGCGTCGCGAAACGCGGCCTGATCGTCGTCCTGCTCGGCACGGTGCTCCCTTCGCGCAATATGCGCAGAACTCACGCTACGCGCACAACACCCGGGAATGCGGGATACCGCACCCGCAGGCGGCGCATTGCCTAATCTCGTCAGGATCCGTCGCAGATGACGGAGCGACGACGAAGGAGTCACCGTATGCCCGACATCCTCACCGGCCTGCCCGCGGCCGCAGAAGAGGCGCCCACGTACGACGTGGCGTTCGTGCCCCCGGAGTGGGTTCTCGTCCTCCTCGGATTCACCATGGTGCTCGCGTTCATGACGCTCATCATGACGAAGCGCCTGACGCCCATGGTGGCGTTGATCCTGGTGCCCACCGTCTTCGGCCTCTTCGCCGGCGCAGGCCTCGGTCTCGGCGACATGATCCTGGACTCGATCGCGACCATGGCGCCGACCGCCGCGCTGCTGATGTTCGCGATCATGTTCTTCGGCATCATGATCGACGTGGGCCTGTTCGATCCGCTCATCCGGATGATCACGCGACTGCTCGGCGACGACCCCGCGAAGGTCGTGCTCGGCACGGCGATCCTCGCCGGTGCGGTCTCCCTCGACGGAGACGGATCCACGACGTTCATCATAACGACATCGGCCATGCTCCCGATCTACCTGCGGCTCGGTATGAGCCCCGTCGTGCTCACGTGTGTGGCCGGACTCATGAACGGCACGCTGAACATCGTGCCCTGGGGTGGCCCGACGGTGCGCGCGGCGACAGCCCTCGGCCTGCAGCCCACGGAGATCTTCGTGCCCATGCTGCCCGCACTCGGCGTCGGCATCCTCGTGACGTTGGGCTTCGCCTGGATGCTCGGACTGCAGGAGCGCCGCCGGCTCGGACGACTCGACTCCGACGGGCGCCTCACCGGAGCCGACGGCGGGGCTCTCTCGACCGTTCCGAAGCTCTTCCGCGGCTCCGATGCGACTCCCGGCGCTCGCGCCGCGCTGCGCACCGGCAACATCGTCGTGGTCTCCGGCGGCCGCGGCCCCGTCGCCGCCGCGAGCGTCGACCTCGCGGACACCGCGATGGCCGACACGATGCTCGACCCGGCCCGGCCGACGCTCCGACCGAAGTTGATCTGGTTCAACCTCGCGCTCACGCTCGCCGTGATGGTGCTGCTGGTGCTCGACATCATGCCGCTCCCGTACGTCTTCATGGTCGGAGCCGCCGTGGCCCTGCTGGTGAACTTCCGCGGGATCAAGGATCAGGCGTCCGAGATCGTCGCTCACGCGCCGAGCATCGTCGGGGTCGTGTCGATGGTGATCGCCGCGGGTGTGCTGGTCGGCGTCCTGTCGGGCACCGGGATGGTCGACGCCATGGCGACCTGGATCACCGACGTCCTCCCGCCGGCGCTCGGACCGTTCCTCGCCCCCATCACGGGGCTCCTGTCGATCCCGTTCACGTTCTTCATGTCGAACGACGCGTTCTACTTCGGCATCCTCCCTGTGCTGTCCCAGAGTGCAGCGGCGTTCGGCATCGACCCTGTCGAGATGGCGCGCGCGTCGATCATCGGACAGCCCGTGCACCTGCAGAGCCCGCTCGTGCCGGCGATCCTGCTGCTCGTCTCGCTGGCGAGCGTCAACCTCGGCGATCACCACCGCAAGGTGCTGTGGCGTGCGACGGTCGTGTCGCTCGTCATGCTGGGCGTCGGCATCCTGTCCGGGGCCATCCCCTTCTTCGTGGCGCAGTGACGCGAGACCGTGGGGAGCCGGGTGCTCCGGCTTCCCGCGGTGGTGCTGCGGCGCCTGGGCGTTCACGTCACGATCGCACTGCGGTTCCGCGTGCTCTCGTGCGGCTGGCGCTAGGCTCAGGCCGTGATCACGTTCCTCTTCCGCGCGCTCCTGTACGTCGTGTCCGCCGGTCTCGGCCTCATCGTCGCCGATCTCGTGCTCGACGGCTTCCAGATCCAGTGGGACAAGTGGTGGGGCTTCGTCATCTGCATCCTGATCTTCGCGATCGTGCAGAGCGTGCTCGCTCCCTGGGTCAGCAAGATCGCCGACCGCTACGCCCCGGTGCTGATGGGCGGCATCGGAATCGTGTCGACCCTGATCGCCCTCGTGGTCGTCGTTCTGCTGCCGATCGGCGGCCTGCGTATCGTCGATCTCACCGGCTGGCTGCTCGGTGCGGTGATCGTCTGGCTGGTCACGGCGCTCGGCAGTGTGCTGCTGCCGTTGATCTTCCTGCGTAAGAAGGTCGAGAAGGCGCGCGCTCGCTGAAGTCTCAGCACGGCGCACGGCGCACTCTCAGATGGAGTAGTCGGGTGCCGTGAGCATCGCCCTGGTGTCTTCGCCGAGGACGCGCGCCCGTGCCTTCGCCGGGATGCCGACGAGGACGCTGTCCGCAGGCGCGTCGCGGGTGACCACGGCGTTCGCACCGACCACCGATCCCTCGCCGATCGTGATGGGCCCGAGGATCTTGGCTCCCGCACCCACGGCGACGCCGTCACCGAGAGTGGGATGCCGTTTGCCGGAGTCCCTGGTGCGACCGCCGAGCGTGACGCCGTGATAGAGCATCACATCGTCGCCGACCTCGGCGGTCTCCCCGATGACCACGCCCATGCCGTGATCGATGAAGAACCGCCGCCCGATCTGCGCGCCGGGATGGATCTCGATGCCCGTCAGCCAACGCGAGACCTGCGACGTCGCACGTGCCATCAGGCGTAGCCGTCGGCGCCAGAGCGCGTGCGAGACACGGTGCGCCCAGATGGCGTGCAGTCCGGGATAGAGGAGCGCCACCTCCGCCGAGCTGCGGGCGGCGGGGTCGCGGAGTCGAGCTGCCGCGATGTCCTCGCGCATTCGGCCGATCATGCCCATCGGATCGATCAGGATTCGCGCAGGTGCTCGTACAGGGCGGTCGAGAGGTAGCGCTCTCCGAACGAGGGGATGATCACGACGATGGTCTTGCCCGCGGCTTCCGGGCGCTGCGCGACCTGCAGTGCGGCCCAGATGGCGGCACCGCTCGACATGCCGACGAGGATGCCCTCTCTGCTGGCGGTCTCGCGTGCGACCCGGATGGCATCGTCGAAGGTGACGTCGATGACCTCGTCGAGCACGTCGCGGTCGAGGATCGGCGGCACGAAGTTCGGTCCGATGCCCTGGATCTTGTGCGGTCCGGGGTGGCCCTCGGTCAGGATGGGGGAGTCCTTGGGCTCGACGGCGACGATCTGCACGCCGGGGATGCGCTCTTTGAGCACCTGGCCGACACCGGTGATCGTTCCGCCCGTGCCGATACCCGCGACGAGGTAGTCGACGGCGCCCTCGGTGTCGCGGAGGATCTCCTCCGCAGTCGTCCGGCGGTGGATGGCGGGGTTCGCCTCGTTGGCGAACTGCTTCGCCAGCACGGCACCCGGCGTCCGAGCGGCGATGGCCTCAGCCTCCGAGACCGCGTGCGTCATGCCCTTCGTGGGGTCGGTGAGGACGAGCTCGGCCCCGAACGCCTTGAGGAGCATGCGTCGCTCCTTCGACATCGACGCGGGCATCGTGAGGATCACCTTGTAGCCGCGCGCTGCGCCCACCATCGCCAACGCGATACCCGTGTTGCCGCTGGTCGCCTCGACGATCGTGCCTCCGGGCTTCAGCTCGCCGGACGCCTCGGCGGCGTCGACGATCGCGATGCCGAGCCGGTCCTTGACGCTCGACGCCGGATTGTAGAACTCGAGTTTCGCGAGCACGGTGGCGCCGAGGCCCTCGGTGACCCGATTCAGGCGAACCAGGGGAGTGTTGCCGAAAGCGGTGGTGATGTCGGAGTGGATACCGGGCATGGGGAGAGCCTTCCTGTGCGGGGTGACTGCGGCTCCAGCCTAGGCGAGCACCCTCGGGGGTCGGGCAATATGACACCTTCCCGCGCTCTACGCTTGTGCTCATGCCTGATATCTCCCTCGCATCCGCGGTGCACGCCGCCGCCCGACGACTCGCGGAGGCCGGCGTCTCGGATCCGCTCGTCGATGCGGAGCTCCTCGCGGGGCACATCCTCGGTGCGCGGCGCGGCGAGGTGCAGGCTGCTGTGATCAGGGGCGACGAGATCGCCGACGACGCCGCGTTCGCCTACGACGAGCTCGTCACCCGCCGCTCGGCGAGGGAGCCGCTGCAGCACATCACGGGGACAGCGCCGTTCCGGCACCTCGAACTCGCGGTCGGACCGGGCGTCTTCGTGCCCCGGCCCGAGACCGAGACCGTCGTGCAGTACGCGATCGACGCCCTGCTGGCATCGCCGTCCCCCGAGCCGATCGGCATCGACCTCGGCACCGGGAGCGGAGCCATCGCGCTGGCCATGGCGACCGAGGTGCCCCACTCCCGGATCTTCGCGACGGAGCTGTCTCCCGATGCCTATCCGTGGGCGGCGCGGAACACCGCAGGGGCCGCCAACCTCACCCTCGTCCATGAGGACCTCGCCCACGCCTTCGGCGATCTGGACGGCACGGCGTCCGTGGTGATCTCGAACCCTCCCTACGTGCCGGACGCGGCGGTGCCCCGCGACCCCGAGGTGAGACTGTACGACCCGTCGATGGCGCTGTACGGGGGAGAAGACGGCCTCGACATCGTGCGGGTGCTCAGCGTCCGCGCCCTCGAGCTCCTGCATCCGGGTGGCCTGCTCGTCATCGAGCACGGGGAGCTGCAGGGGGAGGATATCCGCAGCATCCTCACCCGTGACGGATGGCGTGCAGCGGCGACGCATCGTGATCTGACCCTGCGCGATCGGGCCACGACCGCCCTGCGCCCCTGAAAGCGGTCACGAACCGCCCAGGCATCCCCAACTAGAATCGGATCGTCATGTCCTCCATCTTCGATTGCGGCAACGAGTCCCAGCTCCTCGCCGGCATGCGCCACGCCCGCCAGGCCATAGCCCGCGGCGAACTCATCGTGATGCCCACCGACACCGTCTACGGCGTCGCCGCCGATGCCTTCTCGCCCGCCGCGGTGCAGAGACTCCTCGACGCGAAGGGCCGTGGGCGCGACCAGCCGCCGCCCGTCCTCGTCGGCACGAAAGAGACCCTGCACGCACTCGCGGAGTCGGTGCCGGAGCCCGTGCAGCGACTCGTCGATGCCTTCTGGCCCGGCGGCCTGACGATCGTGCTGCCCGCTCAGCCGTCGCTCGTCTGGGACCTGGGGGACACCCAGGGCACCGTCGCCGTGCGCATGCCCGAAGGTCGCGTCGCGCTCGAACTGCTCGCCGAGACCGGTCCTCTCGCGGTGTCGAGCGCCAACCTCACCGGTCGCGATGCAGCGATCTCGGCATTCGATGCGGAGCGGATGCTCGGTGACAGCGTCTCCGTCTATCTCGCCGACGGCGTGAGCCGCGATGGCATCGCCTCGACCATCGTCGATGCCACATCTCTCGTCCCTCGGGGAGCGGAGCCCACGACGGGCGGGGTGCGCATCCTCCGCGCCGGCGCTGTCAGTCGCGAACGGCTCGAGGAGGTGCTCGGCGATCTGCTCGAGCCCGCTGCGGAGCCTGTCGAATCGGACGAGGATTCGTGAAGCAGTACCTCTTCACGATCATCCTGACCGCCGCGATCACGTTCGCGTTGACCTGGGCGGTCTGGCGGTTGAGCCTGCGGTTCAAGCTCTATCCGAGCATCCGCGAGCGGGATG
>Ga0308166_1002782_pt1 | contig 15588 bp, 14 predicted proteins | sample PhyCR2_2_FD_202137 | JGI IMG/M metagenome (GOLD analysis project Ga0308166, IMG submission 202137) | Phyllosphere microbial communities from UC Gill Tract Community Farm, Albany, California, United States - DLSLCC.R2 | ecosystem: Host-associated > Plants > Phyllosphere > Unclassified | place... | reverse complement strand
ATCGTCGCGCTGCTGGGCAAATCCGGCTCCGGCAAATCCACCCTGCTGCGCATCGTCGCGGGCCTGATCCCGGCCGACGCGGGCAAGGTCGAATACCGCGGCCGGCCGATCCGCGGACCGCTGTCCGGCGTGGCGATGGTCTTTCAATCGTTCGCGCTGTTCCCGTGGCTGACGGTGCAGCAGAACGTGGAACTGGGCCTGGAAGCACAGGGCGTGGCGCCCGCGGTGCGGCGCGAGCGCGCGGACGCGATGCTCGACCTGATCGGCCTCTCGGGCTTCGGCAGCGCGCTGCCGCGCGAGCTGTCGGGCGGCATGCGCCAGCGCGTGGGCATCGCGCGCGCGCTCGTCACGCACCCGGACGTGCTCCTGATGGACGAAGCCTTCTCGGCGCTCGACGTGCTCACGGGCGAGACCCTGCGCGGCGACATCCTCGACCTGTGGGACGGCAAGCGCATCCCGACGCGCGGCATCCTGATCGTCTCGCACAACATCGAGGAAGCCGTCATGATGGCCGACCGCATCGTCATCCTGTCGAGCGACCCGGGCCGCGTGCGCCACGAGATCCGCATCGACCTGCCGCGCCCGCGCAATGCCGACGCGCCGGCAGTGCGCGCCCTCGTCGACGAAGTCTACGGCCTGATGACGATGCGTCCCGTGGCCGCGCCGGCGACGGCCGCGCGCCCGGCCACGGTCGACTACCGCCTGCCGGACACGGATGTCGGCCGCATGGAAAGCGTGCTGGACCTGCTGGCCGGCGCCCCGTACGACGGCCGCGCCGACCTGCCGCAGCTGTCCGAGGACACCGAGCTGCCGGACGAGGAACTGTTCCCGACCTATGAGGCGCTGGGCCTGCTGGGCCTCGCGCACGTCGAGCGCGGCGACATCGCGCTGACCGGCCTCGGGCTGCGCTACGCCCAGGCCGACCAGGCGTTGCGCCAGACCCTGTTCGGCAAGCAGCTGCTGAAGAACGTGCCGCTGGCGGCGCGCATCCACCGCCAACTGGAGGACGAGCCGGGCGGCGCGCTGCCGGAAGACCCGTTCATCGACCTGCTGGAAGACACGCTGGAAGCCGACCAGGCCAAGCGCATGCTGGAAGTGGCGATCGAATGGGGCCGCTACGGCGAACTGTACGAATACGATTACCACACGGGCCGGCTGAAGCTGCCGGGCACGGGCAACGGCAAGGAGTGAAATGGAAGCCAACGAGATTCTCGATGACGTACCGCCGTCCGGCGACTTCACGCTCGACCGCAAGGTCGCGCTGACGGTGGCGCTGCTGGCGTCCTTCATGGGCGTCTGCAAGATCAAGGACGACAACATCAACCAGGCCATGCAGCAGGCGCAGGCCGACAAGATCGACCACTGGGCGTTCTACCAGGCGCGCAACCTGCGCCAGGAACAGGCGCACACGACCTTGCTGCAGGTGCGCCTGGCCGCGCTGGGCCGCCCGGCCACCGAGCAGGCGGGCTACGCCGCCGCGATCGCGGAACTGGACAAGCTGGAACGCGACCAGGGCCAGAAGAAGACCGAGGTGCTGGCCCAGGCCAAGCAGGACCAGGCGAACTACGACGCGCTGAACTACCGCGACGACCAGTTCGACCTGTCCGACGCGGCGCTGGCGCTCGCGCTGTCGATGCTGGCCGTGACGACCTTGACGCGCCAGCGCTGGCTGTACCTGGCGGCGCTGGTGCCGACGGCGCTCGGGGTGTTCTACGGCGTGGCCGGGTTGGCGGGGTTGCCGTTTCATCCGTCGTGGTTGACGGGGTTGCTGTCGTAGCCCGGCCAACGTCGCCGACTATCACCGTCGCCCCCGCGGAGGCGGGGGCCCAAGTTTCATGCGTTACTGCTGTGCGTGCAAGATTGGGTCCCTGCCTGCGCAGGGACGACGCTATTTGGCGAGCCCCAGTGCTTCCTTCTGCATGCCCACCAGCTCGCGGATGCCCTGCTCGGCCAGGTCGAGCAGCCGGTTCATGCCCGCGCGGTCGAACGCTTCGCCTTCGGCCGTGCCCTGCACTTCGATGAAGTGCCCGGTCTCCGTCATCACGACGTTCATGTCGGTGTCGCAGCCGGAATCCTCGACGTAGTCCAGGTCCAGCACCGGCACGCCGTTCACCACGCCGACCGAGATCGCCGCGACGAAGTGCTTCACCGGCACGGCCGGGACCAGGCCGGCCGCGACCAGCTTCGAGAACGCGTCGTACGCCGCGACCATCGCGCCCGTGATCGACGCGGTGCGGGTCCCGCCGTCGGCCTGGATCACGTCGCAGTCGAGGTGCAGCGTGCGCTCGCCGAACGCTTGCAGGTCGAACGCGGCGCGCAGCGAGCGGCCGATCAGGCGCTGGATTTCCTGCGTGCGGCCGGACTGCTTGCCGCGCGCCGCCTCGCGGTCCATGCGCGAGTGCGTCGAACGCGGCAGCATGCCGTATTCGGCCGTCAGCCAGCCCTGCCCTTTGCCCTTCAGGAAGCCCGGCACTTTTTCCTCGATGCTGGCGGTGCAGATCACCTTGGTGTCGCCGCACTCGATCAGCACCGATCCTTCGGCGTGCTTCGTGTACTGGCGGGTGATGCGGATGGCGCGCAGCTGGTCGACGGCACGGCCGCTGGGGCGAAGGGTGTCGGTCATGGATGTCCTTTACGTTTTGGATGTCGGTGATGAAGGGTGTTATTTCAGGATCTGCGACGACTTCTCGATCGCGTCGCGGATCTCGGCGATCGCCTTTTCGATGTCGTCCTCGTCGAACGCGTCGTCGGCGCCCGGCACGGCCGCCGGGTCGATGCGGCTCGCGACCTCGCCGTCGGGCACCAGCTGCGTCGACACGACGCTCGGGTCCGACGTGTCGGCGGCGTCGCCCGCGCCCTGCCACTGGATGGCGAGCGCGGTCGTGTTGTCGCCGTGGCTGCCCGCGATCGCGGTCGCCATCGCGACCAGGTCCGGCACCGCGCGCACCACGCCGTCGGTGTGCAGACGGTGCGCGATCTCGGTGTCCGGGAGCACGGCCCACAGGCCGTCGGAACACAGCAGCAGCATGTCGCCCGGCTCCAGGCCGGCCTGGCGCGACACCTCGATCCGCGGCGGCGTCTTCGCGCCCAGGCAGTTGTACAGCTTGTTGCGGTCCGGATGCGTGGCGCGCTGGCTGGCGTCGGCCTGCCCCTTGGCGATCAGGTATTCGATGTGCGAGTGGTCGCGCGTCTGGCCGAGGATCTGGCCGCGGCGCAGCCAGTACAGGCGCGAGTCGCCGCAATGGGCCCACACGGCCTGGCCGTGCTGCACGAGGCAGGCGACGACCGTCGTGCGCGGGCTGTCCGGCATGTCGTGCTCGCGGGCGTAGCGGCGGATGGCGTCGTGGGCCCGGTCCAGCGCCTCCTCGAGGAAGCGCTCGGGCTTGCGCACGTACGGCGTGGCCTGCGCGCGGAAGTCGGCGGCCAGGCTTTGCAGGGCCACCGTGGCCGCGATCTCGCCGCGCACGTGGCCGCCCATGCCGTCGGCCAGCACCAGCAGCAGCGCTTCCTTCGTGTACAGGTAACCCATGCGGTCCTGGTTGACGGCGCGGCCGCCGATGTGGCTTTGCTGATAGACGGAGAATTGCATGGTGGGTGCCTCAGGAGCGTGAACGGCCGAAGCCGATGCGTTCGACCAGGCCGCGCCAGCCGGAGGCCGGGGCCGCGTCGGCCTCCGCGTCCGGGGCGGCGGCGGCGCCGGTCTTGGATGTCTTGTCGAGGCCGGCCTGCAGCACCTTCTGCACGGCGAACACGCTTTGCGGGCGCGCCAGCGGATCGAGGGCGAGGCAGGACCGCACCATCGCGACCAGGCCGGGCGTATAGGCGCCGTCCAGCCTCGCGAAGCGCTCCTCCATCGCGTCGGCCGTGCGGCGCGCGTCGGCCGGCTGCGGCGGCGTGCCCGCCATGCAGGCATAGATCGCGGCGCCGATGCTGTAGATGTCGGTCCACGGCCCGAGCGCGCTGCCCTTCACGTACAGTTCGGGCGCGGCGAAGCCGGGCGTGTACATCGGCGCCAGGGTCGGCGCGTCCGTGTGGATGGTCTGGCGCGCCGCGCCGAAATCGAGCAGCAGCGGCGAGCCGTCCGTGCGCAGGTAGATGTTGGCCGGCTTCAGGTCGAGGTGCAGCAGCTTGTTCGTGTGGACTTCGCGCAGGCCCGCGCACACGCCGCGGAACACGTGGCGGATGAACGGCTCGCCGATGCGGCGTCCCTTGGCGACCTGGCGCGCCGCGTATTCCTGCAGCGAACTGCCGGACTCGTAGGCCATCACCATGTACACCGTGTCGTTGGCGCGGAAAAAATTCAGCACGCGCACGACGTTCGGATGGACGATGCGCGCCAGCGCCCGCCCTTCCTCGAAAAAGCACTTCAGGCCGATCCGGAAGACCGGCAGGTTGGGCTTGGCGATCGACGGCACCAGCTCGCCCGGCGCACGCAGCGCCAGCGCGCTGGGCAGGTATTCCTTGATCGCCACCGCATTGCCATCGGCATCATATGCAAGATAAACAATACTGAACCCGCCGGACGCAATTTTCTTTACAATGCGATATCCGCCAATTTCCAGCCCATCGGGCAAGGGAGCGTTATTCTGGGCAGCCATTTGGGAAAGTATTCCTTGCTAAACACGGCGATTGTGTGGATAAATCACCGCTTTGTAAAGAATAAGGGAATTTAGCAAAACCACAGCGCGCGGCGCTACCGCATTGCGCCTGCCGCCGGCACTGCGGCTTTTGCGAATTTTCGGAAATCGGGGACTCCATTGAGCATTTCTAGCATGACAGGTTATGCGGTCGCCACAAGCGAAGGCGCGGCCGGCACGTTGACGATCGAGATCAAGAGCGTCAATTCGCGCTTTCTCGACCTGCAGTTTCGCATCAACGACGAACTGCGCGCGCTCGAGCCCGACCTGCGCTCCGCCATCATGGCTGCCATCACGCGCGGCAAGGTCGAAGTGCGCCTGTCGTTCGGCCGCAAGGCCACGAGCGGCTCGCAGGCGTTGAATCATACGCTGTTGGCCGACCTCGCGCGGCTGCAGACCGAAGTCACGCGCCATTTCGTGTCCGCGCCCCTGATGACGGTCGCCGAGCTGCTGCGCTGGCCGGGCGTGATCGAGGAAGCGCAGATCGGCCAGGAATCGCTGCAGGCGGACGTTGCCGCGCTGGCCGCGAAAACGATTGCCGCCTTCGTCGACAGCCGCCAGCGCGAAGGCGCGGCGCTGGAAGCGATGCTGGTCGCGCGCATCGAGGCGATGGAAGCCATCGTCAAGCGCATCACCCCGCTCATTCCGCAGGTGATCGCCCAGTTCCAGCAGAAGGCCATCGAGCGCATGCAGGACGCCCTCGGCCTCGCCGGCCACGGCAATCCGCAGGTGCTGACGCGCCAGGAAGTCTTCGAGCGCATCCGCCAGGAAGTCACCCTGTACGGCATCCGCATCGACGTCTCGGAAGAGCTGTCGCGCCTCACCGCGCACCTGACCGAAACGCGCCACATCCTGAAAAAGGGCGGCCAGGTCGGCAAGCGCCTCGACTTCATGATGCAGGAACTGAACCGCGAAGCGAACACGCTGGGCGCCAAGGCTTCCGTCAAGGAGCTGGCCGATGCGTCGATGGAACTCAAGCTGCTCATTGAGCAGATGCGCGAACAGGTACAGAATCTCGAATAACAGCGCGGCCCGCCAGGGCCGCACGGAACGCGTGGACGGGGAACCTGTCCATCCTTCGCGGGTGGACGGCTTCGCCGTCGGCGCGTTTTTCCGCATCATGCATTACCATCGAATCAACCCGTAACAAAAGGAACCCACCATGCTCACCACCGCTTTCTCCGGCAGCCTGTTCGTCGTCGCCGCCCCGTCCGGCGCCGGCAAGTCGACCCTGGTCAATGCGCTGCTGGCGCTGGAACCGGGCATCAAGCTGTCGATCTCGACCACCACGCGCGCGCCGCGCCCGGGCGAGGAAGACGGCCGCGAATACCATTTCACGAGCGCCGAGGATTTCGTCGCCCGCGCCGAACGCGGCGAATTCCTGGAATGGGCCGAAGTGCACGGCAATTACTACGGCACGAGCCGCCTGACGGTGGAACAGGAAATGAAGACGGGCACCGACATCCTGCTGGAAATCGACTGGCAGGGCGCGCGCCAGGTCAAGAAGCAGTTCCCGGACGCGGCCGGCATCTTCATCCTGCCGCCGTCGATCGCGGCGCTGGAAGAGCGCCTGCACAAGCGCGGCACGGACGAACCGCACATCATCACGCGACGCCTGCTGGCCGCGGGGGGCGAGATCGCTCACGCTCCCGAGTTCGAGTATGCTATCATCAACGAAGAGTTCAACGTCGCCCTGTCCGAGCTGCAGGCGATTGTCAAAGCGACACGTTCGCGCTTCGCCCAACAGGCTGCCCGCAACGCCTCGCTGTTTGCCCAACTGGGAATCCACGCGCTGCAATCACAAGCTTAATTATTCGAATTATTCGGGGTCAGAGCACGAATTTCACGTCTGTGCTCTGACCCCGCTGACTTAGAGGTAAGAGCACGAATTTCACGTTTGTGCTCTGACCCCGCTGACTTAGAGGTAAGAGCACGAATTTCACGTCTGTGCTCTGACCCCGCTGACTCTGTCAGGTTCGTAAGGTGGGCACTGTTGTGCCCATTGCGCGTTTGGCGTGACGGAATTATCACCGAATCAATTCATCTGTAGGAGTTACCATGGCCCGTATCACCATCGAAGATTGCCTGAAAAACGTCCCGAACCGTTTCCAGCTGACCCTGGCCGCAACCTACCGCGCCCGCCAGCTGCTGCAGGGCCACACCCCGAAAGTCGAAGCCAAGGACAAGCCGACCGTCGTCGCACTGCGCGAAATCGCCGCCGGCAAGGTCGGCCTGGAAATGCTGAAAAAAGTCCCGATGTAATATCGGCGGTGCTGAGTATTCGACCTTGGGGTCAGAGCCCATGAATCAGCCCGTGATTCTGTTATGCTGTTTCCATACTGCGGCTGATTGTCTTTACGTATGAGCTTATCCCCACCGGATTCCGTCCACTCGGGCACCCACAATTCCAAGGCGAGCCGGCCCGGCCGGCCCGCCGGCAAACCGCAGGAAGCCGAACCGGCTCCCGCGCCGGGCGTCGCGTCGATCACGCACCTGGCCACCAAGCTGGCCGAATACCTCACACCCGTCGAACTCAAGCGCGTCAAGGAAGCCTACCGCTTCTCGGACGAGATGCACCTCGGCCAGGTCCGCAAGTCGGGCGAGCCGTACATCTCGCACCCGATCGCCGTGGCCGAGATCTGTGCCGACTGGAAGCTGGATGCGCAGGCCATCATGGCCGCGCTGCTGCACGACGTGATCGAGGACCAGGACGTCAAGAAGGAAGAGCTGCTGGAGCGCTTCGGCCCGCAGGTCGCCAATCTCGTCGACGGCCTGTCGAAGCTGGAAAAGATCGAGTTCCAGAGCGTCGTCGAGGCACAGGCGGAAAACTTCCGCAAGATGCTGCTGGCGATGGCGTCGGACGTGCGCGTCATCCTGATCAAGCTGGCCGACCGCCTGCACAACATGCGCACGCTGGGCGTGATGACGGCGGCCAAGAAGCGCCGGATCGCGGGCGAGACGATGGAAGTCTACGTCCCGATCGCGCACCGCCTCGGCCTGAACGACATCTACCGCGAGCTGCAGGACCTGTCGTTCTCGCACCTGTACCCGCTGCGCTACCGCACGCTGTCGAAAGCGATCAAGTCGGCGCGCGGCAACCGGCGCGAAGTGGTCAAGAAGATCCTCGACGCCGTCAAGACCCAGCTGTCGGCGGCCGGCCTGCCGGCCGAAGTCTACGGCCGCGAAAAGACGCTGTTCGGCATCTACAAGAAGATGCGCAACAAGCACCTGTCGTTCTCGCAGGTGCTGGACGTGTACGGCTTCCGCGTCGTCGTCGACACGGTCCCGAACTGTTACGTGGCGCTCGGCTCCCTGCATGCGCTGTACAAGCCCATGCCCGGCAAGTTCAAGGACTACATCGCGATCCGCAAGATCAACGGCTACCAGTCGCTGCACACCACCCTGATCGGCCCGTACGGCACCCCGGTCGAATTCCAGATCCGCACCCAGGACATGCACCGCACCGCGGAGTCCGGCGTCGCAGCGCACTGGCTGTACAAGACGGGCGACCAGAACATGACCGACCTGCAGCAGCGCACCCACGCGTGGCTGCAGTCGCTGCTCGACATCCAGCAGCAGACGGGCGACTCGGCCGAATTCCTCGAACACGTGAAGGTCGACCTGTTCCCGGACTCCGTCTACGTGTTCACGCCGAAGTCGAAGATCATCGCCCTGCCGCGCGGCGCGACGCCGCTCGACTTCGCCTACAGCATCCACACGGGCATCGGCGACCACACGGTCTCCGTCAAGATCAACCATGAACCGGCGGCGCTGCGCACGGAACTGCGCAACGGCGACATCGTCGAGATCGAGACCGATCCGGAGTCGCGCCCGAGTCCGACGTGGCTGAGTTTCGTCCGCACCGGCAAGGCGCGCTCGGCGATCCGCCACTACCTGCGCACCATCAACCTGAACGAATCCGTCGAGCTGGGCCAGGAACTGCTGGGCCAGGCGCTCGGCCAGTTGGGCGTCGCCAGCGAGCTGCAGCCGACCACCGTCGAGCGCCTGCTGGCGGAATCGTCGGCCAAGTCGATGGACGAGCTGTATGCGGACATCGGCATCGGCAAGCGCATGCCGGCACTGGTCGCGCGCCACATCGTGAGCCTCCTGGGCGGCGACCTTGCCACCGTGCCCGCGCAGCCGAACACTGCCGGCGAACTGGACCCCGTCACGATCTACGGCAGCGAGGGCGTGGCCGTGCAGCTGGCGCCATGCTGCCTGCCGATCCCGGGCGACGACATCATCGGCCAGCTGCGCCGCGACCAGGGCCTCGTCGTGCACACGGCCGACTGCACGCAGGCCAACCGCCTGCGCCTGAAGGAACCGGACCGCTGGATCCCGGCCCAGTGGGGCAGTGGACTGAACCGCCGCTTCGACTGCCGCATCCGCCTGCTGATCAACAACGAAAAGGGCATCCTGGCCCGCGTCGCCGCCGAGATCGGCGAGTCCGATGCCAACATCACGTATGTCGGCATGGACGAGGACGACGAACACATGATGACCCAGCTGCGCTTCACGATCCAGATCAAGGATCGCGTGCACCTGGCGCACCTCATCCGCAACCTGCGCCGCGTGGCCGGCGTCAACCGCGTCGAGCGCGAGCGGGCGTAATCCGCCACCGAAACCGCTTGCCCGTCATCCCTGCGCAGGGACCGAATGTTCATGCATGGCAGTCACGCGTGCAGAAACCAGGTCCCGCCTCCGCGGGGTGATGGCGCATCGGGTAGCGTCCCGGACAACGCCGGCGCAGTTCGACCGTCAACGCGGCGCCTGCGTCAGCGCCCGCTTTCCCGCAACGCCAGAATCCGGTCGAACGCTGCGCAGGCACCGGCGCACGCCTCGGCGACTTCCTCCGGGGTGCGCACGTCGGCCCGCAGCGCCTGCATGAACGCGCGCCAGCGCGGTCCGGGTCCGGCGGCGTCGCCGTTCAGATAGCGCAGCCGATGCGGCGCCAGCGGCGCACGCAAGCGCTCGTACAGCACGGCGCCGCCCAGCTGCGACCCTTCGATCACGTACTGTACACCCCAGCGCCAGGCACGGCTCGCGTCGGCCGGCCACGCACCGGCGTCCCGGGCGGGCGAGGCCGCCATGCCCGCGTCCAGCAGGTCGGCATCGATGCGCGCCAGGCGGTCGGCGTGGTCGAAGGGCGGCGCGTCGGCAAAGCCGGCCAGCCAGGCTTGCAGCGGACCGAGCCAAGCCCGCAGCAGCGTCAGGTGCGCCGTGTAGTCGGCCAGGGACGCACCGGGGGCGCCGATGGGCAAACCGCTGTCAAGCGCCTCGTGGCGGCTGGCGGTGGCTGCGCGCAGCGCAGCAAGGGGATCGGCTGCGGGCGCGCCTTCAGGGGAGCGGTTCATAAAAGGGCGAAAGACGAAACAACCATCTTACCAGCCGCGGCCACGGCGCGCTGCATGCGGCGCGCATGACACCCCGTCACTCGGCGACGGGTTGCGGATATTCCACGCTCAGGATTTCCAGTTCGTCATCGCCTTGCGGCGTATGGAGAGCGACGACGTCGCCTTCGCGCGCCTTGGTGAGCGCGCGCGCCACCGGCGACACCCAGCTGATCCGGCCTTTCAGTGGATCGAGCTCGTCGATGCCGACGATCGTGACGGTGTGTTCCTCGCCCGCCTTGTTGAGATAGGCGACGGTGGCGCCGAAGAATACCTGGTCGTTGCCGTGATGCACGGACGGGTCGACGATGAACGCGGAATCGAGGCGCTTGGTCAGGAAACGGATGCGCCGGTCGATTTCGCGCAGCCGGCGCTTGCCGTAGATATAGTCGCCGTTTTCCGAGCGGTCGCCGTTCGACGCGGCCCAGTGCACGATGCGCACGACTTCCGGCCGGTCGACGTCGATCAGCTGCAGCAGTTCGTCCTTGATGGCCTTGTGGCCGGCCGGCGTGATGTAGTTCTTGGAACCCGCGGGAATCGCACGGGCGAGCGCCAGCGTGTCGTCGTCATCGTCGTCGTTGTCGGACTCTTTTACGAATGCCTTGTTCATTGGGCTACCTTGTTCATGGAGCTATTGTAGCGCCTTCGACCGGAGGCACGCGCCCGTGCCGGAGCGTTTCCCTTATCATGGGGCCATGACACGAGTCCTTCCACGCAGCCGGATATTCGCGCCGCTGGTATACCTGGCGGCACTGGTGCTGCTCCTCGAAGAATGGTGCTGGGACACCGGCATGCGCATCGCGGGCACCCTCGCGCGCTGGCCCGCGCTGGCGGTGCTGGAAGCGCGCGTGCGCACCCTGCCGCCGTACGGCGCGCTGTGCGCGTTCGTGCTGCCCGGCCTGCTGCTGTTTCCCATCAAGCTGCTGGCCCTGTTCGCCATCGCGCGCGGCCACGCGCTGTCCGGCATCGCCACCATCGTGCTGGCCAAGGTGGGCGGCGCGGCCGTCGTGGCGCGGCTGTACGTGCTCACCTTGCCCACGCTGCTCGCCGTCGGCTGGTTCGCGCGCTGCCACGGCCGGTTCATGGCCTTCAAGGCGCGCTGCCTCAATTACGTGCGTGCCAGCCACGCCTGGCACGCGGCCGGCCGCGCGCTGCGCGGTGTGCGTGCCGGTGTGCGGCGCCTGCTGCGCCGCCTGCGCCCGCATCCATCGCCCGCGGCCAGCCGCCACGCGAGCCGCGCCGTGCGCGTGCTGCGCCGCTTCGTCGTGCAATGGCGCGCACGCCGGCGCTGATCAATCGACAACACGACCATGACCCCGGACACGATGCCTCCTCCCCTCGACACCGCCCACGCGCCCCAGGCCGCGCCCGCCCTCGTCTACCAGTTCGTGCTGCACCCGGACGGCACCATGACGTACCCGTCCGTCAGCGAAGGCTGCACGGCCCTGCTGGGGCTGTCGGTGGCGGAACTGCAACAGGATGCCGGCCGCTTTGTGCAACTGATCCTGCCGGAAGACCGCAAGGGCTGGCACGACGCGATGGCGGCATCGAAGGCGACGCTGGCCGCGTGGAACTGGGAAGGCCGCATCCGCGCCCGCGGCTGGGACGACGTCAAATGGATCAGCCTGCGCGCCACCCCGCTGCGGCTGGCCGACGGCGGCGTGCAATGGGACGGCATCATGAGCAACGTCACGTCGAGCCGGCGCGAGCAGGAACGCCTGGCCGAGCTGACCGACCACATCCAGCAGGCCAAGGAGCAGGAACGGGCCCGCATCGCGCGCGAGATCCACGACGACCTGGGCGGCAACCTCACGGCGATCAAGATGGCGCTGGCGATGCTGTCCGCGCGCCTGCCGGACGACCCCGCCCTGCGCGCCAAGGCCGACTACCTCGACGACCTCGTCGACCGCACGATCGACGCCGTGCACCGCATCTCGCTCGATTTGCGCCCCAGCACGCTCGACCTGGGGATCGTCGCCGCGCTCGAATGGCAGGCGCGCGAATTCGAAGGGCGCCTGGGCATTCCGTGCGTGTTCCGCAGCGCGGAGCGCGACGTCGAGCTCGACCCGGACCAGGCCGCCGCGCTGTTCCGCATCGTGCAGGAGGCGCTGACGAACATCGCCAAGCACGCGCACGCCACCCGCGTCACCCTGGGACTGCGGCGCCAGCGCCAGCACCTGACGCTCAGCATCTGCGATAATGGCCGCGGCATCACGCCCGCCGACCGCCTCAAGCCCCAATCCTTCGGCCTGCGCGGCATGAGCGAACGCGCCCGCGCGCTGGGCGGTACGCTCGCCTTGTCGCAGGCACCCGGAGGTGGCACGATGGTGGTCGTCAAGATCAGGCTGGCCGCCCCCGCGGCCGGCCGCAGCGAACCGACCCGAGCATGACAGACAAAGCCAGTATCCGCGTTTTTATTGCAGACGATCACGCCATCGTGCGCGAGGGCCTGAAACAGATCCTCGCCGAACAGCGCGACATCGTCGTCGCAGGGGAAGCGGAGACCGGCCTGGATGCCGTCAAACTGTTCCGCAAGTCGCGCTGCAACGTGCTGCTGCTCGACATATCGTTGCCGGACCGCAACGGAATCGAAGTCCTCAAGCAAATCAAGAGCGAAAAGCCGGACCTGGCCGTACTGATGCTGTCCATGCACCGCGAGGACCAGTATGCTATCCGTTCATTGAAGGCCGGCGCCGCCGGCTACCTGACCAAGCAGAGCGCCCCGCGCGAGCTCGTCAACGCGATCCGCCAGGTCGCGGGCGGCCAGCGCTACGTCAGCGCCCAGCTGGCGCAGGTGTTGGCGGCCCAGATCGGCGAGAACCACGAAGCGCCGGTCCACGAAGCGCTGTCCGACCGCGAGTACCAGACGCTGACCATGATCGCCTCCGGCAAGACGGTCAGCGAGATCGCGCGCGAACTGTCGTTGTCGGTGAAGACGGTGAGCGAATACCGCTCGCGCCTGCTGGCCAAGATGAAGCTGAAGACCAGCGCGGAACTCACGCATTATGCAATCCGCAACCAGCTGATCGATTGATTTGTTCCTTGTCAATACAGTCCAAGAGACTGAGCGGTAAACCTGCGCTTTTTCGGCGGTTTGAATTTCCTGCAGAGGATTACCATGAGGACAATAAGAATTCCATGTTGCAACGTCCAAAATGTCCAGTCAACATCGCCCACCGGGTGCACCCGGCCTGAATCCCGCAGAAATCGCCCGCGAAGCGTTCCGCCAGCTTGCGATCCGCCGCGTCGCGCCGACGCCGGATGCCTACCGCGAACTGTATAACGAAATCGCCGGCGTCGAGGCCCTCCCGCCATCATCACCGGCGCCGGCTGATCCCGGTCCGGAAAACGTACTGACCGGCTTTGCCGGCAAGCTCGCCGACACGCCGGGCGAGCTGTCCGAGTTCGGCCTGCGCTTCAACCGCGCCGTCAAGCAGCGCGACTGGGACGGCTACGCACGCACGTTGTCGCAGCTGGCCGAAAAGCACCTGCGCCGCCACACCCACCCTGCCCTCGCGCTCGGCACCGAGAACGCCGAATCGAAGGTCCTGCGCGACCTGCTCAGCCGTACGCTGACGTTCGCGGTCGCGTCGCTGCTGACGGGCATCCCGAAGTTGTCCGGCGAGGCCGGAGCGCTCGGCGCCGCCGTCAAGACCGCGCACGACGAGGACGCGCTGCAGGAAATCGCGACGCGCCTGAAGGACCTGTGCTACCAGATCGAACTGAAGGGCAGCGACACGGCCGAGCAGCAGGAACTCCTGCTGCGCCTGTTCAAGCTGCTGCTGGAAAACGTGACCGAGCTGCTCGACGACGACAGCTGGATGCGCGGCCAGATCGCCGCGGTGCAGGAACTGATCGCCGGTCCGCTCGACCACCGCGCGCTGGAAGACGCCACGCGCAGCCTGAAGGACGTCATTTACAAGCAGGGCCAGCTCAAGCACGGCATCGCGGACGTCAAGGCGACCGTGAAGAACATGATGATGACGTTCATCGACCGGCTCGGCTCCGTGGCCGAATCGACCGGCGACTACCAGGCGAAGATCGGCGTCTTCACCGAACGCATCCGCCAGGCCGGCAATATCGACGAACTCAACGAAGTGCTGGAAGAAGTGCTGCGCGAAACGAAGCTGGTGCAGGCCTCGGCACTGGATTCGCGCGACCGCATGCTGGCGGCGCACCAGGAAGTGCAGGAAGCGGAAGCCCGCATCCGCGACCTGGAAGCGCAGCTGCAGCACATGAGCGAACTGGTGCGCGAAGACCAGCTGACGGGCAGCCTCAACCGCCGCGGCCTGGACGACGTGTTCGAGCGTGAGAGCGCGCGCGCCGACCGCCGCGGCACGCCGCTGTGCGTGGCGCTGCTCGACCTGGACAATTTCAAGAAACTCAACGACACCTATGGCCACCTGGCCGGCGACAACGCGCTGCGCCACCTGGTGAAGGTCGTGCGCGACACGCTGCGTTCGATGGACGTGATCGCCCGCTTCGGCGGCGAGGAATTCCTGATCCTGCTGCCGGAAACGAACGTCGAATCGGCCTCGGCCGCGATGGTGCGCGTGCAGCGCGAACTGACGAAGCATTTCTTCCTGCACGAAAACGAAAAGATGCTGATCACGTTCTCGTGCGGCGTGGCGCTGCGCCGCCCCAACGAAGACCAGGCGAGCCTGATGGCGCGCGCCGACCGGGCCATGTACCAGGCCAAGCAGACCGGCAAGAACCGCGTGACGATCGCGGACTGAGCGCGGACTGAACGCGCCGATAGCGATCCGTCATTGCCGGTCCGGCCACATCGCGTCCGCCCCGCCCCCGCGGACGCAGCCTTGAGGCCGCGTACTCCCGAAAAATAAAAGATTTTTTGCCCTAAAGTTCCGGCAGCACGTGCCGCCAAGGAAAATCGGCCGCGACGACTCCGGAAAAAAACGCAAAAAATTTTCGCTCTACCCCTTAAAGTTTTTCCGTAGAGCACCGTTACCTGAATCAACGGCGGTTTGAATGTCACGGAACAGCGTGACAGACCAACGTGAAATTTGAGTGGCACGTCGCCACACCCTGCAAGACCAAGTCTGGAGAGACACCATGTCGTCCGTTATCAATACCAACGTTGCATCCCTGAACGCACAGCGCAACCTCGCTACCTCGCAAGCTTCCCTGAACACCTCGATCCAGCGCCTGTCGTCGGGCCTGCGCATCAACAGCGCAAAAGACGACGCCGCCGGCCTCGCGATTTCCGATCGCATGAATTCGCAGATCAAGGGCATGACCCAGGCAGTGCGCAACGCGAACGACGGCGTGTCGATGGCCCAGACGGCCGAAGGCGCCCTGTCGAGCTCGGGCGACATGCTGCAGCGTATCCGCCAGCTGGCAGTCCAGTCGTCGAACGCCTCGAACTCGGCCAGCGACCGCAAGGCGCTGCAGACCGAGGTGACCCAGCTGACGTCGGAACTGAACCGCGTCGCCAACACCACCCAGTACAACGGCCAGAACCTGCTGGACGGCACGATGGGCACCGCGAACTTCCAGGTCGGCGCCAACGCCAACCAGCTGATCTCGATGACCGGCTCGAA
>Ga0308166_1002781_pt1 | contig 15592 bp, 13 predicted proteins | sample PhyCR2_2_FD_202137 | JGI IMG/M metagenome (GOLD analysis project Ga0308166, IMG submission 202137) | Phyllosphere microbial communities from UC Gill Tract Community Farm, Albany, California, United States - DLSLCC.R2 | ecosystem: Host-associated > Plants > Phyllosphere > Unclassified | place... | reverse complement strand
GACAGCAGCGGCGCCCCGTCGGTGTCGGTGTCGAGCCGGAAGTCGCGCGTCACCGCCGCCGCATCGCCACTGCCACCGGCATCGCCCTTGGCGTCCTGCACCAGCGGCCGCACGCCGGCATAGCTCCAGACCACGTCGCCCGGCGTGACCGCGCGCACGAAGTAGCGGTTCGCCAATTGGCACAGGTAGGCGATTTCCTCGGCGCCGGTGGCTACCCGGTCGAGGTCGCCGGTGTAGTCGACGTCGGTGGTACCGATCAGGGTGAACGCGCCCTCGTAGGGCAGCGCGAACACGATCCGCCCATCCGGGTGCTGGAAAATGTAGGCCAGTTCGTGCTCGAACAGGCGCGGCACCAGGATGTGACTGCCCTTGATCAGGCGTAGCGCGGCGCGCGCCGGCAGGCCCGGCATGCCGTCGAGGAAGCGCGCCGCCCAGGGCCCGGCCGCGTTCACCAGGCAGCGCGCGCGCACCTGCATCCTGGCCTCGCCCTGCGCCAGGGTGGCGCGCCAGTGGTCGGCATGGCGCTGCGGCGCCAGGCAGCGGGTGCGGGTGAGGATGGTGGCGCCGCGTTCGCGCGCGTCGACGGCGTTCAGCACCACCAGGCGCGCATCGTCGACCCAGCCGTCGGAATACAGGAAAGCCCGCGTATAGCGCGCCTGCAGCGCCGCCCCGGCCGGATGCGCGCGCAGGTCGACCGCCTGCGAACCCGGCAAGAACTCGCGCCGCGCCAGGCGGTCGTACAGGAAAAGCCCGGCACGGATCAGCCAGGCGGGACGGTTGCCGCCTTCGCCCCGCTTGTGCGGCATCACGAAACGCAGCGGCCGCATGATGTGCGGCGCGCTGCGCAGCAGCACTTCGCGCTCGACCAGGGCCTTGCGCACCAGGCCGAATTCGTAATGCTCGAGATAGCGCAGGCCGCCGTGGATCAGCTTGCTTGAGGCCGAGGAAGTGTGCTGGGCCAGGTCGTCCTTTTCGCACAACAGCACGCGCAGGCCGCGCCCGGCGGCGTCGCGCGCGATGGCCGCGCCATTGATGCCGCCGCCAACCACGAGCAGGTCGCAATCGATGTGGTTCATTCGCCGCTCCGCAAACACAACCGATCCAGTGTAGGTCCGCCGTCCCGTGCCATGTTCGCACAGATCAACCGCGGTGGTTTGCCCGGCCGATGTGTAGAATCGCAGCATGAGGATGCTTTGCATGCAAGGACACATGGCCGGGAATCAGGGGAAGGTGCGTCACTGATGGAGCAACAACGCGCCTGGGTGCGCATGCCTTCGGGCAAACGTCTGGATTTGCTGAACCCCACGCCCTTCGACTGGGACGACGCCGACCTGGCCCTGGGCCTGGCCCGCACCTACCGCTGGGGCGGTCACTCGGCCTGGCCGCTGCCGCTGTCGGTGGCCCAGCATTCGATCACCGTGATGCTGCTGCAGCGCGCCGCGCTGGGCGGACGCGGCAATCCCTTGCTGGAACTACGCGAACTGCTGCACGACGCCGAGGAAGGCCTGCTCGGCTTCGATGCGCTGTCCGTCATCAAGCCCTTCCTGGGAGAGGGCTTCCGCGCGCTCACCAAACGCCTGGAACACGTGGTCTTCCTGCGCTACGGCCTGCCTTCCTGGACCGAGCTCGACCATGCCCGCCACCAGCGCGCCGACCGCCTGGCCGCCGCCAGCGAGGCGGTGCACGTGGCCGGCTGGTCGCGCGAGGAAGTGCGGCGCACCCTCAAGATCCGCGCCGCCGTGCTGCAGGACGATCCGCTCGCGGCCGTCTACGGCGGCCAGCCCTGGGAGCCCTGGCCCCCGGCCCTGGCCTGCGAGCGCTTCCTGGCCGAGCTCGACCGCCTGACCCGGCTGGTCAAGGAGGGCGAACATGCCTGAGCGCGACAACCGCCGGGACATCGCCCGCGCCGCCGCCCTGCTCGCCGGCGCCGACGGCCTCCTGATCTGCGCCGGCGCCGGCATGGGCGTCGATTCCGGCTTGCCCGACTTCCGCGGCGACGCCGGTTTCTGGCGCGCCTACCCGGCCCTGGGCCAGGCAGGCCTGCCCTTCCAAGAGATCGCGAACCCGGCCAGCTTCCGCGCCGACCCGGCCCTGTCCTGGGGCTTCTACGGACACCGCCTGGCCCTGTACCGGGCGACGGTCCCGCACGCCGGCTTCGGCATCCTGCTGGAACTGGCGCGCGCCACGGCGCAAGGCGCCTTTGTCTTCACCAGCAACGTCGACGGCCAGTTCGGACGCGCCGGCTTCGGCGAGGAGCGCGTGGTCGAGTGCCACGGCTCGATCCACCACCTGCAATGCACCCGGCCCTGCGGCGATGCCATCTGGCCGGCCGCGGCCTTCCTGCCGGACGTCGACGAAGCGGCCTGCCGCCTGCGTGGCGAACCGCCGCGCTGTCCGCATTGCGGCGCGCTGGCGCGGCCGAACATCCTGATGTTCAACGACAGCGGCTGGATCAACACGCGTACCGAGGGACAGTTCGCCCGCCTGCAGGCCTGGCGTGCCCGCGTGCGGCGGCTGGTGGTGATCGAAACCGGCGCCGGCGTCGATGTGCCCTCGGTGCGCCGCATGAGCGAGCGGCAAGGGGCGCCACTGATCCGGATCAACCCGCGCGCACCGCAGCTCGACGGCGCCAGCGGCGTGGGCCTGGCATTCGGCGCGCGCGACGCGCTGGAAAGGATCAGGGAGACCCTGGCCGGCATGCGCGCCGGCCCGGGGTGATCCGTGCCGGCAGGGAACTCTTGCTCATTATCAAGAATAGTGCGCTAAATCCTTGATTTTATTAGGATTACATCGATATCCACAAGAAATGTGGATAAGTGTGTGGAAAAGCACCGCTTGACAAGCCGCAAGCGCAGTAGTGATGCGGGTTTCAACAAAATGCCCGTTCCGAAGGCAAAAATAATTCCCTTTAAAATCAAGGACCTGCACAAACACGCTTTCAGCGTTGCGCAGGCTTATCAGAAAATTCCTACAGGGCAGCTGCGCAGGGGATAAGTCAGCAAATCACCTGCCCTGCGGCCTCACTTCCGGCTGTTCCGGCGTGTCGAGCCGGTGTTCATTTCCAGGCATTGCGGGCACGGTCGCGCACCAGCATGCGCACGCTGTCGGGCATCGGCTTCCTGGACCGGGCCACGTCGGCCGTCATCCACACGCACTCCTCGAAATGCTTGAGCATGGCCGGCGTCACGAAGCGGGTACGCGCCGCGTACATGTGGCGGTCGCCCATCTGCGCCTGCTGCTTGACGTAGAAACGGTTCGGCACCACCAGGTGCAAATGCTCCTTGGCACGGGTCATCGCCACGTACAGCAGGCGCCGCTCTTCCTCGATCTCTTCCGCGCTGCCGGTGCTCATGTCGGACGGAATGCAGCCGTCGACCACGTTCAGCACGTGCACCGACTTCCACTCCTGGCCCTTGGCCGAGTGGATGGTCGACAGGATCACGTAATCCTCGTCCAGCAGCGGCGGGCCGGCGCGGTCGCTGGTCGCTTCCGGCGGGTCGAGCGTGATCTCGGCAAGGAAACTTTCGCGGTTGCCGTAGCCGCCGGCCAGTTGCGCCAGCTGGTCGAGGTCGGCGGCGCGCACCGGCGCGTCGTCGTGCAGGCGCTCCAGGTGCGGCTGGTACCAGTCCTTGGCCAGCTCGATGTCTGCCGGCCAGCGCAGGCCCGGCGTGCGCAGGCGCCGGTAGAGTGCGACAAAGGCCTGCCAGTCGCCCTGGGCCCTGGCCGGCACCTCGAAGGCCTCGATCGCCGCCAGCGCTTCCGGCGCTTCGGCCACCGCGTCGAGCAGGCGCGTGGCCGTGGCCGGACCTATGCCCGGAATCAGTTGCGCCACACGAAAGCCCGCCATCCGTCCCTGCGGGTTCTGGGCAAAGCGCAGCACGGCCAGCACGTCCTTGATGTGCGAGGCTTCGAGGAACTTCAGGCCGCCGAATTTCACGAAGGGGATGTTGCGGCGCATGAGTTCGAGTTCCAGCGCGGCGCTGTGGCTGGCGGCGCGGAACAGCACGGCCTGCTGGGTGAGCTTGATGCCGGCTTCGCGCTGCTCGAGGATACGGTTGCAGACCCAGCGCGCCTGCTCGGCTTCGTCTGGAATCAAAACCAATTGCGGCAAGGCGGTCGCCAGCTTGTCCGTCCACAGGGTCTTGGCGTGGCGCTCGAGCGCGGCGGCAATCACGGCGTTCGAGGCGTCCAGGATGGGCTGGGTCGAGCGGTAGTTGCGCTCGAGCGTGATCAGCGCGGCCGGCTGCGAGAACTGCTTCGGGAAGTCGAGGATGTTGCGCACCGTCGCGCCGCGGAAGGAATAGATGGACTGGGCATCGTCGCCGACCACCATCACGCCGCGCCCGTCGGGCTTCATGCCGGTGATGATGCCCGATTGCAGGCGATTCGTGTCCTGGTATTCGTCGACCAGGATGTGGTCGAACAAGGCGCCGAGTTCCGCGCCCAGTTCCGGGTCCGAGGCCATCTCGGCCCAGAACAGCAGCAAATCGTCGTAGTCCAGCACGTTCTGCTCCTGCTTGGCGTCGACGTAGGCGCCGAACAGGCGTTTCAGTTCGGGCTCCCATTCGTTACACCAGGGGAAAGTACTCTGCAGGACCAAGTCGAGCGGCTCGCGCGAATTCACCACGCGCGAATAAATCGCCAGGCAGGTGCCTTTCAGCGGAAAGCGCTTCTGGGTGGCGGTCAGCCCGATCTCGTGGCGGACCATGCCCATCAGGTCTTCGGAGTCGCCGCGGTCGTGGATGGTGAACGACGCGTCCAGGCCGATGCGCCCGGCAAACTCGCGCAGCAGGCGCGCGCCGATGCTGTGGAAAGTGCCGGCCCAGGGCAGCGTGACGGTCGCATCCCTCCCGCCCATGATCCGCTGCAGGACGTTGCCGGCGCGCCGGCTCATCTCGTTGGCGGCGCGCCGCGAAAAGGTCAGCAGCAGGATGCGCTGCGGGTCGGCGCCGCTCATGATCAGGCGCGCGACCCGATGCGCCAGCGTATTCGTCTTGCCGGAACCGGCGCCGGCCACCACCAGCAAGGGGCGCGTGGACGCCGCGCCGATATCGTGCTCGACCGCGGCGCGCTGGTCGGGATTCAGGCTGGCAAAGGGATCGTCGGCAGTAGCGGCATTTGCAGCATGCGCGCCAGAGGCGACGGAGGCGACGGGTAAATCGGCGGCGGCGGTCATGGAAGAAGTGGCAATGATGAACCAGCGCAACTGTATATCTGTCCAGTAAGCTCGCGCAAGTGCATTTTTACCGTTCAGCCGGCGAAGTTGTCGTAAAAAGGCTGCGCTCGCTTTTTCGTCAGTTCAAACGGCTTGCGAACAGTCTGGCCTAAGTCTGCGTAACTAAAGAAGTTTTCCAGATATCCACAAACTTTGTGAATAACTTTGTGGACAAGGAGGGGCTTGACATCGCGAAAGCGCGGCGGGATGCGGCTTTCAATAAACTGCCCAAACGACGGGCAACATCGAAGGCACGTAAAATCAATGACTTGCACGCACTTTCGTACAGAACGGTAGAGACCGTTCGCAATTAAAAAAAAGAAATTTTTGTGTATAACCGAGCCAATCCGAGCGCCACAAAAATGCTTCTTTGGCAATCGAAATCAAGGCTGTAGAGCAACTTTTACTGCCGGGCACGCCGGCGCATGGGTTCGAACAGCACGCGCTCGATCACTGCATGCCCGACATTGCGTGAGCGCAGGAACTCGACGGCGGACATGGTATTGGTGCTGCCTTGCACGGCGATGCCGTCGTCGACGACGAGGCGCTGGTGCTGGTCGGTCCGTTCTTCCGCCGCGCCCGCGGCCATGCTGCGCAAGTTTGCTGGTGCCTGCTTCATCGTCGTTCCCCCGCCGTGTCGTCGTTGAGTAATACCCGGTTGCAGCAAGCCTTGCTTGCGTAACGAGTATTGATCACTCATGGCCAATGTCAATGTCATTCTCGTATTGAACTGAATAAAGTTGTGTAGGCATGCCTGGCGGCAGCGTAGCGCCATGCCTGGCGAAGCCTGCCTAGAATGGCCGTGTCACCCCACCTTCCACTACCAGCGAGGCAGCGATGAACACGGCACAGCAACCAGACCTGAACCCCGGCGACGAAGCCGCGCCCGGCACGCCCGGCGCCGGCGAAGACATTTGCGACGCCTGCTCCGGCAGCGGCAAGCTGGCCGACGGCACACCCTGTCCCGAATGCGGCGGCAGCGGCAAGGTGATGCGCGGCATCGGCGGCGGCTGAGGCGCCGGCCACCCGCGCACGGCTCGCGCGTCGTTTCGTGACAGAAATAACAAGAGGCGCGATAATCGCCGGATGACTCCTGCGCCATCCGCGGACCACCCGCGCCCCGCTTCCCTGTCCCATTTGTTCGTCGCCTTTACGCTGCTGGCGCTGCAGGGCTTCGGCGGCGTGCTGGCCGTGGTCCAGCGCGAGATGGTCGAGCGGCGCCGCTGGCTGACCCAGGACGAATTCCTCGACGACTGGGCGGTGGCGCAGATCATGCCCGGCCCGAACGTCGTCAACCTGGCGATGATGATCGGGGCGCGCTACTTCGGCCTGCGCGGCGCCATGACCGCGCTGGCGGGCCTGCTGGCGGTGCCGCTGGTGCTGATCCTGGTGCTCGTCAACCTGCACGCGCGCTTTGCCGGCAACCCGCACGTGGAAGGCGCCCTGCGCGGCATGGCCGCCGTGTCCGCCGGCCTGATCGCCGCCGCCGGACTCAAGCTCTCGAACGTGCTGCTGCGCAGCGCCATGCCGGCCGCCTGGTGCATCGCCATCACTGTGCTCGGCTTCGTGCTGCTGGCCCTGCTCAAGGCGCCGCTGGCCTGGGTCCTGCTCGGCCTGGGCAGCCTCGGCTGCGTGCTGACCTACCGGAAAATGACGTCGTGAGCGCCGGCGCCATCCACCTGAGCCTGGGCTGGCACGACTGGCTGAACCTGTTCGCGCACTACCTGATGCTGTCGCTGATGTCGCTCGGCGGCGCCATTTCCACCACCGCGGAAATGCACCGCTTTCTGGTCGAGCAGCACGGCTGGCTGACCCAGGCCCAGTTCAACGACGCGATCGCCCTGGCCCAGGCCTCGCCCGGTCCGAACGTGCTGTTCGTCGCGCTGATGGGCTGGCACGTCGGCATGAACGCCGGCAGCACCACCGCCGCCTTCCTCGGCGTGGCGGTGACCATGGTCGGCATCATGCTGCCCTCGACCATCTTCACTTACCAGGTCGCGCAATGGGGGCACCGCAACCGCGAGCTGCGCGCCGTGCGCGCCTTCAAGCAGGGCATGGCGCCGCTGGTGATCGCGATGCTGCTGTCGACGGCCTGGATCCTTGCCAGCTCGGCCGGGCGCGGCGTGGCGGACTGGCCGCTGTGGGCGCTGGCGCTGGCGAGCTGCCTGGTGGTCTGGCGCACCAGGCTGCATCTGCTCTGGGTGCTGGGCGCGGGGGCCCTGCTGGGGGCCTTCGGCGTCGTCTGAAGGCTGGCCGGCATCCGACCGATGCGGCGGGCGCGATGGGCGCACGACAGCCTCGCCACCACGGCTCGATGCCGAACTGGCATACTTGCAGCATCGACCACCAAGGATCTCCCACCATGCCCCAACTCCTGAGCGAACACGCCTGCTTCGGCGGCGTCCAGCGTTTCTACCAGCACGACGCGCAAGCCATCGGCCTGCCGATGAAGTTCTCGGTCTACCTGCCGCCCGGCCACGAGGGCAAGCAATTGCCCGTGCTGTTATACCTCGCCGGTCTCACCTGTACCGAGGAAACCTTCATGACCAAGGCCGGCGCCCAGCGCGTGGCCGCCGAGCTCGGCATCATCCTGGTCGCGCCCGACACCAGTCCGCGCGGCGCCGGCGTGCCGGGCGAAACCGACAGCTGGGACTTCGGCGCGGGCGCCGGTTTCTACGTGGACGCGACGCGCGAACCCTGGTCGCGCCACTACCGCATGTACAGCTACATCCTGGAACTGCGCCAACTCGTCATGCGTGAATTCGGCGCCGACCCGGCGCGCTGCGGCATCTTCGGCCACTCGATGGGCGGACATGGCGCCCTGATGCTGGCGCTGCGCAACCCGGAACTGTTCCGCTCGGTCTCGGCCTTTGCGCCGATCGCCGCGCCGACCCGCTGCCCCTGGGGCGAAAAGGCCTTCGGCGGCTACCTGGGCGAGGACCGCGATGCCTGGAAGGCCTACGACGCCACCGGGCTGGTCGCCAGCGGCCCGGTACGCTTCCCGCAGGGGATCCTGGTCGACCAGGGCCTGGCCGACAAGTTCCTGCCCGACCAGCTGAACCCGGACGCCTTCGAGGCCGCCTGCCGCGCCGCCGGCCAGCCGCTGGAACTGCGCCGCCACGCCGGCTACGACCACGGCTATTACTTCATCTCGACTTTCGTCGAAGACCACCTGCGCTTCCACGGCCGCCAGCTCGGCTGACGTACGCCCTTCGCGCGTTCCGGCCCGCTCGGCCGGACATCCGGAACGCGCTTCAGTTCCACGCCTTTCCTGCTTTGCTGGCTGCGCGCAATACCCGTGCACGGCGCCGCGGCAAGCGCCCCCGCGCGCCTTGAAAAGGCCGCGCCGCCATCCTATAACGCACAAGCAAAGGCCGGGAACGGTCGTTCGCGCCTGCCAAAAGATGCCAGCAGGCAAACGGGCGCATGCGCGCAAACGCGTGGTGTATTCTGAAACCCGGATCGGCAGGCCAGCCCGCCTGCGCGCTGGCGGCTTGCCGATCCGATTCGTTCGGAGCGAAGCGAGTGGCGGACCGCGAGCATTTCAGGAACCGCGAGCAGGCCGGCAGGCAGCTTGCGAAGCGGCTGGCGCGCTTGAGGCGGGCGCCATCGTACTGGCCCTGCCGCGCGGCGGCGTCCCGGTGGCGGCCGCGGTGGCGGCGGCGCTCGGCCTGGAGCTCGACTTGCTGCTGGTGCGCAAGCTCGGCCTGCCCTACCAGCCCGAGTTCGCCATCGGCGCGGTGGGCAGCGGCGGCGTGCAGGTATTGCAGCCGGGCGTGCCCGGCCTGATGGGCGTGACGCAGGAACAGGTCGACGCGATCAGCGCGCGCGAGCTGTCCGAAATCGGGCGCCGCGCGCGCCTGTACCGGGGCGGACGGCCCGAACCGGAACTGGCGCGGCGCCAGGTGATCATCGTCGACGACGGCATCGCGACCGGCTCGACGATGGAAGCGGCCGTGAAGGTGGCGCGCCGGCGCCAGGCCGCGCGCGTGGTGGTGGCGGTGCCGGTGGCGCCGCCCGATACGCTGGGCCGGCTCGCGCCCGAAGTGGACGAGCTGGTCTGCCTGCTGTCTCCCCTGCGCTTTCGCGCAGTGAGCCAGTGGTACGAGACCTTCGAGCAGACGAGCGACGAAGAAGTGCAGGATTTGCTGGCGATGGCCTGGAGCGAACAGGCGCATCGCCCCTTTGACAAGCAGACTAACGGAAAGGACCAACAATGAAACATACCCGCACCGAGACCGGATACGAGGCTGGCGACCTGGCCAAGCTGCTCGGCGGCGCCGCCGCCGGCGCCCTCCTGATGTACATGCTCGACCCCGACCGCGGCAGCGCACGCCGCTCGACCTCCACCGCCGCCCTGCGCAACGCCGGCTCGCGTACCGGCAGCGCCCTCGGCAATGCCTGGCACGGCGTCAGCGAGCGCATCGGCTCGCTCGCGCACGGCGCCGGCGACGGCGCCAGCCGCCTGCTCGACAAGGCCGGCAGCGGCGCCAGCGACCTGGCCGACGAAGCCGGCTCGCGCGCCAGCCGCGCGTTCGAGGCGGCCAAGCCGAACGGCGCGGCCCACCGCGCCTGGGACAACACCGTCGATGGCGTCTCGCGCCTGGCCGGCTCGGCCGGCTCCGAGCTCGACGTCGCCACCTCGCGCCTGGGCCGCCTGGCCAGCCAGGCCGGCAGCAGCGTGATGGGCGCCCTGCACATCAACGACCGCGACGACCTGTCCGCGCTGCTGCGCAATCCGGCCGTCGTCAGCGGCGGCCTGCTCGGCATCTTCGGCCTGATGCGCCGCTCGCCGCTGGTCGGCGTCCTGGGCCTGGCCGGCCTGGCGCTGGCGGCGCGCAGTGCCGGCGGCCAGGGCCAGCCGGGCATGCTGTCCGGCCTGCTCGGCAGCCGCCGCGGACGCGGCCAGAGCGTCGACCTCGAAAAGACCATCCGCATCGACGCCTCGCCCGAAGACGTGTATGAACTGTGGAGCAACTACGAGAACTTCCCGCGCTTCATGTCGCACGTGGTCGAGGTGCGCGACACCGGCCGCCGCCGCTCGCACTGGGTGGTCCAGGGTCCGGCCGGCAGCCAGTTCGAATGGGACGCCGTGCTGACCGAGCAGTCGAAGGGCAAGCGCCTTGCCTGGCGCAGCGAACCGGGCGCGCAGATCGCCAACGAAGGCTCGGTCACCTTCGAGCCCTACCGCGGCGGCACCCTGGTCACGGTGCGCCTGTCGTACACGCCGCCGGCCGGCATCGTCGGCCACGGCCTGGCCGTGCTGCTCGGCTCCGACCCGAAACGCCAGATGGACGACGACCTGGCGCGCATGAAGCACTTCGTCGAGCGCGGCGTCATCCCGCGCGATGCGCAGGGGCGCGATCCCTCCCGCGACAAGTCGGGAAGCCGCTTCCTGCACTGACGAGTAGCGCGCATGGTAACGGCGACAGACATCGGCGCGGCTGCCCTGGCCGACGCCGCCCACCCGCTGACCGGCGGGGCCGGCGACTACGACGCCCTGCTCAATCTCGTGGGCGACGCCCGCTTCGTGCTGATCGGCGAAGCGACGCACGGCACCCATGAGTTCTACGAGGAACGGGCGCGCATCACCCAGCGCCTGATCCGCGAGAAGGGTTTCACGGCGGTGGCGGTTGAGGCCGACTGGCCCGATGCCTATCGCGTCAACCGTTACGTGCGCGCAGAAGGGAACGATGCCGACGCCAGCGCGGCCCTGTCCGGCTTCGAGCGCTTCCCGGCCTGGATGTGGCGCAATACCGATGTGACGGCCTTTGTCGACTGGCTGCGCACGCACAACGAGGGCGTGCGCGCCGGCCCCAAGGTCGGCTTCTATGGACTCGACCTGTACAGCCTGTTCACCTCGGTGCGCGAAGTCCTGCGTTACCTCGACCAGGTCGACCCGACCGCCGCCGCCGCGGCCCGGCGGCGCTATGCCTGCTTCGACCACTACGAGGAAGACAGCCAGCACTACGGCTACGCCACCGGCGTCGGCCTGTCCGAATCCTGCCAGCAAGGCGTGCTGACCCAGCTGCAGGAACTCCAGCAACGCGCCTTCGACTACATGCAGGGCGATGGCGCGTCGAGCGAGGACGCCTTTTTCTACGCCCAGCAGAATGCGCGCCTGGTCAAGAACGCCGAAGAATACTACCGGACCATGTTCCGCGGCCGCGTCTCGTCCTGGAACTTGCGCGACAGCCACATGGCCGAAACCCTGGACGCGCTCGCGCGCCACCTCTCGCGCGACGGCGAGCCGGCCAAGATCGTGGTCTGGGAACACAATTCCCACATCGGCGACGCGCGCGCCACCGAAGTCGGCAACCTGGGCGAGTGGAACGTCGGCGAGCTGGCGCGCAAGGCCTACCCTGGCCAGACCTGCCTGATCGGTTTTTCCACCTACGACGGCCACGTGACGGCGGCATCCGAATGGGATGGCCCGGCCGAACGCAAGCGCGTGCGCCCCGCCCTGCACGGCAGCTACGAGGAATTGTTGCATCACGTGGGCCTGCCGCGCTACTGGCTGAACCTGCGCGACGAGTCGCCGGCACGGCGCATCATGATGGAGCGCCGCCTGGAACGCGCGATCGGCGTGCTCTACCTGCCGCGCACCGAGCGCCAGAGCCATTACTTCAATGCCCAGATGGCCCAGCAGTTCGACGCCGTGATCCACATCGACCGCACCGAGGCGCTGGTGCCGCTGGATGCGACCAGCGGCTGGCATTCGGGCGAGCCGCCGGAGACCTACCCGGAAGGGATCTGACTAGCTGCGCCTCCGGCGCGAGGCCGGCTTCGCGGCAGCGAGCCGGGCCGCCACGCAAGACCGCACCGTTGCAGCGCCGGCGTCAGCTCTGCCGCGTGCCGCACTCCGTACAAAACTTGGTCCCCGGCTGCAGCATCGTCGGGCAACTGATGCAGGACACCTGCTGCGCCATCTTGAACCCGCATTCCGGGCAGAACTTGGCGCCATGGGTCTCGGAGCGGCATTGCGGACACACCAGTTGCATGGATTGCGTGACGTCGCGCCGGGCGCCGCGCACCTTGCCTTCGTCGTTGGCCAGTTCCGATGCGGCGCTCACTTCGCCCTGGGCCCGTGCCTGCGAAATCTTGACGTTGACGTTGGGCGCGCAGTTATAGCAGAGCCCGTTCTGGCTGTCGAAACAGGTGCCGCACACATAGTCGTGGCAGTTACCGCAGCGATTGAAGTGGGCCTTGCCGGCCGCGATGGCTTCCGTAAAGGCTTCGTCGCGCGCGCTGTGCCAGCCGGCCTGCGCCATGCCGGACAGCACGCTGCTGGCATTGCCCAGCAAGCCGCCGAACATGTTCGCGCCCTTTTGCAGCCAGCCCGAGGCCTGGGCACTGCGGTAGGGCTTGAAGTGGGTGCGCCAGCGGTCGCTGCAGCGCTCGCAATAAAACTCGAACTGGAACCCGGCATCCACGCCCTGCGCATCGCTCAGGTCGCGGTAATTGTTGGCAAACTGCATTTCCGACATAGGTGTCCGCTTGTCTGTACAGGAATGCGCCGATTATATCTACTTAGCAAAAAAACAGCATCTTTTGGCCGGGTCCACGGCGCGGACGTCGCACGCCCGCCACGCCAGGCGCGCTTGCCTCGCCGTTGCAACAATTTGCTAACAATAAACTCGCTCCGACCTGTTTTTTACCAGCCGGCTTTTGGTAGCATGCTCGGGTTTATCATCCGGCAAGGAAGGGTTCATGAGTAAATTCACGCTGAATATCAACGGCAAGCGCCAGCAAGTCGATGTCGAAGCCGACACCCCGCTGCTCTGGGCCCTGCGCGATTCGCTCGGCCTGGTGGGTGCCAAGTATGGCTGCGGCGCCGGCATGTGCGGCGCCTGCACCGTCCACATCGACGGCGTGCCCACCCGTTCCTGCCTGATGCCGGTCTCCAGCCTCACCACGCAGAAGATCACCACCATCGAAGGCCTGGACAAGCAGCACCAGCACCCGCTGCAGCAAGCCTGGCAGGAACTCGACGTGCCGCAGTGCGGCTACTGCCAGTCGGGCCAGATCATGAGCGCCTGCGCCCTGCTCAAGCAGCACCCGAAACCGAGCGACGCCCAGATCGACGAGGCCATGGCCGGCAATTTGTGCCGCTGCGCCACCTACACCCGCATCCGCGCCGGCATCCACCGCGCCGCTGAGATCGCCAATGCGAAGGGCAAGGCATGAACGCGCTCGTGAATCCTTCGCGCCGCCGCTTCCTCGGCACCGGCGCCATCGGCGCCGGCGCCCTCGTCATCGGCATGAATCCGGCCGGCGCACTGGCCGCGCAAAGCGACGCCCAACGTGCCGCCCAAGGCGCCGCATCGAACGCGGCAGGCGCGGGCAGCTTCACGCCGAACGCCTTCATCGGCATCGACCGCAAGGGCATCGTCACCCTGGTGTCCAAGCAGCCGGAAATCGGCCAGGGCATCAAGACCTCGCTGCCGATGGTGATCGCCGAGGAACTGGACATCGACTGGAAGGACGTGCGCATCGTCCAGGGCGATCTGAACCCGGCGTATGGCAGCCAGGGTGCCGGCGGTTCGACCTCGACCCCGACCAACTACGAGAACTTCCACCGCCTCGGCGCCGCCGCACGCACCGTGCTGGTCCAGGCCGCGGCCCAGACCTGGAAGGTGCCGGTCGCCGAATGCAGCGCCGCGCACGGCGCCGTCGTGCACGGCCCCAGCAAGCGCAAGCTCGGCTATGGCGCCCTGGTGCCGCTGGCCGCGACCCTGCCGGTACCGGACGCGGCGCAGGTGCAGCTGAAGGACCCGTCCACCTACAAGCTGCTGGGCACGCGCATCGGCGGCGTCGACAACGCGGCCATCGTCAGCGGCAAGCCGCTGTTCGGCATCGACATCCAGCTGCCCGGCATGCTGTACGCGGTGTATGCCAAGTGCCCGGTGTTCGGCGGCAAGCCGGTGAGCGCCAACCTGGACGCGATCAAGGCCATGCCCGGCGTAAAGGATGCCTTCATCATCGAAGGCAGCGACAACCTGAACGGCCTGCGTCCGGGCGTGGCCATCGTGGCCACCTCGACCTGGGCGGCCTTCAAGGCGCGCCGTGCGCTGGAGGTCAAGTGGAGCGAGGGCGTGGGCGCCGGCCACAGCTGGGCCGACTTTGCCGCCCAGGCCCAGGCCGCCGCCGGCAAGCCGGGCACGACCACCCTGCGCAAGGATGGCGACGTGGCCGCCGCCTTTGCCGGCGTCGCGAAGCTGGTGGAGGCCAGCTACCGCTACCCCTTCATCTCGCACGCCAGCATGGAGCCGCAGAACTGCACCGCCTGGTTCAAGCCGAACGAAGGCACGCTCGAGCTGTGGGCGCCGACCCAGAACCCGGGTGCCGGCCAGGCCCTGGTGACCACCACCTTCGGCATTCCGAAGGAAAAGATCACCCTGCACATCATTCGCAGCGGCGGCGGCTTTGGCCGGCGCCTGAGCTCGGACTTCATTGTCGAAGCGACCGCCATCGCGCAGAAAGTCGCGGCCCCGGTCAAGCTGACCTGGACCCGCGAAGACGACTTGCAGCACGACCATTTCCGCCCGGGTGGCTTCCACCACCTGCGCGGCGGTGTCGATGCGAGCGGCAGGCTGGTCGGCTGGCACAACCACTTCGTCACCTTTGCCAACCGCGTCGAGCGCGACGGTAAAAGCATCCTGCAGCCGGGCAGCGGCGGCAGCCTGTCCGGCGACGAGTTCCCGGGCCGCTGGCTGGCCAACTGCCTGCTGGAACAGACCGCGCTCGAATGCCGCATCCCCATGGGTCCGTGGCGCGCGCCGGGCAGCAGCGTGTTTTCCTGGGTCTTCCACAGTTTCATCGACGAGCTGGCGCATGCCGCCGGACGCGACCCGATTGAATTCCGCCTGGAACTCCTCGGCGACAAGGACATCATGCCGGGCAGCGGCGAACGGGGCCAGCCTTACAGCGTATCGCGCATGCGCAATGTGCTGAAGGAAGTGGCGGACAAGTCAGGCTGGGGCAAGAAAAAGTTCGGGAAGGGGCAAGGCGCGGGCGTGGCCTTCCACTTCAGCCACCGCGGCTACGTGGCCGGAGTGGCCGAGGTCACGGTCTCGAAGAGCGGCCAGTTGAAGGTCGACCGCGTGGTGGTGGTGACCGACATCGGCGCCCAGATCGTCAACCTGAGCGGCGCCGAGAACCAGGTGCAGGGCTCGGTGATCGATGGCCTGTCGACGCTGATGTATCCGGAACTGAACATCGAGGGGGGGCGCGTCGTGCAAAGCAATTTCCACGACTACAAGCTGCTGCGCATGCCGGACACACCGACCACCATCGACATCCACTTCCTGAAGACGGATTACCCGGTGACCGGCCTGGGCGAACCGGTGCTGCCGCCGCTGGCGCCGGCCGTGTGCA
>Ga0308166_1002779_pt1 | contig 15605 bp, 10 predicted proteins | sample PhyCR2_2_FD_202137 | JGI IMG/M metagenome (GOLD analysis project Ga0308166, IMG submission 202137) | Phyllosphere microbial communities from UC Gill Tract Community Farm, Albany, California, United States - DLSLCC.R2 | ecosystem: Host-associated > Plants > Phyllosphere > Unclassified | place... | reverse complement strand
CGCTATCAAGACACTGAGGGATTTCTGGACGGCGAATCCCGATGCAGAGCAGCCGCTAAAAGCCTGGGTAGATGAAGCCAGTAAAGCTGAATGGAAAACCCCGGCAGAAATCAAAGAACAATACCGCAGTGCCAGTATCCTTAAAAACAGGCGTGTGGTTTTTAATATTAAGGGAAATGACTACCGGTTAATTGTTGCGATTGCATACCAGCGAGGATGGATGTTTATCAAATTCATTGGTACGCATAAAGAATATGACAAAATAGATGCTGAAACTGTCAGCCTGGAGTAAACCCTATGCAGATTAAACCTATTAAAACTGAACAGGACTATGAAGCAGCGTTACGCGCCGTGGAGCCTATGTTTGATAATGAACCTCCTGCCGATACCCCGGAGGGAGACTTTTTTGAAATCATGTGCGTGTTGATTAATGAATACGAAAACAAACACTTTCCTATAGAAGCCCCAGACCCGATTGAAGCTATTAAGTTCAGGATGGAACAGCAGGGGCTGACGGTAAAAGATCTTGAGCCGGCAATTGGAAAATCGAACCGGGTCTATGAAGTGCTTAACCGCAAACGTAATTTGACGCTGCCCATGATCCGGAAATTACATTCAATGTTTGGCATTCCTTTAAAAAGCCTCGTTGGAGGATAAGCCGAGTTGAAATTTACATGCTTAATAACCGCAATGTATACAACCTGGGATAACGAATAATGAAACGGAAGTTCTGCTCACTGGTCCTGTTCGTTGTGGCGTTTTCGGCCAGTGCAGATATCAGCGGCCGGATTGTGCGCGTGCTGGACGGGGATACCGTTGAGATACTTGAGCCAGGAAACCGACTGACGCGCGTTCGCCTGGCTGGCATCGATGCGCCGGAAAAGAGTCAGCCCTTTGGCCAGCGTTCACGTCAGGCACTCTCATCGATGGTGGCTCAGCGGCCCGTAACCGTCACGGGAAGTGAAACGGATCGCTATGGACGCCTGCTGGGTACCATATGGCTTGGTATGACGGATGTAAATGCCGAACAGGTACGCAAAGGCCTGGCCTGGGCATACCGGTACCACGGAAACCCCGTCCGGCCAGGCTACGCTGTTCTGGAGGCCGAAGCCCGCCGTCAGTCAGTCGGACTCTGGTCAGAAGCGGGTCAGACAGAGCCGTGGCGCTGGCGTAGTCTGCATCAGGATGAGCAAAAAACGAATAAAAATTAAGGTGATTATTGTATGACTTTCAAATTAACCGAAAGCAAACTGGAAATTCTTATCGATACGTTAAATGCCATTATATGCGGTGAAGTCAATATTACGCGTGAGCAGCGCGAAAATATGGTCAGGACGGTTGCAACCCTGGGTGGGTTAACAGAACGGCAGCGCCTCATCACAGCTGAAAAAGAAGCCCGAAAGCAGGTAAAAGAAGAAAAGGAAAAAAAACCACGCCTTCCGGATGAAGTTTTTCCGCGTTCCGGAAAACCGTGGGCACCGGAGGACCTGGACCTTATTCATTCGATTATTTCTGATATTCCGGATGACAGAATCGATGATCATATACTCTGGCTGTCGAAGAAACTTCAGCGGACCCCTTACGCAATCACCCTGAAGATTGTCAGTGAAGGCCGTATGAACGAGGAATGGGCTAAAGGGTGGAAGCCAGCCGCAAAGTCTATTCGTGAAGATTTTGCTCTGGTCAAGGCAAAGGCATCAGCAAGTAATGCAAATAATTAATAATTTATCGTCAGTCATTTAAAATTGTCAATAATGTGACATGATTTATGGTGCTAATATAAAAATTTTATTGGGAATTTTCCTACTGCACTAAATATAATATTCACACGGCCGATAATAAGAGAGTAAGAAAGGGGGCGGTGTGAACGATTTTCATATTTTAAGTATTTGTATTCAGAATAAGGATGTGGCGGGCGCAATGCGTGTGCTGCGTGATAAATCAGAATTTGCGGTGCGCAAGATTCTGGAGAAACTTAAGGTCAGGGTCACAACGCAAACCGGCAGGGCATTCTGGCATTATGTTCAGGGCTGGCTGTTAACCGCGTGTCGCCAGGGGAATATACAGCATGAATCATTCAGTACCCGACGTTCTTCCAAAAATCCGGAACGCCAGCCAGCTCAGTCCCGCTGCTCTCGATATGGTCAAGCTCCTCGCACTTCTGGCCATGATTATCGACCACACCAATACGGTGTTTCTGTCGCCAGCCTGGCCGATGATGTATGCGCTTGGCCGGATGGCCTTCCCCCTGTTCACGCTTATATGGGCGATGAACGTACAGCGCACCCCGGAACGACTGCAGAAGAGAGCCAATCGGTTGTGGATCTGGGCAATCATTACGCAGCCGGTGTTCAGCCTGGCCTTCCTTCATCACCAGCCCTGGTGGGCCCTGAACATTCTGTTCGTGTTTGCCGGCGTCACGCAGCTGCTCGCCCTGCAGTACCGGCACGGCCGGAAAGGAATGCTTGCCGGATATCTGATCCTGGCCCTAATGATTTGGCCACTGGAGCCAGCAAGCTACGGGCTGGCAGGAATTACGCTGGCCATCAGTATGGCAACCTTATCAGGAAGCAGCATACCCGGAGTGAAGCGACTGGCGGTCGCTGGCGTCGTGCTGTCACTGATTTGTTTAAACGGGTTATCGCATCTCCTGGATCTACCCGCAGAAACATTATTACTGGCCACGCTGCCTACTCTGGTATTCCCCCTGGTGGTGGTTTCTTTCTGCAGGGAAATCTGTCCGGAAGGCCGCCAGCGTTTCATGCCGCGTAATTTCTTTTATTATGCTTACGTCGGCCACCTGGGGATTATTGGTTTGGTACAGTCTGCTTTTGGCTGACTTAGGATGACGTGATGGCTATCAGTGAGAAAGAGCTGATAGCCCGTAACCACCTGACAGGTTATCGGCCGGGCTTAACTGGTTATTAGCGCAGGGCATGTTAAACTTCCCGCAGGGAAAAGGAGAGAAGCATGAACCATGAAAGTGATCTGACGAACCACGGCTTCAGTGAAGAGGACATTGTCCGGCTGCGGGCCAGTTCAGCTAAAACGGGTACGGAGATGGATACCCTGCTGAACGATCTGGCAAACCGTTTTAAGGCCCTGATATGGGTGCTGTCAGTCATGTTACTGATTTTTGTGGCCACACTTTTGGCTGGCTCGAGGATGCATGCCATTTCCTTTGGCGTGGCTATTCTTGTTCTTGGCACTCTGTTTACGATTACCATGCCTTTGAAGCTGGCCTATAAATCATGGCATTACCGCCGGAATCTCATTTCCCGGCGTCATCAGAAGTGATCAGATCGAAAACAACCTTAGCCTTTACCCCCCATCCCACAATTTTCATTGTCAGTTTACCCCGGGACATGGTGTCGATTTTCCGGTAAAAATCGGTGCTGATATAGTTAAACAGACGCCATGTTCCAGGTCTGGCCATTAATCCATAGACACTGTAGATATTGCCTGCAAGCGCGATCCCGTTGTATATCCCCAACCCTGTTGATCGTTCAAATCCCATAAATTTAGCGATGTTCATGGCACCATCACCAAACATACCCTGCGTGTCAGGTTCATTCAGGAATTGACGACCAACTTCACGGGTTATCGTGTTGGCCGAGTCGACAATCAGAATAGCCCCGGCAAGAACGCCAACGGGGGTCATTGAGGAAGTCAGCACGAAGCCAAATGCGCCCTGCATACCTGCCAGCACCACTTTAATTCCTGAGATGACATAACCGACCATCCGGTCTTCATCCCTGACGTATTTGATCTGGGCATATAGTTTCGCATAACCGGTCTGGAGCTGACGGCTCTGCTCAAGCAGACTGCTGTTTTCGGCCTGCAGGTTACGCAGGCAGGTCATGCACTCTTCGTCAGACTTTGCCCGCCGGGCACGCTCAAATTCGCCATTAATGACAGATTTAATTTCATCGATGAATTTGAGACGCGTCAATCCATCCCCCAGATGTCGGGCGCCAACAATATTAGCGGTATTGACGAGTTTGCGGGCCTCCAGATTAATCATGGTTTCTGCCCAGACTCGTGCCTGGCTCTTGTTTCCCGGAAGAATTATATCCATTTTACTCATCCTGATTGAAAATCACCCGTTTAAGCTTATCGCGCTCCCGGATTTAGGCAACCCTGCTTTAAAGGGTAAATGTATGCCGCGAAGCGGCATGGAGACGCCAGCCGGAGCTGAACCGGGTGATTCTGGTGAGGGGCGTCGTAACCGGCATCAGCCGTTACGGATTGATAGGTTCTGCCAATCCCATCCCTTTCCCTGCAAAGCCATACCCGCTTAAAGCTTTCCGATAACTAATGTGCGCGGTCGGAGTGAGTCCGTCAAGGCCTCTGGCCGCTGACGGGCTGTATCTCCGCGTTAGCGCCGTCAGGCGCTTACGAGCGTGTATGAAGGGATTACCGCGACTTAACTACAGCTACTCTTAATACTAGTTACAACATCCCTCTTAAAGCGAGGGTGTTCCGGCCCTACGGGCCGGGGCGGCGTCGGTTTAGCAGGGGTCAGGTATGTATGCGATGCGGGGTTCTGGCCAGAAGGGGGCCCGGCGCTTGCGACGGGAGGAACTTTTGATTTCCTTCTGAGCGCGCGGCCGTGAGGCCGCTGCATGCGAAGGCATTTTACGTTATCCACAGAGTGGCCGAAGACAAAGATCTACTCTGGAATGTAATGAACAGAGAGATAAAAAAGGTGAAGTAAGACTGTTTTGCGGAATGTCTTTTATCCATTTCCGGGTTACTTCACTTATTCGTTTGCGGATTTCTGTGTAAAAAAAAGAGACAGTGGCCATTGCGGGCCATAACGACCGGCAGAACGTCATGGTGATCGGAAGGAGGAAGGGATGATGGGTGAAAAATGAGCGGAATGACCGAAAAAAACCAGCACGAAAAGCCCCGGTGAGGGGCCTGTAAACAGCAAGACTGTTGTGTCGTTTGTGACTAGTCCGGTGGAGAAAGCGCCAGATCCAGCTGGTAAAGATGCTGGATGGCCAGAGCCTTCAGGCGCTCAGATGTGCACCAGTACGCTTCGTCAGGCGGCAGGGTGCGATAAATCCATTCAGACATTGCATGGAGTCGTTCATCTGCCGGCAGCTTAATCAGGTTGTTGGCACGTTTACGCTCCGCGCCTTTTTTGCGGCGGTAAACGAGAGCCTCCCGGCGCTTACGGCCAGACCAGCATTTCCGCGCAGAGTGGGGCTGAACATCATCATGTTCGCTCATCACCCCTTCCCGGATCAGCTGCTCACGCTCGGCGCTCTGGCGGAGCTTCTTCTCCTGCTCTTTAAACAGCTTGTCCATATCGACGCCCAGCATCTGGAATCCAACGGGGGTGATATAAACATACGTTGGCAGCCAGGAGCGGGATTCACGATCCCAGGTGCGTTCTTCCGCAAGACCCAGAACGCCAAACCGTACCTGTTCCTCAATAAGCCGTGAAAGGCGTGACACCGTCACCTCCGTTTCAGGAATGACATTGCCTTTTGCGTCCTTTGCACTGAGCTCTTTTGCCAGACGGGTGATACACATGCCAACGGTATGCTTGCCGGCATCACAGAAGCTGATGAGCACTGGCCAGAGCGCATCGAGCAGGCGCTGACGTTCCGGACGGAAGCCATATTTACGTCCCGCTTTACGGCGGCCAGCAACATAGAGAGGGTGACGGGAAACATGCATGCGCAGGCTGACCTGCCCCGTTTCTTTGTCTTTTTTCACCAGGCGATTGTAGGCATGACCGAGCTGTCCGGAGAGCTTTTTATAATGCTCAGGACGGAACCAGGACGGGTTTTCACATTTGGCTTTTGTGGAGTGTTCACCGCGCTTACGGCGGGTCCGCTTTTTGACCGGCTCAGTAAGAAAATTATCCTGTGTGCCGGCATCGACGTCCTGCCAGAAACGGATTAACTCTTCGGCCGGAAGCTCAGACCAGTGAACAGAAATCTGCTTGTCATTCACGGCGGCCTGTTCTTATGGCGGCCGGGTGTTGTTTTCTATGGTGCATGCGTTATAATCCTTCACAGGCAATGCGCCTGCTTTTGGACCCCCTGATATCTGACGTTCCGCCAAGTTCGTAGCAGATATCGGGGGGTTTGTGCATTCAGGCTCCGGGAAATCCCGTCACCTGCTCCTGAACGTTTTACTGGACACGTCCTGTCCCTGTCTGTTTCCGGAAGTCCGCATTTCTTCCGTAAAACCATCTTCTGCCACCCGCCTGCCTCACCACAAAGCAGTCAAACCGTCAGTTTGAGTTAGGTCACAAAAGTAATCTGAATCAACAATCTGTCCCACCACAAGACGATCGCTGACGATCCGAATACTACCTTCTCGCTGGCAATATTTCCAGATGTCAGGCCAGATTAGCGTTCATTGTTTGCGTGCTAATTGTCCTGAAGGGACGTTTAACCGGCAGCGCTCGCCGCAGTATCAGGCCGGCAGGTCTGATCGAGGAAGCGCAGGAGAACGGAACAGGAAGATGGCATTTACGCGCGGAACATGAAAAACAGTCTCTGGCGGGAGACGTTCTTCGGACTGAGGATCATTTCACCCTGGTGGCTTTCCGGATTGCAGCCTGGAGTTTTTCAGCGGTAACGGCTTCCGGGAAGACCGTGATGGTGTCAGGAGTGGCTCCGCTAACGGGCATGACGATGATCCCCGGCGTTCCGGTGAGTCCCAGCGCCTCTGCCAGGTTACTATTTTTCTCAAGGGACGCGGTATGGTCGCCAGGAGCTGGAGTGGTCAGCCCCGCCTTTGACGCTGCCCCGTGAATATCCTCCGCCGTCAGCTTGCCTTCATTATGGCCGGTGGCGTAGATGGCATTGTGATAGGTGACATAGGCCTGCGGCCCTTTCTTGTGCCAGACCGTCAGCCCCTGCTGCGCTGCCTGAAGTGAGGCTTCCCAGCGACCACCAAAAATTGGCCACTCCTTAAAGAGGTAGCGGACGTCCGGCTGCGCTTTCATGACCTTCTCCAGCTCCGGCGCGAAGCGGCTGCAGAACACGCACTGGTAATCAAAGAATTCAATCACCGCGACCTTTGCATTATCAGGACCGTAAACCGGTGTGTCCGGATCATGCAGAAGGTTCGCCTGATTCTCCATCACGCTGAGTGCAAACATCTTCTGCTTACGTGCCTCCTGCTGTTCCTGCAGCTTATGACTGACCGTTACCAGTATCTCCGGGTGGGACACCAGGTAGTCTGCTGCGATTTCCCCGATACGGGCCTCCTGCTCCGGGCTGAAGACCAGCTGCGGGGCCGAAGCGTGTGCCGTTGCAATAAAGCCTATGTATGTTGTAACTATTAATGCAGCTAATTTGTGTACTTTCATCGTCTGAGTCTCATGGTTAAAAGGGAGATTAACGTTCTTTCTGAATGGTACGGGTGAGGGTCTGTTCTTCTCGCTCCGGCATGCGGCCGCGCTCGCTATTTTCGGGTTGCCGGATAATATCCCGCTCGGTATTGGCCAGCTCATTCACAATGCGGCTGACTCCCGCACGTTCCGAAGCGACTTTGCTGGCCAATGGTTCCTTTTCTGCCCTGATATGACGGCCAATCTCATCGTGGCTAACGCTGTCCGAGCTGGCAACCTGAATGAGCACTTTTCCGTCAGGAATCGTTGGCTCATTCCGGTCGTCAACCTCAAGCATCCCGGGCGTAATACGCACCGCGTCCTCCACCGGCACAACAATACGCTCCTGAGTCTCACTCTTTTCTTTTTCCGCTTTAACGGCTTTGTTAAGCATGTCTTTTTCCGTCTGTCGTGTGGTTTCCTCCTGGTCACGGATCAGTTTGTGTTCTGATGCGGCCTCCGTAACGATACCTCCGCTGACTTTCAGCAGATGTGCTGATGGTGGCTCATCGCCGGTCTGCCAGACCACACCGTCCTTCGGGTGATGTCGTACTGCATCAAGCGCGGCCGCCAGGTCACTGGCCACAATCGTGTTGCCTGACTGGCTTCGCTGCAGTACCGCACCACGGGCACGTTCTGTCATGACCATCCGGGTCTCCCCCTGTGTCATCCGCCCTTCCGGGCTGGCAACCAGGGAAACCAGAGCCAGGCCCGCACTCCGGCCGTTGTTGTCATACACCGGCAGCGCCAGCGCCGGTTCGGGAAAGCGCCGGGTGGCCGGGATGATTTTTGCCGTCAGTGACGCGTCCTGCATGCCCTGATGGCGCACCCAGGCACGGCCCATGGCCGTTTTATTCACCGGCTGTCCCATTGCCCAGATGGCTTTCGCCTGTTTACGCTGCGTTTCTGGCGCCAGCGCATCGTGCGCCGTTTTGATATCCCGCTCCGGCGTTTTTACCGCCTTAACCCAGTCCGCCTTCCCGTCGGTATAAATCTGGACGTGCTCTTTCACGCGCGAGGCCGAGATGTAGAAGGCGCGACGGGAGGCAAGTGCCTTACGCCCGCCTTCCGTGCCCTCAAGCGCAATGACATAGTCGCTACTGGCCCCCTGAGCACCGTACCCGGTGACGGCCCAGCCGTAGTCAATATGCTGCTGCGCCCTGACCGCCTGAGGATTGATGGTAATGCGGCCGTTTTCCCCCTTCAGACGAATATTGCCCGTTTCGCTGACCGACTCGACCGTATAGCGCTGGCTGGCCATCTGTCCCTGCTCCTTGTCTGTCGCCGTGAACTTCAGCAGATCGCCGGCACGGACTTCCCTCTCGCTGCGGCGAAACAGCTGCACGTCGCCGGTGATGAGTTCCTTCGGGGAATACAGTCCAATCTTCCCCTCCTCATCGCGTACCGTGACCGTACTGCCGTTGCGGTCAACGGCCAGCACGTCCTGGTAACGATCGCCGCGTTTAACCACCATCCCGGCTTCCCAGGCATCGGTTTTATTGAACTCATGACGGGTGTGGGTGATTTTATCGAGCACCGGCACCGTAATGGCCTTCTCCCCCAGTTCTCCCCGGGCAGCCAGCACAGCATGAATGCCGGCATTTACCGCACGACGGTCGGCGTTCAGCTGGGTGATAATGAGGGTACGGGACCGCGCCTCCGGCGTCCGGTCCGTCCAGTCAGCCACGATGTCGTTAACAGGCGTCTCCGTTTCCTGAATGGCACTCCCCGGGAGCGAGGCTGAAGCGCTACGCGCCACACGGTCAGCCGGCTGGGTTTCAATCCGCTGCAGGGCCGCATCGATCCGGTTATCAATAATGTCGTGAACGGCACCGCGCAGCTGCAGGTCTTTCTGGCGGACGATTTGCTTCATGATGGCCACATCCATCGGGCTGCGCTCCTGCATCAGCTTAAACGGTGCGCCCACGTCGACCGATTCAAACTGGTCGATATCCCCCATCGAGACCGCGCGACCGCCGCCGCTGGCAATGGCCTGGAACAGTGCCGCCGTATCCTGGTTGCCTGCCATTGAGGACTCATCGATAAGAAACACCTGTCCTTTATAGTCGGGCTTACCGCCTGCGGCCGTCGCCTGGTCATGTTCAACGATAAAAGATTTGATGGTCTGCGCCCGGACACCGACGTCGCTCATCTCTTTCACCGCCTGGTGCGTCGGGGCAAGCCCCGTCATCACCGGACGAACGTCCGCCGGTATGGTCTCCAGTGCAGATATCACCGCCTTCAGCTGCGTGGTTTTCCCCACGCCGGCATAGCCCTGAATCCCGATAAACTGATCCGTGGTTCCCAACACCAGGGTGGTCGCCTTTTTCTGGCCATCGGTGAGTCCGTTCAGCACGGCTTCCGGTACCTGTTCCAGCAACGGCTGCTGTGTGCCTTTCCCTTCCTCCACCACACGCAGAATGGCTTTCTCCATCTCCCAGGTGGACCGGGAAACCAGTACCGGCTCTCCCCCTGCGGATACGGACAACAGCTCGCCATTTTTAATCATCGCGCCAATTTCATTCCCGATAGCTTCAAGGTCGGGATGATATTTCTGCGCTTCCGTCGCCAGCTTCAGTTCGCTGAATACCACAGTGCGCTGGTCATTGATGGCACGCCAGACGGCCAGCCCGGCGTCCGTCCGGACGCTGTCATGCAGTGAATCCACCGCCTGACTGATGTCCTGGTGACCGCTCAGGTTTCTGACCAGCTGCACGGGAGAGGCACTGGTCTTCATGCGCTGCAGCCGGGCTTCAGCCCGGTCCTGTACTTCGGCTGTGAACACTTCCGCCCGGTGGCCACTCTGTGCCAGCGAATTCATGGTCTGGGTCGATATGTCGCGGCTGTTCAGTGCGGCCAGCACCACGCCGGTGTCGTTATCCCGGCCGCCCGGCGCGGTCACGTAGGCATGCGACAGGTAGAGCGGCTGGTCTTTTGGCAGCGTCAGGGTCTCTTCCCCCCGTTTCACCTCAATCCCCTTTTCACTTATCCCGGTCACCTCAAGACGGTCTTTTGCCTTCAGGCTGTGCTCACGATCCCCCGCCACGGCCAGCAGTTTTTCGCCGGTGGCCACGCTGAGGGTTTCGCGGCTGAAGAGACGCCAGTCAGCGCTGATATCGCCGATTTTCATCCGGGTCAGCACGCCGTCCCCGTCGATGAGCGAGAGGACTCGCGTGTCCTCATGCACCCGGTCAATCACATACGACTTACGCGCTTTTGCGTCCGTGCGATCTTCAAGTACCATCCCGGGACGGTATGAACCGGGCATGCGGCGCGTTTTGCTGTCGAGCCAGACTGGCTGCCGGGCCTCTATCTCCACGCCGTCGCGCCCCAGCTGTCCTGCGTTCTGCAGCGCCTCACGTACCAGGCCCGTCAGCTGTGCCTGTTCACGCCTGCCGACCACAACGGCGGTGACGTTTTCAGTTCCTCCGCTCAGCTCTGCAAACCGGTTGGCCAGCGCCTCGTAACGGTCGCGTTTGTTCGGAATACTGACCACTTCGGCCTCAAGCCCGGGCGCCGGCTCCGTGCGGCGGGAGCGGGCAACCCCCGCGGACTCCAGCACTGACATGGCGTTACCGTTCGCCTGACGTCCGGCACTGTCGAGAAAGACCAGCTGTGCATCCTGCGCGCGCGCTTCGCCCAGCAGAACCAGCGTCTCCTTTAACCCCAGACGCTCTGCCCCTTCGATAATCAGCGTGCTCTGGGGTTTCAGGTGGAAATCACCGCTCAGAACATGCTGCCGGCTGATGATCCGTTCCCGCAAATCGTCGGATTTCGCCAGCGAAATGGCGCGCTCGGCAGAGCTGGCCAGCACCTGCACGTTACGACCGTTCGCGCCGGCAATACCGGCCAGCTGCGCGGTCAGGTCACGGATACCCGCCACGCCTGACGGGGCATTCATCAGAACCAGGGCGTCTTTCTCCACCACTTCCAGCGCCGCCGGCGCGTACTGCGCCGGGCGGGTGAAACTGACGACTTTTGTGGATTTGAGATGTTCCTGACTCAGCGCCTGGATCGAGAGTTCATCAAGCAGGTGAATACGGGAGGTAAAGACCCCTTTCTCACTGTCCAACGGTACAATCATGCCGTCCTTCAGCGCCGCATCGATGGCCACACGAATTTCCTGAATCTCCGGCAGCCGTTCACTCAGCTCAGCGGTGGTCATCATCAGCTCGCCAAAGGTGAAGCGCGTTTTACTGTCGCTGAGCTGCGAGATGGCCAGCCGGACAGCCTCAGTCAGTTCCGGGCGGGGTATTTCAGTGTCCAGCTGCGCTGCAGGAACGCTCCTGGTCGCCGGCGTCTTTTCGGGGCCGGTCTGTACCGTCTGACGCAGTGTGTCAGCCGGCTGTCTTACAGCCTGACGGGACTGGCTCTCCCGTTCTGCGGGTTGAGCAGGTGTATCGACGCTCTTTTCTGCCGTGGACGACGTCTGCAGAGAAGCCAGCTCAGGCCCGGCAGGAACCGGCTTAGCCTGGTGATCTCGCTCCGGCTGAGGCGCGGTCTCACGAAGACCTGCATCACGCGGCACCACGCTCTCCTGATACGCCTTCAGGTCAAATCCCTTCTCCTTCATCTGGCCCAGCCAGCGTTCCATCAGGCGCATCCTCGAAGGGTCGACTTTCGCCCTGCGGGTGTCTTTGGCGGCCACATCCCGGCTGCGCAGCGTGGCTTCAGCCCCCACGGCACCCTGAATTTCCCTGCCCCGGGAGGAATATTCGTCCCTGACGTCTTCCGGAACGCCCTTAATCTCCCACATGCCATGCTTGCCTACTTCTTCCACTTCATGGCCGAGCGCTTCAACCCGCTCACGCAGCGCGCTGCGATAAATTTTCCCGAGCGTGACCTGATGCTTCATGACGGTTTCGATAAAGCCCGCGTTATGGATATAGTCCGTGGCCAGGGCTTTCCATTTGCCCGCATACTCCGTCATGTTGGCAATCAGGAGATGGGTGTGCAGCTGCGGGTCAAGATTACGTGACGTGTCATGCGTGTAAGCAGCTGCCACCATCTTGCCGGTATGTACGATGGACGTGACGCCGTCTTTCGTGTCGCGGGCCGAGATGAGCTTCTCCACATAGCCGGCCGCCACGCGGACCGCGTGGTTATGTGCTTCCACCATTTCTTTATCGTTGCCGATAAGTGCCAGAATGGACACGCTTTTGGGGGCGGAAAAGGTCAGGTCATGGCCGGGACGGTGGACGTGCTGTCCGTTAACCTCCTTGCCAAGCCGTGAGCCGTCCGGCAGGCGGCCCTCGAGGACGGCCGTGAGATCATCGCCACGGACATTGCCCTCAAGGCCCAGCGCTTTTGCACCTTCCCCCATCCAGAGGCTCTGAAGGCTGCCCAGAAAATAGTAGTTATCGGAATTGCTGTAGTAGCCTGCAGCCTCACCGGCTGACGCTACTGGGGCGACAGACATCATAGGTCATGCTCTCTCTCGTAATAGTGATGGTCGTTTTCGTCGTAACCCGGGTCGTCCGCGTGACGGTGAAGTAAAATGTTCTCTTCTTCCTGCGCCAGCTGCCGGTGAGTACCGTGGGCTTCATCCGGGGTTTTCGGTGTCACTGGCTTCCCTGCCGTCGTCACACTCAGGCCGCCGTCAGGCAGTGCCGTCACTTTCATGTCGAGGTTCATGGACTCACCGCCGTTTTCCTCTGTCTGCGGATCGCTTTCCGAAGAGGCCGGCCGCTGGCGTGCCCTGTGCAGCATGCTCAGAGGTGAGGCGACAGGTGGTTCCGGTACATGATGTCGGTTTCGCAGGGCCTTGAGGGCATCGGGCATTGTTTGTACAGAGTCAGCGGTACCCGGGTGACCGGTCACTCCGGGGGAGACCGGTAATTTGCCCGGTGCTTCAGTCGGTTTTTTCATTGCGCCAACAGAACGGAGAGAAACAACGTTATCTTTTTTCTCTGCAATGACAGGAGGTGTCACCGTGTTGTGTTTTCCGCCCCCCTCTTCCGGTACGACTGTCGCAGAACCGGAGATAACAGGCTCCATGACAGCAACCTGTTTCCGTTCAGGCACTGTGCCCTGAGGAGGCTTCGGCGCTGTCTCTGGTGTTGCTGTCTTTTTTTCGACGGGCGATGATGCCGGCGTACCGGCAGAAGCAACATGAGCCGTACCGTCAGCTGCGGCTGACATTTCGCTTCCCTTCTCCAGCACTTCTTCACCGGTCGGGAACGTCAGACCGGCAGCTGCCGCTGCGCGCTCGTTCTCCTGAATAACCCTCTCAAGCTCCGGACTGAGCGCATCGCGGATATTGCGCTCAATGAGGCCTGCCTGCCGTTTCTTCAGCGCGCGATATTTCAGCTTCAGACGGACGACCGGATACTCACCCGGGAGGCGAACATAAAAGTTGAGGTTTGGCAGACGCATGATCTGCTCGTAGTCGACAATCGGGTTATTGACCTCGTCCTTACCGAGGGACACACCGTCACGCACCTGGTCCAGACCGTAGCTGTTCTGCTCACGGATTTTGCGCTTACGCTGGTTGCCCAGCTCCTCTTCCACCACTTTGGCCATCTCGGCGCTCGGCGAACGTCCGTACATACGGGTGTTCATCAGGTCAAAGATGCTTTTGGCCAGCTCGCGGCCGTAGACGTGAACCAGCTGCGCCATGTTCTGCATGCCCAGCACGAAACAGCCACCAAATTTACGCGCCTCGGCAAGTGTCTCGGCCAGCTCGGGTATGCGCTGCAGGCTGGGTGCTTCATCGATAATGAACCATACGCGGCGGTCGCTGTTCTCCCCCATGCTCTGCAGCATCAGTGTGGCCAGCGACACCCACAGCGAGATCAGCGGGCGTACACTCTTGCGGTGACGGGCCTGGGTTGAAATAAACAGCCAGCTGCTGTCATAGCGCTCCTGCGTCATCCACTCCCGGATGGTGAACGGCGGCCTGGTGCCGTCATCCAGCCCCTGCAGATAGCGAAGGGCTTTGGCATAGTTGGTTACCACCGAGCGAATGGAAATGGCCGTTTTCTCGATCTTCTCCTCAACCAGGTTGGCTGAGGGTGTGTTGGCCAGATAGTCACGCAGATTTTTCATGCTGAGGGACAGCAGGGTTTTGAGGAACTTTTCAATGCTGCGTTCCGGGTCAGTCGACATACGAATTGCGAGGTCGGCATAAATGGTACGCGAGCTGGAAACCCAGAATGGATCGGACTCCCCTTCAACCGGGATAAGGCTGGCAGCCAGGTTGTCGTAATCTACCGCGTCGACGCACTCGCCCCACATCTGCCAGTTGGCACAACGCTCGTCGTGTGCGTTAAGAATGATATCGGTAGACGGGTTATAGTGGGTTTCGGTGAAGGTACAGCCGGAGTCGTAGATGATGGCCCGGTCACCACGTTTGCGAATGTAGTCGAGTAACCAGCGTATCAGCGTCGACTTCCCCACCCCGATAGTGCCATGCATCAGGAAATTGAGTACCTCCGCCATCCTGACCATATGCAGATCACCCACGCGCAGGTCAGAGAACTCACCGTTTTTACGCAGCAGCTTATTCACTTCGGCAGGCTTGTCAGTCAGCTGCATCCCGGAAATGTATTCGTCTTCACTTTCCTTTCTGCCGATATTCGCGATAAACCAGGTCACGGCGATAAACACCACCATACTGAACAGCCCGCTGGCACCGGCTGCCCACTGAAGCTCACGCAGGCACTGGTCGCCCATCGCCTGCATGTACGGGTCGGTATAAATCTGCGGCAGGGTCATCTTCAGCACCATTGCCGTCGCGGTAGGCGCATACCAGTAGTGAACGTCGTAGATTTTTGGCGTTCCCGATGCCGGCATCAGGTCGATAAAGCTGCTGTTGATACTGGCGAACCACCACAGGGAACCGTTATCCAGGGTTTCCTGAGGGATTCGCCAGAGAAAGATGGCGGTAGTCAGTACGGCGAACAGGATGAAGATCCAGAATCCTATCCAGTTGTTCACCTGAATGAACATGCGCCAGCGGTAGGCGGTCATCTGCCCGCCCTGGGTGAGGTTTTTTCCTGCGAAGCTCATAGAGTGTTGTCCAGCCGTTATCGCATCACCTGCGTGGTGATGTTCGTTATCAGAGAAGAAGCGTTGAAAAGGGTGATGAAAAAATGTGGTACCGCGTGGGGGGGCAATCGTCAGGTTATTCCATCTGACTCAGTTCATACCTGGCCTGCTGACATCCGTCCTCCCAGTCCTGTTTATTAATGTATGCAGCCACAGAACGGACTGACGAGGCCACATCCCTATAAACCGGTGAATG